>FWPU01002983.1_pt1 | contig 44413 bp, 52 predicted proteins | sample 2228361 | NCBI WGS metagenome assembly FWPU01 (sample SAMEA103939777, study PRJEB20133) | metagenome
CGTCCTGGACGTTGCGCTGAGCCTGCTGGAGACCCCCCACCTGGGCCCGCAGCTTCTCGCTGATAGCCAGGCCGGCGGCGTCGTCGGAGGCCCGGTTGATGCGGTAGCCGGACGACAGGCGCTCCATGGCCTTGGCCAGGCGGTCGCTGGTGGCCACAAGGTAGCGATGGGCGTTGAAGGCCTCGATGTTGCTCTGGATGCGAAGGGACATGCTCTTCCTCCTTGAAGGGCGTACGTGTTTCCGTCCCCGGCCCCGTCCCTGGGGCCGTGAGCCCTGCCGAAGCCGGGCTCGGCCCTGTTATCGGCGGCGAGGGGGCAGGGTTGAGCGCTCCCCCGCCTCAGGCCCGCACGTCGACGCCGGGACGGCCGGGGGCGGGCGGCTCCTCCTGGGAGCGATCCCTTCGCGAGCGGCCAGGGTTGTGCCGACTCTCTTCCCCACGCCGGCGGGGAGGGGGCGCGGGAGGCGCCGGGGGCTCGACCCGGAGGTCGAGCATGGGCGGCTCCGGAGGCTGAACGGGATCCACATCCATCACGTCCTCCTGCCGGCTGCCCTGGCCCGAGCGACCGCCCGCCGAGCCTCCGCCTGCACCACCGCTCGCCACACGCCCACGGCCGCTGCCCAGAAGACGAGGTAGGCGATGATGCCGGCTGCGAGGGCCCGCTGGCAGGCGTCCACCACGCCGGCCCCGTCCAGGTAGGAGGCGAGGAAGGCCGCGGCGAAGCCGAGGAGGCCGCCCCATGATCGAGCCCTTCTGATGGAGGCGGCTGCCCCGGGAACCTGGTCGAGGCCGACGAGCTTGGGAGGCGGCAGCCTCACCGAGCCTCCCTTTCGCGGAAGCGGGCGCCCGCGGTCACGGCACCACCAGCTCGGCCAGCTCGTGGGCGGATGGCGGGCGGATGCCTATGTCCGGCGTCCTCCCCGAGGCAAGGTAGGCCACGGGCATCCTGCTACCTGCCGCCACCCCCACCGGGGTGGCGGGCTTGTCCACCTCTTCCTGTCGGGTGAGGACGATCCCTTCGACGCGGGCAAGGGGGCGAAGAGCCCGGACGAGGGGACGGGCCTCGGGTCCGGGGATGCCGCGGGGAAGGACGAGGTATGCCTCGGTGGGGCGCAGGGCGGCGAGGAGAGCGCCCAGTCGGTCGAGGCTCTCAGGGTCGGCCATGTCGGCGGCCGGCGTATCGGCCACGATCACCTCGGCGGGGCGGAGCTTGGCCAGGGCAAGCGCCACCTCGGCTGGGGACTCCGCCGCCGCCAAGGCGACCCGGGAGTCGGTGAGCGCGGCCAGCTCCACCGCCCGCCGCAGCGGCTCGAGGCTGACAGCGGCCACCGTCGCGCCGGAGCGGGCGTAGCTGTGGCAGAGCTTGGCGGCGAGGAGCGTGCGGCCGGCGCCGGCGGGGCCGATGAGGGCGATTCGGCGCCGCCGCTGGGCTCGCCGGCGGGGGGAGGGAAGGCGGAGGGCGAGGATCCGGCGGACGTGACTGGCGAGGGTGCCTGCCGGGTCAAAGGCTTGTCTCTCGCGCAGAGCCTGGCTCAGCACCTCCTCGGCCAGGGAGGAAGGGAAGGCGGAGGCAAGGAGGGCGGCCCGCAGGGCTTCCGGATCGCCGCCGGCGTCGGCTCGGATCGCCCGTTCCATGACCTCGCTGAAAGACGAGGCCCAGCGGGCGTCTTCCGGCGGGAGCGCCTCCATGACAGAGGGGCTTCCCCCATCCTCCCAGGCAGGGCGAGGATCCTCCCGATCCTGCGCCCGCTCCTCCTCCCTGTCCTCGTCCCGGCGGTAGGCTCTCACCACCGCCTCGGCGGGGAGGACCGGGGCGATGGCGGGGCGGGCGGCTCGCGCCTCCACCTCCACGCACCGCTTGCCGAAGAAGCCGGCGATGCCCCCCACGATGCCCTCCCGTCGCTTGGTGATGACGGCGTCGGGGCCGAGCTCCTCTCTGATGCGGGGGATGAGCTCCTCCAAGGAGGCGCCCCGGTAGGTGCGGGCGAGGGTGGCGGTCGCCGTCATGCCGTCACCGTCCCCAGTCGCTCCACCTTCACCCCGGGGAGTACCTCCGCGTAGGAGAGAACGGGAAGCTGGGGGAAGGCCGACTCCACCAGCCTCCTGAGATGGCGGCGAATGCGACTGGAGCAGAGGAGGACCGGTCTCCACCCTCCCGCGGTGGCCCGCTCCACCTCACGCCCGAGGGATCCCACCAGGGCCTGAGCCCGAGCCGGGTCCATGGCGGCCACCTCCCCCTCCGGCGTCTGGGTGAGGGACTCGGCCACCTCCTGCTCCAAGGAGGCGTCCAAGGCGATAGCCCGGAGGGTCTGGTCGCGGTCGAGGTAGGCGTTGGTGATGGACCGGGCGAGGGCCTGCCGAGCGGCCTCCGCCAGGAGGACGGGATCGCGGGTGAGGGCAGCCCTGTCGCCGATGGCCTCCAGGATGGTGCCCAGATCGCGTACCGACACGCCCTCCCGCAGGAGATGCTGGAGGACGCGCTGCACCTCGCCCACGCCCAGCTTGTCCGGCACCACCTCCTCCACCGCCGCCGCGTTCTGCTCCTTGAGAGCGTCCAAGAGCTTCCTCGTCTCCTCGCGGGTGAGTAGCTCGTGGGCGTGGCGGCGAACCGTCTCGGTGAGGTGGGTGACGATGACCGACTCGGCATCCACCACGGTGTAGCCGAGGGCCTCGGCCTCCGCCTGGGCGCCCTCCTCTATCCACACCGCCGGCAGTCCGAAGGCGGGCTCGGTGGTGGGGATGCCGGCCAGGCCGGGGACGGCATCCCCGGGGTTCATGGCCAGGCGGTGACCGGCCATGACCCGCCCCCGGGCGACCTCGGCTCCCCGCACCTTGAGGACGTATTCGTGCGACTCGAGCTGCACGTCGTCGTGAATGCGCACGGGAGCGATGACGATGCCCAGCTCGGAGGCAATCTGGCGCCGCACCACCCCTACCCGAGCAAGCAGGGTTCCCCCCTGGCTCTCATCCACCAAGGGGACGAGACCGAAGCCGATGACGAGCTCCAGGGGGTCGACGGCCAGGGCGCCCAGAGCGGCGTCGGTGAGAGCAGGGGCGGGCTGGCCGTCCTCGGCCGGGGCCTGGCCATGCTCGGGCTCCTGCGGCGGGCCCTGGGTACGCACCGTCCGGGCGAGGAGGAGGAGGAGGATCCCGACCAGGAGGAAGGGAACCGTGGGAAGGCCGGGCACGAAGCCCATCAAGAGCACCACTGCCCCGGCCAGGGTGACCGCCCGGGGCTGGCCCAGCACCTGCCGAGTGAGCTCGCTCCCCAGGTCGTGTTGACCGGCCGAGCGGGTGACCACGATGCCGGTAGCCGTGGAGATGAGGAGGGCCGGGATCTGAGCCGCCAGCCCATCGCCGATGGTGAGGAGGGAGAACGTGTGCAGGGCCTCGCCCACAGAGAGGCCGTGCTGGATGGTGCCCACGGCGATACCGCCCACCAGGTTGACGAGGACGATCACCACGGCGGCGATGGCGTCGCCCTTGACGAACTTGGAGGCTCCGTCCATGGCCCCGTAGAAGTCGGCCTCGCGGGCGATCTCCGCCCGCCGGGCGCGGGCTTCCTGGTCGGTGATGAGGCCGGCATTGAGGTCGGCGTCGATGGCCATCTGCTTCCCCGGCATGGCGTCCAGCGTGAAGCGGGCGGCCACCTCCGCCACCCGGTTGGCCCCGTTGGTGATGACCACGAACTGGATTACCACCAAGATGAAGAAGACCACCAAGCCCACCACCAGGTTGCCGCCCACGACGAAGGAGCCGAAGGCATGCACCACGCCCCCCGCATCGGCGTGGAGGAGGATGAGGCGGGTGACGCTCACGTTGATGGCCAAGCGCAGCAGGGTGGTGAGGAGCAGCAGCGAGGGAAAGGCGGCGAAGTCCAAGGCCCGAGGGATGTACATGGAGGCGACGAGGACGGCCAAGGCCCCGGAGATGTTCAGGGTGATGGCCAGGTCGATGAGGGCGGTGGGCAGGGGCACCACCATCATCACCACCACCACCACCACCATTACGGCGGCGGCGAGGTCGCTGTGCCTCAGGACACGGGCGAGCACGGTCGGTCCGCTCCCGGCCGGAGGTCACAGCGGCGGGGACGAGGGGCGCACCGCATGCGGCCCGGTAATCGTCCGCGGGCGGCGCTCCTTGAGGCGCGGCCAGCGGCCGGTAGCCCGGTAGACGAAGGCCAGGATCTCGGCCACGGCGGCAAAGAAGGTCTCGGGGATGAGCCGCCCGATCTCCACCTCGCGAAAGAGAGCCTGGGCTAAGGGGGCGTTGCGGACGATGGGCACGCGGTGCTCCTCGGCCACCCGGCGGATGGCCTCGGCCACCACTCCTGCCCCCTTGGCCACTACCTCCGGGGCGGGGCGGGAGCCGTCGTAGCGGAGAGCCACCGCCACGTGGGTGGGGTTCACCACCACCACGTCGGCGCGTGGCACCTCGGCCAGCATCCGCCGGCGTGCCAGGAGAAGCTGGCGGCGCCGGAGGGCTCGCTTCACCTCCGGTGCCAGGTCCGTCTGGCGCAGCTCTTGCCGGAGCTCGTCCCTCGTCATCCGCAGCGACCGCTCGTGGCGGCGGCGCTGCCAGGCGTAGTCGAGGGCGGCCACGGCCAAGAAGGCGAAGGTAGCCGCCAAGGCGGCGGCTCGCAGCGTGGAGGCGAGCTCGGACAGGACCCTCCCCGGGGGAGCCCCGACCAGGGCTGTTAGCTCGGGGAGTCGAGGCCACAGGGCCAGGCCCGTGGCCAGGGCGACCACGACCGTCTTGGCGGTGGCCTTGGTTGCCTCCACCGCTCCCTCGTACCCGAGCAGGCGCTTGGCGCCGGCCACCAGGCTCATCCGCGTGAGGGTGGGCCGGAGGGCGAGGGGGGTCAGCCGCAGGCCCACCTGGGCTACGTTGACGGCCAGGCCCACGGCGGCGGCGATGAGGAGGAGAGGGCCTGCCCCCAGGGCAAGCTCGCGGATGGCCCACCAAGCCAGGGCGCCGATACCCTCCCGGCTGGCGGCTTGGGGGGCCCCAGCCTGGGCGAGGCCGGTTCGCATCAGCTCCTGGAGACGGTGGAGGAAGGTCGGTCCGAGGGCGAGCAAGGACAGGGCCGAAGCCAGGAGGACAAGGGCGGAGGTGAGCTCCGGGGAACGCGGCACCCGACCCCGGCGCCGAGCCTCCCGCCGCCGCCGGGGAGTGGGTCTCTCCGTCCTCGCCTCGCTCACCGGCCGCCCCCTACTTGCTCGCCAGGGCGAGGAGAGCCTGCTCTACGGCCAGGTGGGCGTCGGCCAGGACGTGGCGGGCGAGGAGCGGCAGGGAGGCTACGCACACGCCCAGACCGAGCAGGATCTTGGCCGGCATGGCTACGAAGAAGACGTTCATTTGAGGCACGGCGCGGGAGATGAGGGCCAGGGCCAGGTCGGCGAGAACGAGGGCCACCAACGCCGGCGCTGCCACTTCCACGGCCGCCAAGGCCACCTGGGGAAGCTGGCTGGCGGCCAATCGGCCCAGCTCCACCGGGTCGGGGCCGGCGCCGACGGGGAGGATGGCGTAGCTTCTGGCCAGGCCGAGGACGACCAGGTGGTCGCCGCCCACGAGCAGAAACACCACTGCCCCCAGGAGGCTGTAGAGCCGGGCCATGGGGCCTGCCTGGGCGCCGCTGACAGGGTCCACGAGCTGGGCGTAGGCGAAGCCCATGAGGACGTCCAAGAGCTCGGCGGCGCCCTGAAGGACGGCAGCTACGGCTCCCACGGCCACCGCGAAGGCCAAGCCCACCAGGACCTCGGTAAGGAAGGCCAGGGCGAGGTCGACCGCGTGGCGAGGGAGCTGGCGACCGTCGCTGGCCACGAGAGGGGCCAGGGCCAGGGCCAGGGCCAGGGCCAGGACGGCGCGCGCCCTAGGGGGCACGAGGCGAGAGGAGAAGACGGGGGCAAGGAGGAAGATGCCGCCCACCCTGCCCAGCGCCAGCACGAACCCCGTCAGCTCCTGGCTGGTGACGTCCGGCAGTGGCGGCACGCCCGGGGGTCGCTAGCGACCGGCGAGGGTGGGAATGGCCTCGTACAGGTCGCGGGTGTAGGAGATGGCTTGGTCGAGCATCCACGGACCGGCCAGGACGAGAACGGCTCCCATGGCCAGGATCTTGGGGATGAAGGTGAGGGTGGCCTCCTGGATCTGGGTGGCAGCCTGGAAGATGGAGACGAGCAGCCCCACCACCAAGGCGGCGAGGAGCAGGGGAAGGGAGATCTTGGCGGCCAGAAGGAGTGCTTGGACAGCGAGGTGAGTGGCGGTGTCGGCGTTCACCTGCGTCTCAGCGGAACGAGGCGAGAAGGGACTCCACCATCAGGTGCCAGCCGTCCACGAGCACGAACAGGAGCACCTTGAAGGGGAGCGAGATCAGCGCCGGCGGGAGCATCAGCATCCCCATGGAGGTGAGGATGGCCGCCACGATCATGTCGATGACCAGAAAGGGCAGGTAGATGAGGAAGCCGATCTGGAAGGCGGTCTTGAGCTCCGACAGGACGAAGGCGGGAACGAGGACCTGGGTGGGTACGTCGGCCCGGGTGCGGGGACGGTCCTCCTTGGCGATGCGGAGGAAGAGGGCGAGATCGGACGCCCGGGTTTGCTTGAACATGAACGTCCGCACCGGCTCCAGGCCCCGCTCCAGGGCCTGCTCCTCGCTGATCTTGCCTGCCCGATAGGGCTTGATGGCCACCTCGTTGACCTTGCTCAGGGTCGGGCTCATGGTGAAGAGGGCCAGGAAGAACGCGATGCCCACGAGAAGCTGGTTGGGCGGCAGGGTGGGGATGCCGAGGGCGTTACGGACGAAGGCGAGCACGATGAGGATGCGCGTGAACCCGGTCATGGCTAGAAGGACGCCGGGAAGGATGGAGATGAGGGCGACGAGGACGAGGACCTGGAGCGGGGTGACCGCCTCCCCTGCTTGGAGGGCCTCGTTCACCGGGCCGTCCTCCGCCTGAGCTCGTCCAGGAAGCTCGCCTGCCCCGTCCCCGGCCGCGCTCTCAGGGACAGGGGCTGGCGGCCCTCCAGCATCTCCGCCAGCTCTTGCGCCTGTGGGGCAGGGTAGACGCGAATCGGCGTTACCCCCTGCTCGGCGCTTCCCACGAGGATCAGCTCGTCGCCCACCTGGAGCAGGTGGACGGCTCGGGTGGGGGCCAGGCGTACCGTGGCCAGGACGGGGAGGTCCATCCGTCCCATGGCCAGGCCTCGCCGGTTGGTACGGCGTACGAGCCAGGCCACGGCGAGGAGGAGGGCCACCACGAGGAGGAGACCGAGACCGAGCCTCCACAGGGACCCTCCTCCCGCCGGAGCGGCGCCGGGCCCCGGGTCGGCGAGGGAGGGAGGAAGGGGCGTCCGGTCGGGGCGGAAGGCCTCCCCCCAAGCGCTCGCAGGCACGAGGAGGGCAAGCGTGGCCACGCCGGCCAGGACGGCCGTCGCCCGGTGCCCTCTGGGACGAGCGAGGCGCACGCCGCTCTGATCGTCCCCGAGCCCTGGGAGTTGAGCGTGTCCGACCGCTGGGGTGGGCGAAAGGGTGAGGTCGGAGTAGCCGTTTGGCGGAGGGCGGCAGAGCCGAACGTCCACTTCTCTCCTGCCCGCGGGGGAGCCGATGGCAGGGAGCGTCCCCGAGTTGGAGGTTGCAGGTGATGCAAACGGCCGCAGACGCGCCCGCCCGCCTCACCCCTCAACAGGCAGAGGCCCTGTGGCGGGCCTGGAAAGTCGCCGGCGATCGCGATGCCCGCGACCGTCTCATCCTCTCATACACCCCGATGGTGACCTACATCGCCTCCCGCAAGATCCGCGAGGTGCCCGACCACCTCGACCTGGACGACGTCATCTCCTGCGGGCTGATCGCGCTCATGGAGTCCGTGGAGCGGTTCGATCCCGCCCGCGGCGCCACCTTCGAGCAGTACGCCTGGCAGCGGGTGGCGGGAGCGGTAGTGGACGAGCTGCGCCGGAGCGATTGGGCTCCCCGGTCGGTCCGCCGCCTCAGCCGCCGAGTGGAAGCCGCCCGAGCCGCCATCTACGCGCAGGAGGGACGGGCGGCCACAGATTCCGAGCTGGCGGCGGCGTTGGGCATCCCCGAGGCCCAGGTACGAGCCAACGAGGAGGACATCGCCCGGGCCGAGGTGGCCTCGCTCAATGCTCCCGCCCGCACGCCGACCGGGTCGGTGGTGGCGGAGGTGGGGGAGACGGTGGAGTCGGAGAGCGACGAGGCCAATCCCGAGGCCGCCTGTCTTCGCCGCGAGCGGGTGGCCGAGCTACGCCGGGCCGTGACCACCAGTCTGGACGACCAAGAGCGGATGGTACTCGCCCTCGTCCACGTCCACGGCCTGTCTGGGGCGGAGATCGGCCGGATGCTCGGAGTGACCGACTCCCGGGTGTCTCAGATCCTGGGCTCGGCCCGGCGCAAGCTGGCGCGGCACTTGGAGCGGTACGAGGCCCAGGTTGCGCGCTCCGCCTGAGCCGCCGTCGCCTCAGGCAGCCGCGTCCGGCTCGGGCGCCACCAGCTCGGTGACCCGAAGGGCGAAGGCCTCGTCGATGGCCACCACCTCGCCGCGGGCCAGGCGGCGGCCGTTCACCAGCAGGTCGACCGGCTCTCCCGCCGACCGGTCGAGGGCGATGATGGTGCCGGGGGCGATGGAGAGGGCCTCCCGAACGGTCATCCGGGTGCGCCCGATCTCTACCGTCAGCTCCAGGGGCACGTCCAGCACCAAGGAGAGATCGCGGGAGGATGGCCCCCCCGCGGGAGGGTCGTCGACAAGCTGGGCCAGCTCCAGATCGGCCATCGCTTCCTGCTCGAGATCCACGCCCGATCTTCCTCCTCGTCTCCGTTCACTGTACGGCCACGTCGGTCAACAGCACCCCCGTGATCGGCTCGTCGGTCCTTCTCCTGAGCGCCGTCTCGAGGCGGGCGATCAAGCGGCGGCGCTGGCGGCGGTCGATGAGGGCAGTAGGGGGAAGCCCGGTGAGCTCATCGGTGATGACCGCCCGTACGGCCGCTACCTGCTCGAGCACGGGATGGCCCTCGGCGTCGGTGGCCGGCGCCCGGTCGAGAATGAGCGCCACCGACACCTTGCCGTAGTGGCCTCCGGCCAGGTTCACCACGAACTCCCGGTCGAGGGAGGCGATGATCCCCGGGATCTTGCCCGCCTCGTGCCTGTCGCCGCCGGGGGCGAGCACCACCTTGTAGGCGGCCCCGCCCCCTCCTGCCAGGAGCAGGAGGGGGAGGAGAATCCTGAGCTTCTTCCTCATGGGCGGGCTCCCAGACCGGCGAGGGAGCGGCGCAGGACGACGACCTCCACCCGACGGTTGAGGCGACGGCCGCCGCGGGTGGCGTTGGAGGCCACCGGGCGCTGGTCGGCGTAGCCGGCTACGGACAGGCGGGACGGTGGGACGCCGGAGGCAAGAAGCTTGGCTAGGACGGCTGTCGCCCGGGCGGTGGAGAGCTCCCAGTTGGAGCGGAACTCGGGGGTGGAGATGGGGACGCTGTCGGTGTGGCCCTCCACCCGCACCGGATTCTCCACCCGTCCAGACACGAGGAGCCGGGAGATGTGGGCGAGGATGGGAAAGGAGGGGCGCTTGACCACCGCCTTGCCGGTGTCGAAGAGGACCTCGTCGGTGAGGAGGCGGACGACGAGACCTCGCTCGTCGATGGTGGTGCGGATCCTGGCCGCCAGGCCGTGCCGGCGGGCGTAGGCATCGATCTCCCGCTTCAGCCAGCGCAGGTTCTCCAGGTCCTGGCGCTCCAGCGCGGCAGGCAATGCTCGGGCGACGCTGTGGACGGCGCTGGCCAGCTCCTCCAAGGGGGAGACCTGGGCCCCGTCCGGGTTGAGGAGCGAGCGCTCCCCGGTGAGCACGTGGGGCTCGCTGCGGTCGAAGATCTTGCCCGAGAAGGCGGCGCGCAGAGAGGCCTTGAGCTCATTGAACTTGCCGATGTTGACCGCCGAGATGGCCCACATGACGATGAACAGGGCCATGAGCAGGGTGATCATGTCGGCGTAGGTGAGGAGCCAGCGCTCCATGCCGGCGCCGGCGTGTCCCCCGCCCTCCTGCTCGCGCCGGCGCGTTCTCCCCTGTCGGCTCATCGGGACCTCCTCCTCCCGCCGCCTCGCCAGGGGGAGACGCGCCCCACCGGCGCCCCCGCGCTCGAGCCGGGAGAGTGCCGTACGGGCAGGGCCATCAAGCTGCCTCCGCCGCCTCCTCGGCGGCGGGCGCCGCCTGGCCGGCGCGCGCCTCGGCGATCAGGGCCTCTGAGCTTTGTCGCCTCTCAGGAGGCAGGAACACCTCCAGCTTCTCGGCCAGGAGACGCGGGTTGTCCCCGGCCTGGATGGACAGGATGGCCTCCACCAGCATCTCGCGGTAGGCGAGCTCCTCGGCCGACAGCTCCTTGAGCTTGTTGGCCACCGGCAGGTAGATGAGGTTGGCCGAGCCGACCCCATACAGGGTGGCCAGGAAGGCGGTGGCGATGGAGTGGCCGAGCTCGCTGGGGCTGGACAGGTTCTCCAGCACATGCACCAAGCCCATCACCGTCCCCAGAATGCCCAGGGTGGGGGCGAAGCCGCCGGCGGTAGTGAACACGTCCGCCTTAGCCGCGTGGCGCTGGGCCAAACCGTCGATCTCGGCTTGGAGGACGGCGCGGACGAGCTCCGAGTCTGCTCCATCCACGACGAGCTGCAACCCTTTGCGGGCGTAGGGGTCGTCCAGAGAGTCGAGGTCGCTCTCCAAGGCGAGCAGGCCCTCCCGGCGGGCCTTCTCGGCCAAGGCCAGCATTCTCCTGGCGGCGGCGGCGTGGTCGACGGTGGAGCCCTTGAAGGCGATGCGGTACAGGGCAGGAACGGCCTTGAGGTTCTCCAGGCTGGTGGAGGCGGCGGTGGCGGCCAAGGTCCCGCCGCCGACGATGAGGAGGGCGGGGATGTTGAGCAGGGCAGCCGGGCTTCCCCCTTCCATGAGCACGGCCAAGAGGAGCACCCCGAACGCTCCGCCGATGCCGATTGCCGTGATCGCCTTCATGGACTCCGTTCCCTCGGCCCACGGCCATCCCTGGCCGTGCTTTCTGCCCTCCCTGTAGTCGGCCGCACGGGGAGCGGCCGTTAGCGGTCCGCTGACGGGATCACCCGGACGAGGGAGGCGGCGGCGAGGATGCTGGCCCGCCAGGCCCGGATGCGCTCGGCGATCTCCTCGGGGCTCTCGATCACCACCAGCTTGGAGGCGTTCCCCAGCGAGATGACCGTGTCGGGGGTGGACTCCACGGTGACGATGAGATCGGGGTTGAGGTGGAAGGGCTGGTCGGGGTGGGTGAGGCGGTGGAGGACGATCATGGGGCTCTCCTCGCGGATAGGCGGGGGCCGGCCGCAGAGGCCCCCGCCCGGCAGTTCATCGGCTACTAGCGCTTCAAGTTGACCAGCTCTTGGAGCATGTCGTCGCCGGTGGAGATGACGCGGCTATTTGCCTGGAACCCGCGTTGGGCCGCGATCATGGCCGTGAACTCGAGGGCCAGGTCGACGTTGGACATCTCCACGGCTCCCGGGGTAATGGTGCCCAGGCCGGAAGTCTGCGGATTGCCCAACGTGGCCGCGCCCGAGTTGTTCGAGGCCTGCCAGAGGTTGTTCCCCACCCGCTCCAAGCCGGCGTCGTTGGGGAAGGTCGCCAGCTGGATGGTGTAGGTCGTGGTCTGGCCGTTGGCGTCGACCACGGTCACCGTTCCCGAGGGGTCGATGGCCACCGAGCGGGCGTCCGCGGGGATGGTGATCTTCGTCCCCGATCCGTTCTGCACGCCTACCAGGTAGTACCCGTCCGGGGTGACGAGGTCGCCGTTGGCGTCCCGGGTGAAGTTGCCTGCCCTCGTGTAGTACACGGTGGCCGAGGTGTTGGCGGGGTCGCTGGAGACCTGGAACCACCCTTTGCCCTGGATGGCGAGGTCGTACGGTCCGCCGGTGGTCTGGATGGCTCCTTGGGTGACGACGTTGTCGATGGAGCCGAGCTGCGCTCCCAGCCCGATCTGGACGGCATTGGCCCCGCCCAGGCCGCCGTTGGCCGGGGCTGAGGCGCTCTTCAGGGTCTGCACGAGGGCGTCCTTGAACGTCGCCCGGGCGCTCTTGTAGCCGATGGTGTTGACGTTGGCGATGTTATTGGCCGTCACGTCCAGAAGCTGCTGGTGGACGCGAAGGCCGCTGATGGCCGCGTACAGGGCCCGCATCATGGGAGATCCACCTCCTTGCTGATGCCGCCGGCCTCCCTGTCGGGTCCAGCCGAGGCGGCGTGGGGTTGACGCGTCATGCCAGTACGGCACTGTCGATGTTCGTGAATACGTGCTGGCGCAGGTGGGGCCGGTCGAGGGCGGTGATGACGGTGCGATTCGTGATGGACACCACGAAGGCCGTCTCGTCCACCAAGACGAGCGAGGAGCGCGCCCCCTTGCTGGCTGCCCGTCCCACTGCCTGGTGGAGGCGGTCGAGACGACCAGGGTCGAGCTCGATGCCTCGCTGCTCCAGGCGGTCGAGGGCGTGAGCGCTGAAGCGAAGGGGCTCGGCCTGGGCCAAGCGGCGGGCGAGGACGTGGGCGAAGCCGCCGTCACGGCCCGTCGCCTCGCCGGCCGGCCGGAGGGCGTCCGGCCGCAGGCGGTCGCTTCCTATCCTCTCGATCACGGCTGGCCGAGGACGGTACGGATGGCGCTGGGCGCTACCCGGTCCTCTCCCACCACGAGAGCGATGGCCCCTCGGTCGAAGGACACTGCGTCCACGGTCCCTTGGCCCACGGTCCCGTCGGCACGCTCGTAGGACACCGGCCGTCCGATGAGGGCGGTGGCTTGGGCAGCCTGGGTGGCGAACAGGAGCCGCTCCAGGGACTGCTCCACGGCCATGATCTGCTCCAGGGTGGAGAACTGGGCAAGCTCGCCCATGAAGTCGCTTCCGGCCATGGGGTCGAGGGGGTCCTGCTGCTGGAGCTGGGCCACGAGAAGCTTCAGGAAGGCCTCTTGGCCCAGTCCCGAAGCGGGGTTAACGGCCTGCGTCGCTTGCGGCTGTGCCCCCACTGTCGTGGTGACGGGGTCGGTCATGGTCTCCTCCTTCATGCCAGGACGTCGATGAGCGCTCCCTTGACGGCCGCCAAGGCGACCGGCGCTGCTTCCCCTCGCCAGTCCTCAGCCCGCCGGCGCTCGGGCGGTCCGGATGCCGGCTCTCGTCCCTTCTCCTCTTCCTGTCTTCCTCCGCCCAGGCGGAGATCGACGGCCAGCAGGGGCACGCCCACCCCCTCCAGGGCCCGGCGCAGGAAGCTCACGGCCGAGGCCAAGGCGTCCACCACCTGGGCCGAGTCGGCGATGATGGAGGCGGTCACGCCCGACTCCAGCTCCACCACCCGGATGCGCACCTCGCCCAGGTCGGGGGGACGGAGGGTGATGCGAGCCTCGTTCCGACCGTCGCGAGCGAGGAGCCGGAGCTCGTCGGCGACCCGCGCCGCCAGCTCGAGAAGGGTCGCCGGCCCTCGGGTGACCGCCTCCGAGGCCGAGCTCACGCCGGCGGCGCCGGCAGGTCGCTGGAGCAGGCTCTGGTCAGGGGGGTTGACCCCTTCCTGCCGCTCATCCGCGTCTGCCGGGAGAGGAGCGTGGAAGGCGAGCCCATCGGGGACAAGCGGCCACCCACCCCGGTGGGTGGGGGCGCTGGGGGAGGAAGGCGAGGGGGGAACCGGAGACGAGGCCGCCGGCCTCGGTGCGGGCGGGGAAGAGGACCCCTCGGCCGGGCGAGGGATGTGGAGCGACAGGAGCAGCGGCTCCTCGCCCAGCACCACCGGAAGGTCGGGGCCGGCGGTCTCTACCGTGAAGACAGCCACCCCCGGCACCTGGACGCGGGCCAGATCCGCGGCCGCTTGGGCCAGGTCGGAGGGGCCGCGGCCGTTCTCGGCGAAGAGGCCCAAGACGGGCACCACTACCTCGGCCCCCCGGGCTCGGGCGTCGAACACTACCCGCTCCACCGTGGCCACCGGGTTCTGGCCGCTGTAGGCCTCGGGTAGGGCGATCCAGCCCGGCGGCCAGCGATCCATGAAGTTGTTCGTCACCAGGGCCTTGGGAACGGGAATGGCGTCCTCCAGCCGCAGGGCCGCCGCCAGCTCGTCGGGCCCTTCGGCTTGAGCGATGTAGCCCTGGGCGCCGTAGCGGCGAACCGCCTCCAGGCCTGCCTGGGACGCCTTGGCTTCCCAGATCACGAGACGGATACCTGCCTGGTGGAGGCGCTCGGCCAGCTCGGGGGTGACCGCCTCCGGTCTCACCGCTACCCAGCTCACCCCGGGCCGGATGGCCTGGGCGGGGTCGTTGACCGTGAAGAGCCCGCGTCCCGCGAACGGCCCTGCCGCCGCCAAGCAGGCCTCGCAGTCTCGCTCCTCGGGTCGGAAGAGGGCGCTGGCGTCGAGGCGGAGGAGGGCCCCCTCGTCGGGCAGGCGGTCGCGACTGCGAGCAGCGGCCGGCTCATGGAGCTCACCGGCGATGCTCCCGGGGACGATGGACGCCCAGAAGGGGAGGACGACGGCCCCCGCCGCCACGAGCTCTGACAAGGGGTGCCGGCCCCTCGCCCAGGGGAGGGAGAAGGTCGGCTCGGGGGCCTCGTAGCCGGAGCCGTCGCCTCCGACTGCTGCGCCTTCCCCGTCCGGGGTCCGGGCGCCGGGGCGGGGGTAGTGGCAGGGGGGCCCGTGGGGAAGCCAGGGGGCCGGCGCGGCCAGGTGGTGGAGGAGGCGAGGGAACTCCTCGCCGCCGCCGACGTCCGTGCCCGGCGCCGCGGCGACGGCGACCACCTCCAGCCGGGCGGGTACAGCGAGGGCCGGGGCGGCCGCGGTCACGGTGCTCCACCCCCGGAACGCTCGGCCTTCAGCTCCGCGTAGCGCTCCAGGACCGAGGCCACGTACTCTCGGGTCTCCTGATAGGGCGGGATGCCGCCCCAGCGCTGAACAGCGCCGGGCCCCGCGTTGTAGGCGGCCACGGCCGTGGCCGCATCGCCGAACCGCCGCAGCTGGGACGCCAGGTAGCGGGTCCCGGCATCGATGGACTGGGCTGGGTCGTAGGGGTCGCTGACGCCCAGGGCCTCGGCCGTGGAGGGCATGAGTTGCATCAGCCCGACGGCGCCGGCGGGGCTCTGGGCCTGGGGATCACCCCCCGACTCGGTCTCCATTACCGCTTGGATGAGGGCTGGATCGACGCCGTACCGGTCTGCCGCCGCCAGGACGAGGCCCCTATAGGGAGTCTCCCTGTGGCCGGAGGCTCGGGAGGGAAGGTGGGACGCCTGGGCCAAGGCATGCTCGAAGGCCCCCGTGGGAGGGCGAAGCGCGGGAGGACTATGGAGGCGGGCGGCGAGAGCTGTGAGGGCAGATGCCCGCGCCACCGCGCTCGCCAAGCTCACGGGGCCTCCTCCCATGCCGACCGACCGGGCGAGAGAACCCGCTCCATGAGCGCCCGCTCCTGCGCCCGCCGCTCGGCGGCGCGGTGACGGGCGAGCTGGCGGCTACGGAGACGCTCTACGATCTCCCTTTCCACCGCTGCCGACTCCAGGTTGCGGGCCTCTGCGCTCACCCGCTCTTCCTGGGCCTGGCACAGGAGCGCAGCTGCGTCTCGCTCGTGCCGCCGCCGCTCCACGAAGGCCTCGCGGGAGGCCAGCTCGTGGGCCTGCACGGGGCCGGAAGCGAAGGCGTCGGCGCCAAGGGCGGCTTGCAAGTCGGCCTCGCTGGCCTGCAACTCCCGGGTACGAGCCTGTCTCGCTGCCACCTCTCTGGCCAGCCGCTCTCTCGCCTGAGCCTCGGCGTGGTGGCGCAGGCGGCGCACGCTCTCCAACCGGAACGAGAAGCGGAGCATGGCGGCCGGGTAATCGACCGGCCGCCCGACCCCTTGAGCGCTACCGGGAAGGCTCGGTCGGCGAGACCGCGCTCCGGCCGGGGAGGAAGAACTCCACCACCGTCCCCGCTCCAGGACGGGAGCGGATATCCACCCAGCCGCCCCCCGCCTCGGCTCGCTCTCGCATGGCCGCCAGGCCCAGATGGCCGGGGCGGGCGGCGTCGGCAGCGACGAAGCCCCGCCCATCGTCGGCTACCCGACCGGCCAGCCCTCCCTTCCCTGCCGAGGTCAGGGACACCTCCACCACGGCGGCGCGGGCGTGGTTGGCGGCGTTGGTCAGCGCCTCCTGGAGAATGCGGTAGGCGAGGAGGCGGGTGTGGGGATCGGGCTCGGCCTGGAGGCGGTGGTGGAGGAGGAAGCGGGCACCGCACCGCTCCCGCATCCGCTCGACCAGAGCGGCCACCGCCACCACCAGCCCCTCTCGCTCGAGGGTCTCTTGCCACAAGCCGAGCAGCACGTCGCGGAGGCGGCGAACGGCGTCGCGGGCGGCTGCCGCCGCCGCTTTGAGCTCTTCCGCCAACGCGGACGGCGGCAGCGAGGGAGCGCGGAGAGAGGCATGCTCCAGCCGGAGGGCGAGGCCTGTCAGCTCCTGGAGCAGGTAGTCGTGGATGTCGGCGGCAAGCAGACGCCGCTCGCGCTCATGGGCCCCGACCAGCCGAGCCAGGAGCTGGCGGCGCTCCGCCTCCCCTTCCTCCAGCCGGTCGAGAGCTCGCCGGAGGTCCCGCTGGGCCTGCCGGCGCTCAGCGGCGTCGGTGGCGATGAGCGCGACGCCTCGTCCCTCCTCTCCGGCCGGGCAGGGGGCGAGCACGACATCGACGTCGACCCGGCGCCCCGTCTTGTCCGCGAGGACGGTGTCCATCCGTTGATGCTCTCCCTCGAGAGCGCGGCCGCGGGCCTCCCGCAGGTGGTCGATCCCCCGCTCGATGAACGGTGCCTGCCGGCCCACGGTCTCCTCCTCCGTCCAGCCGAGGAGGTCCTCGGCCCCTCGGCTCCAGAAAAGGACGCAGCCGTCGGCGTCGAGGACGATGACCGCCGCCGGCAGGGCGTGGAGGAGGGCGGACAAGGAGCTGACGGGCGCTCCGGAGAGACTGGTGCCGGCGGCCGTCACGATCGGCGACCTCGACGCGTGGCTGTCGCCGCCCGCCCACGACGCCGCCCAAGCCCGCGGCGCTTCCCGCAGGCTCGGGATCCGAGGCGGCTCGCTGGCACCATCACCGACGGCTGTCCCTCTATACCACACTCGGGGGTCGAGGCAATGCCCGAAAAGGGGTGCCTACCTAGTCCTTCCGGGTCAACCCGGGAGCGGCGGCTAAAGCGGGCGCCACGGGTTCCGACAACGGGAAGGCACGACCTCCCTCAATCCCATGCGCCTCGTTCGCGTCGACGACCTCGTCTCTGGAGCCCGGGTTGCCCGGGACGTGTGGACGGGGAGCGCCACCGCCCTCCCCCTGCTCCGGGCCGGCGCCACCTTGACGCCGGCCTACATTCGGGGCCTGCGCCGGGCCGGGATCGGGGCCGTGTACATCGAGGACGAGCTCGGCGAAGGTATCGAGCCCGTGGAGGTCATCGCCGAGGAGACCCGCCGCCGCGCCGCTCGAGCCGTGGAGCGCCTCGTATCTGTGGCTGCCCTAGATAGGGCAGGGTCGCAGGAAGTCCCCCTCGGCGATATCCACGAGGCGGTGGACGTGATCGTGGACGAGATCCTGGCCGTGCCCGAGGCCGTCCTGGCCTTGGCCGACCTCACCACCGCCGATGGGTACACGGTCCAGCACTCCATCGACGTCGCCGTCCTCGGCCTCCTCATCGCCCGCGTCTTCCTGGAGGAGGTGGCGCCGGGGGGCGCGGCTCGACTCGACCGGCGGCAGGATCGCGACCGGGGGCGGTGGCTGCGCCGAGTAGGGCTGGGACTGATGCTGCACGACGTGGGCAAGGCGCTCCTTCCCCGCTCGCTCCTCATGAAGCCCGAGGCGCTCACGGACAAGGAGTGGACCCTCGTTCGCCGCCACCCCCTTCTGGGCGCCGAGATCCTGGAGCGGTCCGGCGTCGGCCCTCTCGCCCTGACGGCGGTGCGCTGGCACCACGAGCGCCTGGACGGAAGCGGGTACCCGGACGGCCTGGACGCCGAGAGCCTGCCGCTCCTGCCGCGCATCGCCGCCGTGGCCGACGTGTTCGACGCCATGACCTCCGCCCGGCCCTACCGCCCGGCAGCGCCGAGCTGGGTGGCGACGGAGGAGATCACCGGCGCCGCCGGGCGGCTCTTCGATGCCCAGGTCGTAGCAGCCTTCCGGCGCGTGGTGGCCCCCTACCCCGTGGGTACCCTCGTGCGCCTAAGCGACGGCTCCCGGGGGTTGGTGGCGGCTCTTCCCCCGGGGCGCCCCGACCGGCCGGTGGTGCGGCTCGTTCCCGAGCGGGGTCGTCCCTCCCGGGAGATCTCGCTCCTCGACCGCGACGACCTGACCGTGGTGCCCCTGTGCGAGGTAGGCGGGGTCGGCGGCCACCTCCTTGAGCCTCTCCCTCCTGGCGCCGAGCCGGGAATGGCCGCTTCCCCCGGGGGACCGGCCGCCGGCCGATCCCCCGACGCCGCCTCTCCGCCAGCGATGGCCGGCGAGGCCCTGAGCGGTCATGTCGGCGGGGAGGTCGGCCGCCTGCGCCCTGTCTCGTGAGGGCGGGACTCCAGCCCCCTGACCGGAGCAGCCGCTCCCACCGACGAAGGCGAGGCTTCGTCTACCGGGCCCTTGGCTTCCTCTCAGGCGTCACAGACCTACCAGGGCGTCGCGCAGGGCCTGGGCGAGATGGCGGGGCCGACGGCTGGCCAGGTGCTCGATCTGCTGGCGACAGGAGACGCCGGTGACGACCACGTCGGCATCGGGCCGGGCCCGCAGGGCAGGGAGGAGGCCCTTCTCGCCTGCCGCCCGGGAGAGCTCGTAGTGCTCGCGCTCGTAGCCGAAGGCGCCGGCCATGCCGCAGCAGGCGGCGTTGATGAGCTCCACGCGGTAGCCGGCCAGGCGGAGGAGGTCGACGCTGGCCTCGGGATCGGCCAGAGCCTTCTGGTGACAGTGGGCGTGGAAGAGCACCGGCCGGCGATCGCCGGCGCCCTCCTGGAAGGCAAGCTCGAGCTCCCCTTGGGCGGCCAGGGAGGCGAGGAGCTCGTCCAGGAGGAGCGCCTGGCGGGCGACGGCGCGGGCCTCCTCCTCCAGGTCGGTCCCGTCCAGGAGACGGGGATAGTCGTGGCGGAGGGCGAGGAGGCAGGAGGGCTCGCAGCCGACGATGGCCACGCCCTCGGCAGCGGCCTCGTGCAGGCGGGCGACGTTGGCTCGCGCCTGAGCCTGGGCCAAGCGGGTGAAGCCCTTGGAGATCATGGGACGACCGCAGCAGACGCCGTCGGCGAGCTCAACCTGGAAGCCGGCCCGCTCCAGGAGCTCGGTGGCGGCGATGCCGGTGTCGGGGAAGTTGTAGTCCATGAAGGTGTCGTGGAAGAGGAGGACTCGGCCCCGGTGGCCGTCGCCGGTCGGGCGGTGGCGCCGGAACCAGGCCGGGAAGGAGGGGCGGGCGAAGGGAGGAAGCGGCCGGGCTCGGTGGATGCCGAGCAGGCTGTGGCTCAGCCAGCGGGCCGGCGGCGACCGGAGGAGCCACGTCGAGGCTGGGGCGAGCGCGCTTCCCAGCCGGGCCAGGCGGTGGTTGTAGGCGAAGACGAGCGCCCGCAGGCGGCGCTCCCGTCCCCGGCGATGCCTCCCCTCGTCCAGGGAGCGGAGGGTCTTCATGACCAAGGCGGGGTCGAGGCCCTTGGGGCAGCCGGCCGTACAGGTCAGGCAGCCGGCGCACTCCCACACGGCGTCCACGGCCAAGGCGGCGTCCACATGGCCGAGCTGGAGGTAGCGGAGGACGAGCTGGGGCCGAAAGGAGAAGGGGCAGCCGGCGGTGCACTTGCCGCACTGGTAGCAGGCGTAGACGTTCTGGCCGCTCAGACGGGCCACCTCCCGCACGAGCTCGTCTTGGCCGCCGATGGGGAGGAGGACGGTCACCGCCGCAGGCTGAGGGCGTGCTCGTAGCCGGCATCCACAGCGGCCAGGTTCAGCTCCTCCGTGCCCCGGGGCACGGAGGCGACGACCGCTTCCCGCACGACGTCCACCTCCACCACTCGGGTGGCGCCCGAGATGAAGCCGAGCATGACGATGTTGGCGATGATGCGACGCCCCAGCTCCTCAGCCAGGCGGGTAGCGGGAGCGCCGAGCACGGGTCCTGCCTCGTCGCCCCCGTGGAGGCTGACCAGATCCTCGTCGACGATGAGCAGCGAGGCCGGCGGCCGCTCGGTCCCGTACCGCTGGTAGGCCTGCTGGGACATGACTACCACCAGGTCCGGGCTGACCACTCGGGGGTAGGCGATATCGCCGTCGGCGATGATCACCTCGGCCGCGCAGGCTCCGCCCCGGGACTCGGGTCCGTAGCTCTGGGACATGACCGCGTTGCGGCCGGCGTGGACTGTGGCCGCTCGGCCGAGGATGTAGCCGGCCAGGATGATCCCCTGGCCGCCGAAGCCGGCCAGCCGCACCTCGACTCGCTCCCTCCCGGCCAGGTCGAGCGGAGTCGACGGCTGGGGATTCGGGCCGCTCATCGGGCCGTCGCCTCCTGGGCCTTCGCCACCAGGCGCCCGTGCAGGAGCTCGGCGAAGGTGGGCCGCTCCCTCTCCACGAACTTGCCCACCACGATGCGCTCGCTCAAGGCCAGGTCCAGCTCCTCCAAGGGGGCGAAGTTCCGCACCTCCGTGTTCTCCCGGTAGTAGCGCAGCTCATCCACCGCCTCCCCCAACCGGTTGCGGCGCCCGTAGTAGACGGGGCAGGGGGAGATGATCTCCACGAACGCGAATCCCCGGTGCCTGAGGGCCTCGACCATGGAGCGGCGCAGCCGGCCCATGTCGAGCACGGTCCACCGGGCCACGTAGGTAGCGCCGGCGGCGGCAGCCAGGAGAGGCAGGTTGAACGGGCGCTCCACGCAGCCGTAGGGGGTGGTGGAGGTGCGCGCTCCCTCCTGGGTGGTAGGGCCGCTCTGGCCGCCCGTCATGCCGTAGGTGAAGTTGTTGACGCAGAAGACGGACAGGTCGGGGTTGCGACGGGCGGCATGGATGAGGTGGTTTCCCCCGATGGCCACCAGGTCGCCGTCGCCGCTGAACACGACCACCTCCAGCTCGGGGTTCCCCAGGTGGAGGCCGAGGGCGAAGGGGATAGCGCGGCCGTGGGTGGTGTGGAAGCCGTCGCAGTCCAGGTAGCCGGCCACCCGGCCGCTACAGCCGATGCCCGACACCACCGCCAGCCGGTCGCGGTCGATGCCGGCCTCCGCCACGGCCTCCACCAAGCAGGCCACCGACACCCCGATGCCGCAGCCGGGGCACCAGATGTGAGGCAGACGATCCCGCCGCAGGCCCGTCTCTACCGGGTGCACGAGCACCTCCTGGGCCGCCTCCTCCCCCAGGGCCGCCCACTCGGGCGGCAACGCCAGGGCCGTCTCCAGGGTGTCGGCGTCCCAGTGCTCGTCCGGGTCGAAGGGCTCCTCGTGCTCCCTGTCGGTCATGGCTCCACCCCTCCTCCGTCTCCTCACAGGTCGGCCGGGAGGCTGCGCAGTCGGGCCCAGCTGATGACGGGCCCGTCCCGGCAGACGTAGAAGCGGCCCACGTTGCAGCGGCCGCACCAGCCGAGGCCGCAGGCCATCCTGTTCTCCAAGGTAGTTACCACCTGCTCCGGGGCGTAGCCCAGCCTCTCCAAGGCGGCGAGCATGAACCGGAGCATGACCGGCGGGCCGCACACCACTACCACCCGGCCGTCGGGCGCCAGGTCGAGGCGCTCGTACACGTCGGGGATGAGGCCCACCTCGCCGTCCCAGCCCGGGGCCTCGCCCCCAGGATCGACGGTGCGCACCACCCGTACTCCCGGAAGCCGCGACCAGGCCTCCATCTCCTCCTTGAACACGAGGTCGGCCACGGTGCGGGCGCCGTTGAGGACGACCACCTCCCCGAAGTCGTCCCGCCGGTCGAGCACCAGCCGCAGGGGCGCCGCCACCGCGGCCATGCCGATGCCGCCGCCCACGAAGACGATGTCCCGGCCCCGCCACTCCTCGACCGGGAAGCTGTTCCCGTAGGGGCCGCGGACGCCCACCACCTGCCCCGGGGACAGGCGCCTGAGGGCGCCTGTTACCTTGCCCATCTCGCGGAAGGTGCACTCGATGTAGCCCGGACGGGTGGGGGGGTTGGCGATGGTGAGCACACATTCGCCGGCGCCCAGCACCGACAGGTGGGCGAACTGTCCCGCCCGCCAGCGGAGACGGGTCCCGGCCTCCTCTCCGTTGACGTCGAGGCGCATGGTGGTCACGTCCGGCGTCTCCGGGCGCATGTCGGCCACCCGCATGAGGAAGGGGAGGAGAGGGCTTGTCGGGGGCATCATCGGCCCTCCTCGGCGGCGGCCACCACCTGCTCCACGGCCCGGCGGATGTCCAGCCCGGCCGGGCAGAGCGCCAGGCAGCGGCCGCAGCCCACGCACATGGGACGGCCTCCATGGTCGAGGGGGAAGTAGGCGAACTTGTGCAGCACCCGCTGCCGGTAGCGGGTGGCCCGGGTGGGGCGAGGGTTGTGGCCGGAGGCGTGGAGGGTGAACCGGGCGAAGGCGCAGCTGTCCCACACTCGGCAGCGGCTGCCGCAGACGGCGCTTCCCTCGTCCCCGAGGTCGAAGCAGCTACAGCTGGGGCAGACGTAGGCGCACACCCCGCACCCCAGGCAGCGCTCCCCCACCGCCTGCCACAGGGGGTGCTGGAAGCTCCCCTCGAGCCTCTCCGCGAAGCCGGGAGGGAGGAAGGGGAAGTCGAGGTCGGCCTGCAAGGCCCGCAGGCGCTCGTCCACCCTCTCCCAGTCGTCGGCCGACGCCGGCAGCCAGTGGCTGGAGGCGCCGGCCACGAGGTCGGTGCCCTTGGGGGTGAGAGGGCGGAGCAGCCAGCCGCCGTCGTGGCCGGCGAGCTGGACGTCCACCCCCTCCCTGCCGCCGGGGGAGACCCCCACGGCGATGCAGAAGCACTCGGGACGGGCGCTGTCGCAGAGGAGCGACACCACGGTGGCCTGCTCCCGGCGGGCGGCGTAGGCGGGGTCGGCGGGGTCGGCCAAGAACACCTCGTCCAGCCGGCAGAGGCCGGCGGCGTCGCAGGGGCGGACGGCAAACAGGACGACCGGGCGCTCGTCTCGGGGAGGCTCGTGGAGCTCCACGCTGGGCGCCAGCACGTAGGAGAAGAGCTCCTCCGTGGCCGGAAACAGGAGCTCCTTGGGCGACCAGCGGCTGTTTCCTCCCTCCGTCAGCATCACCTGGCCGGAGGACGAGACCTCCCGGAAGAGAAGGAGGCCGTCCTCGGCCACCGGTGCCACTACCCGCGTACCCGACCGGATGAGGGCGTCCAGCCAGGCTCTGAGGTCGGCCTCGCCGAGCCGCCAGCCCTCGCCGCCGGCCTCGGGTCCGAGCAGCGGCAGCTCCCCCAGGCCCTCGCGGCCCTCGTCTCTCAAGCGCGACCCATGGGGTGGCACCGCTTGCTCCTCACAGGAACTCATCGGGATCGTCGGGCCGGAAGGCGAGGAGAGGCGCCGGCTGGTCGGGATCGACGGAGCCGTACCTGCGCTCGATCTCCACAGCCACCCGCCGGTTGAGGAGGTCGAGGCGGATGGCGGCAGGGCAAGCCCGGGCGCACTCGTCGCAGCCCACGCAGCGGCCGGCCAGGTGCATGGCCCGGGCCACGGTCCAGGCGGTGTTGCCCCGTCCGTCGAAGGTGACGGGGATCCAGCGGGGCCGGTTCCGGTCGACGATGCAGGTGGGGCAGTAGCAGAGCGGGCACACGGCCCGGCAGGCGTAGCAGCGCAGGCAGCGGGCGAGCTGGCGTTGCCAGTAGCCGCGTCGCTCCTCCGCCGACAGGGCCTGGAGAGCCTCGATCTGGGCGTCCCGGGGATCGGGCCCCGTGGCCCGCTCGCCGGCGGGCGGCACGCCCTCGACTGGCCCGTCGGGGGTCACCGTGACGTCCACAGCCGGCGACACCTCCTCCGCGCAGGCGTGGCACTTGAGAGCCAAGCGGCCGTCCGCCCACACTCCCTGGCAGGGCGCCCCGATGAGCACCACCTCGTCCCGGGAGATCTGGTGCTCGCGCACCAGGCCGGCCAGGGCCTTGGCGTCGCAGCTCTTCGCCACCACCGCCGTCCGCCCCTCGCCTCGGCGGCGAAGCTCGGGCAGGTAGACGAGCAGGTTGGACGCGCAGCGCTCGTTCCAGACGAGGGCCTGAGTCTCCTCCGGGCGGCGGACGAAGAGCGGCACCGTCTGTCCGGGCAAGGCCCCGGCTCCGTAGCCCACTACCAGCGACACGGCCTTCTCCTCGAGCAGGCGGACGGCCGTCTCGCGCAGGCGGGCCTGTATCTGCTCCGTCTCCTCCGCCGGGGGAGGCGTACGGGGCGCAGGTCCGGGGTCGGGGAGGGACGGCGGCGCCGGCCTGGACGGCCCTGTCCAGTCGCCCAAGGGGCCCAGCTCCCGCACCGCCTCTGTCGCCTCGTCCACCACCCGGGCCCACTTGACTCCCTCCGAGGCCGACACCCAGGCGAGGTGGAGGCGGCGCCGGTCGAGGCCGAGGAAGTCCATGAGGGCGGCGAACACGGTGAACCGGCGGCGGGCGAGGAGGTTTCCCTGCACGTAGTGGCAGTCGCCTGGGTGGCAGCCGGACACGATCACCCCGTCTGCCCCTCCCTCGAAGGCCTTGACGGCCAGCAGGGGGTCGAGGCGGCCGGTGCAGAGGACGCGGACGATGCGCACCGTGGGGGCGTACGCCCGCCGGGCGGTACCGGCCATGTCCGCCCCCGCGTACGTGCACCAGTTGCAGACGAGGGCCACGAGCCGCGGCTGCCAAGGTGCCCGCTGCTCGGCGGCTGCCGGTGGAGCCTCTGCCGTCCCTAACGTCACCGTCACGCCACCACCTGGGCCAGGTCGGGGGCAAGAGCGGAGAGCTGGGCGACGATCTGCTCGTCAGCGAAGCCGAGGACGTCGATGGCCCGCACTCGGCAGGCGGCGGCGCAGGCCCCGCAGCCCTCGCAGACCGCCTCGTTGACGCTCGCCACCGCCCTCGGGAGGCGTCCGTCGCCACCCCGGATCTCCCTACGCTCGATGGCCCCATAGGGGCAGACGCGCTGGCAGTCGAGGCAGCCGGTGCACGTTACCTCGTCCACCCGGGCCACGGTGGGCTCCCGCTCGAGCTGGGGCTGGGACAGGAGCTCGACGGCCTTGCTGGCCGCCGCCGACGCTTGGGCCACGGTGTCGGGGATGTCCTTGGGGCCCTGGGCCGAGCCGGCCAGAAACACACCCGCCGCCAGGGTCTCCACCGGCCGCAGCTTGGGGTGTACCTCCTGGTAGAAGCCGTAGGCGTCGGTGGGCGCCCGCAGGGCCCGAGCCAGCCCCCCGTCGGCACAGGGGACGACGGCGGTCGCCAGCACCACCAGGTCGGCCTCCACCTCCACCGGGCGTCCGCTGAGGGTGTCCGTCCCCAGCACCCGCAGCCTGCCGTTCTCCTGGAGGACGCGGCTCACCCGCCCCCGCACGTACAGCACCTGCTCCTCCTCCATGGCCCGGGCCACGAACTCCTCGTACCCTTTGCCGGCCGCCCGGATGTCGATGTAGAAGACGGTGGCTCTGCCCTCGGGCACTTTCTGCCGGAAGAGGAGGGCGTGCTTGGCCGTGTACATGCAGCAGATGCGAGAGCAGTAGGGCACCCCCCTCCGGGGGTCGCGGGAGCCGACGCACTGGATGAAGACCACGCTTCTCGGCACTCGGCCGTCGGAGGGACGCCGCACCTCCCCCAGGGTGGGTCCCGAGGCCGAGAGCAGCCGCTCGAACTCGAGCCCGTCGACCACGTCCGGGTATCGGCCGTAGCCGTACTCCGTCGCCTGCTCGGCCGACATCAGCTCGTAGCCGGTGGCGACGATGATGGCGCCCACCCGCCGCTCGACCATCTCGGGGCCCATGTCGTAGTCGATGGCTTTGGGAGCGCAGGCCTGGTAGCAGCGCTCGCAGGCGAGGACGCGGTAGCGGCCGCTCTCGGAGGCGAGGTTGGCGTTGACGCACGCCTCCGGGTCGAGCGTATAGACGGCGGGGACGGCTTGGGGGAAGGGGATGTAGATGGCCTTGCGCCAGGAGAGCCCCAGGTCGAACTCGTTGGGGAGGGAGACGGGGCAGGCGGGGACGCAGTCGTCGCAGCCCGTGCACAGCTCCTCCACCACGTAGCGGGGCTTCTTGCGGATGCGCACGGTGAAGTTGCCCACGTACCCGCCTACCTCCTCCACCTCGGCGTACGTGAGGAGCTCCACGCGGGGGTGCCGCGACACCTCGACCATGAGGGGCGTGAGGATGCACTGGGAGCAGTCGAGGGTGGGAAAGGTCTCCGACAGGCGGGCCATGTTGCCGCCGATGGAGGGCCGCCGCTCGACCAGGGTTACGTGGTAGCCGGCGTGGGCGATATCGAGAGCGGCTCGGATGCCGGCCACGCCGGCGCCGATGACGAGGGCCCGCCGCTCCACCTGCACCTCGATGGGCAGCAGGGGATCATCCTGCTTCACCCGCTCGACGGCCGCGGCCACGATCTCGCAGGCCTTGTCGGTGGCGGCCGCGGGATCGGGGTGCACCCAGGCGCACTGCTCGCGGATGTTGGCCATCTCGCACAGGAAGGGGTTGAGCCCGGCCCCGGCGCAGGCCGCTCGGAAGGTGGGCTCATGGAGGTGGGGAGAGCAGGCGGCGATGACGACCCCGGTTAGGTCGTGCGCCCGCACGGCCTCCTCCACCCTCCGCTGGCCCGGGGCCGAGCACAGGTAGGGGTAGTGCTCGGCGTGGACGACGCCCGGCAGGCGGGCGCTGGCCGCCGCCACCCGGGCCACGTCCACCCGGCGGGCGATGTTCTCGCCGCAGTGGCAGACGAGCACGCCCACCCGGGCCACTCACAGACCTCCTGGGCCGGCTAGGCGGTTACCAGCTCTGCTCGGCACGGTGCCTTCCCCTCTCGCACCCGGGCCACCGCCTCGACGATGGCCTCGGGCTCGTGGATGTCCCCGCCGGCGTGGGAGACGGGCGCCACCCGGCAGGAGTCCACTGCGCAGCGCTCCACCTCTCGCACCATCTGGCCGAGGTTGATCTCGGGCACGACCAGCCCCTGTACGCGGGAGGAGAGCTGCCGTACCCGCTCTTCCGGGAACGGCCACACCGTCTTCAGGCGCAGGAGCCCAACTCGGTGGCCCCTCTCCTCGGCCATGGCCATGGCCTGCACGGCCACCCGAGCCGATATCCCATAGGCGACGACGACCACCTCCGCCCCCTCCACCGCCCGCTCGTCGACGTCGTAGATCTGGAAGCGGTGGCGGCGGATCTTCTCCGTGAGCCGCCGTACCAGCTGCTCCTGGGCCTGGGGCCTCGTGTCCGGATAGCCCCGCTCGTCGTGGGTCAGGCTCTCGCAGAACACGTGGTAGCCGGTCCCGGCGGCGGCCATGGGCGGGACGAGGTCCTCGTCCGGCTCGTAGGTGCGGTAGCGGCCGGGGGGCGTGCGCGGCTGCTTGCGCTCCCAGATCTCGAGCTCCTCCAGGGGGGGGATGAGAACCCGCTCCGTCAGGTGGCCGACCTCGGCGTCGGCCATGAGGAGTACCGGCGTCCGGTACCGCTCGGCCAGGTTGAACGCCCGCACGGTGAGGTCGAAGCACTCCTGCACCGACCAGGGGACGAGGGCGATGACCTCGTAGTCGCCGTGGGAGCCGAAACGGGCTTGGAGCATGTCTCCCTGAGCCACCGAGGTGGGAAGGCCGGTGGACGGCCCGCCGCGCTGGACGTCGCAGATCACCACCGGCGTCTCGGTCAGGACGGCCAGGCCCAGGTTCTCCATCATGAGGGAGAAGCCGGGCCCGGAGGTGGCCGTCATGGCCTTGCGGCCGGCCCAAGAGGCCCCGAGGACGAAGGCCAGGGAGGAAAGCTCGTCCTCCATCTGCACGTACAGGCCCCCCACCTGGGGCAGCCGCTCGGCCATCCGCTCGGCGATCTCGGTGGAGGGGGTGATGGGGTAGCCGCCGAAGACGCGGCAGCCGGCGGCGATGGCTCCCTCGGCTACGGCCTCGTCGCCGAGCAGGAAGTGGGTGCCGGCGAGGACGCCCGCGACGTCCATCACGCGCGTGCGGCCAGCCCGGCTGGAGCTGCCACGGCTGGGCGGGCCTCGACGGGGGTGGCGAAGATGGCGAACTCGGGGCAGATGGTGGCGCACGCCTGGCAGGCGATGCAGGTGTCGGCCGCCACCACCGGGTAGTGGTAACCAGCGCTGTTGAAGGCAGTGGACAGGGCAAGAGCGCGGGTGGGGCAGTAGTCGATGCAGAGCTCGCACCCCTTGCAGCGCTCTACCCGGATGTGGACGTCGCCGCGCACAGGCGGCGGCGCGGACACGATGGGCGCCCGGGCGCTCACCGCCGACCGCCCTAGCTTGGGCTGTGGCGTCTCGTCACCATCGGCGCTCCCGGTGGGAACACCCTCAAGTATCTGCCCCCCTCCCCGGGAGGCCATGAGCAAGGTTGACCAGGGCGGGCCGACCCGCCGTCCAGTCAGCTCACCGGCGCCGGCGCCGCCAGCCCAGGCGTCCTTGCCTGCTGCCTGCCGCCGGGCCGGGCTCGACGGCGCTGCCGTTCTCGACCTCCCCTTCCTCCTGCTGGCGCCGCTCCGCCGGCTGCTCGCCTCGGTCGACCTCGGCCAGGGCCGCTTCCAGGCAGTCCTCGATGGTGTCGCCGAGGCGCGGTGGGTACCCTTCCGCCTGCTCCCAGACGAGGATGTCGCGGCCGTGCCACTGCTCGGCGCGGGCGACCTCGTACGTGGAGGAGAACCCGCCCGTGTCGCCGTCGCGGCAGGCGGTTACCCGTACCTGCCGCCCGTCGTAGGTGGCCACGATGACGCTGTTTCCCCCGATCTGGTGGAGGCTGGCGATGTTGTCGAGGCCGGTGAGGGCGAGAGAGGCGGCGAGCGCGCCTCCGGTGCGGAGGGGAGGGAAGAGGCGACTCTCCTCGTCGCCCTCGACCTCCTCGCCCGGAGGGGTGGGGACAGCCTCCGTCCGCTGGCGCCGGCCGGGCGGAAGCAAGCCTCCGGGGGTGTCGAGCGCCGACCCCGACGTCGAGGCGACCTCCGCCTCCGGCCCGACGGCCGGCGCCGGCGATCGCTCCTGGGCGGCGACCTCAGCCTCCCGGCGCTCGACGGTCTGCTCCCGGGCGACGAGGTCGCGCTCCCAGGCTTGCAGGCGTGCCCGCTCACGAGCCAGCTCCTCCTGGAGGGAGGCGACGGCGGCCCGCTGCTCGTCCAGCTGCCGCCCGCGGCGAGCCCTCTCCTCGTCGTCGGCGGCGGTGGCGGCCACCGCCTGGGCGACCTCCTCCTCCCGAGCGGTAAGGGCCTCCTCCCGAACGGCCAGCGCGTGCTCCCGCTCGACCAGCTCGGCCGCCGCCGCCTCCAGCTCCTCCAAGCGGCGGCGCAGCCGCTCTTCCAGCTCGCCCAGCCGCCTCCGCTCGCCCGCCAGGCTCTCCTCCCGCTGCTTCAGAGCTGCCTCGCGCTCGTGGAGCTCCTGCTCGCGGCGAGCGACCGTCTCCGCCAGGGGCCCAGGCCCCATCCGCTCGGCCGGCGACGGAGCCGGGGAAGGCCCAGCTCGGGGAGGGCTCTTCCCCGGTTGCGCTGCCGCTGGCGGTGAAGGAACCGCCAAGGCGTCGGCCTCGCTCGGCCGGGGACGAGCCTCCTCCCGCCCCCCACTCTCCTCCCTCGGGACGGGAGCGGGGGCGGTCGGCGCCGGCTCCAGGAAGAAGGAGACCGGCACCCCGGTGACGGCGGCGATCGCCCGGAGATGGTCGCCGGCCGCGACCACGCCCGTCTCGTAGAGGTGGAGGGTGACGCCGGAGATGCCTATCCGCTCGGCCAGCTCCTCCTCGCTCAGGCCGGCTCGCTCCCGAGCCTGCCGGATCCGCCGGCCCATCTCGGCCAGGCGGGCCTGGGTCTCCGCGCTCGCCGGTGGCGGCTCCATGAACTCAGCGTAGCGCCGTCAGGGGCCGATGGGAACTGCCCGGACCAGGGTGTCCACGGCCACGACCTCCTCCCCGTCGACGGTAGTCCGCCGCTGCACCCGCTCGGCCCGCACGGGCCTGAGCCCGGGAAGCTCGGCCACGATGGCCTCGGGCGTATACAGGAGGGCCGGGTCGCTGGGCCCGGGCGCGCCCGTGCCCAGGTTGGCCAGATCGTGGCCGAGGAGGAGGAAGGTGCCGCCGGGAGCCACGGCCGCCGCCGCCCGGGCCAGCACCAGCCGCCGCTCGGCCGCCGGCAGGTGGAGGTAGAGGACGAGGACGAGGTCGAAGGCGGCCGGGGCCGGCTCGTAGCCGAGGAGGTCGGCGTGAATCCACTCCACGTCCACCCCCCGCTCGCGAGCGAGCTCCCGGGCCATGGCCAGGGCCACCGACGAGAAGTCCACCGCCGTCACCTGCCACCCCCGCTCGGCCAGCCAGACGGCGTTGCGGCCGGCACCGCAGGCGAGGTCGAGGGCCCGACCCGGGGGGAGGTCGGCCACCTCGGCGACGAGCGCCTGGGCCGGCTCCAGCCGCCCCTCCAGGGCGCGCTTCTGCCAGCGCTGATCCCAGTCGGTCGCGTCCACGACCCGATGATGCCCTGTGGCCACCGCCGGCGCCTGCGTGGTTTCCCCGACCGGGAATCAGGGCTGGGCCCGATGCGCCCGTCCCCCGCCGCGCCGACGATGGTGGCGAGCCGAGGAAAGGGGAGGCCATGGCCGGAGCGGAGGCGAAGGTATCCATGATCGGCCTGAGCGAGCAGGAGATCCGCCGGGAGCTGGAGCGGGAGCTGATTCAGGCCATGCGGGCAGAGGGCGGTGTTCCTACCGTGCACGCCATCGCCCACAGCATCGCCAGGGTGCTCACCGAGGACCACCTTCGCATGGCCGAGCAGCTGCGGCAGGCAGGAGTACGCCTCCCCTGAGGTTGTGCGGGCGGGGTGCGCCGACGAGACGGGGCCTCCCTCTCGGTCATGCGTAGTTTCCGGCGATCCGAGGTCTGTAGTTTCACCCGATACGAAGCCCGCGACTCCCCTGAAGCCGGAGAGGAGGTGGGAGCGTAGGCTCCGGGTCGCTGGACCCGTAGGGAAGGAGGCCCACCAGGGTGGAACGGCTTCGGGTACATCCCGGCCCGTGGGAGGGCGACGAGGAAGGGATCCCTACGGTGGAGCTCGTGTGCGGGGCCTGTGGGTACGGGATCCGGGCGCGCATCCTCCCCGAGCGCTGCCCCATGTGCCACAGCCGCCGGTGGCGCCGGCCGCGCCGGCCCCGGCTGGCGAGCAGCCGGGGGAGGGCTGAGGGATGAGCCTCGACGGGAGGAAGACCTCCCTCCGCCACGACCTCGTGCTGTACGGGCTGCCGGCGGTGGAGGCCCGCAGGCTGCGCGATGCCCTGGCCCGGGCGCAGGTGGTGGTGGACGTGAGCGCTGACGACGACGTGGTGCGCATCCCGGCGGCGGGGAACCGCACGGTGGCGGTGGAGGGGATCTTGGCTATCGTCCGAGACTGGGCGGTACGGGCGAGGCTCGCCCGCGTTCCGGTGGCCTACGGAGGCCGTCTGTATGCCCTGACGGTGGCGGCAGCACGGATGGGCGCCGTCCTTCTGACGACCGAGGAGCGGCCCTCGTCGGCCCGGTCGATTACGGTCGGCCCACCCCTGGCGGCGGAGCGCCCTCCCACTCCCTTCGTCGCCGCTCCCTGACCCAGCGGCGGCGCACCGCCTCTTCCCGCTCGGCCTCGTCGAGGGCCAGATCGAGGGCGGCCAAGGCCCGCTCGTGGGCCGGGATCCAGCGTCGCTGGACGGCTCGCAGGCGGCGAGTGGTGGCCTGGAGCTCCTCGGTCACCCGGTCGAGGGCGACCCGGGCGGCGGCGTAGCGGGCCGCCGCCTCCACCGCTCGGCCGTGAGCGGCCGTCGCCAGGGGCAGAGCCGATCCTCCCCCGGGAGCGATGAGGCAGGGAGAGGAGGGAAGCTCGACCCGCGCCTCGTCCGGGTAGAGGACGCCGAGGGCGCTGCGCCAGGAGAGGCGGAGGTCGGCGAGGGCAGGGACGTACGAGGAAGCCAGGGACAGGGCCCGCCGGCCGCCGACGAGGAGGGCCCGCTCCAGCCAGGCATCGGCCTCTTGGGCGGCGGCCTCCCGCTCGCCAGCGGCCAGGGCGACGACAGCCTGGAGCCGCGTCTGCTCGCGGAGGAGAGCCCGCCGCTTCTCGTCCAGCACCTCGGCCCCCCGCCGGGCCGTCGCCAGGCGACGGGCCAGCCACAGCCGGCCGGCCCTACCGGGCGGAGGCCGGAGCCGCACGCTCCTCCTTCGGCGACACGTAATGGGCGGCCAGGGCTGCCTCGGACAGCATGGAAAGCTCCCGCCGGGGCACGAGCGATGCCGCCTGCCAGGCCCGGTCGAGGGTCTCCTCCAGGGATCTCGCCTCGCCTCGCCCCTGAGTCAGGAAGTCCCGCTCATAGGCTTGGGCGAAGGCGAGGTAGCGCCGCTCAGCCTCGCTCAGGGCCTCCTGTCCCACCACCTCGGCCAGATCGGCGGCCCGCCGGGCCCGGGCGAGGAGAGCGATGAGCTGGGCAGCGATCTCCAGGTGGTCGTCGCGGGTGCGGCCGGGGCCGGCGCCCGAGCGCATGAGCCGGGACAGGGAGGCGAGAGCATCGAGCGGCGGGTACACGCCCCGGACGGCGAGGTCGGGCGACAGGACGAGCTGGCCCTCCGTGATGTAGCCGGTGAGGTCGGGCACCGGGTGGGTGATGTCGCCGGCGGGCATGGTCAGGACGGGAAGCTGGGTCAGGGACCCGGGCCGACCCTGGATGCGACCCGCCCGCTCGTACAGGGAGGCGAGGTCGCTGTACAGATAGCCCGGGTAGCCGCGCCGGCTCGGCACCTCGCCTCGGGCAGCGGATACCTCCCGCACCGCCTCGCAGTAGCTCGTCAGGTCGGCCACGACCACGAGGACGTGCCGTCCTCGGTCGAAGGCCAAGTACTCGGCCACGGTGAGGGCGATGCGAGGGGTCACCAGCCGCTCCACCAGGGGGTCGTCGGCGGTGTTGAGGAACAGGACGAGGTCCCCCAGGGCGGCCCGCTCCTCCAGGGCGTCCCGGACGGTGGCAGCGTCGGCGTGGGTGATGCCCACGGCAGCGAAGACCACGCAGAAGGCCTCATCCCCCTCCACCCGGGCCTGGGCGGCTACCTGAGCAGCAAGCTCCAAGTGGGGCAGCCCTCCCACCGAGAGCACAGGGAGCTTCTGGCCTCGGACGAGGGTGGCCAGGCCGTCGATGGCCGACACCCCGGTGAGGATCGGGTCGCGGGGAGGCTCCCGGCGGGCGGGGTTGATGGGGGCTCCCTGGACGGCACGGAGCTCGCGGCCCACCACCGGCGGGCCCCCGTCCAGGGGCTGGCCACGGCCGTCGCAGACCCGGCCCAGCCAGCCCTCGCCCACAGGGACGCGAAGCGGGCTTCCCGAGAAGGCCACCCGCAGGTTCCGGAGCGTCATCCCCGCCGTTCCCTCGAACACCTCTACCACCGCCCAATCCCGGTGGACGTCGAGGACCACCCCGTGCCGGATCTCGCCGGAGGGAAGGCGTATCTCGAGGACCTCGTCGACGGCGACCCCCTCCACCCCTTCCACCACCAGCAAGGGGCCCTGGGCCGAGGCCGCTCCCACGTACTCGATGGGCACCGGCCTGTTCATGCCAGTGCTCCCAGGCGGGCGAGGAGGAGACCCCGGATCCGCTCCACCTCGCCTACATCGTCGGGTCGCGCCCGGTCGCGCGCCCGGGCCGCCTCCGACAGGTCCACCTCCTCGATGCGCCCAGCGGGCACGCCCCGATCGAGGAGATGGAGGAACCGGTCGTGGAGAGCGAGGACGAGGTCGAGCAGGGCAGCCTGCTTCGCCGGGTGGCAGTAGCTGTCGTTGTCGCTGAGGGCGCTCTGTTGGAGCACGGCCTCCCGCAGAAGACGGCCGGAGAGGAGGGCGATCCGCTCCCGGTCGGGGAGGGCGGCGGCTCCGACGAGCTCAGCCATGGTCTCCACCCGGTCGGCCTCGGCCAGGAGGGCGAGCGCCCGCTGTCGCCTGGTCCCCCAGCTCCAGTCGCCGTGCAGGGCGTGCCAGGCGGCCAGGGCGTCGGCGTCCCGGGAGGAGGAATCGCGCCAGCTCACCGCCGGGTAGTGGCGGGCGTAGGCGAGGTCGCGGTCGAGGAACCAGGCTGCCCGCACGAAGCGGAGGGTATGGGCGGTCACCGGCTCGGTCATGTCCCCGCCCGGCGGGGACACGGCTCCCACGATGGTTACCGACGCCTCCCCTCCGGCCAGGGTGCGAACCCGGGCGGCCCGTTCGTAGAAGCCGGCCAGCGCCGAGGCGAGTCCGGGCGGATAGCCCTCTTCGGCCGGCAGCTGCCCGGTGCGGGAGGCCACCTCGCGCAGGGCCTCGGCCCAGCGAGAGGTGGAGTCGGCGATGACCACCGCGTCGTAGCCCATGTCCCGGAAGTACTCGGCCACGGTGACGCCGGTGTGGATGCTCGCCTCCCGCGCCAAGACAGGCATGTTGGAGGTGTTGGCCACGAGGACGGTGCGGTGGAGGAGGGGAAGGCCGGTGCGCGGGTCCTCCAGCTCAGCCAGATCGACGAGGACGTCGGCCATCTCGTTGCCCCGCTCGCCACAGCCCACGTAGACGATGACGTCGGCGTCGCACCACTTGGCGATCTGCTGGAGGAGGACCGTCTTGCCGGCGCCGAAGCCGCCGGGAACGGCGGCGCTGCTGCCTCGGGCGAGGGGAAACAGGAGGTCGAGCACCCGCTGACCGGTGACGAGGGGCACCGCCGCCTGAAGCCGCGCCCCGATCGGCCTCGCCCGCCGCACCGGCCAGCGGTGGGAGAGGCCTACGTCCCGACCACCCACCCGAGCGATGGCCTCGCCGACGGGGTACTCCCCCGCCGGGACTATCCACTCCACCGTCCCCGCCACCGACGGGGGCAGCAGCACCCGGTGGTCGAGGGCCGGAGTCTCGGGGATGCGGCCGAGAACCGCCCCCGCCTCCAGGGTCTCGCCGGCAGCGACGGAAGGGAAGAAGGGCCACCGGCGCTCCCGCTCCAGGGCGGGACGATCGGCTCCGGCGGCGAGGAGGTCGGGAGCCGCTGCCAGCCGGCGGAGCATGCCGTCGAAGACGCCTCCCAAGAGCCCGGGGCCGAGCTCGGCCGCCAGGGGGCCGCCGGTGGGGAGGGCCGGGTCGTTGGGCCGCACGCCGCCCGTGTACTCGTACACCTGGACGACGGACCGCTTCCCGTGGAGGGCGATGACCTCGCCGGGGAGTCGCTGTGTCCCGATCAGGACGAGGTCGAGCATGGCCGCCTCCAGCCCCTCCACCTCGACCACGGGGCCGTTTACCCGCACCACCCGGCCCCCGCTCATCGCCACAGTCCCGCCACCTCCTCGGCCCGAGCTTCCAGGCAGCGCTGGAGGAGGGTGGGAAGGGAGTAGTCGAGGATCCGGCTTCCCCGCCGGGCGACGACCCCGCCCTCGGGCGGGTCGACCACGAGCTCGGCGTCGTCGCCCAGCCGCGCCCGCGCCGCCCGGGCCAGGCGCTCGAGCAGGCGGCTGTAGGCCTCGCCGCCGCGAAGGGCCTGGACAGCCCGGCCGGCCTGCTGCCGGAGCTCCTCGTACGCCTGCCGCTGGGCCGCCAAGACGAGGGCTCGTGCCTGCCGGCGGGCGCGGGCGAGCTCGGCCACGGCCTGCTGCTCGGCTGCTGCCTTCCCCTCCGCCCAGGCTCGCTCGACGAGGGCGGCCACCTGTCGACGGGCCTGAGCGACCTGCTGCTCGGCCCGCCTTCTGGCCTCGACCAGGAGGCGGTCGGCCTCGGCCTCGGCCTGAGCGATGAGGGCTCGCCGGGCCGGTGCCAGGGCTCCGGGAGCTACCGGGGAAGGGTCGCCCACAGGAGATCCTTCCGTTCCGGCAGGCGGTCGGCCAGGGCGGCTGCGGCGCCGGGAGCGAGGAGGAGGAGCCCGACCTCGGGACCGATGGCCTCCCAGGCGGCCATCGCCTCCCCGGCGTCCTCGACCGGGAAGACCTCCACGCCGGCCAAGGCGAAGCCGGCCACGCGCAGCTCCTCCCCGATGGCGGCGATCTTGCTCACGCTCCGCTCAGGCCTGTCCGATGAGGATGACGGCTACCACCAAGCCGTAGATGGCGATGCCCTCCGCCAAGCCGAGCACGACCATCGCCCGCCCGAACATCTCCGGCCGCTCGCTCATGGCCGCCAGGGCTGCTGCCCCGGTGTAGGCGACGGCGACGGCCGCGCCGATGGTCGACCCGGCCACGGCGATGCCGGCGCCCAGCAAGGCGGCCCACCGGTCGGCCTTGGGCGCGGCAGCCGCCTGCGCCTGGGCGGCCTCGGCCGGCCAGAGGAGAAGGGCGAGGAGGGCCACGGCTGCCACCGCCACCACCGCGTTCACCGCTACCAGCCGGCCCAGGCCGCGGTGGGGGGCCCGGCGCATGCCGACGACGGTGAGGGCGGCCACGGTAGCAGCCGTAGGCGCGGCCCAGATGAGCGACTCGATCATGGCTCCTCCTTCCTGGTTGCCAGCGGAATGTGCCATGGGGAGAAAGGCCGGCCTTCGCCGGCGAAGATGCGGGAGAAGAGCTCGTAGTACTCCAGCCGGAGGGCCTGCACGGCAGCCACCAGCGCCTCCAGGGCAAAGGCGAAGATGTTGCCCACCACGAGCACAGAGACGGCGGCCGTCCAGCCCGCCCAGCTTCCGGCGAGGGCCGACGAGCCCTGAAGGACGACGGCCGCTACTGCCCCGTGCATGAGGCCGAAGGCAGCCAGACGGGTGAAGGAGACGGCGCTGGCTCCCACCCGGACGACGGCGTCCACGACCTCGACGGTGGCTTGGGCGACGGCGGCGCCTCCCCGGCCGGCCTCGGCCATGAACCCGAGCCCGAGCAGGAGCGCCCCCAGGGCGGCCAAGAAGGCGCCGGCCGCTGCCGCCGGCCAGGATTCCCAGTAGAGCCCGACGAGAGCCAAGCCGCCGCCGGCGAAGACGAGGAACCCGGCCACCCCCGAGGGGGCGAGGAGGGCGGCGGCGGGCCCCGACTCCCGGAACCGGTTGACGGTGCCTAGGGCGTAGCTCGCGCCGAGGAGGACGGCCCCCACCGCCAGGGCTGCCACGAGCAGCGGCACCGGCTCCTCCAAGGGGTCGAGCCAGAGGGCGGGCACGAGGCCGGTGGGGCCGAACGCCTCTCCGTAGAGGAGGCCGAACAGAGCTCCGGAGAGGCCGCAGGCGGCGAGGAGGGGCCAGGCTGCCCGGTAGCCGGCCGGCCGCCGAGCCCGGCGCAGGGCGAGTCCCAGGGCGGCGAGAGCAAGCCCGTGCCCCACGTCGCCGAACATCATCCCGAACATGAGTACGAAGGACAGGGCGGCAAACGGCGTCGGGTCGACGTCGGCGTAGCGGGCGGCCCCGTACGTCTCGACCAAGGGCTGAAAGGCCCGGGTCGGCCGGACGGGGCGGAGGAGGGTAGGGGGATCGGCCCAGGGAGGCATGGGGAGGGGGACGACGGCAGCGCCCACGCCCGCCAGCCGCTCCGCCAGGGCCGGGAGCTCGGCCTCCGGCGTCCACCCCACCAATCCGGCGAAGGGTCCGTGACGGAGAGCTGCCTTCGCCCTCCGCTGGAGCTCCACCTCCCCGGCCAGGAGATCGGCTGCCCCGGCCCGCTCCAGGGCAGCCGGGTCGGGGGGATCGGGCGAGAGCAGAGGCTTTCCCCGGCTGCCCCTCCGCTGGAGGCGGCGGAGGGCCTCCAGCTCCTCTCCCTCGGGGGGCGGCAGGGGGTTTACCAGCTCCACCGTGCCGGCATCGGCCAGGGCTACCAGGGCCTGGCGCAGGCGGGTCTCGGGAACGACCACGGCCACCCTGGTCATGCGCACGGGGAGAGCGAGCTCACGCCGCCGCACCGACCACCTCTCCCAGGTCGACCCCGCCCCTGGCAGCCGCCGCCAGGGCCGCCACGACCCGCCAGCCGTCGGCGGCCAGCAGGAGCACCGCTCCCACCACCAGCTCCCGGCCCGGGCCGGCTCGGACGAGCCTGTCGCCCTCCCTCGCCGCCCGCCGCCACCAGGCCGCCTCCGCCTGCCACAGCCCGTCGGCCCGATCGACTCCCCGTAGCGCCCAGGCGGCTTGGGGTGGCAGGCAGGCGGCGAGCTCCGCGAAGGTGCGGGCACGCTCCCAACCGTCGGGGAGGCCGGGGAGGGGGCGGTCGAGCAGAAGCTCGAGGGGTCGCCCCACCACGAAGAGCTCGCGAGCGAGGAGGAGGGCCACGGCCCCGGCCACGAGGTCGCGCAGCTCCGGGACCTCGGCCAGGGCGCGGCGGGCAAGGGACAGACGCAGGCCCAGGTGGACGGCCTGCGGGGTCTCCCCACCCGGGTCTTCCCAGGCCGAGCGGGCCAGGACAGCCCTCAGCTCGGCCGGGGTCAGGGCCTGGGAGGCGGACGGCCACGCCGACGCCAGGCCGCCGAGGTCAAAGGGGGAGCGCAGCTCGGCCCCGTGCAGGTAGGCGAGCCGATCCTCGATGTTGATGAGCTCGAACCAGCCGGCGAGGACGCGGAGGAAGCCTGCCTGGCCGGGGGGAAGCCAGCCTGACAGGAGGCGGAGGTAGAGGAGGACGGTTGCCGCCACCGCCCGCTGGGCCCCTTCCAGGTCGAGGCTGGGATCGAGGTTGCGGCCGTAGGCGGTGCGGCTCAGGCCGAGCAGGGCCTCCCGCAGCGAGGGGCAGCGCCCAAGCTCGACCGCTCGGCCGCCGCCGACGGCCCGCCGGAGGAGAAGGCGGGCGCGGACGGAGGGAGCGACCCAGGCGGCGGTCATGCCGGTCCTTCCTCCACGCAGGCGACGACCACGGCGACGAGAGCAGGCAGGCGGGCCCGCGCCCGCCGGCGCACCCGCTCCGCCTCGGCCTGCCCCCGGGCCAGGATGGCGACCGCCTCCTGCCGTGCCTTCCCGCTGACCTCCGCCGCTGCTCGCTGCCGCGCCGTCTCGGCCTGATGGCGCCAGCCGGCGGAGATCCGGACGGCCTCCTCGGCCGCCGCCGCCAGGATTCGCTCCGCCTCCTCCACGGCGCCCCGGCGCACCGCCGCCGCCTCCTCCTCCACCGCCTGGAGCGATGCGAACACCGGCAAGAGCTCGCCCGCCAGGTCGCCGGCGAAGGCGGCGGGCACGGCCACGCCGCGGCGGAAGCGGTCGAGGAGGGCCGCCAACGGTCGCACGCAACCATCCTGCCCCGCGCCGGCGGCGGGCTCATCGGGGCAGCCGCGGATCCGGCGGCCGGGAAACCGCGGAGGCGTCCGCTCCTAGTGCGCCCTCAGCCCGCCGGCAATACGCCCCAGCCAGATGAGGAGGCCGACCAAGAGTAGGGGGAGGAGGAATCCGACGCCGGCCACCACGAGGAGCGCAGCCACCGCCACCAGCGCCACCAGAGCGGCAAATGCCTCAATCGTCACGAGCATACGCGAATAGTGAAGCTCCGCCCCGGTCGGGCGGCGTCGGGGAAGGCCCCGATCGAGCTTGCCGGAAACTACCGATGTGTCGGCCGCGGCCGGACGGCCCTCCCCGCCCGGCTACAGCTTGTAGCCGATGGCCCGGAGCAGGGCGTGGCGAGAGGCCGCGTCCTCCTCCGATTCCACTCCCAGCGGCGGGCCCCCGTCGACCACCCCCAGAATGGCTCGTCCCTGCTCGGTCACCGCCACCACCACTTCCACCGGGTTGGCGGTGGCGCAGAAGATGCGGCACACCTCAGGCACCGCCTTGACGGCGTTGAGCACGTTCACCGGATACCCCTCGCGCAGGAAGACGAGGAAGGAGTGGCCGGCGCCTACCGCTAGGGCGTTGCGCACGGCCAGGTCCACGAGCTCCTGGTCGTTTCCCGCCCGGCGCACCAGGCGCGGCCCCGACGACTCGCAGAAGGCGATCCCGAACCGCAGATGGGGGGAGCTTCCGGCCAGGGCCTCGTACACATCCTCCACCGTCTTGATGAAGTGGGACTGGCCGAGGATGAGGTTCAGGTCCTCCGGCTTGTCGATGGGCACCGTCTCCAGCTCCACCGGGCTCACGACGACACCTCCCTGGCAGCGAGCGCCCGCCGGCCGCGGGCCGTTAGGGCGAAGGTCCGGTCGATGAGGCCGTCGGCGGCGAGGACGCTGGCGTGCTCCCAGGGGGGCTCGCCGTCGGGCCGAGCGAAGTAGGCGCGGGCGGCGGCGAGAGCGGCGGCGGGAGCGCTGAACACCTCCCGGAACTCCTCGTCGCCTACCCGGAAGGTGAGCGGGCCCTGCCGCTCCTGCCGCAGCTCCCCCGCCGACACCCGCTCGACCAGGGTGCCGTCGACGAGCACGGCGCACTCATCCCCGCCCGTCTCCCGCACCTCCACCGTGGCCCCCGCCGCCGACCGGCCTCGGAAGAGGAGGGGGGCCACCGGCTCCGGCTCGGGCGGGGCCGGACCCCGGCCGTGCAGATGCTCCCGCCAGGCCCGGCGCAGCCGCTCCTCCGGCACCCACTCCTCCAGGAGCCGCTGAAACCGGCGGTCGAGCTCCTGCAAGCGGGCCTCCATGTGCCGTCGCACCGAGCTCTCCAGCCCTGCCCGGCGGTGCTCGGCCCGCAGGTGGTGGTACTCGGCCACCAGTCGCTCCAGCTCCAGACGGAGGAAGGGCGTGGCCTGCCGGGCCATGGCTCTAGGCGGCCTCCCGCAGAGCCTGGAGCTCCCGCTCCAGGGCCAGCCGCTCGAGGGCCGAGCGCTCGAGCTCGTCCACCTGGGCGCGGCTGAGCCCGAGCAGGCGGGCCGTCTGGACGGCGGTCTGGGGCTCGCTTCCGCCCAGGCCGTAGCGGAGCTCGATGACCTGCCGCTCCTGCTCGGGCAGGGCCGCCACCGCCCCCTGGAGTCGCTCGGCGAGGAGGCTGATGTGGAGCTCCTCGGCCGGCTCCGCCGCTTCGGCCGACACGAGCTCCCCCAGGGTGGCCGACTCCTCCTCCTCGCCCACCGGCCGATCGAGGCTGGCCACCGCCCGCGGCGCCGCCCGCACGGCGCTCACCTGCTCCACCGGCAGCGACGCCGCCTCGGCGATCTCCTCGTCGGTGGGAGCCCGGCCCAGGGCGGCCGCCAACTCCTGCTCAGCTCGGGCGATGCGGCGCTCGAGCTGGGCTACGTGGACGGGGATGCGGATGGTGCGGGCCCGGTTGGCGATACCCCGTTGGATGGCCTGACGGATCCACCAGGTGGCGTAGGTCGAGAACTTGTAGCCGAGCCGCCAGTCGAATTTCTCCACCGCCCGGATGAGGCCGAAGATCCCCTCTTGGATGAGGTCGAGGAGGGAGAGCTCCTGGCCCTGGTAGCGCTTGGCGATGGACACCACCAGCCGCAGGTTGGAGGTGATCATGCGGTGCTTGGCGGCCACGTCGCCCCTCTCCACCCGCTTGGCCAGCTCCACCTCCTCCCGGGCGGTGAGGAGGGGATAGCGGCCCACCTCGTTGAGGAAGAGCTGGAGAGCGTCGGTGGTGGCCTCGGCCAGGTCGCCGTTGGCGTAGGTGACGGGGGGCGCCTCCTCCCGGCCGACATCGTCGCGCACCTCCAAGCCGCGGGCCTCCAGGAGGTCGTAGAGGTCCTCGGCCTCCTCGTCGGGCAAGCCCAGCTCCTCGATCTCGGACAGCCGGGCGAAGCCGTCCCTCTCGGCCCGGTGGAGGAGCTCGTCCACAGCTGCCGTCACCGTGCCACTTCCTCCAGAGCCCGGAGCACGTCCCCGTCCTCCACCTGCTCGAACGACCGGTACCAGAGGCCCACGGCGAAGAAGTCCTCCAGAGGGTGGGGGCAGACGACCTGATCTGCCTCGGCGCGCAGAGCTTCCACGCTCTGGGCCGCTCCCACCGGGACTGCCACCACCACCCGCGCCGCTCCCCGGCCGCGGGCCCAGCGCACGGCCGCCACCATGGTGGCCCCGGTGGCCAAGCCGTCGTCCACCAGGAGGACGGCCCGCCCGGAGAGGTCGATGGCAGGCCGTCCGGGACGGAGCCTGCGGTCGAGCTCGTCGGCTTGCGCTCTGGCGGTGGCCACGACCTCCGCCAGCTCCTCGTCGCTCAGGCCGTCGTGGCTGCGAATGTAGACCCCGTCGCCGCCGGGGGTCACTGCCCCCAGGGCGTACTCGGGCTGCCAGGGATGGCCCACCTTGCGTACCGCCAGGACGTCCAAGGGGGCGCCGAGACGGCGGGCGATCTCGGCTGCTACGAGCACGCCGCCGCGGGCAAGACCGATCACGACCGGGTCGGTGAGAGCGAGCCGCTCCACCTCCGCCGCCAGCACCCGTCCGGCCTGGGCCCGGTCGTCGAAGAGGGGGGTGGGGGCGAGCCAGGCGGCGATTCCCGATGACTCAGCCACGCAGCAACCTCCCACCCCGTCTCGCCGGCGCCGGGGTCCCCGGCAGGTGGAGGAGGTTCTCCACCCTCCGCACCCCCTCGATGGAGCGCACCCGGGCCTCCAGGTCGCGGATCAGGTCGGGGCGATCCACTTCTCCCCGCAGGAACACCGCCCCCTCTTCTGCGTTGATGCTGATCTTGCCCTTGGGCACCGAGTGGTCGCGGAAGAGGACCGTCTCCACCTTGTGGGCCAGGGTCACGTCGTCGGGGACCTCCCTGGGGCGGCGGCGAAGGCGGTGGACGGCGCCGCGGCTCCTGCCCACGACCTGGAGCGCCCCCGCCCGAGCTAGGCGGACCGCGGCCCGCGCTCGGCGGCGCACGAGAGCGCTCCCCCGCTGGCGCAGCAGCCGCCGACGGCGGCGACCTACGTCGGGATCGAGCAGGTACGCCAATCCTGCTCCGGCGGCGGCGCCCACCACTGCTCCGGCGACGAACGCCCGCACCTGTCGCCAGGTCCTCGTCCACCGCTTGCGGTCTGTACCGGTGTCCATCGCTCCTCCTCTTGGCCGCCGGCGGCTCATCAGGCCGCCTGGGCGGCGATTCCTTCCACCTGGTGCTCGAGCGTCTCGGCGTGGGGCTCGAGCTGAAGGCGAAGCTCGATGGTCGCCCGCCGGACGCCGTCGGCGCGGAGGCGGCTCTCGATGGCCCGGACGGCGTCGAGGATGGCCTCCAGCTCGCCTTCCACGCTCGTCCCCGCCGGCCCCACCTGGTAGCGGAGCCCCTGGGCGGCGATCTCGGCCACCACCCGGGCCACCACCGCCCGCGCCGACCCCTCGATCTGGGGAATGACCGTGATCTCGCCGATCATGCGCCCTCCTTTCCGCTTGTACATGATTACGCTTGCGGGGACGTTCTGCGTCGGGGGGAACCCGAATGTCCGGTCGGCGAAAACCACGACCCGGCCCTCGCGCTCGGCCGGCGGGCGTCTACAGTGACGGCGTGACCGCCCTGTGGCCCTCCTACCTGGAGCTTGGCGAAGCCGAGCTGAGGCGGCGGGCGGCGGAGGCGGGGGAGCTCCTCGGTCCCCGCTGCCGCGTCTGTCCCCGCTACTGCAAGGTCGACCGCCGATCCGACCAGCGAGGGCTGTGCGGTATCGGCCGCCGGGCGGTGGTGGCCTCCGCCTTCCCTCACTTCGGAGAGGAGGACTGCCTGCGCGGCTGGGCGGGGTCGGGCACCATCTTCTTCTCCGGCTGCAACCTCCGCTGCGTCTTCTGCCAGAACTGGGACATCTCCTGGCACGTGCGCGGCCTCGAGGTAGCTCCCCGTCGCCTGGCCGGCCTCATGCTGGAGCTGCAAGCCCTGGGCTGCCACAACGTGAACTGGGTGACTCCCGAGCACGTGGTACCGGAGATCCTGGAGGCCATGCCCTACGCGATAGCCGGCGGTCTCCGTCTACCCATCGTCTACAACACGAGCGCCTACGACTCCCTCGACTCCCTGAAGCTCATGGAGGGCGTGGTCGACATCTACATGCCCGACTTCAAGCTGTGGACAGCCGAGCGGGCGCGGCGCTACCTGAAGCGGGCCGACTACCCAGAGGTGGCCCGGCAGACCATCCGGGAGATGCACCGGCAGGTGGGCGACTTGGCGGTGGACGAGCGCGGTCTCGCCCGTCGCGGCCTTCTCCTCCGCCACCTCGTCATGCCCGGCCTCGTGGACGAGACCGAGGAGATCCTCCGTTGGGTGGCCGAGGAGCTGGGACCGGGGACGTACGTGAACCTCATGTCCCAGTACTACGTGTCCGGGCGGGTGGGCCGGGACGGGGAGTACCTGGAGATCGCCCGCCGCCTCCATCGAGAGGAGTACGAGCGCGCTCTGGCCGTGGCCGAGGATCTGGGCCTGCGCCTGGACCCACGCAGCCGGGCCGAGGGGCGGGCGCTCGCCCGAGCCGGGTGAGGGCTCGGGCGAGCGGCTCTCTCCTAATCGCGGACGAAGGTGACCTTGAGGTCGACGCGGTAGGCGGCCACCCGGCCGTCCTCGACGATGACCTGCTGGCCGTTGACCCATGCCGCCTTGA
>FWPU01002984.1_pt1 | contig 44410 bp, 43 predicted proteins | sample 2228361 | NCBI WGS metagenome assembly FWPU01 (sample SAMEA103939777, study PRJEB20133) | metagenome
TGCCTCCATATCTTAAACAGAGAGCTGTTCGGTGATCACATTTTTGAAACACCAGTTCGCGTTTCGGTGATCTTATTTTTGGAGCTGAGCGGTAACGAGCAATGAACAACCACTAGCCATTATAATTTGGCCCTATGAAAAAGCTTTCTATCGCGATAATCGCGGCGGGTCTCGCGTCCTGCACCAATCCGGGCGGGCAAACCTACTACGACTACCCCCGCTCGGCCACGGACAGCCTGGAGGTGCCTGGAACCATCTGGCACATGGCGACCTCCGGCGGGCTTCTTCTGGTTCTTTTCAAGGACAACGCGAACCAGTGGATCACGGGCTTCTACGACGCCTCTGATTTCTCGGAAATAGCGTATCTTTCCCTGGGCCACAACAACTTGGATTTCTCCGATGCGGCAATGGGCACCGGGAAGCTTTACATGTCATTCTCGGGGCCTTATGCCGATACCTGCTACATTGTAGTTGTTGATATCCCTGGCCACTCTGTGGACAGAGAATTCGCGCTGGTCAGCGGGACGGACTGGGGGCCAATGGCAATAGGCCCCGGAGCGATATACCACCTCGCGGACAGCACGGGCAGACTATACAGGATGAGCCTTTCCACTGGTGAGGTCACTGAAACGCAATCCGGAATAAGGCCAACAACGGTTGGCGGGATAGCCTATGTTTCCGGATACAAAATCCTGGCGACCGATTTCCACGGCGGCACTCTCTACCAGCTGGATGAGGACGGGACCCTTTTGAACAGCTGGGGAGTTGACCAGTCCCCGGGGAAAATAGCCTGGGACGGCTACAGGTTTCTCCTGACAAGTAAGCCGGGCCTGTGCCCCGTATCGCCAAACACTGGGAAACTGCCCAACATCATCCTCCCTGGAACCGGAGCCATAGCGATCAGCCCGGACGGGGAGCTTATATTGACCGGATATGAAGAGGGGGTTGCTTCCGTGAGTGTGGATGGACTGGAGCTCCTAGGGAGCGCTTTGGCGCCATTCGCCATCAACCTCCTCGCGCCGTCCGGCCACGCCGCGGCCTTTGCGACCGCACAGGGCAAGAGCAAGATATATCTCCTTAAATAGAGCAACCCGTGGGCTCAAACCTTGTCCTTGCGAAAATATTCTGGGAAATGGCTCAGGCAACGCTTTACCTGGGCGAGGACGAGTTCGTAGCCAGGGCATACAGGACAGCATACGAGATAATAAAAAGCTTTCCGGGGGACATCGGCGAATTCTACAGGAAAGAGGGCAAGGCAGGACTTCTTTCAATAAAGGGAATAGGTCCAGCAATAGCGGCCAAGGTAGCCGAATACCTTGAGACCGGCGAGATAAAAAAGCACAAGGAGCTGTTGTCCGCCGTGCCGGAAGGGGCTATGGCATTGATGAAGATCAAGGGAATAGGCCCTGCGACCGCGCGCAGGCTCCACGACGAGATCGGGATAAAGGGACTGGAGGAGCTGAAAAACGCGCTTGCGGAGGGAAAGCTCATCGGGATTCCGGGCTTCGGAAAGGCGAGGATAAAGGCACTGAAAGAATCCCTCGGTATAAAATAATCACGATGGTGTAGTGCTTTGCGCCAAAGCCAAAAGCAGTAGCCATGACCCCTAACCGAACAACCGATCAGCCCTACAGATTCAGGATATACCTGGTTGACCTTCCCCCGCCGACGCGCTTGAGCAAGCCCGCGTCCTCCAGTTCCTTAAGGTCGTAATTCGCGGTTCGCAACGACGCGCCCGTAAGCTCAACATACTCCGCCCTGGTTATGTGGCCCTTTTCCTCCAGATATTCAATGCAGGCCTTTTGCCTGTCATTTAGGTGGAACCCGGAGATGTGCTCCGCTACTAGCGAATCCCTGATGAACTCAAGGCCCTTCTTCCTGACCTCAAGGAGCTGGGCCCGAAGGCCCTCGGTAAAATATTCCAGCCAAGGGGTCATGTCCATGTCGTATTTCCGGACCAGCTGGAGGGCCTTGTAGTATCTGCGTCTGTCCTTGTCGTAGTATTCAGAGAGAGCGAAAAGGCGCTTGAAGTCATAGCCGGTCTTGTATAATATCAGGGTGGCGAGAACCCGCGCCGTCCGGCCATTCCCATCAACAAAGGGATGTATGTGAACGAGCTGGAACTGGGCTATTCCGGCAACCAAGACGGGCGAGAGACCCTCCTGAGTGTTGAGCCACTCCACCAAGTCCTTCATCATGTAGGGAACCTCGTAGTGCGGTGGAGGGGTGTAGATGACCTCGTTGGTCTCGGAGCTGATTATGTAGTTCTGGACCCTACGGTATTGGCCGGGCTTCGCCTCGGGAAAGCTCTCGGTTACCCGTGCGTGGAGCTCTTTTATCAGTTCCTCGGTTATTGCCTCTGGAGAGTTCAAGTGCTCAGAGGCAAAATCAAGGGCTTTCCGGTAGTTGATTACTTCCTTGATGTCCTTCTTTGACGCGCCCGCCACCTCCTTGCCCTCAAGGATTGCCCTGGTCTCCTCCAGGGTCAACTGCGTTCCCTCTATGTGGGTGGACGCGTGGACATCCCGGACAAGGGCCTCGGCCTGCATTTCTTGGAGGATGCGCTCCCGCATAGTCAACGCCTCAAGAAACCCCCTGACCCGCTCAACCGCGAGCAGGTTGTCAACTATGGATGGCGTCAGGGTGAAAACAGGCTTGAACACAGGATAATTTTAAGGCACGCGCGCGGGGCCGGGCAAAGCCCAAATTAAAAGCCCCGACGTTTCCGCCGGGGCCATTTCGTCTCCAAAGGAGGATTATCAGTCTCTCTTTATCACATCAAGGACCTCGCCGGTTGAAGTCCTCTTTATGGTTATCACTAGGGGCATCTCGCCGGGCAGGGAATGCGTCGCGCACGCGTGGCAGGGGTCATAGGGCCTGAAGGCCATCTCAACCATGTTCAGGAGGCCGTCGTCAACCTTGCCGTCCTTGATCAACGCCTTCGCGGCCTTGTCTATCTCCATGGCTATGATGGCCTCGTTGTGAGCGGTCGCGACTATCAGGTTCGCGTCCTCAACGATGCCGTTCGCGTCCGTCTTGTAGTGATGGATGAGGGTTCCCCGTGGCGCCTCTATTATGCCAACGCCCTCGGATGGGGTCTCTGTGGGTATTGTCCTGACATTCGGGTCAAGGATGTCCGGATCGTTCGCCAGCGCTACCATTTCCTCCGCGGCCTGCATGACCTCAATCACCCGGGCCCAGTGGAAAGCCAGCGAGTGTTGGACAGGCTTGCCGCCCAGGACTTCATACATCTTCTCGTATTCCTCCTGGGCCTTCGGCGTTCTCATGCCATCGGACGCGTTGAGCCTCGCCAGAGGCGCAACCCTGTAAAGGGAAGTGCCCTCGCCATCAACGAAGCCTTTCCAGCCCATCTTCTTCAGGAACGGGAACTTCATCCATGTCCACGGTTCAACATGCTCGCCTATGTATTCTGTGTATTCGTGGTGCTGGAACTTGTATAGTTCATTGCCCTTCGTGTCCACGACCCTGATAGGCCCGTCGTAGAACTCAACCTTGTTGTTCTCATCAACCATGCCCATGTGGTTGCTCACGGAGTAGTATGGGCCGTTCAGGATGAGGTCCACATAGTCCTTGTTCCCGAGGACGATGTCGTGGAAGACCTTTATGGTGAACTCAGCGAACGGGACCGCGTGCTCTGCCATGACCTTCAGGCGCTCAACCGTGTCCTTGTCAAGGGGCTTGGTTATGCCGCCGGGTATCGCGAAGACCGGATGGATGACCCTGCCGCCCATATCCTCCATGAGCTGCCGGACCTCCTTGCGCATGGCTATCAGCTGGCCGGCGACCTCAAGGCCGACCTTTCCTATGACGCCAAGGATGTTGCGCTCGGCCTTCGGCGCGGTCGGGCCCACGACGAAGTCAGGGCCGCCCAGGTAGTAGAAGTGTATGAGGTGGTCCTCAAACATGAACATGTTGTAGAAGAGGCGGCGGATCTTGATCGCGGGGACAGGAGGGGTGACCTTGTAGACAGCGTCGCAGGCCTTGGCAGAGACCATGTGATGGGCTGTCGGGCACACGCCGCAGAGCCGCGGGGTTATCCAGGGCATGTCCTCAACCTTGCGGCCTATGGAGAACTTCTCAAAGCCCCGGAACTCGGGTATCACGAAGTAGGCGTGCTCAACATTCCCCGAATCGTCAAGGAATATCTCCACCTTGCCGTGGCCCTCAAGCCGGGTTATGGGATCTATGGTTATCTTCTTTGCCATCACGAACCTCCTTCCTTTGGAACCTCAATTGGCTTTTCTTTTCCCTCGCCGGCGGGCCTTCCGTGTATGAGGGATTTCGCGGTGCTGAAAAGGTAGAATGTTCCGGCGACATCGCCTATCTTCTTTATGATCCTATCCAGCTCTGCCTCCTCGTCCGGAGTGTAATCCAGTCCGGATGCTATCGCGGAGAGCATGGCCACGCCCTGATCCAGAGTGCCATCAGGCGGACCAAAGCACCCGTGGCATGGCATATTGACCAGGATGCAACGGGGCGCGTTATCCTTAGCGGGGTCTCCGCAACCGGAACGGGTCGCTGGCCCCATGCAGATCATTCCCTGCGCGTTGAAGCAGGTGCCGTCATCCTCGGAGAGGTGGTGGCGCTTTATGTCCTTGACCTGCATCTTCTCAGGCTTTGTTTCCTGCCTCGGACAGACCGAGCAGAGGGCCTTTGAGGGCGAGAGGACAGAACCCTTCGGAGGAAGGTTGCCGCTCAGAATGGCCATAACCGCGTCAAGGATGAGGTGCTTTGGAACAGAGCAACCCGGCAGGTAATAATCAACATCTATGACCTGGTCAAGGGCCTTTCCCGTCGGCTCAAGGTTCATGGTAGTGGTCTCGTGACCGGCAGGGTGCTTGAACCGGGGGAGAGGAAGGGTTCCCTCGGGGTTCACGGTTGAAACAGTCTTCCTGTAGGCGTAATCCACGCAGTCCTGGACATCATACATGTTTCTCAGGCTCGGTATCCCGCCCATGTGTGAGCAACTGCCAAAAGCAACCACGAGGCCAGACTTGCGCCTCAGAAGTTCAACTATCTCCCTGTGCTCGTCGGATTCAACGGTCCCGTTTATGAAGGAGACCGCGAAGAACCCGTCGGGCTTCTCCTCAACATCGGATTTTTTGAAGTCCAGGGCAACGGGCCAGAAGCCTATGTTGACCGCGTTCACCACATCAAGGATCTTCTCCGCCAGGTCAACCACGGCCTCCTCACAACCACCGCAGGAACCGCACCAGTAAAAAGCAACCCAGGGTTTATCAGCCATGGTGAACCTCCTCTGTTCTGAGAGCATTCAGTGTGTCCCTTATTGTGGAGGGGCCAAGCTTCCTTATCTTCTCGGTGAAAGCGTTGACCGTGTCCCTGACCTTATCGCCCTCGGAAGCAGATATCCACTCCAGGTGCAGGCGCTCGGGATCAACGCCAAACTGGGGGAGCATTGCCTTCAGGAGCTTGTATCTCCGGAATGTCTTGTGGTTCCCCAGCTGGTAGTGGCAGTCCCCGGGGTGACAGCCGCCGATGAGGACGCCATCAGCGCCCTCCGCGAAGGCCTTCATTATAAGCTCCGGGTCAACCCTTCCTGAGCACATCACCCTGATGACACGAACATTGGGCGCGTATTGCATCCGGGAAACCCCGGCAAGGTCAGCGCCCGTGTAGGTGCACCAGTTGCAGAAAAAGGCCACTATCTTGGGCTCATGCATATTTCAAAACTCCCTCTATCTCGTAAAGAAGCTCCTCGTTCTCAAAGAGATCCTGGTCAATAGCGCCCGAGGGACATGCGGCGACGCATGTGCCACAACCTTCGCACAGGACCTCGTTTATCTCTGAGACTTTCTTCTCCTTGTCGTAGGCTATCGCATCGTATGGGCAGAGGCCGTTGCAGACCTTACAGCCGGAACAATCCTCAGCATCTATGTGGGCCTTGATGGGTTCAAGCTCTATGTAGCCCCTGTCAGACATGGACATTATCTCGCCGGCCGCGGCTCCGGCCTGAGCCACCGAGTCAGGGATGTCTTTCGGGCCCTGGCAAGCGCCAGCAAGGTATATCCCGGCCGTGAAGGTTGAAACGGGCGCGAGCTTGGGGTGGCGCTCAAGGAAGAAGCCCTCGGAGGAGCACGAGAGATTCAACAATCGCCTTATCTCTTGTGCATCAGGCTGGGCCTCAAGCCCAACGGACAGGATAACCATATCAACCGGCACCCGTCTGACAACACCTAGCATTGTATCCTCTACACTTATAATCAGCTTGCCCTTCTCTTCGGGTTCAGTCGCCCAGTCGGAAATCTCCGCGACACGGCCTCGGATGAAGTGGACCCCTTCTTCCATGAGCCTGTGGTAGAACTCCTCGTAGCCCTTTCCGGGGGTTCTCATGTCTATATAGAAGTTATAGACATCAGCACCAGTGCGTTCGTGAACCAGGTGCGCTAGCTTTAGCGAATACATGCAACAGACGCGCGAGCAGTATTCGTTGTAGTTCTTGTCTCGGGAACCAACGCAGTGGACTATAGCAACGGACTTGGGAACCGATTTACCGTCCCTCATGACCAGCTTGCCCTCTGTGGGACCAGATGAGTTCAAGAGCCTTTCGGCCTCAAGGGATGTGAAGACATTCGGATACCTGCCGTAGCCATAGGAAGGGATACGCTTGGCGTCAAAGATCTTGAAACCAGTAGCCACCAGTACCGCGCCGACATCAATCTCAAGCATCTCGTCCGGGATGGAATAGTCTATGCACTCAGCGGGGCACGCGGGCTGGCAAAGATGGCAATCACAACATATTGAACACGCGAGACACCGCTCCGCTTCCTTCTGCGCTTGCTCAGGCGTGTAGCCCCTGTGGACCTCCTCATGGTTGGTCTTTCTCTTGGCAGGATCAATCTCAGGCATGTGAACAGAAGGGGCTTTTTCCACCTCGTTTAGGTTCATGTCCCGCGTTACGCCATCAAACGAATCCTCCAGTTCACGGCCCTCGTAGAGATCAATACCCGTAAGGAACCTATGGATTGACTCCGCGGCCCGCTTGCCATCAGCCATCGCTGATACTATGACCCCCTTGATCTTCCTGGTGGCTATCCCGCAATCCCCACCGGCAAAGACATTCTCAAGGTTGGTCTGGAGGGTAACGGGATCAGCATTAACAGAGCCCCACGGCAATACCTCAAGCCCTTCCTTGGCAAGGGGGGATGAATCCGGGATCTGGCCGATGGCCACTATCAAGCTGTCGCAGTCCAGGAACTGGGTCTTTGACTCATCATACTCAGGAGCGAACCTACCCTGATCATCAAAGACCCTGAGGACGGACTTAAGCTCCACGCCCTTGAGCCTCCCAGACTCAGCCTTGAACTCCTTTGGGCCCCATTGGGTAATGATCTTAACGCCCTCGGCTATTGCTTGGTCTACCTCCATCCTCCCTTCTGAGTTCTGCCTGGCAAACATCTGGTCCCAGCTCTCTATGCACACGAGGGTGACCTCCGCGCCTGTTCTGATGGCGGATCGGGCAGAATCCACAGCAACGAGGCCTCCGCCTATCACGACAACGCGCTTACCCAACGAGACATTTTCTCCGCTCTTGGTTCTCCTGAGAAAGTCCAGGCCAGACATGACACCCGAGGTATCCTCACCAGGAACGCCAAGCTTTCTGTCCAGACATGTGCCGAACGCGAGGAACACCGCGTCATAACTCTTTCTGAGCTCAGAAAGGGATACATCCTTACCCACCCTCGTGTTAAGCCTTATCTCCACGCCAGTATCAAGGATGCGCTTTATGTCCCTCTGATAAACCTCCTGAGGCAACCTGTAGTCGGGTATGGTCAACGCTGGCATGCCTCCAGGGATGCTATCAGCCTCGTAAATAACAACGCCGTGACCCCGCTTTCTCAGCTCGTAGGCCGCGGTGAGTCCCGCCGGCCCTGATCCCACAATAGCCACCTTTTTGCCGGTTTCTTTGAGATCCTCGGGAAGGGGCAGTTTGAAGTCGCCGCCAGCGTGATCCGCAATGAATCTTTTGATAGCCGGTATAGCAAGAGGCTCATCAACCATTCCCCTGGTGCAGGCCTCGGTGCACGGATGTGTGCAAACCCTCCCACACAGGGAAGGCAGGGGATTGTCCCTGAGGACGACCTCAAGGGCCTCCGCGAACTTGCCCTCCTTGACAAGGGTGATGTATCCAAAGGCGTTTTGATGTATAGGACAAGCGGCCTGACAAGGCGGGTAACCAAGTCTCTCTATGATCCACTTGTTTGGAACTGCCTGGGGGAAGGGCCTGTATGCGGCCTTACGCTTACCGAGACCCTCCTCAAAACTTGATGGTATTTCAACCGGGCAGACCTTCGTGCACTCGCCGCAGGCCGTGCATTTGTTCTCTATGATGTGTCTGGACTTCTTCAGGATGGTCGCCTTGAAGTTCCCAACATATCCCTCTATCTTCTTGATCTCTGAGTAGGTAAGAAGGGTTATGTTCGGATGGTTGCCAACCTGAGCCATCTTTGGCGTAAGAATGCAGGCCGCGCAGTCAAGGGTCGGGAAGGTCTTGTCAAACTTGGCCATGTGGCCGCCTATGGACGGCTCGCGCTCAACCAGATAGACCCTTTTGCCAGCGTCAGCCATGACCAAAGAGGCATGTATCCCCGCTATGCCACCGCCAAGCACCAGGACATCCGGATTGACATCAACCCTCTTGCGCTCAAGGGGCTTGTGCGCTGATACGCGACGGACCGCCGCGGCAACCAGGGCCTTTGCCTTCTCAGTGGCCTTAGCGGGTTCCTGAGCGTGAACCCATGAGACATGTTCTCGTATGTTGACATGGGTATAAAGATAGGGGTTCAGTATGCCGCCTTCCTCTATGGCGTGCCTGAAGGTGTGCTCGTGCAGGAGGGGCGAGCACGAGGCCACGACAACGCGCTCCAGGTTGTGTTCTTTGATCTCGGCCTTGATCATCTCAAGGCCAGGGTCAGAGCACATGTATTTGTAAGCCTTGGATAAGACAACGCCGGGCAGTTTTCCAGCAAACTCGGCAACAGCCTCAACATCAACGACATTCGCGATGTTAAGGCCGCAGTGGCATATATAAACCCCTATCCGTGGCAGTTTTCCGTTTCCTTTTTCACTCATATCACACTCTCCTCTAGAGTTTAGCAGGGGCATAGACCAGCCGGCCGAACCCAAGCTCCTTTTTGTCCAGGCCCAGCGCGAGGCCAATGGCCTGGGTGAAGTAGAGTATGGGGAACTTCGGGTTTCCGCCGTTGAATTTGCCCATCCTGTCCTGGAAGGATTCCATGTTGAACTGACAAAGGGGGCACGCGGTAACTATGTAATTCGCGCCGCGGTGCTGGGCCTCGGCTATCAGATACCAGGATAGCCGGACCCCAACCTCCGGTAAGGTGCCGGTCAGGGACGCGCCACAGCACCTGGTCTTCAGAGAGTAGTCGGTTATCACATCAGCGCCCAGGGCAAGGAAGAGCCTGTCCATGATCGTGGGGAAGAAGTTGTCGTCCATGTCGTCAAACGGCCTGGTTAGCTGACAGCCGTAGTATGGCGCTATCCTGTGGCCGGTCAGGGGATTAGTGGCACGGGCCTTGAGCTCGTTGAGTCCATAGTCGGACACAAGAACCTCCAGGGGATGCTTTATCTCCAATCTGGCCTCAGGGTCATATTCCAAGCCAACCTTTGCCAGGGCGGAGATAACCCTGTCCGCTATGTCAGGATACTCCAACATGTAGTTCTGGGCCTTCTTGAGTCCCAGGTAACAAGCCGCGCAGGGCGCCACGACCTCCTCATAGCCCATCCTCTGGACAATGGCTAGGTTTCTGGCCACCATGCCGAACGCGGCCATCTCGTCTATGGCCATGTAGGCGGTCGCGCCACAGCAGTTCCAGTCCGGTATCTCCTCAAGCTCTATGCCAAGGGCCCGGAAAACCGCGAGGAGGGACTCCTCGTAATGCTTCCCGGTTCCCTTGACAGAGCATCCTGGGTAGTAAGCGTATTTGAGCGCCATATCAGCCCTCCCTCAGGGTGTCTATGATGGTCTGGAGCTCCTTCGCACCCTTTATCCTGTGAGCCTTCAGGTGGAAGCGCCCGGTCTTCATCAGGTTTATGCCGATGCCAGCCATGCCAAGGCCCTTGAAGGGGTTGGTCTTCATCACCAGGCTTATGGCAACGGCTATGTCGGATACCCGCCCGTTCTTTCTGGCCGCCTCAAAGAATTCCCTGGCCAGAACAGCTGTGGGAAACTTCTTGGGGAAGTATCCGTAGACCAGGGCCTTCCTCTTGAACGCATACATGATGTCCGTTATCTTTATGTTCTGTGGACAACGGGCAGTGCACGCGTAGCAGGATGAGCACAGCCAGACAGCCTGCGATCCGAGCAGATCGTTCTTGAGATTCTCCCTTGTCAGGGCTACCAGTCTTCTCGGCGTGTAGTCCATGTAAATGGCCACGGGGCAAGTGCCGGAACAGGTTCCGCACTGGATACAGTCCCGGAGGGCCTCCGCGCCTGGCATGGCAGAAATCTCGTCAACGAAGCCCGGAGAAACATCCTTTTGAGTTCGGATGACCTGTGTTACCATAGGTCTTTCTCCTTAAAAGATTTTATTAACTTAGCACCTGTTTTAAAGGAGCTATATTATAGAGAGTGGCTATGAGCCGGCGCAAGCAAGGCCGACGGCCAGGCAGGTTTCATTTCTGGTCAAACAAAAGGGGCTATTTCTTGCTATAGCAAAGATTGTGCAGGAATCAAATGACGGGAAATCGTTCGGGCGATCCGGTATGAGCCTAAATAAGACAGGCCAGCAAACCGCAAGCCCGGCAATGCTCACAGTGGTTTTGTCCTACCTGAATGACCGCGAGTCCACCAGCTCCCAGACCGTGTCCCCCCTGACGAGCGCGCCCACCGTGTCCCAGGAGAGCATCAGGTAGAAATCACCGGAGAGCGCCGCGTAGACAGAATCACTGGAAGTGGGCGGCCCCATGACCGAAACCGCCTCGGCAACAGTCATGCCCTCCGAGAGCTTGCCAACAGCGAGGCATAAGGAAGCCTTTTCCCGGTAAAGGGGCACGAGTGCCTGGCCCGCGCCAAGGTGGGGAAGGGGGGTTGACAGCCGGGTCAGGGCCTCCTCCAGGACTTTTATGGCACCAGATGTGTCCCCTCGCGAGGCCAGTTCCCGGGCACGACTGAGGCTGAGCCTGGACGAGCCGGAAAGAACAGCCAGGGCCATCGGGATCATCCTGGCCGCTACCGCTGGCTTGAGGTCGCAGTATCTCTCGGTTATGCGCAGGCTCAGGTAGGCTTTGTTCCAGGAGTCCGGCAGGTCTCCGACGCTCGCGCTCACGGAGCCGGAGGTAGAGAGGTATGACAGGATTCTCAGGGAAAGCGTGTCCAGCTCGTCCGCACCAACATCCCCCATCACCATTGCCGAGGAGATAAGGGGGTCGTTAAGGCCGGAAAGCAGGGAACAAGCCGCGGCAACCGTGTCGCCATCCCTGAGACGAGATTCCATTCCCCTCCTAAGATCAACAAGCCTGCCCCCTTTCTGGCACTGCGCGAGGAAGGATAAGCCGATGATCACAAGAATTAACAGTCCCTCGCGCCAGCCGGATCTGTCCGCTGGTCTTTCACGAGCAACGAGGAAGGAGGAACCACTCACCAGAAGAACCCCACTATCTCCGTGGTCAGGTTAAGGGCCCAGTGCAAAACGAACGCGGGCCAGAAGCTCCTCGCCCTAATGCAGAAATAACCAAGGAGTATGGCCCCGAAGAAGGATGACACGATCTCAGGCTCCGGCTTGCCCTCGTGCATTAGAAAGAAGGGGATGGCCTGGAAAAGAATCGCAATGTGCTGGTTGCCCTTCCTGGCGATACCAAAGAGCAGAAACCCCCTGAAGAGGAACTCCCAGCCGAGCATGTAGAAACCCATTCCGGCTTGGTATTTGAGGAGCTCAGAGAAGCTCTCTTTTGCGGGGCCATACATAGGATAGTATTCCCTGAAAACGGGAAAGACCCAGGCCGCGAGGAGGACCAAGGGAACGATACAGGCAACCATCAACAATGTCCAGGGAAGCCACCAGCGCCAATCACCAAGGCCCAGGCCCCAGTCGCTGAAGCTCATCCTGCCAACCGCGCCGGAAACCAGCAGGATGATAACACCAAGGCCGACCGGAACGAGCAGGAACTCAGGATGAAGAAAGAAAAAGGCCCTGCCTCCGGGCACCCAGGCGCGCGCGACTATGGGAACGATAACCGCGAGCGAACCGAGCACACCAAGGAAATAAGGAAGAAACCGCCTCCTGGCGTCCAGAAGGACAATGGCCACAAGGGGCACCGCGAAATAAATTGCAAAGGCCCAACCGAATTTGAGCGAAATGGGCGCGTTGGCCGGGTGCCTCATTGCCAGCAAAAGAGAAAATGCCAGGCATAGGGCTATTGCCCCTGGAAACAAGAGGTCCTTGAACCTCTGCATAAACTTCCAACTCATGAGCAGGTGCGGCATTCTGCCGCATTCCTGCCCCCAATCCGTGTAGGCACTCCCCGCGGCCGTCCGCCTCCGCTACCTCACTCCTCGTCAAGAACCGGAAATTACCTCTTTATGCCAAAGCTAAGGTAAAGGTTCACCGAGGTGGTCAGCGCGCCGTAGGAAACGCCGCCCTCGCCGCCATCATAAGCGGCCTGGCCCATGGGGTATCCGCCGGTCGCTGTCATGGGTGCAGTCACACTCTCGGAGAAATAGTTGACCCCACCCAGCTTCAAACCCATCGCCCTGGCAAGGCTTCCGGCCCTAGCTTTTGCCTGGTTGAAGGCCTTTGTTCTGGCGTCGGACTCCTCCTTGTCGGACGACTTGTTCTCGTAATACATGGAAGAGAGGGTGACGCCCTCTATGCCCGTAGCAACATCCATTATGTCGCCGGTTTTCTTCAGGTTTTCGGACCGAACCTGGACGGAACGGGTCACGGTGTAGGCGAGTATCTTGACACCATCAGCCCCGTATTCAGGGGTTGTATAGACCGAGACCGTTGAGAGCTCCACATCCTTGCCGAGCTTTTTCTTGAGGTTTCCGAGGATCTTCTCAGCCTCAGCGTAGGCCTCGGCCGCTGTGGGTTTTGTTGCGGTTATGTCCAGGAACGCGACAGCCGCGGATGGCTTGACCGGGGCCTCGCCCCAGCCATTGCAGGATATCGCGCTCATGGCCAGGAGGCTGTCTGGGATGGCCGGGCCGCCTTCGTCGGCTATCAGGTATGTGACATAGACATAGGCCTGGATGCGGTTGCTCGAGCCATAGCCATAGTAATAGTCCTGATAAGATGTGCTGGGGGTATAAACCTCAAGGCTCACATACCAGGGAATGACGGTCTTTAAGCCCGTGAGCCTTTTCACCTCTTCCAGACGAACACCCAGCTTCCCGACCGCGTCGGTTATGGCCTTGTCAACGGCCGCGGAGGGATCCTTCACCCCGTAGCCTACCCCTGACAAAACGACATCCTTGTCCCCGGAGAGCGCGGCCGTGGCCCTGTCCATCTGGGACAGGTCCAGAATGTCAGCAGAGCATGTAAGGCTCACGGTGTAGCCCAGGACCTGTGAGCCATCATAGCTATACTGGGGCGAGACATACATGCTCTGGATGGTGGCCTCGGAGGCCCCCGCGCCCTTGAGCTTCTTCTGGACATCGCCGAGTTTTCCCTCGGCCTTCGTGTAGGCGGACTTTGCCGAGTTGGCGGTCGCGGACACACTGAAGGATACCGTTGCCATGTCCGGTTCCACCGGGGCCTCCCCAGTGACATTGAAATACACGGTCCTCTGGTAGTATGGGGCCCCGTTTGACAACAACATGGTTGCTATTAGTAGATTCATCTTACACACTCCTCGTGGTTTGGCAGATTATAATTCCTGGCCCCGCGCCCGCACCACCCCCCGCTTCGGTGATCGGGAATTATGAAATTTTACGCCCCTATAGAATAGCCCTGAAAAGGGCGGGCGCAGAACTGAAAGTCTCCGCAGGAGAGACCTGTCCCTACTTCTCCTTTATCTCAAAGCTCACGGACATGGTAACGATGGTGTTCAGGGAACCATAGGAAGACAGGCCCGCTTCCATTGATCTCGTCTCCGCCATGCCACCGTAGCCATATCCGTATCCCCCGCCAGCATAAGGCTCGCTCACTGACTCGCTTATGTATGTCGGCGCGCCTATCTCAAAACCCAGCAATTTGCCAATCTCCTGGGCCTGGGCCTTTGCCTTGCTGAAAGCATCCTCTCTCGCCTTCTGCTCCTCGGCCTCGGAACTCTTGTTCTCGTAATACATGGAAGAGAGGGTCACCCCCTCAACCGTGGTCACGGCGTCCATTATTTCTCCGGTCTTGGCCATGTTGGATGACCTGGCCTCAACGGTCTGCGTCACGGTGTAGGCGAGTATCTTGTTGCCGTCATAGCCATACTCCGGGGTGGTATAGACCGAGACCGTGTATAGCGCGACATCCTTGCCCAGCTTCTTCTTGAGGTTTCCGAGGATCTTTTCGGCCTCAGCGTATGCCTCGGCCGCGGTGGATTTCGTCGCGGTGATGCTCAGCTGAGCCACAGTCTCAATGGCTTTGGTCGGCACCTCTGCATTGGCAGAAACCGAAACCGCGGGGACAACCTGCAGGCTCTCCGGGAACGGGACATCTCCGGGCATCACCATGGAGTAGGTCACATAAAGGGTGGCCTGGACCTTGTTCGCCTGGCCGTAGTTGTAGTAATAATCAGATGAACCGGGGAGATACAGGGTAAGGCTCAGTCCGTAGGGCTTTATCTCGGTGGCGCCGGTCAGACCCTTCATCTTCTGGCCTCTTGCCTTTATCTTGTCGGCCCCATCCTTGAGTGCGGCCGCGACGGCCGCGTCTGATTTTGAGACCCCGTATGAGACCTCGGACAGGATGACTTCCTTATCTCCGGAAAGGGCCTCGGTGGCCTTGTCCAGTTTCTTGAGGTCAGGCACATCAGCGGTCAGATACTCGGAGACCGTGTAGCCCAGGACCTCTGAGCCGTCATAGCTATACTGGGGCGAGACATATAGTCCGGTGATTATCACATCCTTGACCCCCGCTTTTGAGAGCTTGTCCTTTACCTGGCCGACCTTTCTCTCGGCCTTGGTGTATGCCTCCTTCGCGGAACCTGCCGTTGAGGAGACCATGAAGGAAACCGTCGCCATGTCTGGCTCAACAGGGGCTTCTCCGATTACCGTGAAATAGACGGTCCGGTATATGGGGGCCCCGGCGTTGGCCAGGAGAATTCCTGCTATTATCGCGTTCATCAGAAACACTCCTTTGGGTTTTACAAATTATACGGGAAAGAAGGGGCCCGAGGCACCAAGGAAAGCTGTTCAATGCGGGTGAGACACGGAAGCAGTTCCAATTCGGAACCCATTCTTGCGCCAGGACACCCCCATCCCTCAGAATCTCAGTCATGCTGAGAACAAGGGGCTGGAAGGCTTTTTGGCTAGCGTTTCTCTTTGGCGCGGTCGTTGGGACCGCGGTAAACGAAGCCGTCAGGTATTTCGTGCCGCAAAGCCCGGTCAAGGACTTCCTGGTCCGATACCTGGCCGTGGGGTTCTCACCCACGGAGATAAACCTGATACTCATAAGGTTCACGATAGGCCTGTATATAGAGTTCAGCCTGATAACCGTCCTGTTGGTATTGCTCTTCGTCTGGATCATCTACAGGATACTGTGATGGAGCATCATACCTCCATGGGTAGTCCTGGGCGCGCCGCCCAGGGCCTCGCGTTATCCCCCCACGAGGCGTGGGGGCCTGCTCACGACAATTGAAGGGCATCATTCGTCTCATAAAAGCTGAGCATACCCTTTTCTCACTACCATATCTTTTCGCTGGCGCTTTTTTGGCAAAAAGGGATTTCACTGACGCGAGGGAAACGGCCCTGATTTTGGTCGCGGGGATAAGCGCCCGGACCGCTGGTATGGCACTTAACAGAATAATAGACAGGCGGATTGACGCGTTGAACCTGCGGACAAGGGGAAGGGAGCTGCCAGCCGGGAAACTTCCCCTGTGGGCGGCCTGGGTTCTGGTTGCGGTTTCATCGGGGATATTCGTTCTTTCCGCGTGGCTTCTGAATCAGCTGTGTTTCTTTCTCTCACCAATTCCACTGCTGGCCTTCTGGCTTTACCCCTACACGAAGCGCTTCACTCCACTCACTCACTTCGTCCTAGGCATGGCCTGGTCAATAGCGCCTGCGGGCGGATGGCTGGCGGTCAGAGGGAGCTTTGAGGGATTCCTGCCGGGCGCGCTCTTGTCCTTGTCAGTTCTTTTCTGGCTGGCTGGTTTTGACATAATATACGCCCTGCTTGATCTGGATTTTGACCGGGCCCACGGGATAAAATCATTGCCGGCAAAAATAGGGCCCGACTGGGCCCTGTTGGTATCCCTGGCCTCCCATGTGATCACCTACGCCCTGTGGATTTACCTGGGTTTCCTGATGAACATGGGCCCGCCGTATTTCGCGGCAATGGTGTTCATCGGGCTATTGTTTTCCCTGGAACATCGCTACGCCAGGCGCAAACCGGAATTTGCGTTCTTCAGAGCAAACGCTATAATTGGGTTCGCTTTCCTGATGGGGATAGCGGGTGATATTTTCAGGACGGGAAGTTTTCGCTAACCCATTTCTCTGACCAGGACTTTATCTGGTCCCTAACCCTCCGGAAAACCTCAAGCCTTTCGTTCTCAGAGCCGACAGCTTTGGCTGGGTCATCAAAAGGAACATGTAATCTGATTGAGGCTCCCGGAAATGTTGGGCATTCTTCAGCGGCTCTGTCACATACGGTTATTATGTAAGAGAAATGCTGGCCGAGAAAGTCGGCGACTCTCTTTGATTTGTTGTCTGATATGTCAAATCCTATCTCGGCCATGGCCTTTATCGCGAGAGGATTGACGGGAACAGGCTTTGTCCCAGCAGAGAAAACATCGGCCCCTTCTCCCAGGAGCGCCTTCAGGAAAGCCTCAGCCATTTGGCTCCTGGCAGAGTTTCCGGTGCAGAGAACCAGAATTCTCGGTTTCACTAAGTAGAATTATAAACCTGGGAGTATTAAGGAAGGGTTAAGCCCAGCAGACAGCGGGTAGACTGAATTTTATGGACATGGGCAAATATCCCCCAAGCCAAAACAATACGCTCAGGCTACCCGGGTTGAAAGCCAGGTTTGTCTCTATTTCACTTCAAACTGCGTTATCCAGAGCTGGGCCTCGTAGTCCGTATCAAGGATGTTCAGGACATACCAGGGATACGCGTCAACAGCGAAATACCATATACCTGAGGCTATGACGGGCAGTTTGCCCTCCCACACCCCTGGCTGGGTCTGGGTCATAAGGGTCGCGTTCGCGGTGTCTTCGGTAAAACCATACACAGCCAGGACAGGGTTGTCGTCATCGGTGTAGGCCACGGCCTTGAGCGTGTCGCCGAGGCCAACCCACCGCGGGTCAAGGATGTTCATCAGTGTGTCCGTTGAGTAGAGCATGATTGAATCCGGGTGTCCACCAATGAGGAGCAGGCTGTCCAGCTTGACGCTCGGATCTATGTCCGCGGACTTGAAGTTTATGTTGGTGACATCGGTCATCACCCAACCCTTGTCCTGGTCCTCATCCCCTATCCTCTTGAATATAGCGGCCAGGTGGTAGTAATCCTTGTAGGGCTTTATGTGATCCTTGATTCCGCCGGAGTCAGGGTTGTAGGCGATGATGTGAAAGTTGCCCCAGATGTTGCCGGAGAGCTCAACATACGCGGAGTCATACTCTGTCCCCTGGACAAAGTAGATGTTGATCACGGGGTTGTCCCGGCCGGTCTCCTGCCTATACCAGCCGAACGGGGTTATGGTGTCCTCCATGGGGAAGAACCCATAGGACTCAACCCCTCCCTTTGGGGATGTGTTTGTCCATCCCGATGTCATTATGAGGCGACGCAGTATTTCCTCGTCGCTCTCGTCCGTGTTCACACCACAGCCAGCGAGCATTAGGCTCGCCAGGCCGAAAAAGGCCAGCTTCTTCATGTCAAAAAACCTCCGATATCTATCCCCAGTAGATGAAGACCCCACAGTTCGGACAGCGCTCCACCTGGTGGTTCTTCTCCGGCCGCGTGACCATGGCTATGGGCAACTCGGAGAAACAGTTCATGCATGTCCCCCCTATTACTGGGGCTATGCCTCTCCGGTAGCGTTTCTTCAGGCGCTCGTATTGCCGGAGGACCTCTGGGGGAAGGCGCTTTGCCACCTCATCCCTCCTCTTTCTGAGTTCCTCAAGGTGTTTCTCAACCGTCTCAAGCCCGACCTGTTCGGTATAGCCTGGGCTCGTGACATCCTCTACCAGGGTATCAACATCATGAAGCAGTATCAGGCATTCCAGCACGGAATCCATATCACGAAATTCCTGGCCTCTTCACTTTTCCTGGTAAAGGGAAACAAGGTAATCCTTGAACTTCTCTGGGTCGTCTATGTTCATGTATTCCTGGGACTTGGTCAGCTTCCTGGCTATCTGGGCTATCTTACCGAGCATGACCAGGTATGTGGTGCCAATGTCCTGTGGTGGCGCGCACAACAGGAAGAAAAGGTGGACGGGTTTGTCATCCAGCGCGTCAAAACTCACGCCTTTCTTGGAGCGGCCGACCACGAGATAGACCTTGTCCAGGACTATGCTCCTTGTGTGCGGTATGGCGATACCTTTGCCAATTCCCGTTGAGCCGATGGACTCGCGCTTCTTGAGAGCGTCCAGAACAACCGCTTCCTTGTCCTCAGGCAGTTGGGCCTTCCCAAGGAGCTCCTTGAGGGCCTCGTCCTTGTTCCCAGCCTTCATATCAAGAATGATCCTATCAACCGAGAGCAGCTTATCCAACATCTGTCCTCCTAAACAGGCAAATTTTAATGCCTGGCCCGGGCCGGATCAACTACAAGGGGGTAAAGTGATCCTTTCCCTGGCTGGTCTTGATACCCTGAAATCAGCACCAACTGCCAATCTGGCTGACCGGGACTGATAATCCTGGAACTTACTGCCCGGACTTGAGTTCGGACATTTCAACGCCATCCGGGTGAAGGATCACGGGGTAAATCGTATTCATTGGTAATCCACAACTCGCAATTCCCAACTCATGGACATTATAATTTGCCCATGAGAAAGGCGTTGATTGCTTTGCTGGTGCTTTTAGCGTGCATTCCCCTGCACCGCAGGGCGGCCGCTGTTGATGTGGACTTCGTGCTCGGAAACAGGCTCCACCAGGAGGGAAGGCCTGCAGAAGCCCTCCCTTATTACAGGAGCGCTGTAGCAAAGGAGCCGCGCAATCCCCTTTATCTCTATTACTATGGGATCGCGCTCGCGGAGACCGGTGACACAGCAAGGGCAACCGAGGCCCTCAGCATTATACTCGGTTCAAATCCTGGCGATGCGCTGGCCGCTGACGCGCTTGGCACCATACAAATGGCCAGGGGCGAGCCGCGCGAGGCAATAGCGGTCTACAACGCGCTTGAAAAGGCCAACCCGGGCTACAGGTCCCTTGCCAGGGTCAGGAAGGCAAGGGCTTATCTCATGCTCTCGGAGACGGACAGCCTGTTCGCGGAGGCATCGGGTGCGCTCCGGGATTCGCCCTTCAGCCCGGAGGCTTGGTATCTCCTGGCGTGTTATTACTCAAAGGCAGGGGACAGGGACAACGCGCTGAGAGCCCTTGAGAACGCCATTGACTTGGATAGTTCCCTGAGAAAAAAGGCCCGGGCCGACGAGGCCTTTTCCGCCATAGCTGAGGACCCGGTGTTCAAGTGGATGACCAGGGGGGACTGACATGTTCGTGTCTTTAGTGCTCTCATCGTGCCCATTACCCCTGGAGGCTTACGGGCCGGGGAAATTCTGCGCCACTCCGTATATCGTTGAGAACAATATTACCTTGGCCAGGCCGTCCAATCAGACCTTTTACGATACGACCCACTTCAGGATACACTATGACACGACAGGCATAGCTGCGGTTGACACCGCATATGTAAGGCTGATAGCTGGTATAGCTGAGTATTCCTGGGAGATAGAGGTTGATTCAATGGGTTTTGACGAGCCGCCTCCGGACACTGGTGGGGGCGATTCTCGCTATGACATATACATTCAGGACCTGGGTGGAGGCTTTGGCTACTGCGCATACGAATCCCCTGGCAACGATCCGGAACAGGAGGACTACACGAGCTACACGGTAATTGCCTGTTATCTGGACGATTATCCGGGCGCGCCGCAGGGAACCGTTTCGCACGAATTCATGCACGCGTGCCAGTTCTCATATACAAGATATGATGGCGCCTGGTTCATGGAGAACTGTGCTACCTGGGCAATGGAGATGGTCTACCCGGATCACAACGGCTACGACAACGGCCTGGATGGGGTGAGCCCGTTGGGTCGCCCCAACTACAGGATAACTTACTTTGGAAACAGCTACCAGTATTCCGGGGTGCTCTGGCCGCTTTTCCTGATGTTCTGGACAGGGGACACATCAGTAGTGGAAGCATGCTGGGACTCCATGGGACTGCACTGGGGATACCATACGCTGGAAGACATTGATGGTGTCCTGAAAAGGGACTACGGCCAGAACCTTCCAAACGCAATGGCAGAATATGCGGTCTGGAGGTGGTTCACCGGGAGCCAGTGGGACGACTGGCACTGGTCAGAATCCTACATGTGGCCGGAGGTCAGGACGCTCAGAATCCACGACTCGTATCCCGCGGCTGGCGACGAGGACACGATGGAAATATATGGTCCAGGTGGCACGAACTTCGTGGTATTCCACTCCTGGGGCCAGGCAGACTCCCTCTACTTCTACTTTGATGGCCAGGACCGCTGGGCATGGGACGCCAGGGTAATAGGCTATCGCTCCGGCCACGATGTTCCTTCGGATATTTACGAGATGGATGTCAATCAACAGGGCGGCTACCAGGGTGGCTACGGCGCCCTGGCTGTGCCAACCCTTGATTACGATTCCCTGATACTGGTTCCCTATTGCCTGAACTGGCCGATGGAAACACCCGGACTCACATTCGTCTACAGCGTAAACACGGTCGCGGTGGAAGAAAGCCCTGGCCGCGAACAACCGTTGTCCGGGCAGCTCTTCAGGAATAGGTTCATCTTCAGGATTCCGACTGACGGCTGGGTAAGGGTTTCAGTGTATGATGTGGCCGGGAGACTGGCCTTTGTGAAAGAGGGAAATTTCAGCGCGGGCGACAATTCCATCGCGTTCGGAATCAAGTTGACCAGGGGCATATACATCTGGAAGCTTGAATTCGGTAATAATGCGCTCATGAGTAAAACGGCCATCTTCTAGGGAAATAACCTCCCTTTTTTAATGACCTTGCAAGCAGTCGGCTCCAATCTTTTCTGGACAAAAGAATTCTGGCAATCCAAAAAGTGCGGGTATAAGGCTATACCTGGTGTTTCTTGCCCAGCATCTCCCTCAGGGTCTTTCTGAGCTCCAGCACCGGCGCTGAATCATTGCCAAGTCTTATCGCTTCCTCAACCTGTATCAGCGCGTCGGACTCATTCCCCATGTCTTTCAGGACCATGGCTAATGAAAAACGCGTCCAGGAGTGATCCTTCCTGAGTTGCGCGGCCTCACCCAGGGCCTCCGCGGCCTCGGATAGCTTGCCCATCAGGTAAAAGAGGGAACCCAGGTCAAGGAGAACATCCGGGTTGTCAGGAGACAGCCTCGCGGCCTCCATGAGCTCGCGTTCGGCCTCCGGGTATTTCTCAAGGATCATCAGGACCTCTCCTAGCGCGTGCCGCGCGCCCGGAGAATCCGGCCTCATCCTGACCACGGCCCGGAACTCTGACTCCGCGTCCTCATATCTCCCAAGGGAATAAAGGGTCTCGCCCAGGGCCATCCTGGCGTCGGCAAATGTGGGGTCGCGCTCAATTGCCCTCCTGAAGAAGACCTCCGCGTTCTCGTATTCCCCCCTCTGGTAAAGGGAGATTCCTTCCTGGAAGAAACCAATGGCGTCCTCAGGCACTGGCAAATTATACTGGTTGCTGGTTGCTAGTTGCCCGTTCCTCGTCAAAGCAGAATCGCGTGGGATAGCCTACAAATAGTGGGGGAACGCGGAGAAACAACCAGCGGGCGGGTAAGGGTTAAAGGACGATTCTCATCACCCTGATGCCGGAGCGAACCGTTCCCTCAAACCTCGCGATCTTTTCACGGAGGGAACGCGGGGCCTCTTCAACCTGCACGGGCACGAAACCGAAAGGCTCAAAATAACCGACCAGGTCAGTGGTTATCCATATCTCCGGCAACCCGCGACGCCGGGCCCTCTCTATGAGCTCACGAGCGATGAGCTTGCCCAGGCCCATATCTCGCATTTCCGGAACAACGCCAACGCAACCGAGCTCGGTGCAATCCGGATATGGCTTGAGCCGGCCAAAAGCGACAAGCCTACCCCTGTGCTCCGCGACGATGAAGTGCTCCGGGGAGAGGTTCTCGTAATCCAGCCTAAATTCGCCTATCATCCGGACGACCTCCGAGAACTCATCTGGCCTCGCTTCACGGACGATCACGCCCTCAACCCTCATTACCGGATGATGGTTTGCTCTCTTGAGGAGGAATCTTTCCCTGCCTTCTCATGTAGTCTTCAATCGCGGCCTTTATACCCTCCTCGGCCAGAAGGGAACAATGCAATTTAATTGGGGGAAGGCCGTCCAGCGCGGTCGCGACGGCTTTGTTCGTTATCTCAAGCGCCTCCTCTATTGTTTTGCCCTTGACGAGCTCGGTTGCCATTGAGGATGTGGCGATCGCGGCCGCACAGCCAAAGGTCTCAAAGGAAACATCAACTATCCTGTTGTCCCTGACTTTTATGTATATCCACATCACATCCCCGCAAACGGGGTTCCCAACCTTTCCTATGCCATCCGCGTCCTCCATTCGCCCCATGTTCCTGGGGTTCCTGAAGTGCTCCATGACCTTATCCGAATACATTGCTATTCCTCCGGGTTGTATCCCGCGGCCCTTATGGCCGCGACGAGCTCGCTTTTGTCCGGGTCGCCCTCAACGAAAACCTCCCTTGTCTGGGGGTCAACCCTGACATCCCTGACTCCCTGAACGTGTCTCACGGCCTCCTCCACCCTCCTGAAGCAGGTCTGGCAGGACATGTCCGGAACGCGAATCACGATCATTTTTTCGCTCCCAGCTCAAACATCCTCTCAACCGCCATCCGGGCCTTTTCGGCCACCTCAGCATCAACCTGGACCTCGTATCTCATGTGAAGGAGAGAATTATAAACCTCCTCCAGGGTGATTTTCTTCATGTTGTGGCATATCCTGGCAGGACCCAGGGTGTAAAACCTCTTGTCCGGGAACATCCTCGCAAGCCGTTCAACCATGCCTAGCTCTGTTCCTATGATGAACTCGTGGGCGTCAAGCTCCCTCGCGAGGTCAACCATCTCCCCGGTGGAAGCCACATGGTCCGCCAGCGAGCACACCTCAGGCGGGCACTCCGGGTGGACAATCACGACCGCATCGGGATGGGCCTTTTTGGAATTAATGACATCCTGGGCCTCCATTTCCGAGTGGACATAGCAGAAGCCCTTGCCGGGTATTATCCTTTTGCCCGGCAACTTGCTCGCGACATAAAGCGCGAGGTTCTCATCCGGCAGGAAGATTATCTCGTCCTCGTCCAGAGCGCCGGTTATCCGGACGGCGTTCCTGGAGGTGCATATGACATCTGAGACTGCCTTTACATCAGCGTTGGTGTTGACATACGAGAGCACGGCCGCGTCGGGGTAAGTAGCCCTCTCGGAAAGGACATCCTCAACCGTGATCATGTCCGCCATTGGGCAACGCGCGTGAGGGACAGGGTGAAGGACTGTCTTATCTGGGGAAAGAAGTTTGGCGGTTTCTGCCATGAAGCTGACGCCGCAAAAGACTATAACCGGCTGGGGAGCGTTCTTAGCCTCAATCGCAAGTCCCAGCGAATCACCGATGTAATCGGCTATCTCCTGGACCTCCGGCCTCATGTAGTTGTGCGCGAGGATGATCGTCTCGCGCTCGGCTTTGAGCCGGAGGACCTCCCTTTTCAGTTGCTCGTTATCCATTCAAGTATCCCCTGCCTACCCTTTCAGAGCATCGTAAAAAGCCCTCCAGAACGGGTCAACCCTGGGATGGAGTTGAAGCCTCTCAGAGCCTTTTTCCCGCAGGATAAGACCCGGCTCCTCCTTCACCTCACCCACCTCTGATGCCGGGATTCCGGCCCCTTCAAGTCTCTCAACGATCTCATTAGCCCTGTGTGGTCTGGTGGTTATTATCAGGGTTCCTTCGGAGATGGACGAGTATGGGTCTATGCCGTAAAAAGAGCATATCTTTTGCACCCTCTCGTCAACCATAACCCTATCAGGCTCAACGAGCGCGCCCAGGCCAGCGGCCTCGGTCATCTCGTATAAACCGCCCCACAGTCCGCACTCAGTCGCATCGTGCATGGCTGAGACGCCGTCATCCCGAACCCCAACGGAAACAGCAACCCTCGCGTCCTCCACAACGCTCATCATGTAGAATAATTCCTGCGCGCTCTTTGCGAACTCGGGACCAAACTCCCTCTCAAGGGTCTCCGGGAACATGGCCGCGAATATGCCCGCGGCCTCAATTGCGGGGCCTTTTGTGACGATTATCCTGTCTCCTGGGCGCATGAACTTCGGGGAGACCCAGGAGTCCTTCGGCCCCACGGCCGTCAGGGCCGCGCCTCCAACCATCGGCCAGTGACAACCCTCGTATCTCGCGGTGTGGCCGGTGATAACAGAGATACCCATTCTTTTGGCCTCGGAGTGCATCTTGTTCCATATAATTCCAAGGGCCTCCTCGGTAGTTTCCATGGGCAGATTGAGGTCTATTGCGAGGTAGGCTGGAGAGAGCCCGGAGCAGGCCGCGTCAGAAGCGAGGATGTGCAGGGCAAACCAGGCGGCTCGTTCCCAACCATATTCTGGAACTATGAAAACGGGATCAGCTGTGGTCGCGAGGGCATACTCCCCCAGCTCAATTATGCCGACATCAACGCCGTGCTGGGGCCCCTGGACCACCTCGGGCCTCTCCGCGCCGAGACGGGGGAATATGACCTCACGGAAAAAGTCTCCATCTATCTTGCCAATCGGTGGAAGCTTTGCCATAGCTTTCTAGTCTTTGCCAAACGGGCTCATCTTCCTGAGCCTCTCAACGACCGGGGGCAAAACCTCAAGGACCCTATCAACATCCTCATCAGTATTGTATCGGGAAAAGCTGAAACGAAGGGACCCGTGCGCGGTCGCGTGGTCAAGGCCCATGGCCAAGAGCACGTGCGAGGGATTGAGGTCGCCTGATGTGCACGCGGAGCCGGACGAGGCGCATATCCCTTGATCGTCAAGGCCGAGTAGCATGGCCTCGCCCTCAACATACTTCACCGAAACATTCAGGGTGTTGGGGACTCTGGGCGCGCGGCCGCCATTCACAAGGACATCGGGAACCCTTTCAAGGATACCCTTCTCAAGCCTGTCCCTTAGCGCGCCAACCCTGGACGCGTATTCATCAAGCCCTCCAACAGCCATCTCAAGGGCCTTGGTCATACCGGCTATGCCTGCCAGGTTCTCGGTGCCTGAGCGCATTTTGCGCTCGTGGCCGCCACCGTGTATGAGTGCGGCCATCTTTACACCTTTCTTCCTGTAGAAAAAGCCAACGCCCCTGGGGCCATGGAACTTGTGGGCGGAACCGGAGAGCATGTCAACCCCCCAGTCCTCAATGTTCACCGGGATCTTGCCCACCGCTTGGACCGCGTCCGTGTGAACCGGGACGCCCTTCGCGTGGGCTATCCTGACTATCTCCTTTATGGGCTGGATCACCCCGGTCTCGTTGTTCGCGGCCATCACCGAAACCAGGATGGTATCGGGGCGAATAGCGTCCTCAAGCTCCTCCAGTAGGACCACGCCATCGCTGTCAACGGGCAATCGGGTAACCTCAAAACCCATAGCGTTCTCAAGCCACCTGCATGGCCCCAGAACTGCCTTGTGTTCTATCTCCGAGGTTATTATGTGCTTGCCTCTGTCCATGTTGGCAAACGCGTATCCTTTTATGGCAAGGTTATCTGATTCGGTTCCCCCGGATGTGAAAATTATTTCCTCCGGCTCGCATGAAAGCAGTTGTGCGATTCTGGTCCGGAACCCCTCAAGGTCCTTCTTGGCCTCGTATGATAGCCCGTATGGGCTTGAAGGGTTGAACCAGCGCTCGGTCATGTATTTGAGAACCTCTTCAATTGCCTCAGGGGCCGGCCTGGTCGTTGCGTTGTTGTCCAGGTATATCATTTCCCTGACCTCCTTTTTGGCATGCGCTTGCTCTCTGTGCCGCGCGAAAGACTCTGTATGGTAACGGATTCAAGATAATTCCTTATGACATTCTCAAGCTCTACCCAGAAAGGCCTCGCCTTGCACTCCATGGAATAAGGATAGAAAGGGCAATCAGTAAGGCTCTGGGTGCAGACATTCGGGCGGATGCCCTCGGTAGCCTCAATGACCTCCCTGACCGTAATCTTCCTAGGATGCCTCGCGAGGCAATAGCCACCGGTTGGCCCCCTGAAGCCCTTGAGAATACCCGCCCTTTCCAGCTGGGAGACGATGTGCTCAACATATTTTTTTGACATGTGCTCCTTCTTCGCGAGTCTCCAGAGGGGAATTGGCCTATGCGACGTGCCGGTGGACGCGCACTCCGTTGCTATCCTGATAACGAGCCTGAGCCCATACCTTGCTTTTGTTGAGAACCTCATACAGGTTTATATTATCCAGCTATTTTGGTAGGTAAATCAACCCGGAAATCCGGTGAAACGCGGCGAACACGGGGAAGGCAAGCGCGCGGGTTGCTTCTACTAAAATATACCCAGGCCCACTATAACCCTTGCCAGTGAAAGAAGGAGGGCAAGGAAGTTCAGGATGGCGCCAGCCCAGCTCCGTCCCCTCGCGGCTACCACCAGGCCGATGAAGCTCCAGGCGAGGGTGAACCAGGCTATTATTCCGAGGAAGGGTAGGAGCGCTGGAACGAGAGCGCAGAGAGAGACGATCCCCACCAGGATGGATATGAGGCCAGGCTTCTTTCTAAGGAAGATAAAGAGAAGCCATCCCGCCACGAGGCTCAGGACAGCGAGGCCGAGTGCGATCCAGGGCCAGTTAACCGCGATGAAGGCCTCCGCGGCCGCGAGACCAGTCTCGGATATGCTTGAAAGGAAGGATGCACCGGTAAAAGCGCCGCCGGAAATATCCCTCGCCCCGCGCTTCGGTATGTTGTGAGCGAGATAAGCGCCAACGCCAACGCCCGCGCCGATGAGGCCCAGGACAAGGGTCATCAGGGGATCAAACTCCGCCATGCCAGACGCGGCTATTACGATGAAAGCGCCGGCCACGGGCGAGATGAAACCCTCAGCAATATCAAGCCAGTGCTCCACCGCGGGGATGTTGTCAGCTATTATCTCAAGGATGACAGCGACCCCGAAGCATATTATCGCGGGCCAGGAACCCAGCCACTCCGTTCCAGTGGCGGGATGAACCATGCCCCACCCGAGCTTTATGGCGATGCCCAGGATGAAAAAAGGCAGGGTCATCTTGAGCCTTGTGGTCGCGGCCAGGGCTATGCCCATGATCACGGAGGCGATGTAGATGTCCATATCCAAAATTATAATGTAATGGCCGGGGCTAAGCAAACAAAGACGGGGGCACACAGGCCCCCGTCTGTTCCTGATTTTGGTTCCTTTTACTTGATCTCTATCTCTATCTCGCGTGGTTTTGCCTTCTCGGATTTGGGGAGTTCAACCGTGAGGATACCGTTCTCGTATCTCGCGGTTGCCTTCTGGGGGTCTATCTCATCGGGGAGGCTAACGGTTCTCTGGAACCTGCCGCAGAATATCTCGGCCCTGTGCACGGTCGCGGAGTCATCCTTTTTCTCCCATTTGCGCTCGCCGGAAAGGGAAAGGGTTCTCTCGGTAATGGAAAGCCTTATGTCCTTTCTGTCCATGCCGGGCAATTCGGCCCTGAGGATATAGGCATCCTTCGTCTCCTCAAGGTTTATAAGTGGAGCCCAGATGGTCTCTTCGGCCCAGGGCCTCCTCCACCTCTCCTCAAATAGCCTGTTTAGCCTCTCCGAAAGCTCTGCCATCTCCCTGAAGGGATCCCATCTCGCTATCTCACGCATGGTTTCACCTCCTTTATGGTGGTTTGATTCGTAAGGGCATAATATATAAGGGTTTTACTTTGAACTGTCAAGGCCCCCCTGGCTGATTGCGCGGGGCCACGGGTTCTCATTATGCTTTTGGCCATGCTCAAACCACTGGCCGCGCTCGTGTTCCTCGGGCCACAACCAACACAAGCGCAAATAGACTCCGCGCTGAGGCTGGCCAGCTCGCTACCGATGGAGGTAAGGGCTGGACAGATCCTGCTCTCGTTCCCCCCACATCCCACATACGCGGCCAAATACTGGGTCGGTGGCGTGGTGATGAACAACAAGCACCACATAAAGTCGGCCGAATACACCATAAAGCTGACATCAGATTTCATGGCCGCGATGGAGATCCCACCACTCCTGTCCTGCGACCAGGAGTGCGGAAAGGTGAACCGCTTGAAGAACATACCGGGCTACGAGACAACGCCATCGCCGGTTGAGATGGGGGGATGGCCGAAGGACTCGGTCTACAGGTTCACCCTGAAGCTGGGGAAGGACATGCGCGCGCTCGGCCTGAACACCAATCTGGCGCCGTGTCTGGATGTCTCAGCCAGTGAAAACGCGCTCCAGCGCAGGATGATGAGGGTTTTCTCAGGGAACCCGGACACGGTAGCGGAGAAAGGGTCAGAATTCGCAAAAGGCTGTCAGGAAGGGGGGGTTCTCGTGATCGCGAAGCACTTCCCCGGATACGGCGAGGAAAAGTGGAACTCGGATGTCTCGCTGGTGAAATACAAAGTGAATGGGAAAAGATTCGCGGATGACCTCATGGTCTTTGCCCGCGTCGCGCCGTGGCTGGACGGGGTGATGATGTCAAGCCTGGTTTATCCGGATTATGATTCGGTTCCAGCGTGCCTGTCCAATAGAATAGTTGGCTACGCTCACGCGATCCTGCCCTGGGGAATAGTAATGACCGATGACCTCTGGGCCCCTGCGCTCAGGGAATTCGTCCGGAAGGACTACGAGACCGAGTTCACGAAGGAGGACTTCGCGAAAATAACGCGAGCCGCTTTTGACGCTGGAAATGACATGCTACTTATTCTTGATGACAAGCGCGTTCCGGAGATGATCGCCACCATTTCCGAGATGTGCAAAAAGGACAGGACCAGGGAGGAGCGACTGAATCTCTCCGTGGCCAGGATACTTCTGGCAAAGGAAAGGTTATATCCGGGCCTCATTTCCAGGCTCTACGGAAAATATGTTGAAACCACCAAGTAGGGACAGGGCAAGGCCATTGTCCCGGGGGTTTTTATGTGCGCCCACCTTCTGATCATGAGCCTCATCGGGTTTCAGAAAGGGATGTGGGTCAGGGCCTCATCAGCGGCTTCGCCTGATTCGGTTCCAGAGATAATTACCCTCGCGCTGGAAATGGGGATAACGGACATATATTACCAGGCGGTCGTCGGGGGATACGCCTACTACAGAAGATCCGCCATCCTGCCGAGGAGCCAGCACCTCTCAAGGGTATCCGGCGCGGATTACGACCCCCTGGACTCGCTGATAAAAGAGGCGCACCTCAAGGGGATAAGGGTTCACGCGTGGGTCAATTCCCTGCTGGTCTGGTCAGGCGAGGAGCCGCCGGAATCCTCCTCCCATGTGCTTTATGCCCATCCGGATTGGTCAGTTAAGGATGTTTTTGGGAAACCGCTGTTTCAGTATTCAAAGAAAGCATGGGAATACCATGGCCTTGACGGCCTGGCAATGGACCCGGCGATTCCAGAGGTAAGGGATTGGCTGACCGCGATCTGCGCGGAGATAGCTGAAAACTATCCCGTTGATGGGGTTCACTTGGATTTCATAAGGTATCCGGGGACATGGTGGGGGCTTCCGAACCGTGAGGAATCCGCGATGTTCTGTCTGCCTGAGGCCGAGAACCTGCGCTGGATGGAGCTGGCGCGGTATGCGAGGCTTTCTTTCGTTGAACGCTACATGACATGGTGTTTCTGGCGCGCGAGCAAGGAACGCGAGCTCTCGGTCTATCACGCGGTAAGGGAAGTCTCCGGCGCGCTCGCGGAACCCAGGTGGGAACGGGGACTGGTTCTGAGCGCGGCCGTGTGGGCAAACCCTGGCGCCGCAGGGTTCAGGGTCGCGCAAACATGGTGGAGGTGGGGAGATGTCGTGGACTACCCCGTTGTGATGTCCTACACCAGGGACACGGGCCTTTTCTCGGATTACCTGGACTTTACTTTATCTGTGAGGCCGGACGCGGTCTTTGGAATAGGGTTTCTCTGGCCAGACATGGAAGCAGAAGCGGCCCGGGAGGAATCCGAGGCAAAGGCACGAGGAGCAAGGGGAATATCATACTTTGATTACACCAGGCTCAGGAACGAGGTGGACAAGGAAAAACTCCTGGGTAAAACCGAATCCGGCAAACCTGGAAAGGGAAAGGGGGAAGGGGGGCCAATCAATGACGCGTTCTCCGACGCACCGCCGCAGGCATTCGTCCGGGAAGGGAAGGGCCTCCTGCTTGGAGGGGAGGACAGGGAATTCGCGGACTATCTGCTGTTCCTATCAACGAATCCCGGACGCGACCTGGCGAGGATGGGCCTGACACGGGAAGGGTTTTACGGGAAAATAGCCGGGGATGTCGCGGCATTCAAGGCAATTGACATGGCCGTGTTCCCGATAGGCGACGAACTGGTTGAACCACCGAAAAGGGAAATAAATTTTGTTTTCCTGCCTTACGAAAACGAGGACCCTGAGGCAGTCAAGAAGAGGGCAAAGGATGTGAAGGAATTGCCCGGGGACACGACCATTTATCCCCGCGCGCTTGATCCCCTGTCAAAGGCGGTTTTCTCTGCCAAAAAGGGCAAGAGAGAGATATGTCCCGGGCCGGACGGGGTGTATGTCTTTGAGGTGAAAAGGGAAATAGGCGGTGGGAAAAGGGTCAAAAGGGAGGATGTCTCGCCCGAGCTCCTTCCGGTTTACATCGGCTGGACGGCAAAAACGAGGCTGGAGGGGGCCGCGAGGGCGAGATGAGGCCGCCGCGGCCGATCCGCGGGCAAAAATAAGCCCCCGAAACCCGCAAACCCTTATCCCCGCAAAATCGTAGGGGCAGGTCTTGTGCCTGCCCAATAAAATAGCCATATAGCGCGATCGCGGTTCAAAAAAGCTTGATTTCATGGTCAGCCGGCGGAGTTATTGAGAGGGCGCAGGTGTCTGGTCAAGATCATTTTATCTTTTCCCAAGAGATAAATCCTCTGGCTCCGCTCTTGGTTCTTCCGATTCGCGGCTATGCCCCGGAGACCTTCGGTTCCAGGATAAATCCAACGGCATCAAAAGATCTTTTTAGCTTCCCAGAGCGGGTTTTCCAAACCGTGTTTTTTATTCCCAGGGCAGGTTTTCCAACCTGCCCGTCGGGCTGTCTCTATAAAAAATGGTTAGGTCAGACCCCGCGCCCCGACAATTCCCAATTCCCCCCAGCGCGGGGGCTGGGGGTTAACCGCGCAGTAAGGGTTGGGCGGTAAGGAACATACCCTCCGCCCAATGGCTGGGGGCTAACCGCGCGCGGCGGGCCCAATATGGGATTGAACGGCAAGCCTTGCCCGAAAACGAGGCCCGGCTTTATAATATGATACCTATGGAAAAAGCATCCCTGAGCAAAAAGAGGTTTTCGCTTGACAGCCTCTTTAACCCAAAGGCTGTCGCGGTTGTAGGAGCATCGCGCAAGGAAGGTTCAATTGGTTACATGGTGGTCAAGGGCTTAAAGGAGGGGGGATTTGAGGGTAAGATATACCCAATAAACCCCAACGCTGAGGAGATACTCGGCATTAAGTGTTATCCTTCAATCCTTGATGTGCCCGGAGAGGTTTCCTTCGCGGTAATAGCGGTTCCGCAGAAACTCGTTTTAGATGTGGTTGAGCAGTGCGGTAAGAAGGGGATGAGCGGAGTAACGGTCATATCATCGGGTTTCGCGGAGGTGGGCAATATAGAGGCTGAGAAGAAACTTCGTGAGATCTGCGACAGGTATAACATGTGGCTCGTTGGGCCGAACATCATCGGAACAATTTCAAACCCGGCGAAGTGCAACGCCTCGTTCTCGCCTCATCTGCCATATCCTGGCAAGATAGCCTTTGTCTCCCAGTCAGGCGCCTTGCTCATCGGGCTTATTGGCCAAACCATTCTGAAGAAGATAGGCATGTCTCATGTCATCTCCCACGGAAACATGGCAGGGCTTGACTTCGCTGATTTCGTGGAGGCGCTTGACAAGGACGAGAACACGAATGTTATCTGCCTCTACATAGAGGGATTCAAGGACGGCAGGAAGTTCCTGGACGCGGCCCGCAAGTGCAGTAAGCCTATAGTGGCTCTGAAGGCAGGGGTATCAAAGAGGGGGGAGGTGGCGACCAGGAGCCACACCGGAAGTCTGGCTGGCAGTCCGAAGGTCTACAAGAGCTTGTTCAGGCAGGTGGGGGTCCTTCAGGCCTTCACGGTTCCTGGAATGTTCCACAGGGCAGAGGCCCTCGCGCACCTTAATCCCCTTATGGGAGACAACCTGTTGATCATCACGAACGGTGGGGGAATAGGGGTTCTCGCGACGGACGCGGCCGAGTATTACGGGGTTCCCCTTCAGGAGCCACCAAATGATCTGCAGGAAGCGATGCGCAAGTGGATGCCAGAGTTTGGCTCTCCCAGGAATCCGGTTGACATAACCGGAATGGGCGACAGGCAGAATTACTCCGGCGCGCTCCGGGACGCGCTGACGCACCCGTGGACAAATGGCGTTGTTGTCCTCTACTGCGAGACCGCGCAGACAGACCCCCTGGACATAGCGCAGGGCATTCATGAGGTAATACAAGAGACGAAAACAGAAAAACCTGTCGTTGTCGCTTATGTCGGCGGCGAGAGAAGCGAGGCCGCGGGCGAGTGGCTTATCCAACACGGCATACCGTTTTACGATGACCCTGAGTTCACCATGAGCTCAATGGGAACCCTCAGGGAGTGGGGCAGGTATCTTGAGAGAGCAAAGACAAACGGGGAGTTTGAGCCCTGGGAAGTTAACAAGGATGCCGTGAGAGAGATCTTCAAGCAGGTCAAATCCGAAGGGAGACTCGCGCTAACCGAATATGAGGCGGGCATGGTCTTCAAGTCCTACGGGCTCCCTTATGTAAAGAGTGTCGTCGTTCAGAACGAACACGAGGCTGTTGGCGCGGCAAGGGCAATGGGATTCCCTCTTGCGCTGAAGATACTCTCCCCTGACATCCTGCACAAGACAGAGGCAAAGGGCGTTGTCCTCAACATATCCTCCGAGGACGGGGTTCGTGTTGCTTTTGACGCTATCATGCACAACGCAAGGGCCTACAAGCCAGACGCGAACATACACGGCGTCCTGATCCAGAAAATGGCCAGGCCCGGCGCGACCGAGGTCATAATGGGCGCTTCAAAGGACCCCCAGTTCGGTCCAGTGGTGATGTTCGGGCTAGGAGGTATATTCGTGGAGGTTCTCAAGGACATAACATTCCGGGCGGCTCCAATAAGTCCCGCCGAAGCCCTTGAGATGATAAAGGAGATAAAGAGCTACAAGATAATCAAGGGCTACAGGGGCAAGAAGCCGAAGGACGCGGAATACCTAGCAGAGACCATATCCAGATTGTCTCAGCTCATAGCGGACTTCCCGGAGATAAAGGAGATAGACGCGAACCCGGCCATGCTTTACGAGGACGACCTGGACATAGTTGACGCGCTGATTACACTGGAGGGGTAGAAAAGATCTGTGTAATCTTGCCTTTGTAGCTAGGGCTTTCTAGGTTATATCGTCGCAAGGGTAGCCCCTCACTACCATCAGAAAACATAGGATTGGTTGACAACGGAACAATAAGCCGGCCAGGCAGGTCAAATAAAACTTGCATGTGGCCGAAAAAAACCTTATACTTTTCGGACTGCACTGAAAACCCGGGGCAAAAGGACCCCGCATAAATGGAAAAGGTCTCAGAAGAAGAAAGAGACAAGCCCCCCTCGCGAGGGGGGGCGGCAGTGCTGGAAGTGGCCTCGGAGCCACAAACCGAAAGGGCTGAGTGGGACAGCTGGCAGTGGCAGCTTGCCCACGCGGTCCGAAAGACCGAAGACCTCCGGCAATACCTGAACCTGTCCCCTGAGGAAGAAGCCATCCTGAGAAGCGTGGAGTCCGTCTACCCAATAATGGCCACCCCCTACTACCTCTCCCTGATAGACCCCTACGACCCCAACGACCCTGTGAGAAAACAGGTGATCCCATCGCCAGAGGAGCTTGGACAGCACGCCTGCGAGGACCCGCTGGACGAGGAAAAGGACAGTCCGGTTCCCGGCCTGACCCACAGGTATCCGGACCGGGTCCTGGTCGTGGTCACGAACTTCTGCCCGGTCTGGTGCAGGCACTGCACCCGGAAGCGCCTCTGGAAGCATCACGCGTGCAAGAGGGCATACACCCTGCGCAATCTTCCGGCCATGCTGGACTACATACGGGCACACCCGGAAATACGGGATGTAATCCTGTCCGGCGGCGACCCCCTGACCCTGCCGACCCCGACTCTGGAACGGATACTCGCGCAACTTCGGGCAATTCCGCATGTGGAGATAATCCGCATAGGCTCAAGGGTTCCCGTAACCCTGCCCCAGAGGCTCTGGGATGAGCAGCTCCTGTCCGTCCTTGACAGGTACGGCCCGATATGGGTTAACACCCATTTCAACCACCCGAAGGAGATAACGCCTGAGGCCGCGAGGGCTGTTGATAACCTGCTCAGGGCCGGGGTTCCCGTGAACAACCAGTCTGTCCTTCTGGCGGGAGTGAACGACGATGTCAGGGTGATGCGAGAGCTAATGACAGGACTCATAAGGATCAAGGTGAGGCCATACTACCTCTATCATTGTGACCCTGCGCAGGGCGTCATGCACTTCAGGACATCCCTTACGAAAGGCCTGGAGATAATGGAGGGCCTGCGCGGGCATGTCTCGGGCCTCGCTGTGCCGACCTATGTTGTGGACGCGCCCGGCGGAGCCGGCAAGATACCGGTGATGCCCAACTACATGGTTTCATGGGCAGAGGATGGCGTCGTTCTCAGGAACTACGAGGGAATCCTGGTAAAATACAACCCGAAGGGCAACGGGATGACCGGCAAAACAAAGCCCACCAGCGTCTCGGAGCTCCTGGGCACAGGCGGTGCTCTCGTTCCCGAGGGCAACCCCCGGATGGAGAGGAGGAAAGGGCGCCAGGCTCACTAGGTAACCCTCATCCTTCCGTGGAGCCAGAATGGACAAGGTATTTTGATCTTGCTGAAGGCCGGGTTATTGTGACCGGTTCTCCAGCAGTAAACGAGGGCTAAAATGAGGATAGGCATATCATACGACCTTTTTGACCCATCGTTGGCCGAGAAGGGACCGCCGGATCTCTACGAGGAGTGGGACCAGGAAGTCACCATAAAGGCCATAGCCTCTGCGCTTGAGAAGCTGGGCCATGAACCGGTGCTCCTGGGGGGAGGAAGGAAATTCCTGGACAAGGTATTGTCTGACCCGCCGGATCTGGTCTTCAACATCGCGGAGGGCTACGGCACCAGGTCGCGCGAGGCTCACATACCCGCAATCCTTGAGTTTCTGGGAATCCCGTATACAGGCTCAGATCCCCTGACACTCGCCCTTACCCTGGACAAGGAGATGACGAAGATAGTCGTCGCATCAGCTGGAGTGAAGGTCCCCGCGTCAATAACAGTAGAGAGCCTTAACGAGCTGGAGAAGGCCGACTTTCCCCTGCCTGCCATACTGAAGCTCAGGTGGGAGGGGAGCTCCATGGGACTCAGACGAAACTCCAAGGTAAAGACACGGGAGGAAATGCTCTCGGTTGGCCGGTGGCTCATTGAGACATACGGCAGGCCCATAATGATTGAGGAATTCGTTCCGGGGAAGGAGATAACCGTCGCGGTGGTCGGCAACGGCCAGGACGCGAGGGTATACGCGAGCTTGCTCATTGAACATGTCTCGGTGCCACCTGAGGACTTCGTGTATTCCCTTGAGGTCAAGCACAATTGGCGCGACGAGATAAGGTATACTGCCAACCCGGCCATGGACGAGGCAACGAAAAACGCGCTGGAATATTCCGCACTGGCCGCCTACAGGGTCCTGGGTTGTCGGGATATAGCTCGGCTCGATTTCAGGCTAAGCGTGGATGAAACACCATTCTTCCTTGAGGTTAACCCACTACCCGGCCTGAACCCAACCCACTCTGACCTCTGGATAATGATAGACCAGCTTGGCATCCCTTACCACGAGCTGGTTGGGGAGATCCTTGGCGCGGCAACGAAAAGGTTGGGGATTGGGTAATCGTTATTCCATTCAATGATCAATGATAAAAACAGCCCTGCCCGGGATGGGCCCGGGCAGGGGTTAGAGCACCTCCCGACTACCTTGGTATCGCTACTCTACCTCCGGTTTGAAGAAGTCGCCACAGATAGACTCCCTCCAGCAGGTCCGGCAACTTCACAGTGGTGGTTTTGCCTGCTGGAGAAAGGCGCAGGGAAGCAACGAGTCTCCCATCAACCGCGTAGAGCCGGAGATCGGTCTCTCCGGGTAAATAGCCCTCTACTCTGAGGGCGCTCTCGGACGGGATGAAGATAACCCTTATTCCCTGGACAACGCCTTCCTCCTCCTGGACACCCATATAAACGGGCGCCACCGGCCTGGCAAAATAGACATCACCTTTGAGAGAGATGTAAGGGGTGTTCCATACCACCACTGGCATGGTGCCTTCGGGCTCGGAGCGTGAGAACAGGCAGAGACTTCGCCTGTCCGGCTCCACTCCATAAAGGGACTCATTTGAAATAACGAGGGAGTCAAGAGATGAACCGCTCGGTAAGTGCCAGTTAGTTCTTTCGGTCACATCCACCACGGCACACATCAGGAACTTTATGTTTCCGGAACCATCGTTCTCCCGGTCATAGTATTCGGTGAAGTAAAATACAGCGGAAGTCCCCCCATCAAACTGAACTCCATCCGGGGAGACCTTTGGCATTCTGCTATCCTGGTTGTCCGTATCCATCCAGTATCCACCCCAGGTCGCGCCTAGGTTGGTCGTGTAAAAGGCGTAGACATCGTGATCGGATTTACCATACCTCAAGGCCGCGAAGGCTACGGCCTGATCGCGCCCTTGTGCACCGGCAATTGAAACCTCTGCGACTGGATATGGCGCATCAGCATAGATTGGCTTCCAGGACTGGCCACCGTTCAGTGTGGTCAGGATGTGAATCCTCCTGGCATCATCGGGCAGTGAATTGTCCGGATTGGAAATGTAGATCATGTAGGTTGCCCTGTCAGTTGACCATATCTCGGAACGGCCGATGTAGCGCCTGGCCCCGCCAAGGGCGAGGATCTTTGACCAGGAGGTGTAGCGCGAACCCCTGAAAACCCAGATATACTGGGCCCCGGTGAGCGAGCTCGTGGCGCTGGTGGAAACAAATGCCCTGTTGTCCGGTCCACGGCCACGCTCAACCGAAAGACTAACATCGGAAAGATTGAAGTCCTGCGGATTGGAAACCCAGACGCTCTGAAATGTCTCGGTGGGCCTGTCCGAGGCAAACGATGCTACTTCAAGCCCGGTGTGGCCGACACCCTTATCATCCTGCCAGAAAGAGGTAAAAGCGAGATAAACGATGTTCGGAGTAGGGCCAGGGTCAACAAATGCTACTGGCGAACCCAGGGGGCCGCCGCTGGAATTATGAACCTCAAGGACACTGGCCCAGCTGAGGCCCTTGTCAGTGGAGCGGAAAACCTCTATGTGGACAGAGGGGTGGTCACCCACCAGAAGGGCAACCCAGATGTTGCCCATGGCATCAACCGCAACCGAGGGGGCCTCCTCGGCCCTTGAGGTCGCGGCCACGGGGGTGGGAGGTATCCAGCCACTCCCGTCGTAAAACGGCAGAACATCAGTGCCAGATGGCGGTCTGGCTATGGCAAACGATGGTGCGAGGTCAGAAACGGCCCCATTATGAACCTCGGAAAGACATGTTATTTCAGGGCAAAAATTGATAATTGGGGGAATCTTCCCCGAAACCAGGGCCAGGTTTCCATTGGTTCCGGAGGCACTAGCCGTGGCACCTGCGGGTTGGACCGATACAAGCGAAAGCCCTATCCCTACAAACAACAACCTCATTAAATCTAACCTCCTTGTTCCTCATCCTGTAGCGCACATTCATATAATAAAGGAAAACACATGGATTGTCAAGGGCCAGGATTTGCTCGCCGGGAGTCAGGCCATTTATAATCTGCCCATGAACCTATCTTCTCTTTCTCTGATCACGGGCATCCTACTCGCGCAGTGGGACAACCCCAGCGCAAGGATCATGGGCCTGGGCTCAGGCTTCACCTATCTCGTGCCAGATACCCTGACCGACATGCTCATAAATCCCGCGAACACGCCGAAAGTTAGCATGGTAATCGCAAAGCCATATCCCTTTCCCCAGGCAGGCGCTTTCTGCAGGGGATTCGGGGTTTGGGCGAGGCCGGACAAATACACATATGATTATGACGAGAGCTGGGATACCTCTCAAAGCTACTGGTGTGGTGAGGTAGTGAAGTACTCCAATGACAGGATCGTGAGTGTTGACGGTATTGGGTATCTGTCCATCAGAGCCAGGGACTTCGGATTATCCTTCCTCATTGATGGCTGTTATGACTGGTCCTGGCACCATAACTATGCGAGAGACTCTGATTCGGTACTCGTGGATTGGTATACCAAAAGTATTGCCTCATCCGACCACAGAGCCGCTGTGAATCTGGGATGGAGGATAGACCCGTGGGAATTCTCAGTGGGGTTTGTTTGGGAACCTCGCTTTAGGAGGGAGACCGAATTCCGGTTCATGGATCGCACTGACAAAACATCAAGAGACCTACCCGTAACCGTCAACCTTACCGGCAGGCTCCTGCGTGACTGGCACGGGAGCTTCTATTTCCAGATTCTTACAGGGCCAGGAGACTATCGCACAGAAGGGACTTCTGATGAACCGGCCATCCATTTTGACTACTGGCGATATGGTCTGAGCCTGGGAATGGCCTCCGCTGTTTCCCTCTGGGGAGGAGAATTTTGGGCCGCGGCTGTTTCCCGCAACTGGTTGGATTGGAATGAGGACGAAATCTTCAGGATGAGCTCGCGGCTTGAAATTCCTCTTGGCCTCGAGAGGAATTGGAAGGTTGGTTCCCTTACGCTCAAGGGAAGAGGGGGGTATGGGCCCTACCTCTATGTGACAGAAACCACTTACTTCTACTGGTATGGCGACATTGAAAGGTTCAAAACCTGGGATGTGCGGGTTTCTGGAAGACCCTCGGCCGGCCTGTCCCTTTCCTGGGGAACCAGCAGTTTTGACCTCTACAACACAGGAAACCTCACGAGCATCGGCGACTGGCGCGCGGAGTTCTGGAAAACCTTCTAGGCCCTGGGTTAAAATTTCGACATGAAGAAGATTCTCCCCCTGTTAGCTCTGGCCGGATGCGTCACAATCCAGGAGGGCCAGTATCTAACTGGCATGGGCGTGGCCCAGGGGTTCGCGGCACTGGACCTCTCCGCGCCGGATACGAGCATGCCATATGCTTTCTACGCCAAAGGCCCCTCGGTCTGGGTCATGGATAAGAAGACCAAGGTCGGGTTCGGCGTGGCGGGCACGCAAATAAGCGACCTGCCCCAGGGAGATTACTTCGCCTATGCCCTGCCCTGCGAGCTCTTCTACGCGCCATTGCCGGAATGGGAGCTGGGCTGGCTAACCCTGAACAAGACCCGGTTCTATATCAGTGCGACGCCGTTCTTTCTGGCCGGAGACAAGCCACCCAACATGGCCATAGCGCTTGGCCTCCACGCGCCAGTGCTCTGGCCATTCGCGCTTGACGCGTGTTTCCTTGAAAACCAGAAGGGCAAGCTCTCCCCGTGCGTTGGAGGGGGACTTGACCTTACCCTCTGCTATGACGGCGCTCTCAGGCCTGACAGGGGATCGGAAGGCAGGGCGAGATGGGTCAGCATCCTGGCGATAGCTGGCGGCATTTTGCTCGCCGGAGGCGCAGGATACTATATCTTTCTCATGAACAACGCCAGCTCGGTGGACTGACGGCAGATTTGATGGCCCCGTGATGGTCCCGGGCATTATAATCTTCCCGTGAGCAGATTGGGCGTTCTCGTCGGGGAGACAAGGCCACTTTCAGCAATAATGGTATCAAAGGCCGCGCCAAGGGTTGGTCAATATGTCTTCATCAGTTACCAGGAGCACGGGCACATTCAGAAATGCCTCGCTCTCGTCCAACGCGTCTGGCGCGCTAACCCTTTCCTTGAGGAGGGTCTCACTGACCCGGATCACGCCCTGCGAATAATGGAGATGGAACAGTGGGACTCTTTCTTCAAGGCAGAACTGAGCATAGTCGGCCAGGTTGAAGGGGGGAAGCTCTCATTCCCGAAATCCCCTCCCCTGCCTGGGGCCGATGTATCCGAAGCGGACGAGGCTGGCCTGATGGAGGTTCTCGGGGCCGAGGACGAAACCCGTTGGGCAAGGATAGGGACCCTCCTCGGTTCCTGTGCGCCGGTCTACATGGACATTGATCAGGTAGTCCTCAGGCATCTCGCTGTCCTTGCAGTGACGGGAGGCGGAAAATCCAACGCTGTCGGGGTGATACTGGACGAAATGACGAGGAGAAAGGGAACCGCTGTCGTGATTGACCCGCACGGGGAATACGGGTCAATGGGCCACGAGATAAGGCCGGTGATAAACCCATTGAGGCTCAGCGTTGACGAGCTCGGCGGTTTGCTCGGCGTGGGAATAGATAGCTCAAGCATCCAGTATTACCTCCTATACATGGCCCGGAAGGAAATGGAGGATGACCTGAGGGAGAGCAACCTCGGCGAGGGGGATGAGTTTGATAGAGCGGTTATTGCTGGGATGGACTTTTTCGCCGCGCTGGCGGAGAAAATTGAATCATTCACGACCGGAGGGCGAGAGGGCCTGATGAAGGAGCTCGGCCGGAAGCACGATTCGGTCGTGGGGCTTCTCATCCGGATAGAGAACCTGAGGAACAACATGGGCGAGATCTTCAACCCCTCTGCCAGGCCCTTGGTGGATAGGATTAAGCCGGGAAAGATAAACGCGATTAACATTTCTGGCCTGGACGAGGATTCCGGAGAGGTCATAGCGGCCCACCTGCTCAGGCACATACTCTGGGAGAGGAAAAAATCCCTGATTGGACAGCCATCCTGCCTGCCGCAACCGCTGTTCGTTGTGCTGGAAGAGGCACACCTTTTCTGTCCTGACAGGCAATCCACCCGGACGAAGGCGATAGCCTCGCGCATAGCCAGGGAGGGACGAAAGTTCGGAATCGGCCTATGTCTGGTCTCTCAGAGGCCGAAACGCCTTGACCCGGATGTCCTCTCGCAGATGAACAACATGATAGTCCTTCGGATAGTTGAACCCTCTGACCAGAGGCACATCGCTGAGGCCTCGGAGAACATATCCGGAGACCTCCTTCAGTATCTGCCATCCTTGAACCCTGGCGAGGCGGTGTGCACTGGGCCGGCTTTCCGGGTCCCGCTCCTGGTCAAAATAGCCGAGGCAAAAAACAAGCCGACCGGGAGGGATATATCGGTGACCGGTTCCTGGAAGGAGCCGGAGGGGCTGAGCCCGGAAGACGCTCAGGAGCTATACGAATGAAAGCAACAAAGGGCTTGCTATCGTGGGCAGGGCTGGAGGTCTCAGAGCCAGGTGCTTTCGGCCTTGGGCTTGGTTTCGCCTTATCTTTTGAAAGGGGAAATCTCTCGGATTGCTTGCCGGAGCACCTGATTATAACGAACGCGGCCAGGACCCTGGGGATTGAGTCCCAGGAATTCGGAACGGTCTCGCGCGAAAAAGCGATTGAGCACCTCAGGGATCACCTGAGCCGTGGGACGCCGGTCGCGGGGAGGCTGGGAGGCGAGATGGTTCTATTTACCGGAGCGGATGAAAACGCGGTAATGGTCTGGGACAAGGCTATTCACTGGGAAGAATTGGAAAGGGGCATGTTTGTGGGCGAGGGGCCGGTCAAGGCGTTTCTATACACATACAAGAAGACGAAACACTTCCCGCCCCTGGGCATAGCCATGAAAAAAGCACTGGCAGAGATGGCCAGGAGGTTTCTCTTCCCGGATAAACCAACCAGGGGGATAAAGGTCGCCAATATTCTCTCAGGCCAGGGAAAGATTGAGTGGGCGCACGCGCCTGCGCTTGGCCACGGGCTTTTGGCCGGATTCATGGAAGAAGCAGGAAGATCTCAGGAAGCAAAAATCCTGAGTGAAATGGCCGGAAGACTGCGTTATGCGCCCGCGGGCGCGGCAAGCGAGATCATATCCGAGGAGAAGGGCATATTCTCACGGCTCCTCTAAAAAACATAGGCCCAAAGCATGGATCGCTTGAACGACCCGTATCTTGAAATCTCCACAGCACACAAATTAAAATTCTCGCACTCGTGGAAGCATCTCTGATCCTTTTCGCCATAACGGACACAACGCGTCACGCTGGGAACACAAACACCGGTCTCTTAATCGGGCTGATCCTGGCGCTATCTGTCCTTGTTGGGGCCGTGGTCTGGTTAATCTTCTACCAACTGCGAAAGAAACGGGTCGCGCCGCTTGAGGAAAAGCAAGAACCTGGGAGCCTGCCGGAGGAGTGGGCCGAGGCCGCGAAAGAGCGCGCCGCGTTCTTCAGGGAATTTGAGACCAGGCTTGACGACATCAGGAAAAAGAACCCGGCCAGGCTATCCAGCGAGGAACGCCAGGAGGTTGAGGGGATGAATACTGTCCTTCTGGGGATGAGGGCAATGGGGGAGCAGTGGGGCGCGAGGGAGCATTTCTACATGGGCTTTACCCTCGGCATCAACGGCTGGCTCGCGATTTTCAGGGGGGACAGGCAGGAGGCGGAAAGATTTTTCAGGCAAGCCGCTGACAACTGCCGGAAAGCGACGGAGATGGCGCGCTACGACCCGGACTTTCACAACGGCCTTTCAAACGCTCTCTCGGGCCTGGGCTGGGTTCTCCTTGAGGGTGGAAACGCGAGCCAGGCTCAGGGGCTTTTCAAGTCAGCGATTCGGTCTGCGGAAATGGCCCTGCAACTCAAGGTGTTCGCTGACGCCAGGTGCAACCTGGGTCTCGCGTGGGAGGGGATGAGCATGACCCAGACGCCCTGGAAGGCTAAAAAATCCCTCTCAAGGGCGATAAACAGCTACACGGTTGCCATTGAGATGGACCCGGAGCACGACCTGGCCAGGGAATACCTGGAAAGGGCAACTGCCAGATTATCCGGGTAGACTCCGGATCTGTTCGGTAAGCTCCACAGGAACTGATATTTCTGCGTCCATCTTGAAGAATCTCGCCCTCGTGGCCATCCTGCCGGCCACACGGCAATAAAAAAGGCCCCTCGCGGGGCCATGATTATCGGTATATCCGCTCTTACTCGCCGCCTATTGGCAAGGGATATATGAAGTTCACGCCCAGGATGAATTCCATCTGGCTCGCGGAATAAGTCACATCGGGAAGGGTGTCGCCTTTGCCCAGGGGGGTAAGGTTGTAGACGAACCTGAGATCCGGGTTCAGGATCATCGGGCCGAGGGGCATGTTCAGTCCGCCGCCAGCGAGAAGCGCGTAATCCATCTCAAGAAGGGTGTCATCCTTCTCCTCCCAGTCGCCCTCGCCATACTTGGACTTCGCGCCCATCTCTTTCAGCACGGAGAACCCCAGGCCAAAGTAAGGCTTCATTCCGGGCATCGGGAGCCCATACTTCAGGAAGACGGGGATGGCCAGGACGGTTGCCTGATAGTAGGTGGTTGAGTCGGCTTCGGTGCCATTGAGCTTACCCTTGCCGGACGCGTTGACTATGTTGTAGCGCCCACCAACATCAAGTCCAAGTGCCTCCGTGATCCACATGTCTATCTTCGCGCCACCGCCGTAGATCAGCCCGGATCCGCTGAATTCTATGCTCGCAGCAGGCGTGTCCATCTCTGCCTTCCAGCTCTGCATTCCGTAGCCCACATCGCCGCCCAGGCCGAAGCCAAGGCCCAGGGCCCATGACATACCCATCGTTGCCAGCAGAGTCATTGCAAGTTTCTTCATGTTTCTACCTCCTCAGAAGTTAAGAAGCAAATGATAAGGTTTATGTCAACATGATTTCAAGCCCCCGCTCAGCTCCAAAAATAAGATCACCGAAACGCGAACTGGTGTTTCAAAAATGTGATCACCGAACAGCTCTCTGTTTAAGATATGGAGGCA
>FWPU01002987.1_pt1 | contig 44395 bp, 41 predicted proteins | sample 2228361 | NCBI WGS metagenome assembly FWPU01 (sample SAMEA103939777, study PRJEB20133) | metagenome
GGTCTTTCCCGCAAATCGAAAGGCTGAATTTGCAGGCAGGTCAGGCTTGAAACATATTTTCGATTGCAAAGGAGACCTTTAGGGTCTTGACTTGAGCAGTTACAGTGAGACGCATTGCTGGGAAATCTATTCGTACTGGGTCTTGTCCCAGAACTGGGTGAACTTCTCGATTCCCTCACGGGTGTACGGGTGCAGGAAACCTTCCCGATAAACTGACAGCCCGGCGGTAACGATGTCTGCGCCCACCAGAGCCGCTTCCACGATCTGACGGGCGTTGCGAACGGCGGCCACAATAATTTCCGAATCAAATCCGTAGTTATCGCGGATGGTAACAATTTCCTCCACGAAATTGCGCGTTTCCTCGCCGTTGGCTTCCTTCCAGCCAATGAAGGGGGAAATGTAATATGCCCCGGAGCGCATAGCCTGAAGAGCCTGCATGGCTGAGAAAATCAGCGTGCAGTTGACGCGAATGTCCTTCTTTGCCAGGTCTTCCATCACGCGGAACGCCGGTTCGATGCACTGCAATTTGATGACGAAATTGGGCGAAATGGCAGCCAATTTTTCGGCTTCGGGCATCATCTCTTCGTAGGTCATGAAATGCGGATTGACCTCCACCGAAACAGTTTTCTCTGTTCCCTCCACCAATTTCGCTATCTCGCGGATAACCGTCATGAACGGCTTGCCCGAGGCCTGCGCGTGACGCGGGTTGGTCGTGATGCCATCAATGTTGAACGCCTGAAGGGCATATTCAATTTCACTTGTGATGGCGCTGTCGAGAAAGAATTGCATAGTTCACTCCTTACTGATGACTGATGACTGCCGACTAACGACTGACGACTTCAACGCCCTCCGGCACATCCTCCAGCCCGCTCAAAACCAGGCCCGGCAACTGAATCCCGTTTCGCGGCTCGCCAAACGCCCAGACCTGTTCCAGGTCGAGGTCGGCTTTGAGCTCGCCGGTGTGCTGGACGGCCGGTCCCAGCGGGAGGAGGGTCCCCTCACGCCCAAAGATCGGGATCTGCTCGAGGGGCATTTGGCGCTCGAACAGCCCCGGTCCCTGTACCCAAACCCGGTTCCAGATGTCGAACCAGCGTCCGGCGGGCAGGTAAAAGCGGACTTTGCCACCCGGTTGGATGACCGGCGCAACCAGCAGAGACAGCCCAAGCATATACTGATGCTCGCAGCCCCAGGCCAGTGGCTCATCGGGGAAGGCCAGAGCCATTGAGCGCATCACCGGCATTCCGCTCTGACTGGCCTCAAGAGCGCAAGCCTGCAGATAGGGGATGAGTTGATAGCGCCAGGCCAGCCACTTGCGGGTGATTTCTTCGGCCTGCTCGCCAAAATGCCAGGGTTCGCGCGGACTGGTGCCGTGAAAACGGGTATGCGAGGCCATCACCGCCGCCTGCGCCCAGCGGATGTAGAGTTCCGGGTCGGGCATGCCGCTTCCCAGCAGGTCGCCCTCTTCCTGCGGGCCGTAAAAGCCGCCGATGTCGTGGGTGTAGAACGGGCCGCCGCTCATGCCCCACGACAGGCCGCCGCGAATACTCCCGGCCAGCCCTTCCCAATCGCCCTGTGGGTCGCCGCCCCATTGTACGGGGTAGCGCTGTCCGCCGGCCCAGGCTGAACGTCCCCAAACAATCCCCTCGCCGCCGCCATACATTTGCGACGCTTCGAACACGCAGCGGTTGTAGAGCAAGGCATAGGCATTGTGCAGACGTTTGCCGGTATCGCCGTTGTAGCCGACCACGTCCTCGGGCAAGGCCTCGCCGTAGTCGGTTTTCATGACCGAGACGCCGATGTCGAAAAGGGTACGGTGCATGTCGCGGAACCAGGCGTAGGCTTCGGGATGCGTAAAATCTATCAGTCCAGAAGGCTGCAAGTGCGGAATCAGACGGTCATTAGGCGGTGGCAGCCAGCGGTAAATGTACGTCTTGCCGTTCCTGTCCTTCAGGAAATAGCCCTTTTCGGCCAGTTCGGCAAAGAGCGGGTTCAAATCCGACAGGTAGGAGTATTCCCACAGGCACAAGCGGTAGTTCATCTCGCGCAAGCTGCGAACAAACGCAGCCGGGTCGGGGTAGCGGTCGGGATCCCAGGAGAAATCGAAGCGCGTTTCGGCTTTGTGCCAGGCGCGTCCATCCAGGGTCAGCACATCGGCAGGGATGCGGCGTTGACGCAGTTTGCGGGCTACCTCCAGGATTTCTTCAGCGGTCTTGTAATATGCCCGCGAGAACCAGGCGCCGTAACTCCAGCGGGGAGGCAGGGCAGCGCGCCCGGTCAGGACGGTGTACTGACGCAACATCTCCGTCGGCGAATCGGCAAACAGCAGGAACAGGTCGAGATTGGGGTCATCGAGCCGCAGGACGTAGGCGCGGTGCGACCAGGGCGAGTAGCCGACGCCGTGTGTGACGCGCCCCGCCGTGTGGACGAACAGTCCCCAGCCGCGGGGGCTCCAGGCAAACGGCACGTTTTTGTAGGAGATTTCGGCGTTGACGCCGGTGGCGTCGCGATTCAAGTTTTCAATCAACTGCCCACGTTTATTCAAGCCGCCGAATTTCTCGCCCAGCCCGTAGATAGGCTCCTCGCTCATCAGGGCCAGGGAGAGCAGCCAGCGTTCGTCATCAGCAGCGAAGGGGTGCAGGCGTAAGACGCCGCCAATCGTCCGGTCGGTGGACGATTCGAGCATCTGCTTCCCGGCGCGATAGATTCTCATGCGCAGCGGGTCTTGGGAGAAGACGAGCTCCAGTCCGCCCGCCGAGATGCAGATCTGTTCGCCGTCAGTCTGGACTACCAGCCCGGCTTCTGCCGCAGCCCGGTCGAGCGCCTCGGCATCGGTCAGAATCCCGTAATCGGGAGCAGGAGTGCGCAGGCAGCGCAGGCGCAGCAGGTCCGGGCCCGGCGCGCTCACTTCCAGCGTGCCAAAAACCGTTTCGAAACGAGCAATGCCATTTTGCACGCCCTTGAACTCCAGCGAGTTCAGGGGCGTGAATCCTTGTTGTAGTTTGTTGGCCTCCTGGTCGAAGAGCATAGGTTTATCGTCCGCCGAAACCGGTCAGGGCGATGCCCTGGACAAAGTAGCGCTGGGCAAAGATGAACAAGACCAGCACCGGCACAACCATCATCGTCCCGGCGGCAAAGACCAATTCCCAGTTCTGGACGTTGGTGTCGTTCAGGGCACGAATGCCGAGCGCCAGCGTCCAGTTATCCATGGAGCGCAAGAAGATGAGCGGTTCGATGAAAGCGTTGTAATGCTGAAGCAGGGCAAAGACGGTGATGGAAGCAATGACCGGTTTGGAAAGCGGAATGATGATTTTGGTCAAAATTTGAAAGCGGTTGGCGCCATCAATCAGAGCGGCTTCTTCCAGTTCGACTGGCAAGCCGCGCAAGAATTGGTGAACGAGGAAAATGTACACGGCGTTGATGCCGAACCAATGTGGCACGATCAGCGGGTAGAAAGTATCAATCCACTTCAATTCGCGGAAAATCATGAAGCGTGGAATGAGGGTGATGATTTCAGGCAAGAACATGGTGGAAATCATCAGACCGAAAAAAATGTTCTTGCCAGGCCAATTCAGGCGCGCAAAACTATATCCCACCGTCAGCGATGAAAGGACCGTGCCAAGAACGGCCAGTCCAGTGACAACAAAAGTGTTCCACATGAAGCGAGCAAAAGGCAATATTTCAAAGATGCGTGCATAGTTGCTCCACTGCGGCGATTTGGGAATCCAGACGATTGGATGAGTAAACACTTCGGTAGAAACCTTCAAGGAAGAGGATACCATCCACAAAGCAGGCAATAAAAAGGTGATCAGGAACAAGGTGAGCAAGATTTGGAGGACAATCAAGCCGATTTGGCGCGCCTGCTTAGGGCGTATCCAGGAGGAAGGGGACAAAGATCGCGTCGTCATATCGGCCTCCTATTGCTCGTAGAATACCCAGCGCTTCGACATGTAGAATTGGACAATGGTGAAACCCAGGATAATTACAAAGAACTCCCATGAAAGCGCAGCGGCATAGCCCATGTTGAAGTAGTCAAAGCCCTGCCGATAAATGTTGAGGACCACAAATAAGGTGGAATTCTCTGGGCCGCCCTGGGTAATGATTTGCGAGGGGATAAAGGTCTGGAATGAATTGATGATAGCGATGACCATGTTGTAGAAGATGAGCGGCGTCATCAGGGGGAGCGTGACATGCCGCAGGCGTTGGAGCGGCCCAGCCCCATCCAAACTGGCGGCTTCGTACAAACTGGCAGGGATATTTCCCAGCCCAGCGATGAAGATGACCATCATGCGCCCAATCATCCAGAACGACATGATGATGAAAGCCGGTTTGGCCAGCGCCGGGTCGAACAGCCATTTCTTTGGCTCCACGCCAAACCAACCCAGGGTTTCGTTCAAAATCCCATATTCTGGGTGAAAGACGCGCTGCCAGACAACAGCGCTGGCGATGATAGGGATAAGGATGGGCATGTAAAAACCGCCGCGATATAAATCGCGCAATCGGAGCGATTGGGTCAAAGCCAGCGCCAGGGCAAAGGCAAGAATCAACTGTAACGGTACAGCGATAAAAGTGTAGTAGGCACTGTTGTACATGCTCAAATTTGCTACGGGATCCTTGATGGCTTTGAGGAAATTCGCCCAGCCAATGAATTTGGGCGGAGAGAGCAGATCCCATTTTTGGAATGACATCCACAGGGAATATCCCATTGGAAAAGCATAGAATGCCAGGAATCCAAGAATAAAGGGCGCAGCAAAGAAATAGCCAGATACCCACTCTCGCAAACGATTTTTGCTCACCGCACGGAAAGAAAATGCTTTTACAGCCATACGCGCCTCCATGATGGCAATTGGCACTGGTAATTGGTTGGCCAGTCTCTCCGGTCGTCTACCGCAGAGACTGGCCAATGACCAGTTACTACTTACCTTTACGCATTGGCCCAGTATTCATCGAGCAATGCCTGGATAGCAGCATCTACCTCGGGCAGCACGTCAGCGGCTTTGGCGGAATTGTTGACCAGTTTGTCATAGGCCAGCGGCTTGACAACTTCGCCGTTCAACTTGCTGCGCGGCACGCCACCAATCACATCCACTTCAGAGTGCCTGAAGGCTTCGATGAAGGCCTTGGCATTGGAAAACTGGAATTTCTCTTGTACGGTGGGAATCCAGAAACTCTCCAACAGCGCCAGGTTGTTGGGCATACGGCCGGTAATTTCGGAGTAAATCTTGTCGCCTTCTTCCGAGGCCATGAAGGAAGCGAAGCCCCAGGCCTCTTCGACATTGTCGCTGTTGAGCAAGGCAATGCCCTCGGCCCAGCCGCGATGCGGACGGTCGGCATCCGCCATTTTAGGCATCAATACCACATCGAATGGGATGCCCTTGCCTTCTTCGCGCAATTGCGGGCTGTTCATAGCCGGGAACCACCACGGGCCTTCATACTTCATGGCACAATTGCCGGTCTGGAAGGTATTGGCACCGCCAGAAGTATCGGCAGGCGAAGGCGCAATCTTTAAAGTGTAAATGACATCTTGCGCCATTTTCTGCACAATATCCACGATTTCTGGCTGATTGAACTGGGACTTCTTGGGATCGATCAGCGAGTCGAATTCCTGTTTGCCCGTGCCGCGAATCCAGCCAATATCGCGGAACCAGTTACCATTGGCCTGCAAACCAAACATCTTCGGTTCGCCACTGGTATTGGTCAATTTCTGGGCAATTTCTATGAATTCATCGAAGGTCCAGTCGTCGGTCGGATAGGGAATGCCGGCATCATCGAAGGGCTTCTTGGCGTAGAACATGAGCATAGTGGCAACCTGAAGCGGTATCAGGTAGGTCTTTCCGTTTCGAGCAGTGGTATCCACCACGCCTTTGACATCCTGTGGGTACAGAAAGTCGAAGCCGTCGCGCTTGACGAGATCGTCTACCGGCGCCAGAAGACCCTTATCGGCATAGGTTTGCCACTCCCAGCCCTGGAAAGAAGCCACATCAGGGGGCGTGCCGCCAGCAATCGAGGTTTGCAATTGCTGATAGAAATTCGCATTGGGGTCCGCAACGGGCGAATAGTTGATGGTGACATGCGGGTTGCGTTCCTGATACATCTGGACGAGTTTCTCCCAGGCTGGCAGGTCGGCGTTATCGCCCCAGGCTTGGAAGTCCAGGGTTACAGGCTGTTTGGGCGGGACAGCGGTTGGGGCAGCGGCTGGTGCTTCGGTGGAAGCGGCAGCAGGGGCTTCGGTTGGCGGCGTGCTTGGGGTGCAGCCTACCACCACGATGGAAGCCGTACCAATGGCGCCCAACTTGAGGAAGTCTCGCCGGGAAATCTTTTTTTCCATTTCTTTCACCTCCGTTGAAGTTTTACATTGACAGGCAAATGCCCGTCTCTCAGAATTTGGTCATTGAGCAAGACAATACTGTTATCTATCCATGCCTCCTTTTCATTTTCTTTTGCTAGGCTTATCCTCTGCGCAGCATCCAAACGTTTAGAGTAGCAGAACAGGCAAAGAAGAAAGGCGTGCATAAGCCTGCAACTCCGCAAGATAATCGCCATACACCAGGGAGATGTGATGTTCCAGCCCTTCTTGCATCAAAGCATCGAAGAACTGGCGTGTAGGCGTTTCCAATCGCAGTCGTCCAGAAGTGCCGGAAAAAGGCGCTGGACCGTCAAGCATCTCACCACGTCCCAGCACCAGCCGCAACTGACCACCATGACGGTTCAGACGGGCAATCGTCACTATGCCAGGTTTGAGTGGGAATTCCATCAATAGCGGCAGTTTGCGATTGGAGTGGATTGTGCCGCGCGGCCGATATTTGGGATTTGCCATCGAGAGCGGAGCCAGCCCACAGTGCCAGAGCGAGAGAAAATCTTGCTCGAAATCCATGGCTACAATGTCGGTGCCAAAGGAAGGTTCGCCAGCCAGCCAATAAAGCATTAATTGGGTCACAGTGCCATTGGCGTCGGCCTCGCAACTGCACGGAATAGGGTTGTGCTGACCCAGGCCATCGCTCAACATCGACATTGCACCACAGGCCGCACAACCCAGGTCAGTGAAGAATTCAGGCCAGCAGCGCACCGCCAGGCCAGAGAGTTTTTCCTGTTTGGCCAACGCGCGCAACGTTTGGTAAACGCTTAACGTGCCGTTGAGCGGCTTCTGATCGAGTTCGGCCAGGTTGTCGAGCCGCCTCTCCAGCACCTGGCGCACGGCGGCCACTTGTTCGGGCGGGGTAGCGCGCGCCATTGAGAAGACCTGTTCCAGCGGCACACGCCGAACCTGGATACCGAGGGCCTGCCTTAATTGGGCTTCGTCCAGGTGACAGGAATCCATGCCCGCTGGATGTTCGCCAACAACCCCCAGTCGGGCCTGCGTCAGGCGGCGGCACAGCATCCCAGCCCCGGCCAGAGCCCGAACCTGCGCCAGAATAGCCGGGTCGCCGGGCAGGGCATAGGCGTATTCGTAGTTGTAGCCGCGCTGAGCGAGGGCATGGCCAGCCAGGTTGATACCGCACAGCGAATTGAGCCGCAGCCTGCCGCCAGTGGGAGCCTCGGGGATGGCCCACAGAAAGAGGGGGGGCCGAACGGCGCGGGCGCGAAAACCCTCCGCCAATGCAGTGACCAGGGTGCTGTCGGCAAAAGTCGCCTGGAAGACCAGGAGCAGGTCCACGTCGGCCACGCCCTGTTCATCCAATTTCGAGAGATAAGCCTGCACACCGTTTAGGTCAGCAATCAACGAGTCGGCAGTCAGCAGTTCGAAGCCGGCCTGTTGCAACTGGTGGACGGCTTGTTGAGTTACATCCTTCGCCAGCGGCACATCAAAGGTAGGACGAGCCAGCGCAGCAAAGGCAATTCGAAAAGAGGCGTTTGACATAAGCGTTTATTCGATGATGGCAAAGTGATTCGCCGTCGCAACAGTTGGAAGGGCCGGTTGACGATAGAAGAAGGCTAGCAACGCCAGGGCTGCCGCGCCAGTGATTCCGGCGCGCCAACCAAAACTGGTCGTGACCAGTTTTACTTTTTCTCCCAACCCGGCAAAGGCAGTGCGATGGAGCGTCTGGCGGGCGACCGGCAAGATCAAATCTTCCCCCTGAGCAAACAACCCTCCCAGCACAATCAATTCCGGATTGAAAATATTGACCAGGTTTGCCAGAGCAATACCCAAGTATTGACCAATTTCCTGAACCAGTTGTAGAACGGTCGTATCCCCCTCACGGGCAGCCTGGAAGACGCGTTCGACTGGCGACCTCTCGGCTGGGTCTGTCATCCAGCGCGCCAGGATACCCTCTGGCTCGGCTTTGATAATAGCCTCCGCTCGCCTCAGGATGACCGCCTCCGAAACCAAAGTCTCCAGGCAACCACGGTTACCACAGCGACACGGCTGACCGTTTTCAGGCAAGAGAATCATGTGACCGATTTCTCCAGCACCAGTGCTACTGCCACGAAACAATTGACGGTTGATGACAAAGCCGGCGCCTACCCCAGTGCGTCCATATACAAACGCCAGTGATTGCGCTTCCCGCCCACAGCCAAAATACGCCTCACCCAGCGCCATGGCGCGCACGTTGTTTTCAACCACCACTGGCAATCCTGTCTGCTTTTCCAGGTAATCCCGAATGGGAACATGATGCCAGTCTAGATTGGGCGCAAAGATATTAACCCCGTTCAGGTAATCTACCAGGCCAGAGGCACCCACGCCAATTCCCAAAATCAAACGCCTATCCAGGCCGCAGCCAGATAACGATTCGTGGACATCTGCGCTTATTCTTTGCAAGACTTCATCGGCAGGGGTGGAAATGTCGAAATTGACAATCTTGCTGCAAATAATCTCGGCTCGCAGATTCATCAAAGCCACACGGTATAAACCCACTCCAATGTGTACGCCAACAACGTAACGCGCATTGGGAATCAAGAATAAGCCAGTGCGCGGTCGTCCCACTGAACGTTGCTCATCTTCACAAGCGTTCTTAGCCTCTGCAACAATTCCCTGTTCTATCAATTCAGCCACCAGGTTGGTGATGGTCGTCGTAGAGAGTTGGGTCTTACGGGACAATTGGATGCGGGAAAGCGGTCGTTTATCCCCTGAATCCACAGCGGTCAGCAGGCTCAGCAAAACGGCCTGCATATTATGGGCCTTCACGTTGACAATATTACTGCCCAAGAAATCTTTCATCGCGTTATGAGAAAACAAGCAGAGAATTATTTTTTCAAATTGAATAATTAATTAGATTATAATAGTATAATGGAGTCAGGTCAAGGCTAAACTTATTGGTGATTACCCACAAATTGGAATCGCGGGGCTAAAGCCAACGGCTCAGCACATGGAAGCCGTTTCGGCTGGGTTTCGACAGGGTCTCGATAAACTCGACCCGGCGGGTCTCGACACGCTCGACCCGGTAGCTCAGAGCAACGCCTTCCCTAGCACGATGAGCGAATCCATCCGCCCTCCATGTACTGCCTGCGCTAGCGACACAGGCAAAGCAGGGACTTATCCTGCTGAATCGGGCCGCGCCAAGATGTGGATAAACGCCATTAAACTTGCCCACCATAGGAGCACAATCACTTGTCATGACAAAAAACATTCCCAAAGTAATCCTCGCCCCGCAAGCAAGGGCGACGCTCAAAGCCGGATTCAATCAAATGGCCCATGCCCTGGCCGTAACGCTGGGTCCCACCCATGGAATCGTGCTGAGCTCCACAGTCCTTAAGCCTTCCCCAGAGCCTCTTACCGATGCAGCTACCATTGCCCGGCGTATCACGGGGTTGCCAGACCGCGGAAAGGACGTAGGCGCAATGCTGATGCGCAGTCTGGCATGGCGCGTCCATCAGCGGGTTGGAGATGGAAGCGCCACCACCGCTGTCCTGGCACAGGCGATTCTGGAACAGGCCAGCCGATATGTGGCTGCCGGAGCCAGTCCAGTCAAGGTTCAAGTTGGCATCGAACGGGCAACTTTGTGCGCCATTGCGGCTCTCAAGGAGATGGCCTTGCCGATCACCAGTCAGGAACAACTGGCTTGTGTGGCTTACACAGCCACTCGTGAACCTGAAATGAGTTTCCTGCTTGGCGAAATGTTCGACCTGCTAGGCAAAAATGCACATGTCACAGTCGAAAATTATCTGGCGCCTTATCTGGAACGCGAATACCTGGATGGCGGCCGCTGGCAGGCAAAACTCGTTTCCCATCACCTGGTTTCCATCCCCGGCACTGGCAAAGCCATTGCCCACGATTGCAATGTCGTCCTGTTTAATGGAACACTCTCCAAGGCAGAAGAGGTACTCCCCCTGGTCAAGATTCTCAGTCAAAGCGAGCGGAAAAACTTGCTGCTGGTAGCACAAAAAATCTCCGACCAGGCGCTCAATATCCTGGTGGCGACCTTCGTACAAAACCGACCACGGCTGCAATTCGTCTTGGTAGACCTGACGCGCACCGGCGAGAAAGCCTGGCACGATTTACAAGACCTATCTCAGTTGACCAGCGCCAGACTGTTCGACCCACAAGCAGGGGATCGGCTGTCTTCCATCCAACCAGACGATTTCGGCAGCGCGCGGCGTGCTGAAGCCAACGAAGAATTCTTGCTGGTCAGCGGCGGGAAGAGCAAACCTGCTATGCTGCGAGAACAGATCAACGCTTTGCGCGCTTACCTGGAAGGTTTGGCCTACGACGATAAGGAGATTCCAGAAATCAAAATGCGCCTGGGGCGCCTTGCCGGCAAAATGGGTATCTTGAAAATCGGCGCATATACCCAAAACGAGCGAGACATTTTGCATCAAAAGGCGCAGCAAGGCGTTCACGTGCTAGAGGCTGCGCTACAGGCAGGCGTATTGTCCGGCGGTGGAACGGCCTACCTGCACTGCATCCCGTTTGTCGAGGCGATGCAGTGCGAGGACGAGGAGGAACGCATGGGCCACCGCGCCGTAGTGCGCGCCTTGCAGCGTCCGTTCGAACAATTGCTTCTCAACGCCAAGATACCGCACCCCAGTAGCGCAGCGCATGAAATCACCCAGACAAAACCTGGCCTGGTCTTCGATATCCAACAACGGAAAATCCGACCAGCGGAAGAATGCGGGGTGCTAGACGCTACGAAAACATTGATTGTCAGCCTCGAAACGGCCTCCAGCGGCGCCCAACTGGCGCTTAGCATCGACGTTCTCGTTTTGAAACGAAAACCTAGAATTTCCTACCAGCCTGGATAAAATTTGCCTGTCATGACCAAGAAAAACTGGAAACTCATCGCTTCCCTGCCTGAAAGTGGCGCCATTTCTGGAATGAGTGTTACCCACGACACAACTGGAAGCTGTGTGTGGCTATGCTCCCCCGTGGGATTGTTCTATGAAAAGGACGGACAGTTCGAGCAGCAAACGCAAGGCATCCCCTTCCAAAATGCCAGTGCTGTACTGGGGCTGGGAAAAACCGTGCTGGTAGCCGGCTTTCCCGCCCACCTCCTATATTCCCCCAATGGGGGACGCGCATGGTTTAGCAGTTGGGTGGAGTCTTTGACCTCGCCTGTCACTTGCTTTGCCGCCTCGCCCAATTTCGACCATAATGCAATTGCATTAGCCGGCAGCGATGGAGACGGGATTCTCCGCTCCACAGACGGAGGCGCTTCCTGGCAATTTTCGAACTATGGCCTGGGATGCTTACACGTCTTCGCCCTCGCTTGCGCGCCAGACTGGAAGCGCAAAACTATGCCCAACGGCATTGCCTGGAAAGAAGAAATCGTATTTGCCGCAACCGAAGCAGGCGTATACCGCTCCCCCAATACTGGCCGCGCCTGGCAATTTGCTGGTCAGGGATTACCGGACGCGCCAGTCCTGTCGCTGGCCCTCAGTCCAGATTTTGGGAAGACACCAGCCCTATCTGGCTCCCAATACTTGGGCGACCTATTTGCCGGCTTGGATAACGCCGGCCTGTACCGCTCACGAGATGGCGGCCAAACCTGGCAGGCGCTGGCCAGCTTTCCCGCGCAGGCCACCGTCAATGCCCTGTTGTTCGACTCGCATAACCGCCTGCTGGCCGGGACAGGCGAACATGGCTTGCTGGCTTCTGCCGACCGCGGCGAAACCTGGTTTCCCCTTCTCGAAAACCGGGCCGTTATCTTATGCCTGGCCGAGCAGGACAATCGGCTGCTAGCCGGCACAGCCGAAAACGGTCTGCTGGCCAGCACTACCTGACAGCCCGCCAGGGCCGCTCCTCAAGCACTTTCAAGAAGCCCTCAGCGCATGACAAACACGTGCAACTCCCCCGGCCCATGAACGCCAATAGTGAGCGTCATCTCGATATCGGCAGTGCGCGAGGGGCCACTGACCAGAACGGTCGCCGGCGCAGCGGTCACCTGCGGCTTGTGAAAGGCACTTTCCAGGTTTGGGACGATATCGCCGGTGCGCAACACGGCGATGTGGATTCCAGGCAGCAGCGAGGCGGTGAGGGGACGTCCTGCGCCGCCAGGGATGACCAGCGTGCCTGTTTCGGCTACGCCTACCAGCGCCCCGGTGATTCCTACACGAATGGACGCTTGCGCTTCGTTTTCGACCGAGATGCCTGCTCCCGTTATCGCGGCCCAGTCTACCCCCGGCACGTCCTCCCAGGCTTGCACACGCTCGATGTCGCGCTCATGCAAGAAGGAGAGTAGGCGAGGGGTCGCTTCGCGCGCAGAGATTTCCACCACATGCCCGCCCAACGCGGTCACTTCAGCGATAAAACGTTCCACCAGATTCATCGAAGGCGGGTTGGAACTTGCTGTCCTTTCTTCGTTTCGTCTTTCCTCTCGTGGGAAAGTTGCCGCGCGGCTGCCTTCCCTCTTCTGCCCGTCAGCACCGAACGGCCTCAACGCCGGGCGCGGGAAGTCCTTGCTAAAACCCCAGCCGGTGAAGGCAGGCAGGCGCATCCAGGCCGAGAAGGGGGAAACGAGACGCGCTGCCAGCCCAGCCAAACGCTGCAAAATGGCAAACAGGCGCGGGTGAACGGCGAGACGGGCATAGGTACGCAGGCCGAATTTCAGGGGGAGGGGGAGGCCCTCACCCCCAGCCCCTCTCCCAGAGGGCGAGGGGAGGGCAGAGGAGGGGAATTGGCCGGCGCGGACGCGCGTCAACAGCAAGGGCAAGTCAATGTCCACCGGGCAGGCCTCTTTGCAGGCACCACACAGCGACGAAGCCTGGGCCAACTGGACGTAGTTCACACCTAGCAGGCCCGGCGAAACGATCGAGCCAATGGGGCCAGGATAGGGCGCAATGCTGCCGTCTTCGCCCAGATAACCGTGGCCGCCAATCTCGCGAAAGACGGGGCAGGCGTTCAGGCACGCGCCGCAACGAATACAGTAGAGCGATTCGCGCAACGGCGAGGCTTGTAGCGCAGAGCGGCCATTGTCCACCAGAATCAGGTGCCTTTGCTGGCCCTTTTCGGGGCGTTGAATCAGTTGCGTGTAAACGCTGATTTTTTGTGTGGTAGCCGAGCGAGGCAAAAGGGAGAGCATCAACGCCAGATCATCCAGCGAGGGGACCAGACGCTCGATGCCCATCAACGCAATGTGAACAGGCGGCAGGGTAGTGACCATGCGCCCGTTGCCCTCGTTGGTGAGGATGGTAAGCGTCCCGCTTTCGACCACGCCAAAGTTGACGCCGCTCACACCCACATCGGCGGTCAGGAAGACCTCGCGCAACGCCTTGCGAGCGGCATTTGTCAATGCGGCGATGTCTTCGGTGTAGGGGATGCCAAGTTCTTGGTGGAAGAGTGCGCCTACTTCGTGGCGACGCAAGTGAACGGCAGGCGTGATGATGTGACTGGGGCGTTCATGGCGCAGTTGGATGATGTATTCGCCCAGGTCGGTCTCCACCACACGGTGACCGGCTGCCTCGAGGGCATGGTTGAGTTCGATCTCCTCCGAAACCATGCTCTTGGATTTGGCAATCAGGGCTTTGTGCGGCCGGGATGGCGTGTTATGTTTGGGCGACGTATTGCGTAATGCGTAATCCGTAATGTCAACGACGATTTTTGTTGCTTCGGCGGCGTCTTTGGCGCGGTGTACGGCAAGGCCATTGGAGGTCACTTTGGCAATGAAACGGTCGAGGTAGTCGTCCAGGCGGGCAACCACCTCAGCGCGGACAGCGTGGGCGCGCTGGCGGCGTTCGCGCCAGTCGGGCAAGGACTCGAAAGCAGCAATGCGCCCTTGTACGCGGCGTTGGGCGTTGGCATCCAGCGCAGCTTGCAGCGCGCTATTGGCGATTTGAAGGCGGATTTTTCGTCGAAAAGCAGTGTCGGCCATTTCGATGTTTACCTCATTAGCACAGACCTGGCGAGCAGGTAGCGAGCGGCGTGTGCACGCACAAGTTGTCAGTGGCGATTGGGGAAATCCACAGATGGCACAGATTTCCACAGATTTTTCTATAGTATTGCCCAGCAGAATCTATCCTGGGCATTCGCCAGGACATTCGCAATCGCGAAGATTTTGTAAGGCGAAATTTATTTCGCTTTAGGTTGCGTCCCCACAGGGGATAAATTCCGCGTTACGGTAATTTTACCCTGAGTTTTTCGATCGCAAAACTTGTTAGCGCGCCAAACCGATGGGGCGGCAGTTGCCCCCTTAGGGGGTGCCGCCCGAACTCAATGGTTATCCCAGCACTTTGGCGCGCCAAGCAAAACTTGTTCCGCCAGAGGTGATTCGCAAGTCGAAGACTTGCACCACAATCAAAGATTGGCGCTGCGCCCTACCGAACGGTCGGTAGGTATTGGATTAACGACAATTAAGGTCTTTGCCCTAGGGTATTTCGGGTCTGGACTTGATTTGTCTGCCGCCTTTCGGGGGTATGATGGTGATAAATTTCACTATTGGAGGTGGCTCATGGATTCGATCCGACCCAGGGCCTTGCGCCTGGCGCTAATCCTTGCAGGAGCGATGTTGCTGGTAGCGGCAGGATTTGGCCTGCACGGTGCAACTGCCTCGGCGTCCACCCCGGAAGCGGCTTTGGCCGGCGCTGGTGAAGCGACGCTGATGCCTTCTGCGCCCCCGCCCCCCAACCAGGATACTTGCCTGAGTTGTCACATTGCGGGCGAGAACAAGAACCTGTGGACGCCGCTGGCACGCTGGTTGGTCTTTGGCTCTTTTGGGTTGGTCTTTGCCTTCGGCGTGTACCGCTCTGCCAGCGTGTGGACAGGACGCAAGCCCTACAAACCGCTGGTAAACCGTGCGGTTGCGTGGGTGGACGAGCGGTACGAACTCTCTCCCCTGCTATCGAAACTGGCTGCCAAGCCAGTGCCGCGCTTTGCAATGAAATGGTGGTATTGCCTGGGCGGCATTACGGCCTTCCTGTTCGTGGTGCAAGGCATCACGGGCATCATGCTGGCCTTCTACTACAAGCCCACTGCCGCCGAAGCCTACAACAGCATCCTCTTCATCGAGAACGAGGTGCGCTTTGGGGCGGCCATTCGCATGATTCATCACTGGGCGACCAACGGCATGATCGTGATGTGCATCGCCCACATGCTGCGCGTCTTCATCATGGGCGCGTACAAGAATCCGCGCGAACTGAATTGGATCAGTGGGGTGGTGCTGTTGCTGTTGACGCTGGTGTTTGGCTTCACCGGCTACCTGCTGCCCTGGGACCAGCGCGCTTATTGGGCTACGACGGTTGGTACCGACATTGCCGGCAGCGTTCCGGCGGTGGGCAATCTGATTCTGGTGATGCTGCGGGTGGGCTGGGACGTGAGCGAGGCTACGCTGGGGCGTTTTTATGGCTTGCATGTCATCGTCACGCCGCTTCTCACGCTGGCATTCATGCTGGCGCACTTCATGATGATCCGCAAACTGGGCGTGGCAAGGCCGTTATAGGAGAAAAACATGGCTACTACACATCCTGAAGAAGAAAAAGACAGCGTGCCGTTTTTCCCCCATCACTTCATGACCGAGGTGTATGTGGTGATTGGCATTGTCGTTCTGGCGTTCATCGTGGGGGCACTGGGGATGAGATTCCCGGTCGGCCTGCAAGATCCGGCCGATCCGCTCAACACGCCGCTGCACGTCAAGCCAGAATGGTACTTCCTTGCGCTGTACCAGTTGCTCAAGTTCGTGCCGCCCAGCATTCTGGGCATCAACGGGCCGATGTTTGCCGTGGTCGCCATTCTGGCGGCAGTGTTGGTCTTTACTTTCCTGCCGTTCATCGACAGGAAAGCGGACAGCAAGAAGGCCATGCGCATCCGCGCCATAGGGGTGGCGATTTTCATCATTGTGGCGGTCGCCTTGACGATTTGGGGTGAGGTGAGTTGATATGGACAACGTAACTCGTCGCGATTTTCTTCGTTTGCTGCAAGGGGCGGGGGTGGTCGTGGGAGCAGGGGCGGTGGCCGCGCCGGTGGTAGCCTACTTCTACCCGCCCAAATTGGAGGAGATGCCGTCTGAGCCAGTGCTGGTGTGCGCCGAAGACGAATTGCCGGTGGGCGAATCCCGCACGGTCAAATTTGGGCGCTATCCGGCCATCGTCATCCACCTGGAAAGCGGCCTCAAAGCCTACTCGGCCGTCTGCACGCATTTTGCTTGCATCGTCAAGTGGAATCCGGCCTCGGGACAATTGGAATGTCCATGCCATGACGGCGATTTCGACCCTGAGGACGGGTCGGTGGTTTCGGGTCCGCCACCGGCGCCGCTGGCCAGGCTGGAAACCGAAGTGGTAGATGGGCAAATCTACGTCAAGGTTGGAGGTGAAGCATGACTATGGAAACAGTTGTCAGTGGTCAGTCGTCAATGGTGGGCAGTCGGCGCTGGCAGCGGGTCGGTGATTTCTTCACCCACATCATTGCACAGACCCGCATCCTCCAGAAAGCCTATCCCGGCCTGATGCACTTCTTGTTGTTCTGGGGGGTAGGTATTCAGGTTGTTGGAACTGTGATCAATTTGCTCAACATGGCGCTCTTTCAGCCATGGGTCATCGAGTGGCCGCACGGGAACTGGTACCTGGGCTACGAACTGGTGATGGACCTTGCGGGCGGCATGATCCTGGTGGGGGTGGGAATGGCGGCTTTGCGCCGCTACGTTTTGCGCCCCAAGTATCTCGAGTCGCGCTGGGACGATGGGTTTGCTCTGGTGATGTTGACCTTGATCGTGCTGGCGGGCTACACCAACGAGGCGATGCGCTTCATCGCTTCGAATCCGCCGTGGCGGGCCTGGTCGCCGATTGGCAATTGGTTCGCCGGGGGGTTGGCGAATGCCGGGGTCTCGCCTCAGCAGGCGGCGGCGTGGCACGATGCGTCCGTTTACGTCCATGCCACGTTGGCCATGGCGCTGCTGGCGGCTATCCCGTTCACCAAGATGCGCCATCTGTTGTATGCGCCGCTCAACGTCCTGAGCCGCCCCTTCCGCAAGACCGGCGAGTTGACCAAGATCGAGGACATCGAGACAACCGAATTGTTGGGCGTGGGCAAGGTGAGCGAGTTTACCTCTCAGCAGTTGCTGTCGTTCGACGCTTGCCTGCGCTGTGGACGTTGCGAGGAGGCCTGCCCGTCGAATTTCAGCGGTATGGCCTATTCACCCAAGGACCTCATTCAGGCGCTGCGCACGGCCATGCTCGACAATCTGGTGGCCGGCAACGGCAAGCCAGAGGTGGAAATTACGGCCTCGGTGCTGCCCGAAAATTACGCCTGGCAATGCACGACCTGCGGCGCGTGCATCGAAAAATGCCCGGCTTTCATCAACCCGGTGGACGAGGTGGTGGACCTGCGCCGTTACCAGGTGCTGACGACTGGTCAGATGCCCAAGTCGGTGGGCGATACGATGCGCAACATGGAACGTCAGGGCAATCCCTGGGGCATTCCGCCCGACAGCCGCATGGCGTGGGCCGAGGGGCTGGAGGTGCGCGAACTGGTGCCCGGCGAGGAGACCGATGTGCTGTACTTTACCGGCTGTGCGGCGGCCTTCGACGAGCGCAACAAGAAAGTGGCACGCGCCTTTGCCAAGTTGATGAAAAAAGCCGGCGTGGACTTTGCGGTGTTAGGCTTCGACGAGATGTGCTGCGGCGAGACCGCCCGACGTATGGGGCATGAGTATCTGTTCCAGGAATTTGCCAAACAGAACATCGAGACGTTGGGCAAGGTAAAGTTCAAGCGCATCGTGACGGCCTGCCCCCACTGCTTCAACACGCTCAAGAACGAATATCCCCAGATGGGCGGGAATTTCGAGGTGCTGCATTATACCGAGTTGCTGGCCGGGTTGTCCCTCACCTTATCTCCTCTCCTTAAGGGAGAGGGGCAAGGGATGAGGGGGCGGGTCACCTATCACGACTCGTGCTACCTGGGGCGCTACAACAAGGTCTATGCTCAACCGCGTCAACTGTTGAAAGGCGTACAGGTGGAACTGGTAGAGATGGGGCGCAGCCGCGAAAACTCGTTCTGCTGCGGCGGCGGGGGCGGCCAGATGTGGCTGGAGACCGACGCCAACACGCGCATCAATCACCGCCGGCTGGCTGACGCCCTAGACGCAAAAGCAGAGGTGGTAGCAACCGCCTGTCCTTACTGTTTGTTGATGTTCGACGATGCTATTCGCTCGAAAGGCATGGGCGAGCAAATCAAGGTCATGGACATTGCCGAGGTCTTGGAGAAACAATTACAGGTGTAATGCGACCGTCCTGAGCGGAAGGCTGTGAAGCGCACAGACGAGACCTGCCTGTGGCTGCGCGCCGGCTCTCCGCTCAAGGCTAGGAGGTGCGCGATGAATACTTTTTGGAAGATCGATACGCACGGCGATCCGCTCGGCGCGGTGCAGAAATTCATCGAAGCCGTGTGGCGGCAAGCCGGGCTAAAGGTATTGGTGACGGCGCCGGTCGGCGGCAGGCATGTACTGGAATCGCCTGAGCAACTGAAAGACGTGAATCCGTTCAACCCGCTGATGACGATCAACACCGCGCAATTGGCGATGGAGACGGCCCGTCAGCGGCTCGGACAACGCCTGGGCGTGCTTCTGCGCCCGTGCGAGATGCGCGCCCTGAACGAAATGGCGGCGCGCGGCGCGGTCAGGCGTGAGGACCTGTTGACGATTTGCGTGGACTGCTTAGGCACTTTTCCCTCCGAGGAGTTCGATTGGCGGGCAGCGCGCGCCGGCTCGCCGCAAGGTTTGACGGAGGAGGGTCTGCATTTTGCTTTGCAGGGGGGCATTTCCTCCTATCGTTACCGACCAGCCTGCCAGATGTGCGCTCAACCCGGCCCAAGGGAGGGCGATGTCAACATCGGTGTGTTCGGTCTGCCGGTGCGTCAGTTCATGCTGGTAAGCGCCCGCGAAGGCGCGTTGTCTTTGCCATCTATAGCCGACGGCCCGGCTGAAGAGGATCAGGTCGTCAAGCACGATCAGATGCTGGATAAGATCATCGAGCGCCACAATCACACCCGCGCACGTGTGCTGGCTGCACTAGGCGAAGAGGTGCCTGCGGATGTCAACGCCTTGATAGAACAATTCGAGTCCTGCGGGGAATGCCAATCTTGTATGGATGTTTGCCCAATTTGCTCGGTAGCGCGTCCACGCCAGCGAGGCGGACGATTGGTACGCGAGGATGTGGTCAACTGGCTGCTCTCTTGCGCAGGCTGCGGCATGTGTGAACAAATCTGCCCGAAGCATCAGCCTCTGCGCGCCGTCTTCAGCCGCGTGCGCGACCGCATTCAAGCCGAGTTGACGCTGTAAAGGAGATGCTATGACACGTTCAGGTTTGAGAAGGGTTATTTTGGCGTCGTCCGTGTTGCTGCTCGCGGCCTCCTTATGGGGTTGCGGCGGCAGCAATCAGGAAAAGAGCCTGGGGAGCCAGGACGATGGCCGTGAGGTGACGCTGCAAGTGGGGCAAACGCTAGCCATCAGCCTCGAGGCCAATCCAACGACCGGCTACACCTGGCAGGTGCTGGAGATGGACACCAACATTCTGCAGCCCTTGGGCGACACTCAATTCAAGCAGGCTCCCGGCTCGGAAGGGCTGACGGGTGCAGGAGGCGTAGAGACGCTGCGCTTCGAAGCCCTGGCCGCCGGTCAGACGCCTCTCACGCTCGGTTATATGCGCCCCTGGGAAAGTGTGCCGCCACTGAAGACGTTCAGCGTGCAGGTGATCGTTCGATAATAGGCTGCAAAAAGGACAGGCATGAGCCTGTCCTTTTTCATCCGCACCACTCCACTTGTTTCTACAAGCCGACAGTGGCTTCTTTACGGGCAGTCAATGTTGTACGAAATCAAGTCCACGATCTTCTCGGAGCGGCCCACCACCTGTCCCAACTTGTTCATACCCACGAATTGCAAGTCGAACCAGCCAAAAGCCTTGCGGTTATCGGCTTTGACCGATTCGCCGGAATACGTCAACCAGAAGTGATTGCCGCCATCCGTCTCCAGCGTGCCGCCTAGCGACCATTCAGGAATGTAGTTCGAATGCTTGTCGCGAATGCGATAATAGAAATCTACACGGGTGATATAGATGTCGGTAGCGTACAAATCGAAGGTGATTTCCTTGGGCTGGCAACGCAGGGAAAACACATTGGTCGAGACAGTGATGTTCGTGAAGGCCGGCCCATTGAATTCGGCCGGGATGCTGAGCGGACCGCTGGCAGTCGGCTGCGCAGAAGCCGGCGCGGCCGCCGCTGGCTGGGTCGGCTCGACTGCCTGGGTGGGGATTTCGGTGGGCGGCGGCAGCGGCGTGACGGTCGGAATCGGCGACGGCGGCGCCTGAGTCGGCAGCACCGGCACCTCGACCGTGACAATGACAACCTGCGGCGTAGGCGGGACTGCGGTAGGCTGCGGGGCTGGCGGCTGGGTAGGCGCTGCGCTGCAAGCCGTCAGGCCCAACACGAGCAAAAAGAATAAAAGTTTTTTCATGGCGTTTCTCCTTCTCAATATAATTTGTTTCGAGAATCTATTACGAGAGCAAAGATTCTATATCGCGGTGTTCATCCGCTTGGGTCACAAAGCATCCTCCCTACTGGGGAGGGGAATTCCGCGTTAACATGAATTCTAAGCCAATTGTTAAAATTTTCCCTACCCCATTTGGACTAAAAAGACTTAACAACTTTGTAAGCCCTTGGTCGCCAATGTTAACAACCTACCTCCTCTCCCAATCGGACCAACTTTATCAAGTATAATCACCCCATGCTTAGCTCCGACCAAATCGAAACCCGCCTCGAGCGCATTCTCCTCAAGGTAGAAAAACCTGGGCGCTACGTCGGCGGAGAACTGAACAGCGTTCTCAAAGATTGGGATGGCGTCCAGACCCGGGTGGCCCTGGTCTTCCCGGACATTTACGACATCGGCGTTTCCAACATAGGCTTGAAAATCCTCTACGACCAAATCAACCAGCGGCAAGACGCGCTAGCCGAACGCGCCTACGCGCCCTGGGTGGATATGGAAGCCGCCATGCGCGCCGCAGGGATTCCGCTCTACGCGCTCGAATCGAAACGCCCCCTGGCCTGCTTCGACATCATCGGCTTTTCCCTGCCCTACGAGACGCTCTACACCAACGCCCTCAACCTGCTCTCGCTGGCCGGCCTCCCCGTCCGCGCAAAGGAGCGGGACGATACGCATCCCCTCGTCATTGCAGGCGGACACGCCTGCCTCAACCCCGAACCCATGCACGCCTTCATAGACGCCTTCGTCATCGGCGAGGGCGAAGAAGTCATCCATGAAATCATCCATGTAATGCAGGCATTTCAGAAAAAAGGGGACAGAAGCGCTGTTCCATCTTTTGCAAAGCGTGAGACCCTCTTGCGCCACCTTGCAAGGCTGCCTGGCGTCTACGTTCCACGCTTCTACCGGCCACATTACCTCGATGACGGCACGCTCTCGCACATCGAAACCTTGGGAGATGGAATTCCCAACCTGGTCGTCAAGCGCATCGTGGGCAAATTGCCACCCCCGCCAACGACCTTCATTGTGCCGAACATTTCGGTTGTGCATAATCGCGCCTCGGTAGAAATCATGCGCGGCTGCACGCGCGGCTGCCGCTTTTGCCACGCCGGCATGATCACCCGCCCCGTCCGCGAACGAAGCGTGGACGAAATCGTCGCGGCGGCAACGGCTGCTGTCCAGGCCACCGGCTTCGAGGAACTGGCTTTTCTGTCACTTTCCTCCTCCGACTACACCCACATCATCGAATTGACCAACGCCATCAGCGAGCATTTCCGCGGCCAAAAGTTGACCATTTCCCTGCCTTCGCTACGCATCGAATCTGTCTCGATAGACCTGATGGACAAACTGCGCGAACATTTCTCCGGCGGGTTTACCCTGGCACCCGAAGCCGCCACCGAACGGATGCGCCGCATCATCAACAAACCCATTGCCGATGAAGACATCCTCAACGTCACCCGCGAAATCTACCGCCGCGGCTGGACCACCATCAAACTGTATTTCATGATCGGTCACCCCAGCGAGACTCTCGAAGACGTGCAAGCAATCGCTGACCTGGCCAAGCGGGTCATTGCCGAGGGGCGCAAAGTGACAGGCATGAAGGCCAAACTGAACCTGGGCGTCAGCACTTTCGTCCCCAAGCCGCACACGCCGTTCCAATGGGTCGCCTGCGACACGCGCGAAAGCGTACTGGAAAAGCAAGAACTTCTGCGTCGCAACCTGCGCGACCGCAACATCAAACTTTCCTGGACCAATCCAGAAGAAACGCTGCTCGAAGCCTTCCTCTCACGCGGAGACCGCCGCCTGGCCGAGGTAATCTACACAGCCTGGAAGAACGGCGCCAAATTCGACGCCTGGGGCGAACAGATGAAATTCGATGTCTGGATGCAAGCCTTCCAGGAACATGGTCTCGACCCGGCCTTCTACACCCACCGCCAGCGCCGCGCAGACGAAATCTTCCCCTGGGAGCATATCTCGGCGGCTGTACGTAAGAACTACTTGTTCCAGGATTTCCGCATGTCGCTCGAAGGCCACATCCGCGTGGATTGCCGCCAGAACTGCTATGCCTGCGGCATCCTGCCAACGTTTACGAACCTGCGCCGCGAGCATCCCGGCCCCGGCTGGAAGTGCCCGGAAGTGAAAAGCCCGCAAAAGGCCCGCATTTCGCCATCACAGGCGCTCAGCGTAGAATTCACTCCCTAGAGGACAACGCTCGGCAGGTATGCGTCCCCTGCGATCTCAGCGGTAAAACGACCTGTTTGCTGAAGTCTGCCGAGCCTTCCTTGCCGGCCATATTCCCCCTGTCGGTGCTAAGGGTAACCTGAATTCGGGATATGCTTTTCAACGTCCCGAAGGCTTCCCTTCGGGACGGTCATCCCGGACTCACGTTAAGGATAGATATCGCTTAGCACCGGCACATAGAAGCAACGACAACCATGAGGATGCGAGCAGCCCAAATGGGGCAAGCGCGGAACTCGATCCTTCTCGTAAGTCCCCAAGCGCTCATAACAATAGGAGCAGGCAGCATCATTGGTCATGACTTTGACTGCCGCCACGCGCGGATTGGCGCGGAAACGCTGCAAGGCTTGGGCAGTAGTGGAATAGACGGAAAGATCGGCCTGACAGTGAACACAGTGCGTGGCCTGGTCGGGCGAGGAAACATTGCAAAGAGAGCAAGTCTGCATGAAGGTATCTCCTGAAGGAATGGCATCAATTCTACTAGGGATTGTTTCCACAAGCACTATCCCGAAGGCTCTTTCGATGCGACCACAGCCTTCGGGACACGAGTAAGCGAACGACGAACGTTTATAGAGAAGATGGACGCAGCACAGCCTGTTGGGCGCCGTTCAAACTCCCCGTTCGGCGGATGAGACGGCTCAAATGCGCTACCAGGATAGTACTGGAAATGGGTTTCACCAAATAATCGTCGGCACCAGCATCCAGGGCGCTGGCAATCATGGCAGGATCGTCCAGCGCAGACAGAATGACAATAGGCACATTGCTGAACGTGCGCACTTGCTTACAGACCTGCCAACCATCCATGCCCGGCATCATCAGGTCTAGCACGACGATATCGGGGGACTTTTCCTGAATGAGCCTGATGCCTTCTTCCCCGCTGTTGGCAGTCAGCACCTCATAGCCGTGCGTGCGCAGCAGCATGGCAAGAAGTTCAGTGATGGCGTTATCGTCATCAATGGCAAGAACTTTGTTCGGCATAACCATTTCCTAAGTCAGGTAAATTTTACGTCATCTTAGTCAAATGTGCAAATACCTTGACACAAGATGCACTAACCTCATCATGGCATCCAGGCAGCATGATGATACTATTATGACCTATTTTAGACCAAATGGACTTTGCAAACAGTTAACAATTTCAGGGAGTATTTGGCGACACATGTACCCCTTCGAATACAATGTTACAAAATCTCGAGAATTTAGCATAAATCCTCGTAACGCGGAATTTATCCCCTGCGGGGACACAACCTAAAGCGATATGAATATCGCGCTACAAAACCTCCGCAATTGGCATAGTTTTCGAGAAGCAATACTATAGCACGACCAGCCGCAACCAATTGGACTGTCATTGCAAGCGCAGGTCGAGTAGCCCCGCTGGGTCTCGACAGGCTCGACCCGCCGGGTCGAGCGATGTCCTGAGCATGTCGAAGGATAGGATGAGTGTTCTTCTCATCCGTATCGAGACCGAGGGGCATATCGAGACCAAGCGCCTGCCCTGAGCGAAGTCGAGGGAAGCAATCCCCTCGCAGGCCAGGAGACTGCCTGTCCTGGCGTTAGGCCAGGGCTTCGTTCCTCGCAGTGACACCACGGTACAAAATCTTCGAGGCGCCGCTGACCTGGATTCGGCATGGCCACACCACTTCGTGGCGCTAGGCAAAGCCTGGCGACCTCACCCCAGCGTTCATGCCTCGATTCGTTGCGTGCGACGAAAGGCAGCCGGGCGTCCGCTGAACATCTCACTCAACACATCTACCAACTCGTCCATCGAATAGTGCTTTCATGCTCCAACGCCTGCTTCAAAGCGCGCAAATGACTGCACAAAGTGTCCATTTGCTCCTTGAAAGCATCGAAATGCTCTGGCGTGGTATGGTTGCGCAATTTCTCGCCCGCCGCATGAGCCTCGTCTACGGCCTGCATAGCGTTTTGGATGTACTCTTTCATCAGGTCCCAATCGGTCATGGCTTACTCCTTTCTCGAACGGAACCCATTCACATCCCCCCCTTAACTACAATAGCATATCAGGGTCGTAATTTCAAGTAGTCAGCAGGCGTATCCAAATCTTGCAACACGCCGGCATCATCCACCTCCACATAGCAAATTCCATCCGCATGGCGGTTCAGGAAATCGCGCAGAGAGGCGGGCGGCTTCAAGCAGAGTATCTCTTGCCAATGGGGACGGGCAGCCAACCAGGGATGACCGCGCCGATGTTGGAAACTGGGGACGACCAGCGACGCTCCTTGCTGACGATAAGCCTGCACCACCCGCCGCACGCTTCTTTCCTGGACCTGGGGCTGGTCGCCGGGCGCGATGAGCGTTGCCTGCGCCGAAGGTTCTCTCTCCGCCAGATGGCGCAGCCCAACCTGCACACTAGAGAGCATCTCGCCGCTGTCAAATCGTTCGTTATAGACGGTGGAGACGTCCCCTCCCTGCTGGGCAAATTGTTCGACCAGCGCCTCCACCCCTTCCCGCCCGCTGCCGGTGACGACGACGATGCGTTCCGCCCCGGCCGCCCGCATCGTCGCCATGACCTGGCCGAGGACCGTCGTTTCGCCCCAGGGCAGCAACATTTTGGGTTGCCCCATGCGCCTGGATCGACCGGCAGCCAGGATGAGCGCGGCGATCATCCCAACGCCTCCTGCAAACGGCGGTAATCCTGCGGCGTGTCCACGTCCAGCAGCAACGAGGGGTCATGCCAGGGCAAGTAAGCAGGCGGATACTTGCCGAATAGCGCCCGCCCACCGGTATCTCCTTCCAACTGAAGCAGGTCGGGGAAACAAACGCGATCGAACAAGACCGGATTAGCACGTTTCTCCTCCAACACCAGCGGCGCAAGGATGGGAGAACGGCTGTGGGCGTGCGTCGCGGTCAAGGCGCGAATGACCTCCACGCTCACGTGCGGCTGGTCGGCCAGCAAGAAGACGGCGCCGCCGGCTGGCACCGGCAAAACAAGCAAAGCCTCTATCGCCGCCCGAATCGAGCGCGCCTGTCCCTCCTGCCAGGCAGGGTTGTGAACCAGGGTAACGGGCAGCCCACGCAAGGCCGATTCCACTTCGGCAGCGCAAAAGCCCGTGACCACGAGAACAGGCCGAAGTCCGGCCCAAAGCGCAGTGTCGGCCACCTGCCGAACGAAGGGTTGTCCCTTCCAATCCAGCAGGGGTTTCGGCGCCCCAAAGCGGCGGCTTTCGCCGGCAGCCAGGATGAGGCCGGCGATCGATTCGTACACGGCATGAATGGAATCGGCGATACCTTCCAAGGAAGCGACCACAACCGCCTCATAGGCTTCCAGCAAAGAGACAGCCATCCGCCCGGCCTGGGCTTGCAAGGCAGGAGTGTCGGCCTGGTTGAGCAGCGCAATGCGGCGGGCAGCCGGCGGGATATTCTTCAGGCCGCCCTGGGGATGACAAAGCACACGCGCCAGCGATTCAGGGCTAACTGGCTGCCCCAAGTCCAACTTCGCCAAAGGGGCAAAGCGCTCGGGGCGAAAGACGCTTGCCTCGGCCAGCGGTTTCCCTACCCCGCCCATGCCTGCCACGACAATGACCAGGTCGGCAAAAGGCGGGATGGGCGGTTCATGCGCGGCGGGCGCTTTCAGGGCCTTTTGCCGAGCGCCATCGGCTTCGACCAACAGCGGCAGTTCGCGCGCCCGGCACTTTTCATGCAGCGCCGCCAGCACTTCATCGTTAACCGCTCGAGTGCGCTCCCCCTCCAGCGGCCCAGTGACCAGGCTCACGGCCGGCAGCGCGCCATCCAACAAGGCCAGTTCATGCCGTTGTTCGGCCACGATATGACGATCGGCCAGCAAGACCTGCCAGGCCCCCAAATGCGAGGTGGCCGTAACCACGACCGGCGATGTCCACTGACGCGCCAATTGGAAGAGGGCAGTCGTCTTGCCGCCGGCGCCCACCAGAGCAATGCAAGCCGACCGAGACAGGCGCAACGCTTCGAGGAGATTCATGCTTGCAAGTGCAAAAAGAGCAGAGGTTATCGAGAAAAGTATATCACCTCTCACGTTTGGTATAATTCATTCTCATCATCAACCCTGCGGAGCGTGCATGAACAAAAAATTCACCGGCAACCAGATACGCCAGACTTTCATTGACTTCTTCGTCGAACGCGGACACACTGCCGTCCCCTCTATGTCCCTTGTGCCAGGCGGCGACGCTACCCTGTTGTTCACCAATTCGGGCATGGTGCAATTCAAGGACGTGTTCCTCGGCACAGACAAGCGTCCCTATACCCGTGCGGTCGACTCGCAAAAATGTATGCGCGTGGCCGGCAAACACAATGACCTCGAAGACGTAGGCCGCGACGATACCCATCACACTTTCTTCGAAATGCTCGGCAACTGGTCGTTTGGCGATTATTACAAAAAGGAGGCCATTGGCTGGTCTTGGGAATTGTTGACTGAGGTCTGGGGGCTTCCCAAAGACAGGCTCTATGCCACCTGTTTCGAGGACGACAAAGGCGACATTCCCCGCGACGACGAGGCGGCCGAGATTTGGAAGCAACAACCCGGCTTCGACGCTTCGCATGTCCTGTTCTTTGGACGCAAGGAAAATTTCTGGCAAATGGCCGAGACCGGCCCCTGCGGCCCCTGCTCCGAAATTCACCTCGATCTGGGAGAGGAACGCGACAACCTGCGCGGCAAACCGCATCGCTGCGGGGTCAACGGTGAATGCAACCGCTTCCTGGAATTGTGGAACAACGTTTTCATCCAATACAACCTCTTCCCGGATGGCCGCCTGGAGCCGTTGCCCGCCAAGCATGTGGATACGGGCATGGGCTTCGAGCGCATCGTTGCGGTGCTGCAAGGCGTAGACTCGAACTACAAGACCGATCTCTTCGCCGGTTCACTGGCCGTGCTGCGCGGTCTGACCGGTCACAGCGAAGCGGAAATGCTGGCCGACTTCACGCCCTATCGCGTCATCGCCGATCATGCCCGCTCGGCGACCTTCCTCATTGCCGACGGCGTCGTGCCTGGCAATGCTGGCCGCAACTACGTGACCCGCATGATCATCCGCCGCGCCGCCCGCTTTGGCGCCTCCAAACTGGGACTGCGAGAACCCTTCCTGGCCCAGGTGGCAAAAGCGGTCATCGAGCAATACGGCGACTTCTACCCCGAACTGCGCAAGAATCAAGCAGCCATTCTCGACAACCTGACGCGGGAGGAGATTCGCTTCGCGCGCACGGTGGAGGCTGGCACCGCGCAATTGGAGAATCTGCTCTCCGAACTGCGCGCCGCCAACCACACCCTACTCGACGGCCGCCGCGCTTTCGATTTGTACGCTACCTATGGCCTGCCCTTCGAAATTTCACGCGACATCGCCCGTGAGCAGGGCCTGGACGTGGACGAGGCGGGCTTCCGTCAAGCCAAAGAAGAACACAGCCTGGCCTCTGGTGGCGGCAAAGCCATGGGGCAACTGGGCGGCGAAGACGCAGAATTCTTTGCCAGCATCCTGAGCGATTTACAAGCACAGGGCAAACTGGGACCCGCTGGCGTCGAATATGATCCCTACACAGGCACACAGGTAGAAAAGTACAGCGGGCTTGAGGTATTGGCGCTGGTCGTGAATGGCCAGTCGGTAGAATCTGCCTCGTTGGACGACGTGGTGGAAGTGATTTTGCCCAAGACGGGATTTTACGTGGAATCTGGCGGTCAGGTGGACGATACGGGTTACATCCGCGCTTTTACCCCCCTTCGTCTCCCCCCCAATTCGGAGCGTTTGGGAGAGAAAGAGGGGGACTGGGAAATCGAGGTGACCGCCATGCGTCGCCCCTCGGCGGGGGTCATCGTTCACGTTGGCACGGTCATTTCCGGTCGGCCCAAGGTGGGCGATTTGTGCGTCGCCGAGGTGGATGCGGCGCGGCGACACGACATCATGCGCAATCATACGGCCACCCACCTGCTTCACAAGGTATTGCGCGCCGTGCTGGGCGAACACGCCCGCCAGGCCGGCTCGCTAGTCGCGCCCACTCACCTGCGCTTCGACTTCACCCATCCCGAAGCCATGACGCCCGAACAACTCGCACGCGTCGAGCGCATGGTCAACGAAGCCATCGCCGCCGATATGCCCGTCCACAAGACGTACAAGTCTCTGGAGGAAGCGAAGGCCGAAGGCGCCATGGCCCTCTTTGGCGAAAAATACGGCGAGACGGTGCGCACGGTTTCGATATTGCAACCGGTTGGCTCGTCCGCCCGTTCGAGTTTGTCCAGCAGTTCAAGTGCTGGACAACAACAGGCGGCGGAACAAACAGAAAAATATTCCTACGAACTGTGCGGCGGCACGCACCTCGACCGCACATCGGATGTGGGCGTCTTCCTCATCGTGAGTGAAGGCTCAGCGGCGGCCGGCATCCGCCGCATCGAAGCGGTGACCGGGCGCGGCGCGTATGAATTGATTGCCAAACGCTTCGACATCCTGCGCCGGGCGCTCGACCTGACCAAAGCCAACACCGTCGAAGACTTGCCCCAAAAAATCGAGAACTTGCAAGATGAGATTGCCAGTCTGAAAAAAGAATTGGCCGAAACGCGCACCCAAGCCGCGCTGATGGCCTTCGAGATGCAACTTGCCAGCGTACAACGCCTGGGAGATGTGCATGTGCTGGCAGCCGAAATTCCCAACTGCAATGTAGAGACCTTGCGCATCCTGGCCGACCGTTTCCGCGAGAAATACCCCCAGAGCGGGGCTGCGCTCCTGGTAACGGGAACAACTGCGGTGTCGGCCCTGAGCGAGGACCTCGTCAAACGAGGGCTGAAAGCGGCAGACCTCATCACTGGCGTTGGCGGGCGCGGCGGCGGGCGTCCACATCTTGCTCAGGGCAATTTGCCGGAGGCGTCTCAGGTGAAAGCGGCGCTCTCGACGGCCGCCCAGGTCATCCAGGCAAAGTTATCTTGAGCGGCTCAGACCCGAAAATCATGCCTTTTGTCAACCTGCAAAACGTTACCTACAAATATCCGCTGACCGACAAGTTTGCCCTCGAAAACATTTGCCTGCAAGTGGAAGAAGGCGAATTCGTCGCCATCGTGGGGCCGAACGGCGCCGGCAAATCTACGCTGGGTTACACCCTGGCAGGCTTCATTCCGCACTTCTACAAAGGCGACTTGACCGGCGTGGTCGAAGTGGCCGGCGTGGAAACGCATCAGTCCACGCTGGAGGAATGGGTGCTAAACGTTGGCCTGGCCTTCCAAAACCCCTTCAACCAAATCAGCGGCGCCAAATACACCGTCTTCGAGGAGATTGCCTTTGGGCTGGAAAACATCGGCATCCCGCGCGACGAGATGAAAGAGCGTGTGGAGCGCGCCCTCGAAATGACCGGCATCCGCGACCTGGCGGACCGCTCCCCCTATTCCCTCTCCGGCGGGCAGCAGCAGCGCGTCGCCCTGACCTCCATCCTGGTCATGGAACCGCGGCTGCTCGTCCTGGACGAGCCAACCTCGCAAATGGACCCCATCGGCACGCGCGAGGTCTTCGGCGTGATGCGCAAGATGGCCGAGCGCGGCATGACCGTCGTCCTGGCAGAGCATAAAGTGGAATGGATTGCCCAGTTTGCCGACCGCGTCATCGCCTTGCACGAGGGCAAAATCCTGCTAGACGGCAAGCCGCGCGAAGTATTGACCTCCGGCCTGCTGGACGGCAAAGGTTTTGGCCTCTCGCGTTACACCTCCACCGCGCGCGAAGCCCAAAAGCAGGGACTATGGCCGCCGAACCAAGAATTACCGGTCACGCTCAACGAAGCCGTGGCGGGTTTTTCCTTGCCCTCGTCAAGGAAGCAGCCATGAATGTCGAAATCAAAGATTTACACCATACCTACCCAGGCGACGTCAAAGCCCTGAACGGCATTACGCTGACCATCACTGGCGGCGAACAGGTAGCCATCATTGGCCAGAATGGCGCCGGCAAGACCACCCTCGTCAAGCACCTGAACGGCCTGCTTCGGCCCACTTCTGGCTCTGTTTCGATCGGCGGCTGGGACACGACCCAATATGCGGTAGCCAAACTGGCCTCCCGCGTGGGGTATGTCTTTCAGAACCCCGATGAGCAGTTGTTCACCAAAACTGTCCAACAGGAAGTGTCCTTTGGTCCCAAGAATCTGGGATATGAGAGGGAAAAGGTGGAGGCGCTGGTAGAGGATGCCCTGGCTCTAACCGAACTAAGCGCCCAAAAAGAGACCAATCCCTACGACCTCTCGCCTACCTGGCGCAAGATGGTGGCGCTGGCCTCCATTATCGCCATGGACACGCCCATCGTCATCTTCGACGAACCCACCACCGGCCAGGATGCCGCCAACATTGCCCGCATGGGGCGTGTGATCGCCTCGCTGCGCGCGCGCGGCAAGACCGTCATCACCATCACGCATGACATTGACTTCTGCGCCGAGCACTTCGAGCGTGTCATTGCCCTGGGGCAAGGCAAAGTGCTGCTCGATGGTCCCGCCAATCAGGTGCTTGGTCAAGAAGACATCCTGGCACAAACCTATGTGGAGCCGCCGCAACTCACCCGCCTGGGCTTGCGGCTGGGATTGGTGGAAATTGTCTGCACCCAAGAGCAATTTCTGGACGCCTACAAAAGATTCGCCCATTTCCACATGGAGAGGCATCAAGGATAAGGGGCGCGCATGAGCCTGCCTGCCCGTCAAACCGGCGCCTATTTTGCCGCTTTCTTCGTCCTGGGCGCCACCATCGCCTCGCTCGGTCCCACTCTGCCCTACCTGGCAGAAAACACCGCCGCAGCGCTCTCCAGCCTGGGCTTGCTCTTCACCTTGCGTTCGGGCGGCTATTTGCTCGGCTCTCTGCTGGGCGGGCGTCTCTACGACCGGCTGCCCGGTCACCGTGTGCTGGGGGCTGCGATCTTCCTGGGCGCGCTTGGTTTGGCTTTATTGCCCCACATCTCCTCTTTGGCTACCCTCAGCACGGTCATGCTGCTCATCGGCGTGGCCGAGGCCACGCTCGATGTGGGCTGCAACACCCAATTGGCCTGGCTGCACGGCGCGCGTTCCGGGCCATACCTGAACGGCATGTTCCTGTTCGCCGGCCTGGGGGGGATGTTCTCGCCGTTGCTGCTCTCTTCGGCCGGCGGCGCGGCAGGCTATCGCATTCTGGCGCTGCTCAGCCTGCCGGTGGCGCTGTGGGCCTTCGTCACGCCTCCGCCGCTGCGCCAGGCGCATGAGCAGAACCGTTCCTCCAACACGCTTCGGCCGGCTCTGTTTGCTCTTTTTTGCCTGCTGACTTTCATCTTCATTGGCGGCGAAGTCGGTTTCAGCGGTTGGCTATACTCCTATGCTCGCGCGCTGAAATTGGGGACGGAGCAGGCCGCCGGCATGTTGACCTCCTTCTACTGGCTGGGAATCACGCTGGGGCGGGTGGCTGCTATCTTTCTTTCCGCCCGTTTCGCCCCCCGCCGGGTGGTGCTTGCCAACCTCACGGGTCTGGTTGCCAGCCTCGGCCTGATCCTGCTCAACCCCGCTTCCCAAACGTTTCTGTGGGCAGGCGCGCTGGGCTTCGGCATTTTCCTGGCGCCTGTCTTCCCAACCGCCTTTGCCTTCCTGGAACGCAAGACGCCCATCACCGGCGCGGCGGCGGGCGTGTTGTGGGCCAGCGGCAGTTTTGGCGCCATGCTCTATCCCTGGCTGATGGGGTGGCAACTGGGGAACGTCGGCCCGGTCAACATCATGGTCACGTTGGCAGTCAGTTTTGGGCTGGCGTTGGCCCTGTTTGGCTGGCTCTCGCGCCAATAGCATAAGAAAGGCGCTGCTCCGCAGTATAATCACCCTGCATGAAGACCCAACTCATCCCGCTCGAGTCGCACGATGACCTTATTTCCGTCCGCGACCGCATGTCGTGGGCAAAGACCCCGCGCATCCTGCTGGTGTGGCCGCAATCTGAACGTATTGCCTTGCGGGCGCTGGATTTGAAGGTCTTGCAACGTCATGCGGCAGCGTTGGGCGCACAATTAGGGTTGGTAACCCGCCGCCGCACCATCTGGCGCGAAGCACAGGCATTGGGCATCCCGGTCTTTGCCTCCACTGGCGAGGCGCAGCGCCTCCCCTGGCCCGAGCGCAACTTGCAGGGGAAACGGGAATGGCGCAGGCCGCGATGCGATTTGCGTCGCTTACGGAAGCAGGCTCAAGTTAAGGAAGAAGCATGGCGCAGCCATCCCCTGGTCCGATTCGTATCCTTTGCGCTCGGCGTGTTGGCCGTCTTGCTGCTGACGTCGCTTTTCATCCCCACCGCCAACATCACGCTGATGCCAGAAACCCAATTGCAGGCCGTGATCTTACCGGTGCGCGCCGATCCGAACGCCGGCGGCGTTTTCATGACGGGCAACATCCCGGCGCGGACGCTGTACGCGACAGTAGGTGGCAGCCGCGAAGCCCCGGCAAGCGGCGAGACCGCTGTGCCGAAAACCAGAGCCGAGGGGGTGGTCACTTTTCGCAACCTGACCGAACAGGCGCTGATCATCCCCACTGGGACGGTGTTGACCTCTACCGGCCTGCCAGGCGTGCGTTTCGTGACCCTGGAAAGCGGCGAACTGGCACCCGGCTTGAAGGCCACCGTAGACGTGAAAGTGCAGGCCGAACAGCCCGGCGCGGCCGGCAACGTGCAGGCTGGCGCCATCCTGGCCATCGAAGGCGGCCTGGGATTACAGGCGGCGGTGACGAACGCCGAGCCAACCACCGGCGGCAGCGACACGATGTCGCCGGCGGCAACGGAAGAAGATCGCGCCCAATTGCGGCAAACTTTGATGGATGAATTACAGCGGCAGGCACTGGCAGAGATACAAGCGAAATTGACCGAAGGCGACGTCTTGTTTCCAGATACGCTGACTCTCTCGCAAGTGTTGGAGGAGACCTACGACCCGCCAGCCGGACAATCGGGCCGCAGAGTGACGTTGACGATGCAGGCAGAATTCCAGATATATTATGCGGCTTATGCCGACCTGAAAGAACTGGCAAGCATCGTCTTGAACGCCTCCCTGCCAGCCGGTTATATGGCGTTAGACGATACGCTGATGCTAGAAACGCTCTCCCCTCTTACCACCGACGCGGCCGGCATCACCCGCTGGGAGGTGCGTGCAACGCGCCGCCTCAGCCGTCAATTGGACATGCCGCGCGTCATCCCTCTGGCCCTGGGCCGCCGGCCGCAAACAGCCCAAGTCGTGTTGGCGCAGTCATTTCTGCTGGTCGAACCGCCGCAAATCCAACTGCGCCCGCCCTGGTGGCCCTGGCTACCGCTGATTCCGTTCAACATCCATGTAGAAACGCAATGAGAATCCTGGCCGTAGATCACGGCGAGAAACGCATCGGGCTGGCGCTCAGCGACCCTACCGGCAGCATCGCCTCCCCACTGACGGTCCTTCAGCATGTTTCACGCGCCATAGACGCGGCACAAGTCGCCGCGCTGGCAGCCGAGTATGGAGTCGAACACATCATCGTCGGGCAATCCTTTGACGAAGATGGCCGCCCCAACCTGGCCGGACGGCGCGCAGCGCGCTTTGCAGAGGCCCTGCGCCAGCAAACGGGGCTGCCGGTCGAACTGTGGGACGAGGCCTTCAGCACCCAAACGGCGCGCGAGGCGCGTATCCAGATGGGCATTTCGCGCAAGAAACGCGCCGGCCACCTGGATGAACTCGCAGCCACCCTCATCCTGCAATCCTACCTCGATGCACGAATCGTCAATCGTCAATCGCAAATCTAAAATCGCAAATCCAAAACCCCATGTCCCGCCGTCTTCTGCCTGCCTGGTTGTTTGCCTTTCTGTGTGTCTTCGCGTTAAGCATATTCCTTGGCATGCCCACTCTGGCCTCTCGCCGCTATGGTCCTCCAAGCCCGGCGCTGGGCGCCCTCGACCGTTTCCAATTCTCGGCGCGCCTGCTATGGTATGGCGGCTTGCTCACCCAGCCACTCGATCCAGCCGGCCAGGAGCAACCCTTCAGCGTCTTGCCCGGCGAAAGCGTGCCGTCGGTGGCCATTCGGCTCGAAGAAGTGGGATTGATTCGCAGCGCAGCCGCTTTCCGCGTTTATCTCGTCTATACCGGCCTCGATACCAGCCTTCAGGCGGGTGAATACGTCCTCAGCCCCGCCCAATCTATCATAGACATCGCCCGCAAATTGCAAGACGCCACCCCTGATCAGGTCACTTCCGTCATCTTGCCCGGCTGGCGGATGGAGGAAATCGCCGCCTCGTTACCGACCTCGGGACTGGCTATATCTCCCGAAGCGTTTTTCTCCGCTTCGCAAAACCCGCCTCCCGTTCTGGATTTTCTGCCCGCTTCCGCTTCAATGGAGGGATTCTTCTACCCGGACTCCTACATCCTCCCCCGCAGGACGACAGCCGTCCAGTTAATTGACGCGGCCGCGCGCAACTTCGCTCTGCATCTCACGCAGGATCTGCGCGATGGATTCGCCGCACAGGGGCTGGATGTGTACCAGGCTGTAACTCTCGCGTCCATTGTGGAGCGCGAAGCCGTCAAGCCGGAAGAGTCGCCGCTGATTGCCTCGGTGTATTTGAACCGCCTGAGGATCGGCATGAAACTGGACAGCGACCCGACGGTGCAGTACGCCCTGGGTTACAACCCTATTCAAGCGACCTGGTGGACCAATCCCCTCAGTGCGCAAGATTTACAGTTCGACTCTCCCTACAATACATATCTTCATAGCGGTTTACCGCCCGGCCCCATCTGCAATCCCTCGCTGGAGGCGCTGCGGGCTGTGGCCTTCGCGGCCGAAACGCCCTACTACTACTTCCGCGCCCGCTGCGACGGTTCCGGCCTGCACGACTTCGCGGCCACCTTCGAGGAGCATTTGCAAAACGGCTGCCCGTAGGACGAATCTTGGAGGGCAAATCTTAGATTTGCCTTACCTCTTCTTCTTAGCAACATAGATGTCGGCTTCGAGCATCACGTTGTCTTTGTAAAAATGATGCGTGAAATAGACGTTGCCCTCATTGTCCAGGGAGGCTTCGCCGGCAAAGGGCGCGAACATCTTCTGTGGCTGACTCCATGCGCCGTTCTCTTTCTTTGCGCGCCACAATTCGGGCGCGCCGACGGTGCGCGTGAACCACAGTTCTGCGCCGTCCTGTGTAACGAAAGGCCAGCCGTCGTTGTAGGGTGAATTGAGAATCGTCAAGTTGACAGGCACCTGCCAAACGCCATCCATGTTTTGCGATACCCACAAGTCGTAACCGCCCAATCCACCGGCGCGCGGCGAGTGGAAGTAGAGTTCCCTCCCGTCGGCGGTGATGTGTAATTCGCCCACTTCATAAGCGGGCTCGAAGCCAGCCTCTTTCCAGTTTTGCCACCGTCCATCCATGAATTCGGCAGTGAACCAATTCATGCCGGTATAGCCCTCGCGCGCCGAGCAGAACCACATCGTATCCCCCAGCACGAACTCGCAGCCATCCAGGGCGAGTTTTCCCGCGTCTTGCAAGATGATTCTTTCCGCCTCGCCCCAAACGCCATCGGTTTGATGGAAGACGTAGATGCCCGTCACGCCATCCAAGAGTTGCTTTTCGACCGGAATGGCCGGCGAAGGCGTGAACCAGACGTACAGGGTCTTCCCGTCCGGCATCATGAAGGCGGAATCTTCGGCTCCAACGGTGTTGACCGGGAACGGCAGGGGAACAGGATCGGCGTACTCGTCCGTTTCGGATTGGACGGGGTAAACATCAGTCTCCGGCGTAATCTTGACCGCCTCGGCCGGTAGGACCGCCAGGCGGTCAATTGCAGGCGTTGACGAAGGGCTCGCAGGAGGCGTTGTCTGTTCGCAGGCCAGGGCAGTCAGGAGCAGGGCGAGTGCTGCGAGGCAAGAACGCTTCATTGTTCAGCGGGCAGCGGCGTTTTGCGCCGTGGCACAAGGCTTTGGATGGCCGCGCCCAGCCCGGCCCACAATGCCAGCGGCGTGAACAGGAACCACCCAATGTAAGGCGCCAGCCCGGCCAGCAGCAGCAGCCCGCCGCCGCGCAAGATGGTCAAGAAAGGTGTCGTTTCACTGCCCATGCGCGTTCCCAGCAACTGCGCCAGGGCAACCAACCCCAAAAGCGCCAAGGCTGCCAGCCCTAGCACGACCAGCCCACCGACCAGGATGAAGATGCCAGCCACCACCCCGCCGACTTTCTCGGCCAGCCAAACACACAGCAAGGCAAGTACCCCAAAGAAGATGAAATTGACCAGGCCAAGCAGCATGGCGCGCCCACCGTTGGCTTCCAGCGTTTTGCGGATCTTTTCGATGGGCGCGGGCAGCATCAGCATCAGCGCGGCAAAGAAAGCCAATAGACTGACAACGCCAAATAAGACGAGCAAGAGCAGGTTGAAGATATTGTCCATTTTTGTTCTCCTTTCGCAAAGATTGGGTAGCGCAAGTTTGAAACTTGCGTTACGCTGGCTTGTGGAATGAATTCCGCGCTAAGGGATATTGCGGAATGAGTCCCAAACTTCCAGCGCGGGTTTGGGCGTGCCGTCGAACTCGCGCAGACCGACTGAAGCAAAGAAGCCCAGGGTATCAATGTTTTCATCGGTCAAGCCTTGCTGGCGCATGGCTTTGGCATACGAGTCCATGTCGAAATCGTTGAGCAGCAGGTAGACCCAAAAGGCCAACCGTTCCCCGCCGATCTGGGAGTGGATGGCATTCAAGTAATCTACCTGGCTTTGCTCGCTGCCGGGCAAGGGCGGGTTGGGCCGGGAGGTGAATCCGCCCTCGGCCACGGCCAGCGGCTTGGAGGTCCGGGAAAGAAGCGGGGTATAGTAATCCGCCGGGATGTCTGCGCCGGAGGGGAAGGCTACGAACGGATAGGACGAAATTGCCCACACGTCCAGGTTCGGCTCGAAGATTTCCACCTGATCCCAGTTGGTGTCGTGAGGCTGGCGCCCCTCGGCAGCGAGGGCAAACAGGTTGTTCAGGTCTTCCCACTGAAAGGTGACGAAGACCCGCGTTTCGGGCGCTTCGGCCTTGACCAGGGCATAGACGCTGTGATACAGGCTGACGTAGTTGGCCGCGTCTTCGGGGTGGGCGTCCATGTACGTGTTGATCTCAGAGGCCAGCCCCAGGTAGCGCGGGCGAAACTCGCGCACCAGCCAGAGGGTGTAATTGGTGAAGGCGGCGCGTACTTGCGGGTTTGCAAAACTGGCCTCCCAACCAGGCGGCAGCCCCAGGAACTCGCGGCGATTCAGGCCGTTGAGGGGGTCCACCACGTAGATGGCTTCCAGCCCGTTTTGCACGGCCAGCGTCATTTGGTTGCGGATGTCGGTGCATTGCTGCGAGACACAGTCTGCGCTCTCGGCGAAATCCTGCCAGGGGATGGGATGCTGGAACAGGACGAAATCGGCATGTTCCCCCATGTCCTTGAAGTGTTGCAAGACGCTTTCCAGGGAAACCTCGGGCGGCGAGGGGAAGAAGCCATAGGCGGTGCGACCGGAATCGAATACCGTGTTTTCGGGCGTTGGGAAGGGCGTGACCGGAACCTGTTCCCCGCACGCCAGCACGGTCAAAGTCAGAACGAGGGTGGCAAAAAGGAAACGCTTCATTTCTGGACCTCCGGTCGGCTGCGCAGCAAAACGGCATTTCCCATCACCCACAGCAGAGCGGCCAACGCCAGGAGCAAGGTGAAGTGAGGGGCAGAAAGAGAAAAGGAGAGAGACGGCGTCTGGAAGTCGAAGGCCGGGAGTGGGGGGATAGGTAAGGGGGGAATGGTAGATAAATCGGGGAAGAGGTCAACCCAGAGAGCAGGCAAACTGGAAAGCGAGATAACGGGCAGGCGGAGAGTGGCTGCCGCGCGGATTCCCAGCCAGAGTGCAAAGCCAACCACCAGCCCCCACTGGGCCGCCAGGGAGCGCGGCCAGGCAGATGCAGGGCGGAATTCCATGCTGCCCCGCTCAAGGGACAACCTCGCCAGCACAGCCGGCGCCAGGTCGCGGGGCAGGCGGATTTCCGGCAGGCTTTCCAGGCTGGCGAAAACCTGCTGAAGTTCATTCAAACGGAAGCGGCAATCTGAACAAGCCTCGATATGACGGCGAACCGCAGGTTCATCCAGCCCGTCGAGCAATTCGTTGATTTGAAGGTCGGTTAAATGGTTCATGTTTGGATAGGCGGAAAGTGGATATCCGGGTGGTTTGAGCTGAGTAATTTGACAATAAAAACCCAGGGCACAGCAAAAATGATGGGCAGGATAACGGCTACCAAACCGTGCCAGAAAGATGGCTTTTTCGCTCCCCGGCTGTTCGGGAGCGAAAAAGCCGGCAAGAAGACCATCAATCCGTAGACGAAGATCCACATGGCAAATTGGAACAGGTTTTGGGTGCCGAAGGAAACGGTCTCAGCCAGCAGGCCAGTCAAGCCGAAAAGCAGGAAAACCCAAAAGGGGTCGAAATCCCAACGAGCGAGCGCCCAGGCCCAGGCGATGAACATGGGGATGAAAACGACCACACTATGGTGAAGGATGACGTCAAAGTAGTTGGCGGAAGCCGTGATATACGCCTGGCCAACGGATACCCCGAAAAGGGGAGCCAGGTTGGTCAGTGTGGTCGCGATGGCTTCCTCAACCAGGGCCAGGAAGGTGGCAAAAACGACGAATTTGACCTGCCAATCGAGCCGGATACTCAGAACGAAGGCTGCGATCCTTTCGCGGAAGAAGTACATGATCGGGCCGAGTCCAAAAACCCACGCCAGAACCAATCCGCTCCCCATGCTAACAACGGCATGGGCGCTCTTGTCCTCAAGCGTGAGGGCGTAGACGAGGGCAGTGCTGGCAAAGAGCCAGAGCCCGAGCAGGAAGATGAAGGTCTTTTTTATTGTGATGGAGGTCATTTCAAATCTTTGAGTCTTTCGGCCAGCAATTTGCGGGCGCGGAACAGGTCGCTTTTGACATCGCTGAGCGGGCGGTCGAGTTCGCGGGCGATCTCCTCGTAGGATAATTCCTGGAAGTGGCGCAGTTCGATGACGACCCGGTAACGCGGCGGCAGGCGCAGGATTTCGTCCCGGAGGCGCTGGTCGTGCTGGCGTTTGACGGTTTCCGCTTCAGGGCCGGGATGCGGATCGGGCGGCGGAGGCAGGCCCCCGTCCAGGGACGCAACGGGCTGGTCTCGTTCGAGGCGGTTGAGGCACACGTTGACCGCAATCCGCTTGAGCCAGGGGGCCAGCGGGCGGTTCAGGTCGAATCTGTCGAAGTGCTGATAAGCGCGGATGAAGGTCTCCTGCGCGGCGTCTTCGGCATCCCGGCCCTCGCCCAGTAATCGGAAGGCAACGTTGTACACCGCGCGCTGGTGCAGGCGGACAACTTCTGCGAAGGCCTGCTGATCGCCCTGCGCGGCGCGTTGGGCAAGGCCACGTTCGTATGGGGATGACATGTCTACTACATATTACAAGGGGAAGGGTAAAAATGTTGCAAAAAAGAGACGCGGCTGGCCCGCGTCTCTGTGGTTCAAGGGGTCTTGTGCCTTTTGCGCTGCAAGGCAAGGGCCGCCAGCGTCATGAACAGGCCCACACAAGCCAAAACGAGCCCCTGCAATTTCAGCGGTTGGGTAAACTGCTCCATGACGACTATGACCAGCGGGCGGGCCTGGTCGAGCATAGCCGGGGTAAGCAGGGCGGGCAGGTGTCTCTCCATCACCTGGAACAGGATGGCTCCAAAAACAGGCGCGCCTGCCAGGGCAGAAAGCAGTGTCAACAAGCCGGCAGCCAGGAAAGGGCCGCCCCACCAGGCCAGCCAATCGCGCAGGCTACGGACGGTCAGCAAGGTGAGAGCAAACAAAAAAGTCAACGGCACGAGCGGGCTGAGGCGCATGGCAAGGCGGATGGTTTGCAAGCGTTGGCGGGCGTTTTGGAAGCGCTCCCCCCCGAACAGCGTCACCTGTTCAGGCAGCGCCGCCGCCGCCCCTTGCAGTTGCGCTTGTATGATGGGCGTGATGACAGGGTAGAGTTCTTCGGGCAGGTTGCACAAGACGAGTTGTCCATTCCCAAACGCGCTCATCGTCATCTGCGCCAATTGTGCCAGCGTGCAATCGGGCTGCGCGCGGAAAACCGCCAGCACTGCCTGCGTCCCTGCGTCAGCGGTCATGCTTTGCTTGAGCGGCGTCAGCGGCATCTGCACAGCCTCGCCCTCGCCGTTCAGATAAGCAAACAGCGAGGTCAGCGTCTCATTGCCCATCGCTTGCAACGCTTCGGGCGAAAGAAGATCGCGGATGAAGTTTTCCCACTGTTGATCGTTCAGTCCCTGCATGGCGGCCGGAAGCCCCTCCAGCGCATTCGAGCCGCTCAACGTTTGGGCCAGAATGGGCGGCAGCCGGTCATAGAACCGCTGGTTGGCAAGCACTTGCCTGTAGGTTTCAGCGTCGAAGACAGTGCGTTCCAGGTTGAAGGCCAGCAGCGCGACCAGCGTAAGGGGGACGAATAATACAGCCAGCGTCAGAGAGAGTCCTTTTTTGAATGGAGTCATTCTATGTGCCTCCGAGCAAAACAAAAACTTGCTCTACCTCGCAACAATCTCGATGTAATCTTGCGCCAGCGTTGGCGCGCCAGAAGCGCCCAGCGCCTCGATCAACTCGTGCGCCAGTTTCGCTTTCCGTTCGGCATCCTTACGGCTCCAGGTGCGGCTCTTGATTTCCAGGAAGCACCCCAGGTCGGGCTTTTCCATAGTATCCAGGTTGACGAAGAACTGAGTATCTTCATACTCGATATGCCAGCGCAAACGGTCTTTTTGAATGACAACTTCCTCAGCCGGCTTGAAGTATTCGCGGTAGAAGCGCAGGGTATGGGCAGCCGGCGCCAGGAAGCGACTGCGCGACAGAAGCACATCGTGGGCAAACTTATCTTCGCGCGGACCCAGCAAGGTCAAGCGTGAACGCACATTGCTCACCTTGCCCTTGTCGTCTATCAGTTCATCCTCACGGAAGCGCAGGCGGCCCTGGCTGGCGTCCTCGAAGGAAAAGTAATTGTCGTATTGACGGTAATGTTTGTGGGCCGTGATGCGGATATTGGCCCGCTGGATGTTGGACAAAACGACCGACGGGTCTTCCAACTTGACCTTGACCTGTACCTCATACGATTCTTGCTCCATCGAGCCGCCCAATGCGATCAATTTGGACAGAATGGACTGCTCCCGTTCGATGAGGAAAGAATCGATGCGACGAGCCATTTCCCGCGCCCCCGCCAGCAACGCAGCCTCGTCCAGGGTCAGCAGCGCGCGGTCGCGCATCAGCCATTTCCCGTTGACCATCACATCCGTCACATCGGTAGACTTGCCGGCATAGATGAGTTGAGCGTAGGCGTTGTTCGGATCACGGCGGAAACGCGGCGAATTGTGCAGCGGAGTGGTGTCCACCAGGATCAAGTCGGCGCGTTTGCCGGCTTCGAGCGAACCGGTCACCTCTCCCAGGTGCAGCGCCCGCGCCCCAATACGGGTAGCCATAGCCAGCGTCAGGGGCGCAGGCAGAGCGGTCGGATCGTTGCTAACGGCTTTGGCAATGAACGAGGCCAGGCGCACCTCCTCGAACATATCCAGGTCATTGTTGGAGGCTGGGCCGTCCGTTCCGATGCCCACGTTCAGACCCACTTCGAGCATCTTCGGCACGGGCGCAAAGCCGGAGGCCAATTTCAGGTTGGAGGAGGGATTGTGTGCCACGCCAGCCCCGGCGTGCAACAGAGTGCGCATTTCGCCCACGTCAATGTGAACGCAATGCGCGGCAATGACCTTGGCCTCGAACAAGCCCTGTTTCTTGACGTAAGGGATGACGGGCATCCCCTTTTCATTGCGCATGTTTTCGCGTTCGAGCGCCGTCTCGGCCAGATGGGTATGCAGCGGAACATCGAACTCGGCGGCCAGTTGGGCGGTGGCGCGCAGGATTTCATCCGTGCAAGTGTAGGGGGCGTGCGGCGAGACCGCCGGCGTGATGAGCGGATGCCCTTTCCACTTCTGGATGAACTCGCGCGCCAGGGCCAGCGAGTCGTCATAAGAAGCCGCATCGGGCGCCGGAAATTTCATCACCGTTTGTCCGCATACCGCCCGCAAGCCGGCCTCGGCGGCAGCGGCGGCCACATCCGATTCGAAATAATACATATCGCAAAACGTGGTCACGCCGCTGCGGATGAACTCGGCGCAGGCCAGTTTCGTGCCTAGCCGCACGAACTCTGGTGAGACGAATTCTCGCTCCACCGGCATCATATAACCCATCAGCCACACATCCAGGCGCAGGTCGTCGGCCAGCCCGCGCAGGAGGGTCATCGGGACGTGGGTGTGCGCGTTGACCAGGCCGGGCATCAATACCCTGCCGCCGCAGTCGAGCATCTCGCGGGCGGAATAAGCCTTTGCCATCTCGTCTGCTGGTCCGACAGCGACGATGTCCGTCCCCTGGATGGCGACCGCACCGGGTTCGTACTGGTTGAACGCCTCATCCATCGTCAAGACGAGGGCGTTAGTAAGGATGATGTCTACAGTTTGTGTCATTCGATTTCCTATACCTTGAAAAAAAGCGGCTCTCGAAGCCGCCGGGTTACATACCCACGATCAGTTCGACCTTTTCCACAAAGAAGACAGCCTTCTGAATTGCCGCTTCTGCCTCACTCACCGTAAAACTTTGTCCCGGCGTCAAATCAGGCAGACCATTGGGGTAACGAGCAGGAATATAGAACTTATCCAAAAAAGCGCCATAGGAAGTCCAGGCCTCCGTGTCGTCAATCCATTCCTTGTGGGGCAACTCGTTCACCAATCTTTGAATGGAATGTCCCCATGGATCTTCCTCGAGCATGAACCACAGGGATTTCAATGCTTTTTCGCCGCATTGCTGCGCTAAAAAGCAAGCATGAGAAAATTTGCCTGCCTGATGAAGTAGTTTGGCGACTTCCAAATCTTCTATGGCGGTTTGCAGCCAGCGCCTGGCCTCATGTTGCGCCTTACTCAGACTCATAGAGAATTTTTCCTTCCCTCAACGCGCGCGCAATGAACGGACGGTGGGCAATCTGTTCCAGTTCATCCGGCGTATAGATGAGCGCCTCGACCGTCAGGCCAGGGAGGGCATTGTTCAAGCCTGCCAGCAGTCCATCGTAGCGTTGGAAAAAGGGTTGAGAGGTCTTTTGAATCAAGATGAGATCCACATCGCTGTGACGCGACTGCTCGCCGCGCGCAAAGGAGCCAAACAGAATGGCTTTGCGGATGCGATATTGCCGAAAGACGGGCAGCAGGCATTTTTGGAGCGTTGAAATGTCCACGAACGTATTATATTACATTTGTAACTGCTCAGGTCAAGACCCTAAAGGGCTCCTTTGCCATTGAACATGTGTTTCAAGCCTGGTCCTCCTGCAAATTCCGCCTTTCGATTTGCGAGAAAGACCTTTAGGGTCTGTATTTG
>FWPU01002988.1_pt1 | contig 44355 bp, 40 predicted proteins | sample 2228361 | NCBI WGS metagenome assembly FWPU01 (sample SAMEA103939777, study PRJEB20133) | metagenome
GGCGGCTGGTGCTGGCCGCGCTTGTCGTTCTCTCCCTGGCCCTGCTCAGCGTCTACTACCGCGAGTCGCCCCGGGGAGGGCTGCACGAGGCCCAAAGCCTGGCGGCCAGCGCCCTGCGGCCCTTCCAGGTGGCGGCGGAGCGGGTGGCGCAGCCGTTCGAGGACGCTGCCGGCTGGCTGGGCGACCTTGTAGACGCCAAGTCCGAGAACGAGCGACTGCGGGCGGAGGTGGCGGCGCTCCGCCAGCAGCTCATCCAGAACGAGACCATCCGGCGCGACAACGTCTGGCTGCGCCGGCAGCTCCGCTACCGGGACGGCCCCAGCTTCCCCGCCGGCTACCGGGCGTTGGCGGCGCGCATCATCGCCCGCGCCCCGGGCCGGCTCGAGCGCCAGGTGGTCATCGCCGCCGGCACCGCCCAGGGTGTCCGCGTCCACGATCCGGTGGTGGTCGCCTCCGGCCTGGTGGGCCAGATCACCAAGGCCGCCCGCAGCGTTGCCCAGGTCACCCTCCTCACCGACGAGACGAGCGCCGTGTCCGCCCTCGACCTGAGCACCAACGCCAGCGGCCTTCTCCGGCACGGGCAGTCATCGGGTAGCTCCCTCGTCCTCGACCGGGTGACCAAGGACAAGGTGGTGAGGCCGGGAGACGTGGTCGTCACCGCCGGCTGGCGGTCGGGGACACTGGCCTCCATCTACCCCCGCGGCATCCCCATCGGCGTCGTCACCAGCGTGGGCCAGCTCGACACCGACGTGTACAAGCAGATCGAGGTGAAGCCGTTCGTGGATTTCGGCACCCTCGACTCCCTGCTCGTGCTCATTCCCCGGGGAAGGCGGTCGTGACGGCGGTGCGGGTCGTCCCGCTCGTGTTCCTGGCCGCAGTGCTCCAGGCCTCGGTCTTGAGCGGCGTGGACATTCTTGGCGGTACGCCCGATCTGGCTCTGGTGGTAGTGGTGTCGGTGGCCCTCTGCCGAGGGTCGGTGGCGGGGGCGGGAACCGGCTTCTTCACCGGTCTCCTTCTGGACACCGCCAGCCTGGAGACGTTGGGGACGACGTCGCTGCTCCTGACTCTCGTCGGCTACTGGGTGGGCCGGTACGGGGAGACGAGGGCCCGAGCCTCCACCTGGCCGGCTGTGGTCCTGGCCACCGCCGGCTACGCCCTGGGTGCCCTGGCTCTTCGCTTCGTCTTGGGAAAGCCGGCCTCGGCGTACCAGGTGCTCGTGGCCACCCTTGTCCAGACGGTGGCGCTCAACCTGATCCTCGTGTGGCCGGTGCACGCCCTCGTCCGCCGCCTGGTGCCGCCGCCACGGGAGGCGCAGGCGGAGGGGGTGGGCGCCTATGGCTAGCACCGGCTCCCGCGCCCGTCCTTCCCGCTTTCTCCCTCCCGACCCCCGGGTCGACGAGCCCTACCTGCTGACCCCCCGGACGGCCATGCGCCTGACCATCCTGGGGGCGGTGGCCATGGTCGCTTTCGCCGTCCTCTTCCTGCGGCTGTGGTCGTTGCAGATCCTGTCCGGATCCCAGCACCGCCAAGCCGCCCTGGACAACCAGCTGCGCACGGTGACCATAGAGGCGCCCCGGGGGCCCATCCTCGACCGGCATGGTCGACTGCTCGTCCGCAACGTGGCCTCCACCGCCGTCGTCCTGTGGCCGGCCGACCTGCCTCGGGGAGCCGGCCGCGACACCGAGCTTCGTCTGCTGGCGAAGGGCGTCGACCTTCCCTTGCCGCGCATCCGAGAGCTCGTCCGGGCAGGCCGGGACGATCCTCTGACTCCCATCACCCTCAAGGTGGCGGTGCGGCCGGAGCAGGTGAGCTACATCTACGAGCACCAGGCCCAGCTCCGGGGCGTGGAGGTGAAGCAGACCTACCTCCGCTACTACAACTCTCAGGCCCTGGCGGCTCAGCTCCTGGGCTACGTGGGGGAGATCTCCAAGGAGCAGCTCGATCGGATGGAGAGGGAGGGGTACCGGCCCGGCGACCGCATCGGCCAGTCCGGGGTCGAGGCCGCCTACGATCGCTACCTGCGCGGCCGCCCCGGCCTGGCCCAGCTGCGGGTGGACGCTCTCGGCCGCCCCCGCGGTCCTCTCACCCTGACCCAGACTGCCACCCCCGGCAACGCGGTGCGGCTGACCATCGACATCGCCCTCCAGCGGGCGGCCGAGCGGGCTCTCGCCTACGGCATCCGGCTGGCTCACCAGAACGGCGACTGGGCCGCCAACGGGGGCGCGGTGGTGGCTCTCGATCCCAACACGGGGGAGGTCCTGGCCATGGCCTCGGCGCCCACGTACAAGCCGGCGGTATACGCGGGCCGGGTCGACCGAGAGAAGCTCCGGCCCCTCCTCGACCCCGAGCTCGCCAGGCGGGCCAACTACCCGGGCCTCAACCGGGCCACGGCCGCCATCTACCCCCCCGGATCGACCTTCAAGCCGGTAACGGCCCTGGCGGCCCTTCAGGAGCACCTGATCACCCCCGACCGGGCCCTCCCCTGCACGGGCGCCTACGCCGTCCCCGGCGAGACCGGCCCCGGCCAGACGTTCCGCAACTGGGACCCGTTCGTGGACGAGCCCATGACCATGGCCGTGGCCCTGGCCGCCTCCTGCGATACCTACTTCTACCGGCTGGGGCACGAGTTCTACAAGCTTCCCGCCGGCCGCGGCCACCCCCTCCAGGCCTGGGCCAGCCGGTTCGGGATCGGCGGCTCCACGGGCATCGACATCGGCCCCGAGGAGAGAGGGATCCTGCCCACCCCGGAGTGGCGCGAGGCCACCTACACCAAGGAGACCGACCCCTGCTGCTGGCGCATCGACCGTCTCTGGAAGCCGGGCGACTCCATCCAGCTCGCCATCGGCCAGAAGGACATAGCCGTCACGCCGCTCCAGATGGCCCGCTTCTACGCCCTCCTCGCCAACGGCGGCCGGCTGGTGACGCCGCACGTGGTGGCGTCGGTGGAGAAGCCGGGAGGCGACACCACCTCCTCCACCGTCCTCAGGACCTTCCAGCCACCCCCTCCCCAGGACGTGGGCCTCGATCCCGCCGCCCTAGAGGTGGTGAGGGATGGCCTCCTGTTGGCTACCCAAGATCCCCGCGGCACCTCCTACCCGGTGTTCCGCGGCTTTCCGGTTCCCGTGGCCGGCAAGACGGGCACGGCCGAGAAGATCGTGCAGCTTCCCGGCCAGCCCCAGCCTCTCCTGCTCGACCAGTCGTGGTGGTGCGGCTACGCTCCCGCCGACCGGCCCACCATCGCCCTGTGCGTGGTCATCGAGAACGGCGGCCACGGAGGGACGGCGGCGGCGCCGGCGGCCCTCAAGGTGCTGGAGCGGTTCTTCTCCGTCCGGGCTCCGGAGCGGTTCGGGCCCATCCATTCCGACTGATGGTGGAGTACCTGGAGAGGCGAGCGGCCGTCTCTCGCCGGAGAGCGGCGGGGGAGAGGGTGGCGTCCCTCCTGGGGCGGATTGACTGGGTGCTCATGGCGGCCGTTCTCGGGCTGGTGGGGTACGGGCTGTGGGCCATCGAGGGGATCACTCGCCACGACATCCCGGGAGATCCCTCCTACTACCTCGTCCGCCAAGCCGTGTTCGCGGCCGTAGGACTGGCGCTCATGGCCGTCGCCGCCTGCGTCGATCCCGCCTGGTACCGGCGGGGGAAGATCCTTCTGTATACGGCCACCCTGGGCCTGCTGGTGGTCGTGTTCGTGGCCGGAACTGTGGCCCGGGGCTCCAAGCGGTGGATCGACCTCTCCTTCTTCCGGTTCCAGCCCTCGGAATTCGGCAAGGTTCTCCTCGTCCTCTTCCTGGCCGGCTTCTTGGCCGACCGGGCCAAGCGGGTGGAGGAGGTAAGAACCCTGTGCTTGACGGTGGCGCTGGCGCTCCCGCCCATCGTCCTCGTCTTCGTCCAACCGGACATCGGCACGGGGCTCGTGTACGCGGCTGCGGTCGGGGCATGTCTCTTCATCGCCGGCGCTCGCTGGCTCCATCTGGCTTGGCTGGGCGCCCTAGCGGTGGCGGCGGCGGCGGCGGTGCTGTGGCTGTTGCCCTCCGCCGGTGTCCAGGTGCTGAAGCCCTACCAGACCGCCCGCCTCACCGGCTTCACCAACCCCGACCAAGATCCCCAGGGAACGACCTACAACGTGCGCCAGTCGATCACCGCCGTGGGGGCGGGAGGGTTGACCGGCCGGGGGGTGGAAGGGGCCACCCAGACGAACCTCCTCTACCTGCCCGAGCACGCCACCGACTTCGCCTTTGCCTCCCTCTCCGAGCAGAGGGGCTTTGTGGGCTCCGCCGGCCTGCTCCTCCTCTACCTGCTCGTGGTGTGGCGCGGCCTCAAGATCGTGGCCGGGGCGGCCGACGCCGTGTCGGCCGTGGCCGCCGCCGGCATCGTGCTCGCCTTCGTCTTCCAGGTGTTCGTCAACGTGGGCATGACCATCGGGGTGGCGCCGGTCACGGGTATCACTCTCCCCTTCGTCAGCGTGGGCGGGTCGTCGCTCGTCGCCAACCTCGTGGCCATGGGCGTGCTTCAGGGCATCCGGATGCGGAGCCGGGGCCGGGGGAGGTGAGAAGCCTCGCCACCTCCGTCTCCGCTACCGACGTGCTCCGGCTGGTGGGCGAGCTGCGCGCGGAGGCAAGGAAAGATCCCCTCCTCGTGCTCGTCGGGCCGCCGGCGCTGACGGCGGTCCTCAAGCGCGAGCTTGCCCGGGGCGGGGTGGCGGACGCCGTCCGGGACGGGGGCCCCCTGGAGGGGGGAGCTGCCCTGGTCTACGTGCTGGCCGGCCAGCCGGCGGGCGGGGACAGGGAGGTCCTCCGCCGGGCGGAGCGGGCTCGGCTTCCCGTGGTCGCCGTCGTCCTCGAGGCTCCCGGCCGAGAGGCGGCCGACCCTCCCTACGTGCTGGCCGAGCACGTAGTGCGGGTAAGGGACGGATCGGCCCTGCCGGTGGATCGGATCGCCCGCGCCTTGGCCAGAGCCATGGGCGAGAAGGCCACCCCTCTTGCCGCCCGCCTGCCGGTGCTGCGGGAGGCGGTGGTGGACGAGCTCATCCGCCGGGCCGCTCGTCGCAACGCGGTGATCGGCGCGGCGGTGCTCGTTCCCGGCGCCGACATGCCGGTCCTGACCCTGAACCAGGTGCGGCTCCTCCTCCGTATCGCCGATGCCTACGGCTTCGAGCTCGACCGGGAGCGGATCCCGGAGGTGCTGGGGGTCATTGCCGGAGGCCTGGGGCTACGCTCCCTGGCTCGGGCGGCGCTGGGCCTGGTGCCGGTGGCCGGCTGGCTTGTCAAGGGCGGTATCGCCTACGCCGGCACCAAGGCAGTGGGGGAGGTGGCACGGCGGTACTTCGCCGCCCGCGCCCCGGTACGGCGGACGACCGCCTCCCGGGCTGTGTTTCCCCGCTGAGGGAAGCCGCGCCTTTCCGGCCGGGAGCGAGAGCCGGGTGCGGGCCGCTAGGGGGAGATCCCCCGGGCGGCGAAGACCCGCCTGGCTGCCCGGGCTGCGTTCAGCGTCCGGGCGAAGCCGACGAAGGGCGCTAGGTGGATGAGAGTCTCCACGATCTCGGCCGGAGGCACCCCGACATTGAGGGCGATTCCCAGGTGGTACTCGAGCTGGGAGTCTGCGCCCCCCAACGCCGTCAGCGCGCTGATGGCGGCCAACTGCCGGGTCCGGTCGTCCAGCCCGGCCCGGCTGTACACGTCCCCGTAGCCGAACTCGACGACGTAGCGGGCGAGGTCGGGGGCCACCTCCCGTAGCCCTTCCAGGGCCCGCTCTCCCTGCTCGCCGGCCAGCTCGCGCAGCCTCTTCCACCCCCGCTCGTACCGCTCGTCACCCATGTCCCCTCCTTCGTCGTCCGACGGGGGTCCTACCATCGCAGCCGTGAGCGAGGAGAGCGACATCCAGGCCGTCGGTCCCGACCAGGTGGAGGAGCTTCTCCAGATGGAGGAGGCGGATGCCTGGCTCGAGTACCTGGAGGCCACGCGCTCGGTGGCGGGGCGGGCGGAGAGGTACGAAGAGGTCGAGCCTTGGGCGTGGGCGCGCCTGAGCGTACGCCTGCGGGCCGTTCGGGCCCGCAGGGCCAAGCTCAGGGCGGCGGCCGCCTGACCCCCCCGGCGGCGCGCCGGCGCCGGGGGCCCTGGTACTCTGCGATAGAGGCCTTGCCCACAGTGGTGATTCACCCCGCGCTGCCCGCTTCGCGCCCCCGCCTGGTGGGCTGCGAGCGGGCGCGCCCTGTCAGCGAAGGAGATTTCACTTGCCGCTTTCCTGGTTTCGACGCAAGCTGCTCGGAGACGGGCAGCGCAGGCACGAGGACGTTCAGCCAGCAGACGATTACGACGCATCAAGTTCCCTAGCCGAGGACGCCGCCGAGGCGACCACCCCGACGGAGCGCCGCCGCAGCGGGCGGGGGCGCAAGCGCCGACCTGCCGCCCAGGTCGCGCAGACGGAGCCCGAGGCTGAGCCCACGGCCGACAAAGGCCGGGAGCCGTCCCGGCGGCGGCGACCGACGCGCCGCAAGCAGCCCACCCGCCGGACCCCGCTCCCCAAGGCCAGGCGGGAGCTCCTCGTCTCCGTGGACGCGACCGAGCGCCGCGTAGCGGTGCTCGAGGACGGCCGGGTGGCCGAGGTCTACCTGGAGCGGCCCGGCCGTCAATCCATCGCCGGGAATGTCTACAAGGGCATCGTCGACAACGTCTTGCCCGGGATGGAGGCGGCCTTTGTCGACATCGGCCTGGAGAAGAACGGCTTCCTGTACGTGGACGAGATCGTCGGCGCCGAGCTCGAGGGCCGTCGCCAGGGCCGCCGCATCCAGGATCTGCTGAGCCGGGGTCAGGAGATCCTGGTGCAGGCGGTCAAGGATCCTATGAAGTCCAAGGGCGCTCGGCTGACTACGGAGGTCTCCCTCCCCGGCCGCTTCGTCGTGTACGTGCCCCAGGGCGAGGGGGTCGGGGTATCCCGCCGACTGGAGGAGGAGGAACGGGCACGCCTGCGCGACGTCCTCAAGGGCCTTTCCCTTCCCAAGGGGGGGATCATCGTCCGCACCGCCGCCGAGGGCGCGTCGGCCGAGGACGTGGAGCGGGACATCATCTTCCTCGCCAAGCTGTGGAAGGAGATCCAGGCCCGAGCTAGGGCCGTGAAGGCGCCGGCGCTCGTCTACCAGGAGGCGGAGCTGCCCCTGCGGGTCGTCCGCGACCTCTTCACCGGCGACTTCGAGAGGGCCTTGGTGGACGACGAGGTCACCTTCAAGCGCATCGTCGGCTACCTGAAGAAGACCTCTCCCCACATGGCCGAGCGAATCCACCGCTACCGGGAGCGGACGCCTCTTCTCGAGGCCTACGGCGTGGACGCCGAGATCCGCTCCACCCTCAATCGCCGAGTCGACCTGCCCTCCGGCGGATACCTCATCTTCGACTACGCCGAGGCGTTCACCGTCATCGACGTCAACACGGGACGTTTCGTCGGCTCCCGCTCCAAGACCGCCGCTGCCCGCTTGGAGGAGACGGTCACCAAGAACAACCTGGAGGCGGTGAAGGAGGTGGTGCGGCAGCTGCGCCTGCGCGACATCGGCGGCATCATCGTCATCGACTTCATCGACATGGCCAATCCCAAGAACCGGGAGCAGGTGGAGGAGGCCCTCAAGCGGGAGCTGGAGCGGGACCGCACCAAGACGTACGTGGTCGAGATCTCTCCCTTGGGGCTGGTCGAGATGACGCGCCAGAACGTCACCGACGGCCCCCGCGAGATCCTGACCAGGCCCTGCTCGGCGTGCCACGGGGAGGGCATTGTCCCATCCGACTTCTCAGCCGCGGTGGAGGCGGAGCGGAGGTTGCGGGCGCTGGCCGCCGAGAGTCCCCGGACGAGAGCCTTCCGGGTGGAGCTGAACGCCCGGGTGGCCGAGATGCTGGTCGGCCCCGGCGCCTCCCAGCTCGCCGCCATCGAGGCGGCCACCAAGCGCCGCTTCTTCCTGGAGCGCCGGCCGGACGTGCCCCTGGACCACTTCCGGGTGGTGGAGAAGGGGCCGGTGGAGAAGCTGGCCCCCCAGGCGCCGGTGGCAGAGGGAGCCGAGCTCGTGCTCAAGCTGGTCGAGGTGGGTCTGTACGACCCCTCGGCCGGGGTAGGCAAGCTCGACGGCTTGGAGGTGGCGGTGGCGGGTGCGTCCAAGATGGTGGGCAAGCGGGTGCGGGTCCGGATCGAGCGGGTGTTGAACGGCACCGCCTACGCCGTCTTGGCCGACGCCGCCGAGCCGGACACGGGGCCCATCACCGCCGAGAGCCTGGCCGAGAAGCCCACCCGCAGGCGGCGGCAGCGCACCCAGGCCGGAGAAGTCGTCGCCCCTCCCGGGGAGGAGGTCGCTGCCGAGCGACAGCCGGCCGGGGAGGAGGCTGCCGAGTCGGAGGAGGGCGGGGCGGAGCCGTCCCCGCGGCGGCGCTCCCGCCGCGGCTCTCGGGGTGGGCGCAGGCGGAGGAAGGGGGGAGCAGCCCTGGAGGCGGCGGCCGCAGACGGCGCTGGAGCGGAGTCTGCCGTCGCCGCCGAGGCGCCCCGCATCCACCTTCCTCCTCCCGACTTGGGAGCCGAGCCTGCCGGACCTGCCGGTGACGCCCAGGCTCCCGACCTCTCGGCTCGACCCGCCGCCGTGGCGTCCGAGAACGGAGCATCAGCGGAGGCTCCCAAGCGTCGGCGGACGCGCCGTGGCTCCAGGGGCGGGCGCGGCCGGCGCCGGCGGGCACAGGCCGCGACCGTAGAGCAGGCTCCTAGCTCGGACACCGACGCCTGAGGGCGGTGCCGTCGGGGGCCTGGCTCCGGCGGCTGTGGCAGGCCCTGGTGGCGGGAGCGGCGCTGGTTGCCATCGTCTTTGGGCTCACCTACCGCTCCTGGATCGAGGCTCAGTACCGGGCGGCCTTGGTCCTGTCGGTGGCTCTCGATGCTCCCGTCATATCCTGGCTTGCCCGAGCGGTGAGCGAGGAGCCGCGGCGGAGCGAGCAGCGGGTGGCAGGGGTGCCCACCACCGTGCTCCTGCCCGCGGGCGAGGGGCCGTGGCCCACTATCGTGTTCCTGAACGGCGTCACCCGGCGAGGGCGCCGTCACCCCACCGTTCGCCGGCTGGCCGAGGGTCTGGCCCGGGCCGGATACCGGGTGCTGGTGCCTGATCCGCCCGGTCTGGCGGTGGGCGAGATCACTCCGAGGACGGTGCGGGCCTCGATCGCCGTCTCCCTCCAGGCGGCCCGGAGCCGGCAGGCTCGGCGGGGCCGGGTGGCGCTGCTCGGCGTCTCCGCGGGGGGCTCGCTGGGGCTGCTGGCAGCCGAGGCGCCCGCCCTCGCTGGCCGGGTGACGGTGGTGGGCGGCATCGCTCCCTACACCGACCTGAGGGAGGTGATGCTCCTCGCCACCACCGGCTACCACCGCCAGGGCGGCCGCCTCGTGCGCTACGAGGCCAAGCCCTTCATGGCGCTGGTCATAGCCCGCTCTCTCGTTGCCGCCCTTCCTCCCGGCGTGGATCGGGCCGTACTCCTCGACCGCTTGCGGGGAGTAGCCGACGACGACCGGCGGCCCCTGCACGTCCTCCGGCGCCCCCTGGCGGTGCCGCTGGGGAGGGAGGCGCGGGCCCTCCTTCTTCTTCTCCGCAACCGCGATCCCGGTCGCTTCGACCGGCTGTTCTCGGCCCTGTCCGCCCGGCAGCGGGCCGGCATCCGCCGCCTATCCCCTCTCTACCGCGCCCGCTTCCTGCGGGCTCCCGTGGAGCTCGTCACAGCCCCCCACGACAAGTACTTTCCTCCCGACGAGTCCCGTCTCCTCGTCCGCCGGGCTCCCCGAGCGCGGCTCACGGTGACAACGACCCTGGGGCATGCCGTGCCCAGGCTATCTGTCGACGATCTGGCCGGGCTCCTGCGCCTGAACGGGGTCATCGTCCGCGCCCTCCACGCCGCCGGATAGGGGGTCAGATCTTGCATTAGCGCATAAGGCCCCCGATCTCCGGAAGGGGGAAGGCACTATGCGCTAATGCAAGACCTGACCCCGCTCTCTGACCCCGATGTCATCGGGGAGGCGGTAGCGGCGGAAGCTGAGGTAGCCCAGGAGGACGATGAGGCCGGCGACGGGGCCGACCAGCCTAATGCCGAGAGGGTTGTCGGTGGTGCGGCCGAGGAGAAGGAGGAGGAGAACAAGGGGTTGGCCCACCGCCGTAGCGGTGCGCTCGACGAAGTTCTGGGCTCCGTAGTACGTCGCCTCTCGGCGCAGGCCGGTGCGGTCGAGCTCCTCGTCGATGATGTCCGCGGTGAGGTTGGCGGGGAAGAGAAAGACGCCCGCCAGGGGGACGCCCACCGCCACCATGAGCGCCAGCGCCTGCGCTTCCTTGGCCACGCCGGGGAGGAAGCCGGCCACGGACAGGAGGGGGAAGGTGCAGGCGGCCGCGAGCATGGCGACAGAGAAGGCCTGCCGCTTGGACGTTCGCTCCGCCAACCGAGCGAACAAGGGGATGGCAGCGACCATAGTGACGATGGTGACCGCAGTGAGGATGGCCACCCAGGTGCCCTCGTTCTCCCGCTCCAACACCTCGCCGGCGTAGTAGGGGAGCACCGACCGCAGCATCTCGAAGGCGATCTGAAAGAGGACGAAGCTGGGCAGGAAGACGAGGAAATGGATGTTGGAGAAGGTCGCCGCCAGCGCCTCCCGCAAGGACACCCGGGCCGGGGGTACGGGAGCCGCCGCCTGCCGCCACACGCCCGCGATCCCCAGGTAGCGGAAGCCGAGGGCGACGACGGCCATGACCAGGGCCATGGCCCGGAAGCCCAAGTGGTCGACGAGCAAGCCGGAGCCGACCAGGCCCACCGCCCCGCCCGCGGCCCCGAAGTATACGCGCATACCGACGATGTGGAGGCGGTCCCGGCTCCGCGCGGCCAGCTCCGGAAGGAGGGCCTCGTACGGCCCCCCGGTGAGGCTGGAGAAGATGTTGAGGAGCTCGAGGGTGAAGAAGAGGTACACGGCGGTCGCCGCCGCGCCCGCGTCAGCGGGCGGAGTGAACAGGAGAAAGGCAAACAGCGCCCACAGCGGGGCTCCGCCGACGATGAAGGGAATCCGGCGCCCGAAGCGAGAGCGCGTGCGGTCGCTCCAGAAGCCGATGAGGACGTCGTCCAAGGAGCCGACGATGCGTGCCGCCAAGAGGATGGCGGCCACCGTGACCGGCGCCAACAGCTCCCTCAGGGCGGCGTCGGCGGGCGGCGCGTAGTAGTAGACGAGCCAGGCGCCCCGGCTCTGGCCGAGAGCCTCGCTCCCCAGGCTGCTCGAGGCGTAGAGGAGCTTGGCGCGGAGGGGAAGACCCGGGGCCGGCACGGTCGGCGCTATAGATAGCCTGGCGCCGATCGAGACGCCAGCTTCCATCGCCGCCGCCGGCCGGGCGCTCGTCGTGGGCGCCTCGGCGTTCCAGCTGCCCGGCATGGCCGGCTTGCTGGCCGCCCTCGTTCCCTCCCCCTTCTGTCGGGAGACGGTGGCCGCCGGCAGCCCTGCCACCCTGTACGCCCCCCGCTCCGCCGCTCAGGCCCCAGCCGTGGTACTCCTCAACGGCGCCACTCCTCTCGGCCGCCACCACCCCGGCCTGGTGCGGCTGGCCGAGGGCATCGCCAGGGCCGGATTCCGGGTCCTCGTCCCCGACCTGCCCGGCATCGTCCGGGGGGAAGTGACCTGGGAGGGCGTGCGATCGGCCGTCGCCTGTGCCCACGAGCTCGTCGGCGGCGGTCGGGTGGCCCTGTTCGGCATCTCCAGCGGCACTACCGTCGCCCTGCTCGCCGCCGAGGAGCCCGACCTGGCCGAGCGGGTGACGGTGGTAGCCGGTACCACCGGCTACACGGACCTGCGCGACCTCATGCGTCTGGCCACCACCGGCACGTACGAGACCCCGCACGGGCTGCGACCGTATCGCTCCCACCCCTTCCTCGCCCTGTGTGTGGCCCGCTCGGTCTGCGCCGGTCTCGATGAGGGCCGGGCCAGGCGCGTGCTGGCAGCGGCCCTGGAGGGAGTGGGGGACGATGATCCCGATCCCTTGGCCCGGCTGCGCCAGCTCCATCTCGTCGGCCTCGACCGGGAGGCGCGGGCGGTGCTCGACCTCCTCGTCAACCGCGACCCGACCCGCTTTGACTCGCTGTACGCGGCCCTTCCCGAGTCGGCCCGGGCCAAGGTCGACCGTCTGTCGCCCGTGCGGGGAGCGGACCGGCTCCGGGCTCCCGTGGAGCTCTTGGTGGACCCCCGGGACAAGTACTTTCCCCTGGAGCACGCCCGCGCCCTCGCCCGGCTGTCTCCGCTCGTGCGGCTGACCGTCACCGAGGCGCTCGCCCACGCCGACACCCGCCGCTCGCCCGCCGTCGCTCTCGACCTCGTCCGGGTGGCAGCCTTCCTCGTCCGCGTGCTCCGGGCTGCCTACGTGCGCTAGAGTTGACGGCAGGCTGCTGCGCCCTCTCTCTTCTATGACGCTTTCTTCTATGACGCCATGACCACGACGCCATGACCACCTACGCCATCATCAGGCTCGGCGGCAAGCAGTACCGCGTCCGGGAAGGCCAGCGGCTGCTCGTCGACCGCCTCCCCTATGAGGAGAGCGCCACCTTCCACCCCACCGTGCTCTTCGTCGGCGGCGACGGCAAGGCGGACTTCTCGCCCAAGGACGGGCAGGTGACGGCCAGGGTGGTTCAGAGCGTATTGGGGGAGAAGATCCGCATCGGCAAGTACCGGCCGAAGACGGGGTACCGGCGCCACCGGGGGCACCGAAGCCGCCTGACCGAGGTCGAGATCACCGCCGTGGGGCCCGTCCAGGCCGAGGCCGAGCGGCCGGCGAGGGCGGCCCAAGCTCAGGCCGCGCGGAAGCGTGCCGGCGCGGCGGCGGCGAGGAGCAGGAAGACCACGGCCAGCGAGAAAGGCGAGGCATCGTAGATGGCTCACAAGAAGGGACTCGGCTCGTCGCGGAACGGCCGCGACTCCAACCCCAAGATGTTGGGGGTGAAGATGTTCGCCGGCCAGCAGGTCAGGGCCGGCATGATCCTCGTCCGCCAGCGGGGGACGCGCTTCCGGCCCGGTCCCGGGGCCGGCATCGGCCGCGACGACACCATCTTCGCCCAGCGGGACGGCCGGGTCGAGTTCCGGAGGAGCGGCGACCGCCGCTACGTGGCGGTCGTCTAGCCCGGTGTTCCACGACCGCGCCCGCATCACCGTGCGGGCGGGCCGGGGAGGGGACGGGGCGATCAGCTTTCGGCGGGAGAAGCACGTCCCCCGCGGCGGTCCCGACGGCGGGGACGGGGGCCGGGGCGGCGATGTCATCCTCGTCGCCGACGCCAACCTGCGCGATCTCGCCGCCTTCCAGACCCGACGGCTGTTCCGGGCCGGCCGGGGCGGCCACGGCCGGGGCGGCGGGCGCACCGGCCCCGACGGCGCCGATCTCGTCCTGCGCGTCCCCGTGGGCACCCAGGTCGTGGACGAGGAGGGAGAGCTGATTGCCGATCTCGCCCACCCCGGCGCCCGGGTCGTCATCGCCCGGGGAGGAGCCGGCGGACGCGGTAACCGCCGCTTCGTCTCCGCCGCCAGGCAGACGCCGCGGTTCGCCGAGACGGGACTTCCCGGCGAGGAGGTGGAGATCGAGCTCCGCCTCAAGCTGCTCGTCGACGCCGCCTTGGTGGGGCTTCCCAACGCCGGCAAGTCCTCCCTCCTGCGTCGCATCTCTCGGGCCCGGCCCAAGGTGGCCGCCTATCCCTTCACCACCCTGGAGCCGGTGCTGGGAACGGTGGAGGCGGCCGACGGCCGTCAGCTGGTCGTGGCCGACGTTCCCGGCCTCGTGGAGGGGGCGGCTCAGGGGGCCGGACTGGGACACGAGTTCCTCGCTCACCTGGAGCGGGCCCGCATGCTTGTGCACGTCATCGACGCCTCCGCCGGCGACGTGGAGCGGCGGTACTGGGCCGTTCGCCGCGAGCTCCGCGAGTACGGGGCCGGCCTGGACGGACTGCCCGAGCTGGTGGTGCTGAACAAGGTGGATCTCCTTCCCTCGCCGCCGCATCTGGCCCTCGCCTACGACCACGTGGTGGGGGTGCAGGCCGTCTCCTGCCTCACCGGCTGGGGGATCGAGGACGTCAGGAAGGTCCTGCTCGCCGCCGTCCCCCCCGCCGCCGAGCCGCCGGCGGAGGCCCAGATGGCCGATTTTCTCGTCTACCGACCCCGGCCGCGGGCGCTTCCGTTCCGTCTTCTCCGCACCGACCGGGGCTACCGCGTGGCCGGCCGTCCGCCCAGCGCCGAGGCGCTGGAGGAGGCCCTGCGGGGGGCGGGAGCGAAGGAGGGAGACGAGGTGGTGGTGGCCGGCGAGGTGCTGGAGTACCACCCGTGACCGGGCTCTTCGGGGGCCGGTTCGACCCTCCCCACCTGGGTCACCTGGCTCTCCTGCGCGGCGCCGAGGGGCACTTCCCCTTCCAGCGGCTGGTGGTACTCGTGCTCGCCCAGCCCGGGCACAAGCAGGCCGTCACTTCAGCCGCGACGCGCCTCCTCCTCGCTCGGGCCGCCTTCGCCGGCTACGAGGTCGAGCTCGACCACCACCCCCGCACCGTCGACCTCCTTCGGGAGCGGCGCTTCCCCGACCCTCTTCTCCTCGTGGGCGCCGACGAGCTTGCCTCCTTCCTCACCTGGAAGGAGCCGGAGGAGGTGCTGGAGCTGGCCCGACTGGCCGTGGCCGCCCGTCCCGGCTACCCCCGGGAGCGCCTAGACGAGGTCGTCCGCCGCCTGCGCCGACCCGACCGGGTCGTCCTCTTCGACATCGAGGCGGTGGACGTCTCCTCCACCGAGGTACGGCGGCGGGTGGCCGCCGGGCTGCCCATCGACGGGCTCGTGCCTCCGGCGGTAGCCCGCCTCATTGCCGAGCTCGGCCTCTACCGCGCCGGGGGAGAGGCGAGCTAGACTCAGCGATGGGGATGGGGATTTCCGAAGGAGACGGACCCGACTGACGTCGCTCGAGCAGGCCCGGCGCATCGCCGACCTCGCCAAGGGGAAGCTGGCGAGAGACGTGGTCATCCTCGACATGAGACCGGTGTGCACCTACACCGACTACTTCGTCATCTGCACCGGCCAGAACCCCCGCCAGACCAAGGCCATCCTGGACGAGGTGGTGGGGGGTATGAAGCGGGAGGCGAGGGCCCTGCCTCGGTCGGTGGAGGGCGACCGGGAGGCCACGTGGATCGTGGTCGACTACCTGGACGTGGTTCTGCACGTGTTCACCCCCGAGACACGGGGCTTCTACCGGCTGGAGGACCTGTGGGCGGACGTGCCGTCGGTGGCGGTCGAGGCGGCCACCGCCTGACGCTAGACTGAGTCGTCGCGGGGCCGTAGCTCAGCTGGGAGAGCGTTTGGCTGGCAGCCAAAAGGTCACGGGTTCGAGTCCCGTCGGCTCCACTGGAGGCTTCCTCGCAGGCGGGGGTAGGGAGAGGCGCCGTGCGGATACGGACGAGGGAGGAGTTGGTGCGGCGGCTGGCCCAGGTATCGCACGACACGTACATCCGCCAGCGGGTACGGGACAAGGGCGAGCCGCGGGTGAAGGTGGAAGCGGAGGTGGGCACCGATCCCACTCCGCACGATCGCGAGCGCGCCGAGGACATCGTGGCGGAGCTGGAGCGGCTGGGCGCGCTCAAGCCCCTCCTCCCCTGAGGGCGCAGCCGGCCCGGCGGGGAGGTCAGCTCGGCCTGTGGGAGCGCAGCTCGGCGGTGCGCTCTCTGTCCACGCTCCCGTCCTCCCGCACGGCGACGCCGTAGTAGCGCTCCGCTGCCTCCCGGGACACGTAGTCGTTGAGGACGTCCCAGGCGACGGCCTCGGGGTCACGCTCTCTGGGGTCGCCGAAGCCGCCTCCGCCGGCGGGGCGGTTGATGAACACGTCGCCCGCCTCCACCCTGAGGTCGGCCTTCTTGCCCAGGCGGAGCTCGCGGTCGGTGCCCACGTAGAAGACGACCTGGTTCAGGCGGGGCGGGGGCATTCCTCCCTCCAGGGCCTGGATGCGGCCGGTAGTGCGGTCGGAGATGGTCACCGCCAGCCCCTCGGCCAAGAACTCGTACTCGGCGATGGTGGACAGGCCGCCCCGCCAGCGGCCGGGCCCGCCCGAGTCCTGGTCGAGCTCGAACCGACGCTTGAGGATGGGCATGCGGGTCTCCATGAGCTCGGCCGGAAGGGCCTCGATGCCGGCCGAGATGGGGTGGATGAGGGCGCTCATGCCGTCCCTTCCCCGCTTGGCTCCATGGCCGATCCCGGCCTCGTCCCAGAAGAAGGCCCACCGCCCGCTCGGCTGCTTGATGTAGGCGAGGACGCCGGCCAGATCGCCCCCGTTCTGGGCCGGGATCTCGTCCGGGAGAGCCGGCGCCAGCGCGGCCACGATCATGTCCGACAGGCGGAGGGAGGTGAGCCAGCTGATGAAGCTGGCCGCCGGAGGCCGGGGGTTGAAGATGCTCCCCTCGGGGGCGATGACCGAGAGCGGCCGGTGCTCGCCTGAGTTGGCGGGGATGGCGGCCGTCACCAACCGCTTCAGGGAGAACCGGCAGGTGGTGAGGGTGTAGCCCCAGGGACAGTTGACCGGCCCGAGCTGCTGGGGAGCCGACCCGGTGGTGTCGATGGTCATCTCGCTTCCCGCCACGGTGACGGTCACCTTGAGAGGCACCGGTACGCCCAGCACCACCCCGTCGTCGTCGAGGATGTCCTCGTAGACGTAGACCCCGTCCGGGATGCGCTCGATGCCCCGCCGGGCCACCCGCTCGCCGTGGTCGAGGAGCTCATCGATGGTGGCGTAGTAGGTGTCCTGGCCGTACTTGTCCACCACCGCCCGCAGGGCCCGACTTCCCGCCCGCAGGGCGCCCGCGCCGGCCAGGATGTTGCCGGCCGTCTCGGCCGGGATGCGCGAGTTGGCGCGAATGATGCGCATCACCGTGTCGTCCAGCCGGCCCGCCTGGTAGAGCTTGACGGCCGGGAACAGGACGCCCTCCTGGTAGAGCTCGGTGGCGTTGGTGGGGTAGGGGCCCATGGCGCCCAAGTCCCCCATGTGGGCCCGCAGGGCGCCGAAGCCGATGAGCCTGCCCGCGTGGAAGATGGGCTCGATGAGGGCGGCGTCGGCCGGCTGGCCGGCGGTCAGGTAGGGGTGGTTGTTGAGGAGGATGTCCCCCTCCTCCAGGGCTTCCCGCCCGCCCAGCTCGTCGATGGTGCGGGCGATGCACTCATCGAGGGAGCCCACGAAGATGGGCAGGCCCGGCGCCTCGGCGATGAGGTTGAGCCGGTCGTCGTAGAGGGACATGCCGAAGTCGTTGTACTCGTAGAGGATGGGCAGCATGGTCGTCCGCTTGAACACCCAGTAGATCTCCCGAGCGGCGGAGATGAGGGCGTTGCGGACGACGGCGAAGGTGATGGGGTCGAGCTTGGTGACGGCCACGGTCAGCGCTCCTTCCTGTCCAGGGTGATGACGAGGTTGCCGAGGCTGTCCACCTCCAGCTCGTGGCCGGGCCCCACCAGGGTAGTGGCGGCTGCCTCCTCGACGATGGCCGGGCCCCGCAGGCGGTTCCCGGCCCGGAGGAGATCGCGGTCGTAGATGGCCCAGTCCAGCTCCCCGCCCGACTCCCGGTGCAGCGCCCTCCGGCTGCCGACGCGGGCGTGCTCGGCGCTCTCCCCGGCGAGCTCGAGGGAGGGCCGTCTCGGCTTGTCCAGGGTTCCCACGGCGCGAATGCGGTACGCCGTCACCTCGGCCGGGTCGGCCATGGAGTAGCCGTAGGCGACGGCGTGGCGCCGGTCGAACACGCGGCGGAGCTCGGTCGTGTCCGGGGAGGCCAGGAAGGAGGCATCGAGAGGGATGGTGAGGGTGTGCTCCTGGCCCTCGTAGCGCATGTCCACCGACGGGAGGAGGGTCCGGCGCTCGGGAGGGATGCCCTCCCGGTCGAGGGCCGCCTGCGCCTGCTCCTCGAGCTCGGCCAGGTGCCGGCGCAGGTCGCCTGGGTCCAACTCGGCCAGGGCTGCCAGCGACGTGCGCGCGAAGTCGTGGACCACGTCCAAGGTGAGCATGCCCCAGGCCGAGAAGGTGGCCGGCGAGGGGGGGACGAGGACGCGGGGAATGCCGAGCCGGCCGGCCAGGGCGCCGGCCACGAGAGAGCCGCCGCCCCCGTACACGAGCAGGCTGAAGTCGCGGGGGTCGTGGCCCTTGCCGATGGTCAACTCCTCCAGCGTGGCCGCCATCTTGGCCTCGGTGAGGGTGACGATGCCGGCGGCCGCCTCCTCCACGGTCAAGCCGAGGGGGTGGCCGATGCGCGAGCGGATTCCCTCCCGGGCCGCCCCCACGTCCAGGGCCATCTCGCCGCCCAAAAACCGGTAGGGGTCGAGGAGGCCGCTCACCAAGGCGGCGTCGGTGAAGGTGGGCTCGACCCCGCCCTTGCCGTAGCAGATGGGGCCGGGATCGGCACCCGCGCTCTGGGGGCCCACGTTGAGGGCTCCTCCGGCGTCGATCCAGGCGATGGAGCCGCCCCCAGCGCCGATGGTGGCCAGCTCCACCGCCGGTACGAGGAGGGGCAAGGCCTCCACCCGGGTGGAGGCGGACAGAGCGGGCTCGTGGCCGATGACGAGGGCGGCATCGAAGCTGGTGCCGCCCATGTCGGCGCAGATGATGTTGGGCACCCCCATCCACCGGGAGAGGGCGACGGCGCCCATGACCCCGCTGGCCGGCCCCGAGAGCAGCGTGCGGATGGGCCGCTGGCGGGCCTCGGCAGCGCTCATGACGCCCCCGTCGCAGCGAGTGAGCAGGAAGGCGCCGGCGAACCCCCGGCTGCGCAGGCTGCGCTCCAGGTCGTCCACGTAGCGGGCCAGGCGGGGCTTGATGGCGGCATCGCCGACAGTGGTGGCGGTGCGCTCGTACTCCCGGTACTCCTGGGTGACCTGGTGGGACAGGGTGACGGCCAGGGAGGGGAGCTCTCGGGCGATGATCTCGCCCGCCCGCCGCTCGTGGTCGGGATAGGCGTAGGAGTGGAGGAAGCAGACGGCGATGGACTCCACGCCCCGCTCGGCGAGGTAGCGGGCCTCCCGGAGCACCTCGTCCTCGTCCAGGGGCGTCAGCACCGTCCCGTCGGCCCGTACCCGCTCGGCCACCTCCCGGCGCAGGTAGCGGGGGACGAGGGGGGGCGGCTGGTCCCAGTGGAGCTGGTACATGGGCCAGCCCATGCGGGCGATCTCGAGGATGTCGCGGAAGCCGCGGGTGGTGATGAGCCCCGTCCTTGCCCCCTTGTGCTCCAGCATGGTGTTGATGCCCAGGGTGGTGCCGTGGAAGAAGGCCCCTGCCTGCGGCAGCTCGAGCCTCGCCTTGTCCACCGCCGCCACCACTCCCTCAGCCGGGTCGGCCGGGGTGGTGGGAACCTTGGCGAAGGAGACACGGCCGGTGTCGCCGTCGAGCACGACGAGGTCGGTGAAGGTGCCGCCCACGTCGACCGCGAAGAGCTGGGTCATGGTGTCCTCCTGATCGTGTCTTCGATCCTCATCCCCGCCGTCCCATCCCTCACCGACCGCTGCCCCGGGCGGCCGCCGCCCACACCATCACCGCCGGCTCGGCGCCCACCACCTCGTAGGCCACCGACCCCGGTCCCTCGGCGTCCAGAGAGTCCCCCGCGTGCAGAGTGTGGGAGACGCCGTCCACCGTAGCCGCCACCGTCCCGGAGAGCACGTAGACGAAGACATCGGCGCCAGCGACGGGTACCGGCGCCCCTCCCCGCCGGCCGGAGGCAGCGACGAGGGATGCCACGGTGAGTCGGTGGCGACCGCTGGATAGGGTCGTCCGGCCGGGCCGGTCGCGGCGCAGCCGGCTGCGATGGGCCGGCGTCCGACTCCCTCCCACCTGACGCAGGAGCTCGCTCATGGTCACCTCCAGGGCGGCCGCCACCCGCACGAGGGTGGGGATGGAGGGAAGGTGGCGGCCCTTCTCGATGGCCGACAGGTAGGACACCGATACGCCCGCCCGCCCGGCGACCTCAGCCAGGGTGCAGGCCAGCTCCCTGCGGCGGGCCCGCAGCCGTTCTCCCACCGCCCGAGCGAGAACGGGCGCGGGCGGGGCTAGATCATGGCCGGCGCGACGAGCCATAGGATCTCCGCGGGCCGGTGGGAGACGACGTCCAGGGCGTCCTCGGGGTGGGAGGTGTAGTGGATGGCATCGCCCGGGGCCAGCCGATGGTGGCCGCCGGCGGCGTGGAGGAGAGCCTCGCCCTCCAGGACGAGGGCGAACCGCTCCCCGAACCGACTGTACTGAGCCACCCCCTCTCCGGGGAAGTAGCGGGCGATGAGGGCCGTGAAGGTGGCGTGGGGCCGGCGGGCGGATAGGACCGTGTACTCGGCTCGCGAGTTGGGGGCGATCCGCAGCCGATCCCGGTCGCCCACCCGGGAGACGTGCACGCCGGGGGCGTCCTGGAAGGGGAAGAAGGTGGACATGTCGGTTCCCAGCGCGGCGGCGATGGCGGAGAGCGCCGCCAACGACGGCACCGCCTCCCCGGTCTCGATCTGGGACAGGTAGCCGGTGGTGAATCCGGTGCCTGCGGCCAGGTCCTCCAACGTCAGCCTGCGCGCCCGTCTCAGCGACCGCAGGCGGCGTCCGAGGTTGCGAATGACCGCGTCCACGCCCCGGGACCTTAGCGGGCCGGTAAGCAGTTGTCTTCCTGTAAAAGAAAGACTATGTTGCTCATCGTGGAGAGATGGCGGCAAGACAAGCCGAGACCATGGCCCAGACGTCCAGCAAAGACGAGACCGCTTAGGTATGGGTGGAAGCGTTGCTGGCCAGTCTGGGTCTTGACGAGGGTTGAGGCAGGCCGTACCATGGCTAGCCCGGGAATGTATCCCAAATGCAGTCCGGGATCCCAAACGAGGAAGGGAGGGTACGGATGAGAAGGCCGAGGCTGCTTGCGGCCCTGGCCCTGGCCGGGGCGGGCGTCCTCGCCGGGGCGCTCGCCTCCACCGCTGGGGGGGCGCAGCAGAAGACCATTCGCCTCGGGGTGTTCCTGGCCTCGGCGGCGAACACCTACTGGACGGCCGAGCTCGAGGGCGCCAAGGACGTGGCCAAGAAGTACGGCAACGTCAAGCTGACCGTGTTCGACGCCCAGTTCAACACCAAGAAGCAGGTCGACCAGCTGCGGGACGCGTTGATCGCCAAGCGGTTCGACGCTTGGTTCATCGGCCCCAACGACGGAGGTCCGCTCACGCCCACCATCCGGCAGGGCATCAAGCAGGGCGTCAAGGTGGCCTGCACGCTGGTGCCCTGCGGTCCCGACATCCGCAACACCAAGGTGCAGATCCCGGGCATGATCGCCCAGATCGGCATCGGCTTCTACGAGAACGGCCAGCTGCTCGGCCAGCTCGTCCGGCAGGGATGCCGGGGCAAGAAGCCCTGCGAGGTGGTCTGGCTTCCCGGCCTTCCCGAGCTGCCGCTGGAGAAGGCCCGCACCGACGGCCTGTACTCGGTGATCAAGCAGGATCCGAACATCAAGGTGGTGGCGGTGCAGGCAGGCGGCTACCTGGCGGCCCCGGCGCTGAAGGCGACCCAGAACATCCTTCAGGCCAACCCCGGCGTCGACGTCATCGTGTCCAGCGGCGACCAGATGATCGCCGGCGCCTACCGCGCCGCCAAGCTGGCCGGGTACAAGGACGGCCAGATCAAGATGTACGGCAACGGCTGCACGTTCGAGGCCAAGCGGCTCATTCTCCAGGGGAAGCAGGCCGGCTGCGCCGTGTACCTGCCCCGCACCGAGGCCCGCATCGCCGTCGACCTGCTCGTGCGGGCGGTCAGCGGGGAGCGGGTGCAGGGTCGCTCCATCGATCCGCTGACGCTCAGTCCCATCGGGCCGGTGGGGACGAAGGCCAACATCGCCCGCTTCAAGCCCGAGTTCCACTCGTAGGCGGTTCGGTCTTCGGATGTCGACGCGCGACGCCGCCGGTCTCCTCCCGGCGGCGTCGCCTCCCCACGTTCCTGCCGTCATTGGCGAGGCGGCCCACCGCATCCTTCGGGGAGGAATCCTGGCCGCCGCCGACAGCCCGTTCGTCCGCAGGCTCGTCCGACGGTACGGCATGCGCCTCGGGGCCGGGCGGTTCGTGGCCGGCGAGACCCTCGACGAGGCAGTCCCCGTCCTACGCCGGCTCAACGAGCAGGGGCTCCTCACCAACACCACCCTGCTCGGCGAGGACGTGGCCGATCGAGGTGCCGCCGAGCGGGTGGTGGCGGCTTACGAGGAGGTGCTGGCCCGGATCGCCGCCGAGGGCCTGAAGACCAACGTCGCCTTGAAGCTCACCCACCTCGGCTTGGCCGTGGACGAGGAGATTGCCTTGGCCCACCTGGAGCGGCTCGTCCGCTGCGCCGCCGAGCACGGGAACTTCATCCGCGTCGACATGGAGGAGTCGCGGTGGGTAGAGCCGACCCTGCGCATCTACCGCCGTCTGCGGGGAGAGGGTCTGGACAACGTGGGCATCGTCCTCCAGGCCTACCTCTACCGCAGCGAGCACGACCTGCGCTCCCTCCTGCCGCTGAAGCCCAACGTGCGCATCGTCAAGGGGGCCTACCGCGAGCCCGCCTCCGTCGCCTACCCGCGTAAGCGCGACGTGGACGCCGCCTACGTCCGGCTCATGGAGACGGCGCTCCGGGAGGCGGCCTTCACGGCTGTGGCCACGCACGACGAGCGGCTGATCTGCCATGCCATCGCCTTCTGCGAGCGGGAGCGCATCCCCCGCCACCGCTTCCAGTTCCAGATGCTGTACGGGGTGCGGCCCCAGCTCCAGCGCGACCTGGCGGCCGGCGGCTACTCGGTGCTGGTGGCGACTCCCTACGGACCCGACTGGTACCCCTACCTCATGCGGCGGCTGGCCGAGCGTCCGGCCAACCTCCTGTTCCTCCTCCGTCACCTTGGCCAGCGATGAGCAGGGCCGAAGGCCGAGCGGTACGGAAGGGGAGGCCGGCGTGACGGAAGTGCTGGGTCGGGGTCGGCTGACGGAGCGCGCCTACCAGTACCTGCGGGAGGGCATCCTGCGCGGCGACTTCCCCACCGGCAGCGTGCTGGCCGAGAGCGAGGTAGCCGAGGCCCTCGGCCACTCCCGCACTCCGGTTCGTCAGGCCCTCGGCCTCCTCCTCCAAGAAGGTCTGGTGGAGGTGGGGCCGCGGCGCCAAGTGATCGTCCGCGGCTTCACCCCCGAGCACCGGGCGGAGATCCTCATGCTGCGGGAGGCCCTGGAGGGGGTGGCGGTGCGCCGGGCGTGCGAGGTCATGAAGGTGGAGGACATCGACTACCTGCGCCTGCTCCTCCTGCGGCAGCGGCGGGCGGCCCGGGCCGGTCGGGAGGACGAGTTCCTCGATCTAGACGAGGAGTTCCACCTCCGCATCGCCCAGGGGGCCCGGCTGCCCATCCTGTACGGCCTCTTGAGCCGGCTGCGGGGCTTCGTGCGGGTAGCCCGGCTGGGCGCCCGACGGCCTCCCAGCGTGCTCGAGCAGGTGGTGGCCGAGCACGAGGAGATCACCGACGCTCTCGAGCAACGGGACGCCGACCGGGCCCTGCGGTCGCTGGTCGCCCACCTGCACAAGAGCGACTACGCCATCGGCGAGGAGCAGCCCGGCCAGGAAGGCCGGTCGGAGGCCCCCGCATGAGCGGGAACGCCTGCTCCTTCGTCCTGCGGGAGGCGTTCCTCCTCGACGAGACGGGGAGATTCGAAGGTCCCGTGGACGTGCACGTGGAGGAGGGCAGGGTGCGGGCGGTGGGCCGGAGGCTCAAGGGGAAGCGCCCCCTCTCCTACGACTTCTCCGGCCTGTTCGTCATGCCGGGAGTGGTGGACTGCCACGGCCACCTGGCCCTGTCCACCATCCAGCCGGCAGAGGCGCTCGCCACCCCCATTACCCGCTGGGCCTTGGAGGCAGCGCGGAACGCCCGGGTGACTCTGGAGGCCGGAGTCACGTTCGTGCGCGACCTGGGCGGGGCCGACGCCGGCATCCGCGATGCCCTGGCTCGGGGGTACGTGCCCGGGCCCACCCTCCAGGTGTCGGTCGTCCTCCTCTCCCCCACCGGAGGCCACGGCGACGGCTTCCTGGCCGGGCCGGGGCTGGAGCTCTCCCCCGGCTACCTCTTGCCGGAGTACCCGGGCAAGCCGCCCTTTCTCGCCGATGGGGTGGACGCCGTGCGCCACGCCGTGCGGGCCATCCTTCGGGCCGGGGCGGACTGGGTCAAGCTGGCCACCACGGGGGGTCTCTTCTCCGACTACGACCATCCCCTTGTGGCTGAGTTCGCCCGGGAGGAGATCGAGGCGGCGGTGGCCGAGGCGGGACGGCGGGGTAAGCCGGTGGCCGCCCACGCCTACGGCGGAGAGGGCTTGGACAACGCCGTCCGGGCCGGCGTGCGGTCCATCGAGCACGGCGGCCTCCTGACCGAGGCGCAGGCGGCGCGCATGGCCGCCGCCGGCTGCTGGCTCGTGCCCACCCTGTCGGCCATGCGGGACTGTCTGGCCTGGGCCCGGTCGGGAAAGCTCGACCCGGTCAAGGCGAGCAAGGTCCTCGACCTCGGCTTGGAGCGGGGAGAGTGCGTGCGCGTGGCTCTCCAGCACGGCGTCCGGCTGGCCGTCGGTACCGACTACATCAGCCGGGAGCAGCATGGGCGCAACCTGGAGGAGCTGGCCTTGATGCGGGAGGCGGGGATGGAGCCGCACCAGGTGCTCTTGGCCGCCACCCGGGGCGGGGCGGAGCTGTGCGGCGTGGATGACCGGCTGGGTCGCATCGCTCCCGGCTACGTGTTCGACGCCGTCGTCCTCGACCGCGATCCGGGCGACCTTTCTTGCTTCCTCCGACCGGGGGCGGTCACAGGAGTGTTCCAAGCCGGTCTGCCCGTGCTTCCCCACGAGCGTCTGGGCGACGGGAAGGGAGCGGGGCGGTGAGGGAGGGCCGGGTGCACGTGGCCCTGCGGGGGGTGACGAAGCGCTTCGGCGGGGTGGTGGCCCTGGCCGACGTCGACTTGGAGATCGAGCGCGGCTCCATCCACGGCCTCGTGGGCGAGAACGGGGCCGGCAAGTCGACCTTGGGCAAGATCGTGGCCGGCGTCCACCGGCCCGACGAGGGGGACCTCATCGTCGACGGGCGCCGGGTCGTCTACCACGCGCCCCGGGATGCTCTGCGCGACGGCATCACCATGATTGCCCAGGAGCCCACGCTCGTTCCCCACCGGTCGGTGCTGGAGAACGTCTTCCTCGGCATCGAGACCGCCCGGGCCGGCGTGGTGGATGGGCGGGCTATGCGGCGGCGGTTTCGGGAGCTGGCCGAGCAGGCCCATATCGACCTGCCGGCGGGGGCGCCGGCGAGAGAGCTGCGGGTGGCCGACCAGCAGAAGGTGGAGGTATTGCGCGCGCTCGCCCGCCGGGCCCGGCTCATCGTCATGGACGAGCCCACCTCGGCTCTCACCACCGACGAGGCCGAGCGCCTCTTCGATCTCGTGCGGCGGCTGCGGGAGCAGGGGACCACCATCATGTACGTCTCCCACTTCCTGGAGGAGGTGCTCGGCCTCGTGGACACGGTCACCGTGCTCCGGGACGGCCGCGTCGTCCGCACCGCCGCCGCCGCCGAGGAGACTCCGGAGCGGCTGGTACAGGCCATGCTGGGACGCTCCCTCGATCTGGCCTTTCCCGACAAGCAGTACCCGCCCGACGACGCTCCCGTGGTCCTGTCGGTGCGCCACTTGAGCCGCCCTCCCCAAGTGGTGGACGTGAGCTTCGACATCCGGGCCGGCGAGATCCTGGGCCTGGCCGGCCTCATCGGCAGCGGCCGGTCGGAGGTCGCGCGCGCCATCTTCGGGGCCGACAGCCGGGCCTCGGGGGAGATTCGGGTCGACGGCCGGCTGGTGCGCGCCCGCTCCCCCCGGGAGGCAGTGCGGGCGGGGATCGCCATGCTCCCCGAGGACCGCAAGACCCAGGGGCTCCACATGCTGCGCTCCATCGTGGACAACGTCACCCTGCCCCGGTTGGGGGCGGTCAGCCGGGCAGGAGTGGTGGGGCCGGCTCGGCAGCGACGGTGGGCGGTGCGCCTCATGGAGCGGGTGGACGTGCGGGCCCGCGGACCCTCGGCTCGGGTCATCACCCTGTCGGGGGGAAACCAGCAGAAGGTGCTGTTTGCCAAGTGGCTGTTCGCCGAGCCCCGCGTGTTCCTGGCCGACGAGCCTACCCGGGGGGTAGACGTGGGAGCGAAGCGGGCCATCTACGAGCTCATTCGCTCCCTGGCCGCCGAGGGCAAGGCTGTGCTTCTCATCTCCTCGGAGCACGAGGAGGTGGTGGGTCTCGCCCACCGGGTGCTGGTCATGCGGGGGGGCCGGATCGTAGCCGAGCTGGACAGGGACAGCATGAGCACCGACGCCGTCCTCCGCGCCGCTTTCGCCACCGACCTCGTGGCCGGAGGGAGGGTATGACCTCTCGCCCGGGAGCGGAGGCGGTGGCCGTCCCCGGCCGCAGGGGGCTGCGCGTCTCCCACCTGGCCGTCCTCCGGGACTACGGCATCGTCGTCGCCTTCGTGGTGCTGTTCATCACCCTGTCGGTGGCCAGCGACGTCTTTCTCACCTGGGACAACCTGGTCAATCTGGCCTTCCAGGCCGCTCCCATCGGGATCATGGCCTGCGGCGGCACCCTCGTCTTCATCGCCGGCGGCTTCGATCTCTCTGTGGGGGCTGTCGCCTCGTTCGGGGCCGTGGTCGCCGGGAAGGCGTTCGTCGACGCCGGGATTCCCATCTGGGCGGCGTTCATTCTCGGCGTCCTGACCGGGCTCGGCTTCGGCATCGGCAACGGTCTTCTGGTCACCGCCGCTCGGGTGAACGCCTTCATCGCTACTTTGGCGATGAACTTCATCGTCTACGGCATCGCCGTGGCCGTCACCGGGGGCTTCCTCATCTCCATCGACTCGCCGGCCTGGGAGACCCTGGGTCTGGGGTCTGCCTGGGGCATCAACTACCCCATCTTCGTCTGGATCGGCTTCGCCCTCTTCTGTGGGTTTCTGCTCTGGCGGACGACCTTCGGCCGCTACGTGTACGCTGCCGGCGGCAACGCCGAGGCCGCCCGCCTGTCGGGAGTGCCGGTGGGGCTGGTGCGGGCCGGCACCTTCGCCATCTCCGGCCTGTCCGCCGGCATCGCCGGCATCATCCTCGCCTCCGAGGTGTCCACCGCTCAGGCGGACGCGGACAACCTCGGTAACACGTTCAACGCCATCACCGCCATCGTCTTGGGCGGCGTCTCCATCCTGGGAGGCGAGGGGGCCATCTGGCGGGCGGTGCTGGGGGCCTTCTTCCTCCAGATGATCGGCAACGGATTCAACCTCCTGGACGTCCGGCCCGAGTACCAGAACGTCTTCAAGGGCTCCATCCTCGTAGCGGCGGTGGCCCTGGATGCCTGGGCGCGGAGGGCGCGGCAGTGACTGTGACCTCGGTGCTGGCGATGGCGGTGAAGGAGGGGGCGGAGGAGGCCTTCGTGCAGGCCTTCCGGGATCTGGCCGTGCTGGACGAGGCCCGACGCTCGGGCGGGCTCGTGTCCGGCCGGCTCCTCCGGCCCCTCGTCCCCGGCCGGCCCTTCCTGGTGGTGGCTCAGTGGGAGAGCGCCGAGGCGTACGAGCGGTGGCTGGCAAGCCCCCGCCGGGCCGAGCTGGCGGCCGGCCTGGAGCCGTTCCTGGCCGACGAGGTGTCCGAGGGCAGCCTCTACGCCGACGAGACATGAGACGGGTGCGGCTGGGCGAAGCGGGCCCGGAGGTGTCCGCCCTGGGTGTGGGGGCGTGGGTTCTCTCCGGCGCCTACGGGCCGGTCGAGGAGGGAGAGGCGCTGGCCGTCCTCCACCGGGCCCTCGAGCTGGGTCTGTCCTTCATCGACACCGCCGACGTCTACGGCCGAGGGGAGAACGAGCGGCTGGTGGGCCGGGCGATCCGGCACCGGCGGGAGGAGGTCGTCCTGGCCACGAAGGTGGGCATCGTGCACGACTCCCCCGGCCGACCGGTCGTGTGCGGCCGGCCTGACTACCTGCGGCGCGCCGCCGAGGCCAGCCTGGCCCGCCTCGGGGTCGACCACGTGGACCTCCTCTACCTTCACCGAGCCGACCCCGACGTGCCCATCGAGGAGAGCGTGGGGGCCCTGGCCGAGCTCGTGGGCGACGGGAGGGCGCGCCACCTCGGCCTGAGCGAGGTGGGGCCGGAGCTCGTGCGCCGGGCCCAGGCCGTGCACCCCATCGCCGCCGTGCAGAGCGAGTACTCGCTGTGGACGCGGGAGCCGGAGCGGGAGGTGCTGCCGGCCCTGGCCCAGCTCGGCATCGGCTTCGTCGCCTTCAGTCCCCTCGGCCGCGGCTTTCTGGCCGGGGCGGTGGCCCACCGGGAGGAGCTGGCCGAGAACGATTTCCGCGCCGGCCTTCCCCGCTTCCAGCGCCCAGCGTTGGCGCGCAACCGGCCTCTCGTCGCCGGCCTCGTCCGGATCGCCGGCGAGCTGGGAGCCACCCCCGCCCAGGTGGCTCTAGCCTGGCTGTGCCGGCGGGGGGTGGTACCCATCCCCGGAACCCGCCGCACCTTCCACCTGGAGGAGAACGCCGCCGCCGCCGCTCTTGAGCTCCCCGCCGAGACGGTGGCCCGGCTGGAGGAGCTCTTCCCGCCCGGGGCGGCCTGGGGGGCCCGCTACCCCGAGCCGGAGGCGGAGCCGAGGGGAGGTGGCGGGTGAGCCTGCGGGTGGCCGTGGACATCGGCGGCACCTTTACCGACCTCGTCGTCGCCGACGAGGCGGAGGGACGGGTCTTCTCGGGCAAGGTACCCACCACCCCCGACAACCCGGCCCGGGGCGTCTTGGCTGGGCTGGACGACCTGGTGGCCGATCCGGGAGCCATCGCCTTCCTCGTCCACGGCACCACCGTGGGCCTGAACGCCTTCCTCGAGCGGCGGGGTACCCGGGTGCTCCTGCTCATGACCGAGGGCGTGGGCGACGCCTACACCATCGCCCGCCACGACCGCAAGGAGCTGTACGCCCTCCGCTACCGCAAGCCGGAGCGGCTGGTGCCCCGCCGGGACGTGCACGAGGTGGCCGAGCGCCTGCGCTTCGACGGGTCGGTGGAGCTGCCCCTCCGGGAGGAGAGCCTGCGGCCGGTGGTGGACAAGGTGCGACGGGAGGGGATCGAGGCGGTGGCCGTCTGCCTTCTCCACGCCTACGTCAACCCTGCCCACGAGCTGCGGGTGCGGGAGATCCTGGAGCGGGAGTGCCCGGGCCTGTCCGTGACCCTGTCCCACGAGATCGCCCGCGAGTGGCGGGAGTACGAGCGGGCGTCCACGGCGGTGCTCAACGCCTACATCGCCCCTCGGGTGGAGCGGTACCTGGCCACCCTGGAAGACGAGCTCGCCCGGCGGGGGGTGGCCAGCACCCTCTACGTCATGCAGTCCAACGGAGGAGTCACGACCGCCGGCAAGGCCCGCGCCCAGCCCGTCCAGACCCTCCTGTCGGGGCCGGTGGGGGGAACCATGGGCGGCGCCGCCCTGGCCCGCCTGACCGGTCGGCCCAACCTCATCTGCGTGGACATGGGCGGCACCTCCTTCGACGTCAGCCTGATCGTGGACGGCCGCCCCGGCATCTCCACCGAGACCGAGCTCCACGGCCTGCCTCTCCTCGTGCCGCTGGTGGACATCCACACCATCGGTGCCGGCGGCGGCTCCCTGGCCTGGCTGGAGGCGGGCGGGCTCCGGGTGGGCCCGAAGAGCGCCGGCGCCGTGCCGGGTCCCGCCTGCTACGGACGGGGCGGGAGCGAGCCCACGGTCACCGACGCCAACCTCGTCCTCGGCCGCCTCGATCCCGGCTACTTCCTGGGCGGGCGCATGCGCCTGCACCCGGAGGCGGCGGCGGAGGCGCTGGCGGCGGTGGCCGCCGAGCTGGGGCTGGCCGTCCCCGCCTTGGCCGAGGGGATTCTGGCCATCGTCAACGCCAAGATGGCCGACGCCATCCGCACCATCACCGTCAAGCAGGGCATCGACCCCCGCGACTTCGCCCTGGTCGCCTTCGGTGGGGCCGGCCCCATGCACGCCGTTTGGTTGGCCCAAGAGCTCGACATCGGCGAGGTGATCGTCCCCTGGAGCCCCGGCACCTTCTCGGCTTGGGGGATGCTCCAGACGGACCTGCGCCACGACCTCGTCCGCAGCTTCTACACGCCTGTCGCCGGCCTCGAGGCGGGCGCGGTGGCGGCGGCCTTCGCCGATCTGGAGCAGGAGGGGGCAGAGCTCCTGGAGGAGGAGGGGGTGCCGGTGGCGAGGCGCTCCTACCTGCGGACGGCCGACATGCGCTACGTGGGCCAGGAGTACTCGGTCAACGTTCCCGTGGGGACGACGGTCGACCTGGTCGCCGTCGCCCACGCCTTCCACGATGCCCACCGCCTGCGCTACGGCCACTCCACCCCGGACGCCCCGGTGGAGATCGTCCACCTCCGCCTGGCCGCCGTGGGCCGCGTGGCCGATGAGGGCCTGCCCCCTCCTCCCCGAGCCGGGGAGGGCCATCCCCTCCTGGGAGAGCGGCCGGTGCTGTTCGACGGGGCCGAGCATGCCACCCCGGTCCTCCTCCGCGACCGGCTGGCGTCGGGCTGGCAGCAGGCGGGGCCTCTCGTGATCGAGGAGGCCTCCTCCACCATCGTCTGTCCTCCCGGCACCGCAGCCGGCGTGGACGACCTGGGAAACGTGGTCATCCGCCGGTGATCAAGCCCGATCCCATCACCACCGAGATCATCCGCAACGCCTTCCTCTCCTGCGCCGAGGACATGAACGCCACCCTCATCCGCTCCTCCTACACGCCCATCATCTACGAGGGCAAGGACTGCGCCGTTGCCCTCCTGGACGAGAACGGGGACGTTCTCGGCCAGGCGGTGGGGGTGCCCCTGTTCCTGGGCAATCTGGAGATCTGCGTCAAGCTGACCGCCGAGCTCCTCGGCTGGGACGCCTTCCGGCCCGGCGACGTCTTCCACATGAACGACTCGTACATGACGGGAACGCACCTGAACGACGCCACCATCTTCGCCCCCATCTTCTGGCGCCGGCGCCTGGTGGGCTTCGCCGCCACCCGTGCCCACTGGCTGGACGTGGGGGCCAAGGATCCGGGCGGGCCCATGGACTCGCACGAGATCTACCAGGAGGGGATGCGCTTCGGCCCCACCCGCATCTTCGACCAGGGGGAGCCGTGCCGGGAGATCATCGATCTCCTCCGCCGGAACGGGCGCTTCGGCTACTCCCTGGTGGGGGACATGAACGCCCAGGTGGCGGCCTGCCGTACCGGCGAGACCCGCTTCCAGTCCGTCCTCGATCGCTTCGGCTACGACACCTACCGGGCCGCCCGGGACGAGATCTTCCGCCAGTCGGAGGAGCTGGAGCGGGCGGCGGTGGCGGCCATCCCCGACGGCACCTACGCAGCCGAGGCCGCCTTGGACGACGACGGGCTGGGCAACGGGCCGGTGCCCATCAGGGTGCGGATCGAGGTCCGGGGCGACCGGATGACCGTCGACCTGTCGGGATCGTCGCCGCAGACCCGTGGGCCCGTCAACTGCGGCTTTGCCCAGGCCGTGTCGGGGACGCGCCTCGCCTTCAAGCTCCTCATCCACCCCGAGCGGCCGGTGGACGGGGGCACCTTCAAGACCCTGGAGGTGACGGCGCCCCCGGGCACCATCTTCTCGGCGCAGGAGCCGGCCGCCTGCCAGTGGTACTTCACCCCCTGCGGCACCCTCATCGACCTCATCGTCAAGGCCCTCGCTCCCGCCCTCCCGGAGAGCGCAGCGGCGGCCCACTACGGCGACTCCATGGTCTGCTACCTGGCCGGCGCCGACCCCCGCCGGGGCGGCCGGCCCTTCCTCATGGTCGCTCCCCATCCCGGCGGCTGGGGAGGGTTCGAGGGGGGTGACGGCGAGGACGGCCTCATCAACAACGTCAACGGGGCGTTCAAGGACCTGCCGGTGGAGATCTTCGAGAGCAAGTACCCGGCCCTCATCCGCCGCTACGGCCTCCGCACCGATACCGGCGGGGCGGGTCGGTTCCGGGGTGGGTGCGGCATCTACCGGGCCATGGAGCTCCAGGCTCCCGCCCGCCTGTACCTGTGGTTCGAGCGCTCCCTCCATCCCGCCTGGGGCCTGTTCGGAGGACGGGACGGGGTGGGGCCGGACTGCGTCGTCAACCCGGGTCGGCCGGACGAGCGGCACCTGCTCAAGGTCAACGCCCTGCCCCTGGAGGCGGGCGACGTGGTGGAGCTGCGCACGGGGGGCGGGGGCGGCTTCGGCGACCCCCGGCAGCGCGACCCCGAGCTCGTGCGCCGGGACGTGCTCGACGGCTACGTGAGCGTGGAGGCGGCCGCCCGCGACTACGGCGTCGTCCTCGACCCGGTGAGCCTGGAGGTGGTGGAGCTGCGGCGGTGAGGCGGGTGGCGGTCGACATCGGCGGCACCTTCACCGACCTCGTCTACCTGGACGAGGAGAGCGGCGAGGTCGGAGTGGCCAAGAGCTCGACCACCCCGGGGCGGTTCCAGGACGGCGTCATGGATACCCTGGAGCAGGCCGGGGTGGATGAGGTGGCCTTCTTCGCCCACGGCACCACCGTCATCATCAACGCCATTACCGAGCGCCGGGGTGCCCGCACCGCCCTCATCACCACCCGCGGCTTCCGCGACATCCTCGAGATCCAGCGGGGCAACCGGCCCGACCTCTACAACCTCCTGTACGCCAAGCCGAGACCGTTCGTCCCCCGCCGGCTCCGCCTGGAGGTGACGGAGCGGGTGAGCTACAAGGGCGAGGTTCTCGTCCCCTTGGACGAGGACGACCTCTGCCGAGCGGTGGAGGAAGCCCGCCGGCAAGGAGCAGAGGCGGTGGCCGTCGCCTTCCTTCACGCCTACGCCAACCCGGTGCACGAGCAGAGGGCGGCCGAGATCGTGCGCCGGCAATGGCCGCAGGTGGCCGTGTCCGTCTCCCACGAGCTCACCCGGGAGTGGCGGGAGTACGAGCGGGTGTCCACGACGGTGCTGGACGCGTACGTCAAGCCCGCCGCCGGGCGCTACTTGGAGCACCTCGGCCGCAGGCTTACGGAGCGCGGTGTCGGCCGGCGGGGGCGGTACTGCATGCAGTCCAACGGGGGCATGTCCCGGTTCGAGGTCGCCGCCCGGGCGCCCATCAATCTCATCGAGTCGGGGCCGGTGGGGGGCGTCATCGGCGCCGCCGCCCTGGGGGCACGGATGGGAGCGGACAACCTGATCACCCTGGACATGGGCGGGACCACGGCCAAGGCCTCTCTCGTCGAGGGGGGGACGGTGCGGGTGACCTCCGACTACTTCATCGAGCGGACGCCGAGATGGGCCGGCTACCCGGTCAAGGTGCCGGTGGTGGACATCGTGGAGATCGGGGCCGGCGGCGGCTCCATCGCCTGGCTCGACCCGGCCGGGGCTCTCAAGGTGGGTCCGGTCAGCGCCGGAGCCGATCCGGGGCCTGCCTGCTACGGGAGGGGAGGCCGGCAGCCGACCCTGACGGACGCCCACGTGATCGCCGGCCGCGTCAACCCCGACTACTTCCTGGGCGGCCGGATCAAGCTGCGCCCGGAGCTGGCCCGGCAGGCCCTGGCGGGGATCGCCCGAGCGCTACGGGTGTCGGTGGAGGAGGCGGCGCTCGGCGTCATTCGTATCGCCGACGCCAGCATGGTCCACCTGCTCAAGCTCGTGTCCCTGCGCCGGGGCCGCGATCCCCGCGACTTCACCCTCATGGCCTTCGGCGGCGGCGGCCCCATGCACGCCGGCGCCCTCGCCCGGGAGCTGCGGGTGGGGCGGGTGGTGGTGCCGCCCCACCCGGGGCACTTCTCCGCCTGGGGCATGCTGGCGGGCGACCTCAGGCACGACCTCGTGCAGACGCGGGTGGCCCGTACCGGGGAGCTGGCCGACGACGAGGTGGACGAGGTGTGGCGGCGGCTGGCCGAGCGCCTCCTCGCCACCTTCCGCCACGAGGGTTTGCCCCCCGAGCGGGTGACCTTCCTCCGCTCCTTGGACATGCGCTACGCCGGCCAAGAGCACACGGTGAGCGTGCCCGTCCCCGACGGGGTGTCGGCCGTGGCCGAGCTGGAGGGCCGCTTCCACGAGCTGCACGAGCGGCTGTACACGTTCCGGCTCGACTCGCCGGTGGAGGTGGTCAACTTCCGCCTGGCCGGCGTGGCCGCCGTGCCCAAGCCGAAGCCGAGTCCCGTGCCGGCGAGGGGTACGGCCGAGGACGCCCTCAAGGGCAGGCGCCTGGTGGACTTCGACGAGCTGGGGCGGCGGCAGGCGTGCGTCTACGAGCGCGCCCGCCTGGGGGCACAGGCCGCCGTCAAGGGGCCGGCCATCATCGAGGAGCCGGCGGCGTCCACGGTCGTCCTTCCCGGCCAGACGGCGCGGGTCGATGAGGGCGGCGCCCTCGTCATCGAGGAGGACTCGTGACCGCCGCTTCCGGCAAGAGCATCGATCCCTTCACGGTGGAGATCGTGAAAGAGGGGCTGCTGGCCATCGGTGACGAGATGTTCGTGGCCCTCCAGCGCACCTCCAAGAGCCCCATCATCTACGAGGTGCTCGACTTCGGCTCGGGATTGACCGACGCCGACGGCCAGCTCATCACCCAGGGGAACGGGGTCACCGTGTTCATCGGCACCCTTACCTTCGCCGTCCGCCACGTCTTGGACAAGTTCGGGGCGGACGGGCTGAGGCCGGGCGACGTGGTGGCCACCAATGATCCGTACACGGGCGGCGGCACCCACCTCTCGGACGTGACCTTGGTGGTGCCCATCTTCTACCAGGGTCGCCTGGTCGCCTTCGCCGCCTCCAAGGCCCACTGGACGGAGGTGGGCGGCAAGGACCCGGGCTCGTGGACCACCGACTCGACGGAGATCTACCAGGAGGGGCTCCAGCTTCCCTGCGTCAAGCTGTTCGAGGAGGGACGCCCCGTGCCGGGCCTCATCGATCTCATCGCCGCCAACGTACGCCTGCCCGACATGACCCTGGGGGACATGTACGCGCAGGCCGCCGCCCTGAGGCTGGGCGAGGGGCGCTTCCAGGAGCTCTGCGACAAGTACGGGGTGGACGTCGTCCTCGACTCGGTAGAGAGCCTCCTCGACCACGGCGAGCGGATGGCCAGGCTGGGCTTGGCCCGGCTGCCCAGGGGAGTGTACGAGGCCGAGAGCTGGATCGACGACGACGGCCTCGGCCACGGCCCCTTCCGCGTCTGTGTCAAGGTCACCGTCGACGACGACGCCCTCGTCTGCGACTTCACCGGCTCCCACCCCCAGGTGCCGGGGCCGGTGAACTGCTCCTCCACCGGCCTTCACTCCGGTGCCCGCACGCTGTTCATGGCCGTCACCGATCCCGGCATTCCTGTCAACGACGGCTGCTTCCGGCCGCTCCAGGTCATCTGCCCTCCGGGGACCATCTTCACGGCCGAGCGCCCGGCTCCCGTCTCCACCTACTGGGAGACCCTCAACTACGTCACCGACCTCCTCTGGAAGGCGCTGGCGCCGGCCATCCCCGATCGGTTGCCGGCGGGGCACTTTCTGTCTGTGTGCGGGTCGGTGGTGGCGGGCAAGCACCCCGACACGGGCGAGCTCTTCCTGCTCGTGGAGCCTCACGCCGGCGGCTGGGGAGCGGCAGCGGCCAAGGACGGCGAGCAGGGGCTCATGTGCGTGGCCGACGGGGAGACGTACATGGTTCCGGTGGAGATCCTGGAAGCCCGCTACGGCGTGCTGGTCGAGCGTTACGCCCTCGATACGGAGCCCGCCGCCGGCGCCGGCCGCCACCGGGGCGGCAGGGGCTGCGTCCGAGCCTATCGGGCCCTGGCCGACGAGGTGTTCGTCACCGCCACCTGCGGCCGTCACCGGTACCCCCCCTGGGGGGTGGCGGGAGGGAAGGACGGATCGCGGAACGCCGTCCGCTTCCGCCACGCCGACGGACGGGTCGTGGAGATGGGGAAGTGCGCCCGCTACCGACTGGTCAAGGGGGAGGTGGTGGAGATCGTCACCGGCACCGGGGGTGGGTGGGGCGATCCCCGGAAGCGAGCGCTCCAGGCGGTGGTGGAGGACGTCCGGGACGGCTACATCACCCCCGACCAGGCCCGGGCTGACTACGGGGTGGTCATCGATCCCACCACCGGGCAGGCCCGCCGGGTGGGCCGGTGACGGCAGGCCGGCTGGAGCGGGCGCGGCAGGCCATGGCCGAGGCCGGCTGGGCAGGTCTCGTCCTCGTCTCCCCGGCCAGCCTGGCCCATCTCTGCGGGTTTCGGCCCATGCCCTACGAGCGGCTGGTGGCCCTCGTCGTCCGCCCCCACGGCCCTCCCCGGCTTGTCGTTCCCTCCCTGGAGGAGGAAGCGGCGGCGGAGCAGGCTCCCCAGGCCGAGCTCTACCCGTGGCGGGACGAGGAGGGACCGCAGGCGGCGCTGGCCGCCGCCCTCCACGGCCTGGAAGGGACGGTGGGGATCGAGAAGGCCCACCTCACCGTGGCCCAGCACGAGCTTCTGGCCGCCGCCCTGACCGACGCCTCCTTCGCCGACTGCGGGGCGCTTCTTGCCCGGCTGCGGGCGGTCAAGGACGAGGGCGAGCTGGCCGCGCTGCGCCGGGCGGCCGCCGTCATCGACCGGGTGGTGGAGCGGCTGGCGGCGGAGATTCGCCCCGGCCGCAGCGAGGCCGAGCTGGCGGCGCTGGCGGGCCTTCTCATCGGCCAAGAAGGAGGCGATGGGTCGGCATTTCCTCCCGCCGTGCTGGCCGGGGCCAGGTCGGCGCTTCCCCACGGAAGCCCCGGCTCCTCCCTCCTCCAGGAGGGCGACCTGGTCATCGTCGACGTAGGCGCCCAGGTGGCAGGCTACTGCTCGGACATCACCCGCACCTTCGTCTGCGGCAGGGAGCCGGACCGCCGCCAGCGGGAGCTTCTCCGGGTGGTGCGGCGGGCTCAGAAAGCCGGTATCGCTGCCGCCGTGGCCGGGAATCCGGCGGCGGCGGTCGATCGGGCGGCCCGGCAGGTGATCGAGGCTGCCGGGCTGGGGGAGCGGTTCGTCCACCGCACCGGCCACGGCCTGGGCCTGGAGGTACACGAGCCTCCCTACCTGACCGCCACCAACCCCGATCCCCTCCTTCCCGGCCAGGTAATCACCATCGAGCCCGGCGTCTACCTACCCGGCTACGGAGGCGTCCGTGTCGAGGACGACGTGGTCGTCACCGCCGCCGGGCCCGAGCTTTTGACCCAGGCTCCCGTCCTCGGGGAGGATTGACGGGGTGGGAGGGGTCGACCGGCGGCTGGAGGTGCTGGTCGACGAGCGCGCGGTGGCCGTCCGGGCGGCGGCGGTGGTGGCCGACGCGGCCCGAGCGGCTGTGGCCGAGCGGGGGGCGTTTGCCCTTGCCCTCTCCGGCGGGCGCACTCCCTGGGCGATGCTGGCCCGGCTGGCGGCCGAGGAGCTGCCCTGGTCGCAGACGGCCATCTTCCAGGTGGACGAGCGGGTCGCCCCCGCCCATCACCCCGACCGCAACCTCACCGGGTTGCAAGGGCATCTGCCCCCGGCCGCCCTTCCCCAGCTTCGGCCCATGCCGGTGGAGGAGACCGACCTGGAGGCTGCCTGCGCCCGCTACGCTGCCTCTCTGCCCGACCGTCTCGACCTCGTCCACCTGGGCTTGGGCGACGACGGCCACGCCGCCTCCCTCGTCCCCAGCGACCCGGTCCTGGCCGTCCGTGACCGCGATGTCGCCCTCACCGGTCCCTACCGGGGGTGGCGGCGGATGACCCTCACCTACCCGGCCCTCGACCGGGCCCGGCTCATCCTGTGGGTGGTCACCGGGGAGGAGAAGCGGGATCCCCTCCGCCGGCTCTTGGCCGGCGATCCCGCCATCCCCGCCGGGCGGGTGGCCGCCCCCCGCCAGCTCGTCATCGCCGACCGGGAGGCGGCGGGATAGGAGCCGGTGGTCGCCTACAGTACCTCCGTGCGCTCCTGCGTCCTCCTCAAGCTGGGCGAGATGGTGCTCAAGGGGAAGAACCGGGCTGCCTTCTACGCCCAGCTCCGGCGCAACGCCGCCCGCCTCCTGGCCGACCTGGGCCCCTTGGAGCTGCGACAGCGGGGCGGCGTCCTCGCCCTGCTGTCGCCGGCTCCCCAGGCGGAGCTGGTGGCTCGGGCCCGCGACCTCCTCGGTGTCAACCTCCTGCACCCGGCGGTCGCCGTCGACAGGACGCCGGAGGCGGCCGCCCAGGCGGCGGTGGACCTCCTCCGCGGCCGGCCCGGATCCACCTTCGCCGTCCGCGCCCGCCGCCGCGACAAGAGCTTCCCCCTCGGCTCCCACGACCTGGCCGCCCTCGTCGGCCGGGCCGTGCAGGACGCCCTCGGCTTGGCCGTCGATCTCACCCGCCCCGACCTGGAGGTGCACGTGGAGGTGGACAGGGACGAGATCTTCGTCTACTCCCAGCGCCTGCCCGGACGGGGCGGCCTGCCCGTGGGCGTCAGCGGCCGCGCCCTCGTCCTCCTGTCGGGCGGCATCGACTCGCCCGTGGCTGCCTACCGGGCCATGAAGCGGGGTCTTCGCTGCGACTTCGTCCACTTCAGCGGCCGGCCCTTTACCGGCCCCGAGTCGATCTACAAGGCCTACGCCCAGGTAGCCCGCCTCGACCGCTTCCAGGGCGGCTCCCGTCTCTTCATCGTCCCCTTCGGGCAGGCCCAGCGGCGGATCGCCGCCGCCGGCGCCGGCCGCTTGCAGGTGGTCGCCCAGCGGCGGCTGATGGTGCGGACGGCCTCCGCCCTGGCCCGCCGGGAGAGAGCGGAGGCGCTCGTCACCGGCGACTCCCTGGGCCAGGTGTCGAGCCAGACCCTGCGCAACCTGGCGGTGGTGGAGGAGGCGGCCGACCTCCCCGTGCTCCGTCCGCTCGTGGGCTGGGACAAGGCCGAGATCGTGACCGAGGCGGAGGAGATCGGGACGCTGGAGGTGGCCATCCTCCCGGCCGAGGACTGCTGCACCCTGTTCTCCAGCCCTTGGGCGGAGACGAGGGCCGATCCTGCCCGGCTGCGCGCCCTGGAGGCGAGGCTGGATGTGGCCGCCACGGTAGAGGCTCTTCTCGCCTCGGCCGAGCTCGTCTATCCCCGCTCCGAGCGCGGGCGGGAGGGATCGCCCCTCCCCTCGCCTCCCTCCACAGCCTCCAGTAACCGCCTGGCGAAGAGGTAGGCGTCGCCCAGCCAGCGGGCCGACACGTAGTTTCCGTCCACGACGGAGAAGGCGGCCGAGTCGTCGTCGGCGGTGCCGCGGCGGATGAGGACGCGCGGCCCGCGCACGAGCTGCCGCTCGGGGTCGTCCAAGGCGGAGCGCACCTCGTCCTCTACGTACGTGGGGTAGGTGCGGAACCGGCGGCCGTACCGCCAGAAGGTGGCCAGGTAGCCCATCCGCTCCAGGTATTTGGGCAGGCAGGTGGTGCGTCGGTGGGCGATGGCGCTTTGGCCCGACCGGGGGTCGCGGGCGCGGGCGACGACGAGAACGCCGTGGCATATCGCCCCCACCGGCTTTCCCTGCGCCAGAAGCTGGGCGGCCAAGCCCTGCACCGTGTCGCTCTCCAAGTACTGCCGCATGCCGGGAGCGTGGCCGCCGGCGAGAAGGAGGGCGTCCACCTCCTCCGGCCGCACTGCCGACCAGGAGACGGGAGAGCGAAACTCGGCCGCCCGCTCCAGCTCCCGGTAGAAGGCCTTGGCCACGGGGTCGGCGCCGAGCCGCCCCAGGAAGATCCCCCGCAACTGCACCGGGTCGGCGGCGGGAGCCCTGCCGCCGCGCTCGGTGGCGATGACCACGTGGTGGCCGGCATCGCGAAGGATCTTCCAGGGGACGGCCGCTTCGGTGGGCTCGAAGTCGGCGTCGGGGAGGGGCATGAGGACGGTGGCCATCTCCAGCCCACTTTACGCTCCGCTTACGTTGGCAATATGCCGATCTCACCCGTGTCCGCCACCATGAGAAGGAGGATGCCCGACTCGGCGCACGAGAGGAGAGGGCGGGGTCGCCCCCTCGTCCTGGCGGCGGCGGTCCTGCTTGCCCTGGTCGGCGGGGCGACGGGGCTCGCTTCCTCCCAGGCCCCACCCAAGGACGCCCGCGCCCTGGGGGAGGTCTTCTTCGGCCCCAACATGGCCCGGGCGGAGGTGGTGATGGTGGGACGGAGCGGGGTGCGGGTGTTCCGCATCGACCAAGGGCGGCTGCTGGCGGTGCGGCCGGAGGGGCTCGAGCTCCTCGAGCGCGACGGCAGCCGCTACCTCATCCCGGTGGCCCCGGCCGCCCAGGTGGTCGTCAACGGTCGCTCAGGCGGGACCGCTGATCTCGTGCGGGGGATGAACGTCATCACCATCCGGGACGGCGATCAGCCGGCCGAGGTGGTGCGGGCGACCGGCGGCGGCCGCCCGGGCAAGGCTCCCGGTCGGCCGTGACGGCGGCGGTGGCAGGCGGCTCGGTCGCCGCTCCCGCCGGCGCCACCGGCGGGGTGGTGCTCGTGGTGGAGGACGAGGAGTCCATCGGGGCGCTCGTGCGCACGTACCTCATCCGCGACGGCTACCAAGTGGTGTGGGTGCGCACCGGCGAGGAGGCGCTGGTCGAGCTGGCCCGCCACCCGGTGCGCCTGGTCGTCCTCGACATCGGCCTTCCCGGCATGGACGGGTTCGAGGTCTGCCGCCGCCTGCGGGCTCGGTCGGAGGTGCCCATCGTCATGCTCACCGCCCGCGACGAGGAGCCGGATCGGGTGGCGGGGCTGGAGCTGGGGGCCGACGACTACGTACCCAAGCCCTTCTCGCCCCGAGAGCTGGTGGCCCGGGTGAAGGCCGTCCTACGCCGGTCGGAGCCGGGGCCGCGGGAGGCCCGGCTGGAGCTGGGAGACGTGGTGGTGGACGTGGAGGGCCGAGAGGTGACGGTGGCCGGCCGGCCGGTGGAGCTGACGGCGAGGGAGTTCGACCTGCTCGCCTTCTTCCTGGAGACGCCCGGCATCGTCCACAGCCGTGACCGCTTGCTCGACCGGGTGTGGGGGATGAGCTATCCAGGCGGCACGCGCACCGTGGACGTCCACGTGGGCCAGCTCCGGCGCAAGCTGGGCCGCCCGGACCTCATCCGCACCGTCCGCGGCGCCGGGTACAAGGCCGTCCTCCCGTGAGAGCGATGAGCCGGCGCCGGCGTCCGCTTCCCTCCCTGCGCCGGCGCCTGTTCGTGTCCACGGTGGTGATCGTCATCGCCTCCATCGGCGTCGCCTTGGCCGTGGGCGTGTTGCTCACCCGCCGGGCGGTGGAGCGGGCCAACCTGCGCGACCTGAGCAACCAGGCCGATCTCTTGGCCCAGCGGGAGCGGGAGGATCTCCTGCCCCTGTCCAAGCTCGAGCGGCTCAGGCCCTTCCTGACCAGGCAGAAGGAGACGGTGGAGGTGGTCGACCTGTCCCGGCCCTCGCCCTACCTGCCCGACCGCAGCCGCCTGGTGGTGCGGGTCGGGGGCGAGGCCCAGGGCACGGTGAGCGTCGACGGCCAGCGCTACTTCTTCGCCGCCCGCAACGTGCAAGGCAAGGGCTTCGTGCTCCTGCGCCCGGCCGGGCTGACCTCCTCCGACTGGTGGCCCTTCCTGCAAGGCCTGCTCCTCGCCAGCTTGGTGGGGTTGGCCCTGGCTGCCCTGGGCTCCTTCGTCAGCGCCCGCGCCATCGCCCGCCCCCTGCGCCGGGTGGCCGAGGCCAGCCGCACCCTGGCCGGAGGGGTGTCGCCGGCGCCGGTACCGGGGGAAGGGTCGAGCGAGCTTGCCTCCCTGGCTTCCTCCTTCAACGAGATGGCGGCCCAGCTGGAGCGGGCCCGGGAGGCGGAGCGCACCTTCCTCTTGTCCGTGAGCCACGAGCTGAAGACTCCTCTCACCGCCATCCGCGGCTACGCCGAGGGGCTGGAAGAGGGGGCGTTCGGGCCGGAGGAGGCGGCTGCCACCATCCGGGAAGAGGCGCGGCGCCTGGAGCGCCTCGTCCGCGACCTCCTCGACCTGGGGCGCATGAACCGGAGCGAGTTCGCCGTTCACCGGATACCCGTGGACCTGGCGGAGGTGGCCCGGGAGGCCGTGCGGCGCCACGAGAGCGAGGCCCGGGCCTGCGGAGTGGAGCTGGAGGCGGTGGGCTCGGACCCGGCATTCGCCCAAGGCGATCCCGACCGGGTGCTCCAGATCGTCTCCAACCTGGTCGAGAACGCCCTCCGCTCCACTCCGGCCGGGGGGGCGGTGCGCGTCCAGACGGCGCCCGGCCTCCTCCGGGTGGAGGACACGGGGGTGGGGCTGGCGCCGGAGGACCTGCCCCGGGCCTTCGAGCGCTTCTACCTCTACGACCGCTACGACCGCAACCCGGACGGGCGGCGGTTGGGGAGCGGCCTCGGCCTGGCTATCGTCAAGGAGCTGACGGAGCGGATGGGGGGAACCGTGTCGGTGGAGAGCCGCCCCGGCCAGGGAACCGCCTTCACCGTCCGTCTGCCGGTGAGTCCGTCCGCTCCTCTCCACCGCCCGGCCTCCTCGCTCGCTCGGAGGTAGGCGGGATCCAAGCGGCCGGCCGCTGGCCGGCGCCGACGCCGGCGCGGCAGCCGTCAGCGGAGGCGGCGGCGGGCCTCGGCCACCGCCGCCCGCACGTCCTCCGGCCCCGGTCGAAGGCGGGGACGCTGCTCCGCCGGAGGGGCGAAGGTGTCCTCCCGCACGCTCCGCGCCACCTCCTCGTGGGCCCGACGGAAGGGAACGCCGGCCCGGACGAGCTCCTCGGCGGCGTCGGTGGCGAAGAGGAGGGGATCGGCGCAGGCAGCGCGGAGGCGCTCCCGGTCGAAGCGGGCTTCCCGCACGAGCACGGTCAGAGCAGCCAGGGTGGAGGCTGCGTCCCGGCGGGCGGCGAAGACGGGCGGCTTGTCCTCTTGCAGGTCGCGGTCGTAGGCCAGGGGAAGCCCCTTGACGACCGCCAGAAGCCCGGCGAGGCGGCCGAGAGCGGTACCGGCCTTGGCCCGGGCCAGCTCGGCCACGTCCGGGTTGAGCTTGTGGGGCATCATGGAGGAGCCGGTGGCCGCCGCCTCGGGCAGGCGGAGGAAGGCGAACTCGCTGGTCGACCAGAGGACGATCTCCTCGCCCACGCGGGAGAGGTGGGAGTGGAGGAGGGCGCAGGCGTACAGGTAGTCGAGGGCGAAGTCGCGGTCGGCCACAGCGTCCAGGGAGTTGCGCAGGCGCGGTCCTGGGGGAGGGGGGAGAGGAAGGGTGGACCCGGCCAGGGCGGCCGCCCCCAGGGGCGAGGGGGCGGCCTGGTCGGCGGCGAGCCGGAAGCGGGCCCGGTCGCGCTCCAGCATCTCCACCCAGGCGAGCAGGTGGTGGCCGACGGTGACCGGCTGCGCCCGCTGGAGGTGGGTGTAGCCGGGCATGGGGGTGTCTGCCTCCTCCTCGGCCCGGTCGAGGATGGCGGCCTGGAGGCTCTCGATCCCCGCCAGCGCTTCCCGGCAGGCGTCCTGGACGTACAGGCGCAGGGCCGCCGCCACCTGGTCGTTGCGCGAGCGGCCGGCCTGGATCTTCCGTCCCACCTCGCCCAGCAGCCGCTCGATGGCGGAGTGCACGTCCTCGTCCCCATCGTCGATGTCGCTCGCCGATATCGACGACAGCAGCCGCTCCGCCTCCGCCAGCTCGGCCTCGCTCAGCAGGCCGGCGGCAGCCAGCCGGCGGGCATGGATCCTGGTGCCTGCGACGTCGTAGGGGAGGAGCTCGGCGTCGTCGGCCCGCAGGAACTGCCACACCTCGGGCGCCGGGCCCCGCTCCACCCGGCCTGCCCACAGGGTCATGCTCGGGCTAGCTTCTTGTCGCGGGCCGCCGCCAGCTCCGTCTCCAGCCCGGCGATGTGGACGTACCCCGCCGCCGCTTGGTGGGGGAAGGTCTCGCCGGGGGCGTAGGAGGCCAGGGTCTCGGCGTACAGGGCATGGGGGGAGCGGCGCCCCACCACCACCGCCGCCGACGGCTGGAGGCGGACCCGCACCTCGCCCTCGACCAGCCGCTGCGTCTCGTCGACGAAGGCGTCGACGGCTCGCCGGGCGGGGCTGAACCACAGCCCTTCGTAGACGAGGTCGGCCCAGCTGGCCTCCAGACCCCGCTTGATCCGCTGCTCGGCTCGGGTCAGGACAAGGTCCTCCAGCGCCCGGTGGGCCTCGATGAGGGTCACCGCCGCCGGCGCCTCGTAGACCTCCCGGCTCTTGATGCCCACGGCCCGGTTCTCCACCATGTCGATGCGGCCGATGCCGTAGGCGCCGGCGCGGGCGTTGAGGAGGGCAATGAGCTCGTGCAGGGGGAGCTCGGCTCCGTCCAGGGACACCGGCACCCCGGCCTCGAAGCCCACCACCATCTCCTCCGGCGGGGGGGCGGCGGCGGGGTGGCGGGTGAGG
>FWPU01002992.1_pt1 | contig 44335 bp, 36 predicted proteins | sample 2228361 | NCBI WGS metagenome assembly FWPU01 (sample SAMEA103939777, study PRJEB20133) | metagenome
GGTCGCCCGGCGCGAAGGCCCGCAATCCGGATTGCGGGCCTCAGGTGCGGTTTTAACCGCTGCCGGTTTGCCGGAAAACCCTAAGAACTTTTGGAGAGCACCTCTAGAAGATGGCGATTTTGCCACGGCCGTCAATCGCGCCTACTATGCCGTCTTTTACGCGGCCAATGCGCTCTTGGCAACACAAGGATTGGAGCGCAGTAAACACTCGGGCGTGATCGCTGCGTTCCGCCAGCAGTTTGTCAAAACTGGCCTGATCGAAGCCGAGTACAGCGATTTCTACGGTGTGCTCTTGGAGGATCGCCAACGGGGCGACTATGACGATTGGGAGGTCGTGGATTGGGAAGTGGCCCAGCGAGACTTGGAGCGAGCAGGTCGCTTTGTCGAGCGTGTGGAGGAGTACCTGCGTAGAGTGGGGGCAGTGGAGTGAACGAGAATCTGGCACACTTGCAATCCCATGAAGTGGCCGCTCTGAGCGCGTGTGTTGAGCGGCTGGCAGCCCGCCTGAATGGGCAACTTGTTGCGGTCTACCTGTTCGGGTCCAAGGCGCGGGGGGATTTCACATCTGACTCTGATCTCGATTTGTTGATCATTCTCGACCACGTGGATGGGAATATCCAGGACGAGATCCACTTATTGGGCACGCGTGTTTCACTGGAATACGACGTGCTGATCAACACTCACATTCTGAGTCGCGCGCGCTGGGAGGAGATGAGACGCCATCAGGCCACACTGTGGCGCGAGGCACAGCGGGATGGTATTGCGCTGACGCCGGGGCCACCAGCCGCGCCGCCGTGAACCGGCGGCGCGGGGAGGGCCATCCCGTATCGGCCCTTCAGGCCGATGCGGAGATTGATGACATATTCTATGGGTAAAGGAGGCGGTTCTATGGATCAACCCAAAATCGGTGTCTATATCTGCGACTGCGGCGTCAACATCGCCGCCACGGTGAACGTGGCCGACGTGGTCAAGTTCGCCGCGGGGCTGCCCAACGTCGCCGTCGCCCGCGAGTACAAGTACGTCTGCTCCGAGCCGGGGCAGAATATGATCAAGGAGGACATCCGCAACCTCGGCCTCAACCGGGTGGTGGTGGCCTCCTGCACCCCGCGCATGCACGAGGTCACCTTCCAAAACGCCGTGGCCGAGGCCGGCCTCAACCCCTACTACTTTGCCATGGCCAACATCCGCGAGCATGTCTCGTGGGTCGTGCGCGACGGGGCGGCGGCGACGGCCAAGGCCAAGCGGCTGGTGGCCGCGGCGGTGGCGCGGGTGGGCTACCAGCAGCCGCTCGAGCCGCGCAAGGAGCCGGTCACCAAGGCGGCGCTCGTCGTCGGCGGCGGTATCGCCGGCATCCAGGCCGCGCTGACGATGGCCGACGCCGGCTACCCGGTCTACCTGGTCGAGCGGGAGCCGTCCATCGGCGGCCACATGGCGCAACTGGACAAGACCTTTCCCACCCTGGACTGTAGCACCTGTATTCTCGGCCCCAAGATGATAGATGCCGGTCGGCATCCCAACATCACCCTCCTGACCTGGAGCGAGGTCGAAGAAGTATCGGGCTACGTGGGCAATTTCAAGGTCAAGGTGCGCAAAAAGGCGCGTTACGTGGATGAGGACACGTGCACGGGCTGCGGCCTGTGTTGGAGCACGTGCCTCACGCGCCGCGTCCCGCGCTTGAAACTGATCAAGATGGGCGAGATGAGCATCGGGGAGAGGAGGCCTGGGGAGCGATGAGCAAAGTATCGATCAGCGAGATCCTCGACCGCTATCCGGCGGACAGGACTTCGAGCCTGGCCGTCCTGGAGGACATCCAGGCGGAGTACAAGTTCCTGCCCCGCGAGGCGCTGGAGGAAGTTGCCCGGCGGCTGCGTATGCCTCTGAGCGAGGTCTACCAGATCGCCACATTCTTCAAGGCCTTCAGCCTGAAGCCGAAGGGGGATTACGTGATCAAGGTATGCCTGGGCACGGCCTGTCACGTGGCCGGCGGTGCGCGTATCCTCGATCAACTGGAGCGCGACCTGGGCATCAAGGCGGGCGGCACGACATCCGACGGCCGCTTCTCCCTCGAAGCGGTACGCTGCGTGGGCGCCTGCGCCCTCAGCCCGATCATCCTGGTGAACGAGGAGCCGCATAGCAAGATGACCCCCGCCACGGCTAGCGAGTTGATCGCCAAGATGGTCAGCGGCAAGACAGAGGCCGCCGGAGAGCCACAACCCGAGTTGCCTTCGCGGGCACCGGTGGACCTGGCGGGCGTTCCGCCCACAGGTTAGTATGGAGGTAAAACGATGCCGAAACTGAAGAGCCTCGAAGAACTGCAACAGTTGCGTGAGCGAGTGCAGCGGGACATCAAAGCCCGCACCGAGACCAACGTGACCATCACGGTAGGGATGGGCACCTGCGGCATTTCGGCGGGCGCGCGCGAAGTGATGCACGCCATCCTGGCCGAGTTGGACGCCCGCAAGATTGACGCTCACGTGACTACCGTCGGCTGTATCGGCATGTGCTCGAAAGAGCCGCTGGTGGATATTCAACAGGGCGACGAGCCGCGCGTCACCTACGGCAATGTCACCCCGGCGATGGTGCCGCGCCTCATCGAGGAGCACCTGGTGCGGGGCAACGTGGTGAACGAGTGGGTCGTCGGGCGGGTGGCGAGGTAGGAGGAAAGAAATGGCTGAACAGTATCGCGCTGACGTGCTAGTCTGCGCCTGCCCGGCCTGCACACTCGCCGGCGGCGCGGAAATGCGGCAGGCGCTTAAAGCAGAAGTAGAGCGGCGTGGCCTGGCGGGCGAGGTGCGGGTAGTCGAAACAGGCAGCCGCGGCTTTTGCGCCGTAGGCCCGATCGTCGTCGTGCAGCCGGAAGGCATCCTCTACCGCCAGGTGCGCGCGGCGGACGTGCCGGAACTGGTGGAGGAGACGCTGATCAAGGGTCGCGTCGTCGAGCGGCTGGCGTACCAGGAGCCGGAGACCCACAAGGCGATCCCGCGCTACGACGAGATCGCCTTCTACGGCAAACAGATGCGCCTCGTGCTGCGCAACTGCGGGCTGATAGACCCCCAGAACATCGAGGAATACATCGCCGTCGGCGGCTACCAGGCGCTGGGCAAGGCGCTCACTTCGATGACCCCCGAGCAGGTGATCGAGGAGGTCAAAAAGTCGGGGCTGCGCGGGCGCGGCGGGGCCGGTTTCCCCACCGGCCGCAAGTGGGAGGCCACCCGCAACGCTCCGGGCGATGTCAAGTACGTCGTCGCCAACGGCGACGAGGGCGATCCCGGCGCGTTTATGGATCGCAGTCTCCTGGAAGGGGATCCGCACAGCGTTCTGGAAGGCATGACCATTGGCGCCTATGCTATCGGCGCGCACGAGGGCTATATCTACGTGCGCGACGAGTACCCCCTGGCGGTGAAGAATGTGGGTATTGCCATCGAGCAGGCGCGGGAGTATGGTCTCTTGGGACAGGACATCCTGGGTAGCGGGTTCGACTTTGACGTAAAAGTGGTTCGCGGCGCCGGGGCCTTTGTCTGCGGCGAGGAGACAGCGCTGCTGGCTTCCATCGAGGGCCGTGCCGGCAATCCACGCCCGCGCCCGCCCTTCCCGGCGCAGAGCGGCCTGTGGGGTAGGCCAACAAACATCAATAACGTCAAGTCCTGGGCCAACGTCCCGCTCATCATCAGCCGTGGCGCTGATTGGTTCAGCCAGATCGGCACCGAGACCAGCAAAGGGACGATGATCTTTTCACTGGTCGGCAAGGTCAACAACACCGGGCTGGTCGAAGTGCCGATGGGCATCTCGCTGCGGGAACTGATCTTTGACATCGGCGGGGGCATCCGCGATGGCAGGCGGTTCAAGGCAGTGCAGACGGGTGGACCCTCGGGCGGCTGCATCCCGGCAGACCTGCTCGACCTGCCGGTGGATTACGAGCGGCTGAAGGAGGCCGGCTCGATTATGGGCTCCGGCGGCATGATCGTGATGGACGAGCGCACCTGCATGGTGGATGTCGCCCGCTATTTTCTTGATTTTCTCAAGGACGAGTCGTGCGGCAAGTGCACCCCCTGCCGCGAGGGGATCAAGCAGATGCTGGCGATCCTGACCCGCATCACCACCGGGCAGGGAGAGATGGCCGACCTGGAGACGCTAGAGACGCTGGCCCGCGTGGTGAAGGACGCCTCGCTGTGCGGCCTGGGCCAGACAGCGCCCAACCCCGTCCTCAGCACGCTGCGCTACTTCCATGACGAGTACGTGGCGCACATCGAGGACAAGAAATGCCCCGCGGGCGTGTGCAAGCCGCTGATCGAGTACTATATCCTCGCCGACGCCTGCACCGGCTGTACCTTGTGCGCGCGCAAATGCCCGCAAGAAGCGATCAGCGGGGAGAGGAAGAAGGCGCACGTCATTGACCCGGCCAAGTGCATCAAGTGCGGCGTCTGCTTCGATGTGTGCAAATTTGAGGCGGTGGGTGTGAGATAGATGGGCGTCCGAGATCCTCAGACCGAGTGGCTGCGTGTGCAGGCGTATCGCCGCATGAGCGGCGAACAACGTATCGCGTTGGCAGCAGAGATGTATGAAGATGGCGTCGCCATCGTGCGAGCCTCGATCCTCGATCGCCATCCGGACATCAGCGCCGACGAACTTGAACGACAAGTGCGCCGTCGTATCCTGCCGCGCGAATTGGCGCTGCAGGTCGAGCGTTACTTGCAGGCGAGGGCGAGCCAGTGAGCACCCAAAGTCAAATCTTGCTCTTCATCATTGACCAACTGGAGCGACTGGACATCCCTTACATGCTGGTTGGCTCGTTCGCCTCCAACTACTGGGGACGGCCGCGCTTCACCCACGACGCCGATATAGTCATCGAGATTCCGGCTGCTAAGGCAGCGCCTCTGGCGAGCGCACTGGAGGCCGATTTCTATGCGCCCGGGTTTGTCATTGAGGAAGCGATCGCCAAACGTTCGCACTTCAACGCCATCCACCTGGAACAGTCTTTCAAGGTAGACTTTTGGGTGCGCAGCGATGAGCCGTATGCGTGCGAGGCCTTTCAACGCCGACGGCTGGTGACGATGTTTGGACGCCCGGTGTGGCTGCACAGTCCGGAAGACACTATCCTGAGTAAACTCCGTTGGTACAAGATGTCGCCGGTACTCGACCGGCAACTGCAAGACGCGCTGGAAGTGTACGAGATTCAGGAGCCCGATCTAGACCAGGATTACCTGGACAGATGGGCAGACCGGTTGGGCGTGGCCGATTTGTTGGCTCGCATCCGGGCCGAAGCAAGTCGCCCGCCCCAGGAAGAGAGATAACCGAGGAGGACGTCTGCATGGTTAAACTGATCATTGACGGACAGGAAATCCAGGCGGAAGAAGGCCAGACCATCCTGGAGGTCGCCAGGGCGAACGGCATCGAGATCCCCACGCTGTGCTACCATCCGCTGCTGGAACCGTATGGGGCCTGCCGGTTGTGCGTGGTGGAAGTCGTCGCCAACGGCCGGCTGGGGCTGCAAACTGCCTGCACGTACCCGGTCGAAGAAGGGCTGACAGTGCTGACCCGCTCACCGGCGGTAGTCGAGGCCCGCCGGGTCGTACTAGGGCTGCTGCTCTCGCGCTGTCCCAACGTCGAGTTGATCCAGAACCTGGCGCGGGAGTATGGGGTTACAGAGCCGCCCTTCCCGACCGATACACCGGAAGAGCGCTGTATCCTGTGCGGCCATTGCGTGCGCACCTGCCACGAACTGGTCAAGGCCGACGTGCTGAACTTTTCCGAGCGCGGCATCGAGCGGCGCGTGGGGCCGCCGTTCCTCGAAAAGACCCGCCTGTGTATCGGCTGCGGCGCGTGTACGATCATGTGCCCCACCGGCGCGATCGAGATCGTGCTGGAAAAAGAGGCTGTCTACCGCGAAAAGCCGCTGGGCCCGACGAGCGCCATCTGGGTGCCCTCGCCCCAGGCGGTGCCGCGCGTGCCGGTGATTGACACCGACGCCTGCATCCGCTTCCGCCAGAACGACCGCACCAACGGCGAAATCCCCGACGCCTGCGGCGCCTGCCAGATGGTCTGCGAGGCGGGGGCGATTGATTTCGACCAGAAAGATGAAATCATCGAACTGGACGTGGGCGCCATCGTCGTCGCCACCGGGTTCGAGATGTGGGACCCCACGCGGCTCAGCCAGTATTCCTACGGCAAGTCGCCCAACATCATCACCGGGTTAGAGTTCGAGCGCCTCTCGAACGCCGGCGGCATCACCGGCGGCGAGATCCGCCTCGCCGACGGGCGCAAGCCGGAAAAGGTCGCCATCATCCACTGCGTCGGCTCGCGCGACCACAACGCGCACGAGTACTGCTCGCGCATCTGCTGCATGTACAGCCTCAAGCAGGCGCACCTGGTGCGCGATAAAACCGGCGCCGAGGTGTACGAGTTCTACATGGACATGCGCGCCTTCGGCAAGGCGTATGAAGAGTTCTACGAGCGCGTCCAGGAGGAGGGCGTGACGATGGTGCGCGGGCGCGGCGCCGAGGTCGAAGTGCTCCCCGACGGCAAACTGCGCGTCAAGGGCGAGGACGCCAACCTGGGGCGGGTGGTGTCGGTGGACGTGGACATGGTGGTGCTCAGCAGCGCCATCGAAGCCCCGCGCGACGCCGACCGGGTGGCAGCGCTCTTTGGCCTGGGGCGCTCGACGGACGGCTTTTTCGCCGAGGCGCACCCCAAGTTGCGCCCGGTGGAGACCAACACCGAAGGCGTATTTCTGGCCGGCTGCGCCCAGGGCCCCAAGGACGTGCCCGATACGGTGGCGCATGCCGGGGCCGCCGCTTCGATGGCGCTGGCGTTGCTGGACAAGGGCGAGGTCACCATTTCGCCGGCCACTGCCGTGGTGGACGAGAAACTGTGCTCCGCCTGCAAGACCTGCATCGCGCTCTGCCCATACACGGCGATCAGTTTCGTCGAGGCGGACAATGTGGCCCGCGTGAACGAGGCGCTGTGCAAGGGATGCGGTACCTGCGTGGCGGCCTGCCCTGCCGGGGCCATCACCGCGCGTCACTTTACCGACGAGCAGATGATGGCGCAGATTGAGGCGCTGCTGCGCGTACCGGCATAGATCGCGCATTACGTTTTACGCATTACGTGGCGTGGAACGTGGGACGTGAAACGTAAAACGTAAAACGTAAGATGTAAAACGTGAAACGTAAAATGCGAGGTATTGACTATGAACGGATCCTTTGAACCCCGAATCATTGCATTTCTGTGCAACTGGTGTACCTACGCGGCGTCGGATACTGCCGGGGTCTCGCGTATGGAACAGCCGCCGAATGTGGACATTATCCGCGTGATGTGCACGGGCCGCATTGACCCGGTTTTCGTGCTCAAGGCGTTCGCCGAAGGCGCCGACGGCGTGATCGTCTCCGGCTGCCATCCGCCCAGCGATTGCCACTACCAGCAGGGCAACTATAAGACATTCCGGCGTATGCCGTTGGTGGAGGCGCTGCTCGCGCAGTATGGCATCGAGAAAGAGCGCTTCCACTGGGGCTGGATCTCCGGCGCGGAGGCGCCCAAGTGGGCGCAGTTGACGCGCGAGTTCACCGAGCAGGTGCGTGAGTTGGGGCCGTTGAACTGGAAGCGACAGATCGAGAGCAAGGAGTGAACCAATGGCAGATAAACTAAAGTTAGGACTTTACTGGGCTGCCTCCTGCGGCGGCTGCGAGATCGCCATCGTCGAGTTGCGGGAAAAGATTCTCGATCTGGACGCGGCAGCAGACATCCTCTTCTGGCCGGTGGCGGTGGACGCCAAGTACAAGGACGTGGAGGCAATGCCCGACGGCCATCTCGATGTCTGCCTGTTCAACGGCGCGATCCGCACTAGTGAGAACGAGCACCTGGCGCATCTGCTGCGGAAGAAATCGAAGGTGTTGGCAGCGTTCGGCTCGTGCGCCTGCGAAGGCTGTATCCCAGGTCTTGCCAACCTCTTTGACCGTCAGTCTATTTTCGAGCGCGTCTACCTGGAGGCGCCGTCGGTGGACAACCCCAACGGCATCGTCCCGCAGCCTTCCACTCAGGTACCCGAGGGGGAGATCACCATTCCCAAGTTCTACAACACGGTCAAGACGCTGGGCCAGGTGGAGGACGTGGACTATTTCATTCCCGGCTGTCCGCCGCAGGCGCCCCAGATCTGGGCGGTGATCGAAGCCATCTTGAGCGGCAATCTCCCGCCCAAGGGCAGCGTCGTCGGGGCGAACGCAAAGACCGTCTGTGATGAGTGCAAGCACACGCGGACGGAGAAGCGCATCAAGAAATTCTACCGCATCCACGAGATCATCCCTGATTCCCAAACGTGCCTCTTTGACCAGGGGATCATCTGCGCCGGCCCGGCTACGCGCGGCGGCTGCGGCGCGCTATGCCCTAGCGTGAACATGCCTTGCCGCGGCTGCTACGGCCCGCCGCCCAACGTGATTGACCAGGGCTCTTCGCTCCTTTCTGCAGTGGCCTCGGTAGTGGACGCCGACACCGAAGAGGAAGCGGCGCGCATCGTGGGCGAGATTCTGGATCCGGTAGGGACATTCTATCGGTTTGGGCTGGCAGCGTCGCTGTTGCATCGGCGTAAGATACCGACAGTATGACGTTAGGAAGCGGGCCCCAGAAAATAAAATATGGATGAACGTGAGTTTCTGAACCGCGCCGCTAACGGGCAGGGTGATTTTGTCCAAGAGGTTCTCGCGCTCTTGGAAACCCATGGCGCGCCTTTCTGCCTAGTTGGCGGCTTGGCGGTGAATGCGTACGCCGAACCGGTGGTCAGTCTGGATATGGACATCGTTGTCGTCGCGGAGCAACTCGAGTCGCTGGTCGGCATATTGCAGACATATTTTACCGTCAAACGGTATCCGCACAGTATCAACGTGACCAGTCCCAAGTCGGACTTGCGCGTGCAACTCCAGACGGACGCCCGTTATCAGCCGTTTGTCCAGAGGGCGGTACGCAAAAAGGTATTGGGCTACGAACTGCCGGTAGCCGCGCTCGAAGATGTGCTGCAGGGCAAACTGTGGGCCTATGCCGACGTCGAGCGCCGTCCCAGTAAGCGCCAGAAAGACCTGGCCGACATTTTGCGGTTGGTAGAGGCACATCCTCACCTGGAGGCTATGCTGCCGGAACACATCAAGCGTATGCTGCAGTAACGGTTGGAGGAGATTATGCAGAAAATAAGCATTGACCCCATCACGCGGCTCGAAGGCCACGGGCGGATTGACATCTTTCTCGACGAGGCGGGTGATGTTGCAAACGCCTATCTCGTCATCCCCGAACTGCGCGGGTTCGAGAAATTCGCCGAGGGCCGCCGCGTGGAGGAACTTACCGACATCACCCCGCGCATCTGCGGCGTCTGCCCGGAGGCGCACCACATGGCCTCGACCAAGGCCTGCGATGCCGTCTTTCACGTAGACCCGCCACCCACGGCCAAGAAACTGCGCGAGTTGTTCTATTCGGCTTTTTACGTGGCCGACCACACCGTCCACTTTTACATCCTCGGCGCGCCCGATTTTGTGATGGGCCCCGATGCGCCAGTGGCCGAGCGCAATATCCTGGGCGTGATCCACAAAGTCGGCGTCGAGATCGGCGGACGGGTCATCAAGTGCCGCGGGCTGGCGATGGACATCATCGGCATGTTGGGCGGACGTAAGATCCACCCGACCTTCGGGCTGCCTGGCGGCGTGGGCAAGGCCATCACGGAAGAAGAGCGCCAGCAGATCGAGGCCATCGCGCGCGAAGAGGTCGAGTTTGGGCTGTTCAGCCTGCAACTCTTCCGCGACGTGGTGCTGGCGAACAAGGGCTACGTGGACTTGATCGTATCCGATGCTTTCACTACGCCCACCTACTATATGGGCCTGGTGGATGAGAACAACAAGGTCAATTTCTACGATGGCCTGGTGCGCGTCGTCGGCCCGGATGGCCAGGAACTGGTCAAGTACGCGCCGGAGCAATATCTGGACGTGGTTGCCGAGCACGTCGAACCCTGGACGTACCTGAAATTCCCATACCTCAAGCAAGTGGGGTGGAAAGGGTTCGTGCCTGGCAAGGACAGCGGCGTCTACCAGGCCACGCCCCTCTCGCGCCTCAACGCCGCCGACGGGATGGCGACGCCGCGCGCCCAGGAAGCCTATGAGGAGTTTTACAAGACGCTCGGTGGTAAGCCGGTGCATCATACGCTGGCGACCCACTGGGCGCGGCTGATAGAATTGCTCTATGCTGCCGAACGGCTGTTGGAACTGGCGACCGATCCCGAGATCACCGACCCGCACGTGCGCGTCATCCCCACCGAAACGCCGACCGAGGGCGTGGGCATCGTCGAAGCGCCGCGTGGCACATTGACCCATCACTATATCACCGACGAGAAGGGGATCGTCCAAAAGTGCAACCTCATCGTCGGCACGACCAACAACTATGCGCCGATCTCGATCTCGATTAAGAAGGCGGCGCAGGCAGTGATCCAGAAAGGCCAGGTCAGTGAGGGGATTCTCAACAGGGTGGAAATGGCCTTCCGCTCCTACGACCCCTGCTTCGGCTGTGCCACGCACACGCTGCCGGGGCAGATGCCGCTGGAGGTGCGTATCTTTGATACGGCGGGAGATGTAGTGGAAGTGCTGAAGCGTTAGTTGGTAGATTGGTAGTTGGTAGATTGGTAGATTGGTAGTTGGTGAGGTTACCCAATTACCGGTTTACCAGTCTACCAACTACTTTATTGAGGGACTGGTGGCTTGAAGAAGACGTTGGTAGTCGGTCTGGGCAATCCCATCCTCACCGACGACGGCGTCGGCATCCACGTCGTCCGCGCGGTGCAATCACGCCTCACGCATCACACATCACGTATCACGCATCACGCCTCGCATCCGGATTTTGCCGAGGCCAGTGTGGGGGGCGTGCGCCTGTTGGAGATTATCGCCGGCTACGAGCGGGTCATCATGGTGGATGCCATCCAGACTTCCGGTGGAAAGCCCGGTGACATTCACCGCCTGTATCCCAGCGATCTGTGCGCGTCGCTGCACTCCGGCTCGACGCACGATCTCTCGCTGGCCGGGGCATTGGCATTGGGGCGCGAGATGGGTATGACGTTGCCCGCAGACGAAGACATTCTCATCGTCGCCATCGAAACCGAGGACGTACTGACCTTTGGCGAGACGTGCACCCCGGCAGTGGCGGCGGCCATCCCGCGCGCGGTCGAGGCAGTGCTAGCGGAATTGACGAAGGAGACGGGATGAGTCCCTTGTCAGAATGGCTGATATTGGCTACAATTGTATTATGCTAGCCAATTCTGGAAGGAGATGAGAAATACCCGCGACGATCACCGCGACCGAAGTGAAGAGTCATTTTGGCGAGATTATCCGCCGCGTCTGCAAAGGTGGCGAAACACTGGTCGTCGAACGCGGCGGGCTGCCGGTATTGGTTATGATGCCGCTGCAAGAGTACAAGGCGCTGAGGGAGCGCCGTTTCGCCGCATTCTCCCGCCAGGTGGGCCAGGCAGCGGAAAGGCAAGGGCTGACCGAAGAGCAGTTGATGCAGGAATTGGAGGAGGACAAGCAGGCCGTCTATCAGGAGGCCTATGGCAAGGCCGCGGCCTGATGTCCGAGTGATGGTGGACGCCAATGTACTGCTGGCCGGCGTGGTCTTTCCGCGCTGGCCGTGGGAGGTTCTGCGATACGCGGTGCGAGGCGACTTTTGCCTGGTCTTGTGTCCCTACGTGATCCGTCAGGCCCATCGGCGGATCGCTCGACGTTTCCCAGATTTCCTAACGGCGTTTGAAGAATTCCTGGCTCATTGCCCGCACGAACTCGTGCCTGATCCTACCCCCAAGACGTTGAGGCACATATTCATCTGGTGCGCGATGAGACGGATGTACCGTTGGCATTGGCGGCGGTTCAGGCGCGTGTAGACTACTTGGTTACAGAGGACAAAGACTTGACGGTGATGGATGAGACGACGGCAGAATTACGCCGTCACGTTCAACCGTTGATTTCAGGCACATTCTTGCGTCAGGTCATGGGCTGGGCTTCTGAGGAATTGGAAGCAGTACGGCGACGTACGTGGGCCGATATGGCGTGATGATATGACGTTGGCCGTGCTTTCCCATTCCGCCCGCCACATCACGATTACCGGCGTCGTGCAGGGCGTCGGTTTTCGCCCCTTTGTCTACCGCCTGGCGCGCGAGCACGGCTTGACCGGCTGGGTGCTTAACCACTCCGGCGGAGTAGAGATCGCCGTCGAGGGCCCGCCAGAAGCGCTGGCGGCGTTCGTGCGCGACCTGGAGGCGCAAGCCCCACCGTTGGCACGTATCGAGGCGATTGCCGTCGTCGAGGAGCCGCCTGTCGGCTACACGGCCTTTGAAATCCGCCACAGCGTGGCCGAGGAAGGGCGCTACCAACTCGTCTCACCCGACATCGCCACCTGCCCCGATTGTCTGCGCGAACTGCTCGACCCCGCCGACCGCCGTTACCGCTATCCGTTCACCAACTGCACCAACTGCGGCCCGCGGTTCACCATCATCCGCGACATCCCCTACGACCGGCCCAACACCACGATGGCGCCGTTCAACATGTGCCCTGACTGCCAGGCAGAGTACGACGATCCAACCAATCGCCGCTTCCACGCTCAACCCAATGCCTGTCCCGTGTGCGGCCCGCACGTGTGGCTGGAAGCGAGTCAACGAGTGAGCAAGTCTGCAAGTCTGCAAGTTGCCAGTCATCCAATCTCCCGCCCTCTGGGCGTCCAATCTCCAAATTCCGACCCGCTGGCCCAGACCGCGCACTTGCTGCAGGACGGTGCCATCGTCGCCATCAAGGGCCTCGGCGGCTTTTTGCTGGCCTGCGACGCGACCAACGACGACGCCGTGCGCACACTGCGCGAGCGCAAGCACCGTCCCGATAAACCCCTGGCCGTGATGATGACGACGCTGGAGGAGGTGAGACAGCATTGTCATATCACGGACGAAGAAGAACGTCTGCTCGCTTCGCCCGAATGCCCGATCGTGCTCCTACGCTGGAAGTCGGACTCGACCGTCTCTCGGCTGGTTGCCCCGCGCAACCGCTACCTGGGGGTGATGCTCCCTTACGCGCCACTGCACCACATCTTGCTGCGCGACGTGGGGCGGCCGTTGGTGATGACCAGCGGCAACCTCTCCGAGGAGCCCATCGCCCGCGACAATGATGAAGCGCTGCGCCGTCTGGGGCCTTTGGCCGACTATTTTCTGTTGCACAACCGCGACATTTATGCGCGCTATGACGACAGCGTGTGGTTCGTTCCGCAAGTCAAGTCAAGTCTGCAAGTCTGCAAGTCTGCAATTCTCCAATCTCCAATCTCTCTACCTCAACCAATTCGCCGCGCGCGCGGCTATGCGCCGTTCCCCATCAAACTGCCCTTCCAGGTGAGGCAGATTCTCGCCTGCGGGCCGGAACTCAAGAACACCTTCTGTTTGACCAAAGACGCCTATGCCTTCGTCAGCCAGCACATCGGCGACATGGAGAACCTGGAGACACTGGAGCATTTCGAGGATACCATCGCTCTATACAAGCGCCTGTTTCGCATCGAGCCGGAAGTCATCGCGCACGATATGCACCCAGAGTATCTGACGACCAAGTACGCTCGAGCACAAATCGCCAATCGCCAATCGCTAATTGCCGTCCAACACCACCATGCCCACATCGCTTCCTGCTTGGCCGATAACGGCTGGCTGCCCGAAGACGGGCCGGTGATCGGCGTGGCCTGGGATGGTACCGGCTACGGCAGCGACGGACAGATATGGGGCGGCGAGTTTCTGGCGGCCGATTACCGCGGCTTTCGGCGCGTGGGACAACTCGAATACTTGCCTATGCCAGGCGGCGAGGCGGCGATCCGTAACCCGTACCGCCTGACCATCGGTTACCTGTATGCCCTCACCGGACAATTATCGGCCTGGGATACCGGCGCGAGCGAGGAGGAAGTGCAGATCGTTCGGCAGCAGGTTGACAGGCGCATCAACTGTCTGTATACTTCGGCGGGCGGGCGATTGTTCGACGCCGTCTCGGCGCTCCTGGGCGTGTGTGAACGCACGTCTTACGAGGGCCAGGCGGCAATCGAACTGGAGATGCAGGCCGACGCGTCCGCAGGAGCCGACACGGCGTACCCGTTCGACCTGGATGGCGGAATCATCCGCCTGGGGCCGCTCTTCCGGGCGCTGCTGGCCGACCGTGAGCGCGGAGTGGCGGTTGCGGATATGGCGTATCGCTTCCACGTCACAGCGGCGGAGATGGTCCGGGCCGTGTGCGAACGGACCGCTGCGGAAACGGGGTTGCGGACGGTGGCACTGAGCGGCGGCTGTTTCCAGAACCGGCTGCTGCTGGCGCTGACCGTACCACGACTGGAGAGGATCGGCCTGCGTGTTCTATTGCACCGCCAGGTACCGTGCAACGACGGCGGCGTTTCGCTGGGGCAGGCGGTCGTGGCGCATTTTGCGGTGGGGTAAGCGTATGTGTCTCGCTGTACCGATGCAGATCAAGTCCATCGCGGGCGATATCGCCCAGGTCGAGATCGGCGGGATCGAACGTCCGGTCAGCCTGGCGCTCACGCCCGAGGCGCAGGTAGGCGATTACGTCCTGGTGCATACCGGCTTTGCCATCAGTGTACTCGATGAACAGGAGGCGCTGGAAACCTTGCGGCTGTTCGCAGAGATCGCGCAATACGACGAGATGGCAGGCCGGCCCCTCGGTGAACAGGCGTGAAGTACGTTGACGAGTTCCGCGACCCGGCGTGGGCAAAGCGGCTGTTGGCCGCGATCGCCGCGCGTTCGACCAAGCCCGTGCGCCTGATGGAGTTTTGCGGCGGGCATACCCACGCCATCTTTCGCCACGGCCTGCGTCAGATGCTCCCCCCAACGGTGGAACTGCGCTCCGGGCCGGGCTGCCCGGTGTGCGTCACCGCCGACGTGGACCTGGACCGGGCGATCGCCATGGCGCGGATTCCCAACGTCATCCTGGCCACCTTTGGCGACATGCTCAAGGTGCCCGGAAGCCATGGATCTTTGCAGACGGCCAAAGCCGATGGAGCCGACGTGCGAGTAGTCTATTCCACGCTCGACGCGCTCGACATCGCCCGCGAGAACCCCGAGCGGAGCGTCGTCTTTCTGGGTGTGGGCTTTGAGACCACGGCGCCCACCGTAGCGGCGGCCGTCCTGCAAGCCGAGGCCGAAGAATTGCGCAATTTCTACGTCCTCTCACTGCACAAACTGACTCCCCCGGCCATGCGCGCCATTCTGGATGCGGGAAAAGTGCGCCTCTCAGGTGTTATCGGCCCAGGGCATGTGACCACGGTGATCGGCAGCGCAGCGTGGGAGTTTCTGCCGCGCGAGTATGGCATCCCTTGCGCCGTGGCGGGCTTTGAGCCGCTGGATATCCTGCGCGCTGTGGAGGCGCTCGTCGAGATGGCCGAAACCGGTCAGCCAGCGGTGGTCAACACCTATTCGCGCAGCGTGCGCCCGGACGGGAACCGCGTGGCCTTGGATGCCATGGCCCGTGTGTTCGAGGTTTGTGAAGCGGGGTGGCGTGGGCTGGGGCGGCTGCCGGCCAGCGGGTTGGCGTTGCGCCCCGCGTATCGCCGGTTCGACGCAGCCATCGCGTTCCCGGTTGACCCCGGCCCCATACGCGAACACGCGGGCTGCCGCTGCGGCGAGGTGTTGCGGGGTGTGCTGGAGCCTCCCGGATGCCCTCTGTTTCGTCGCGCCTGCACACCCGTCAACCCGATTGGCCCCTGTATGGTCTCCGCTGAGGGCGCTTGCGCGGCGTACTACCAGTACGGAGACGCGCATGTCTGACAGAATCCTTCTCGCCCATGGCTCCGGCGGCCAACTGAGCCGCGACCTCATTGAGCAGTTGTTTCTTCGCTATTTTGACAACCCGATTCTGGCCCGGCTCGATGATGCTGCCTGTCTCGCTCTCCAGTTCCCGGTCTCCAGTCTCCAATCTCCGATCCGCCTTGCCTTCACTACCGATTCCTACGTCGTCAGCCCGCTCTTTTTCCCCGGCGGCGACATCGGCAAACTGGCGGTGTGCGGCACGATCAACGACCTGGCGATGGGCGGCGCCGTGCCGCTTTACCTCAGCGCCGGCTTTATCCTCGAAGAGGGGCTACCCATGGCCGACCTGGAGCGTATCGTCGCTTCGCTGGCTGCCACCGCTCAAGCGGCGGGTGTGCAGATCGTGGCCGGCGATACGAAGGTGGTGGACCGCGGCAAGGCCGACCGGGTGTTTATCAACACGGCTGGCGTCGGCGTGGTGCCGGCCGGCGTGGAGGTAGGCAGCCGCTATGTCCGCCCTGGTGATGTCGTCATTCTGAGCGGGAGTGTGGGCGACCACGGCATGACCATCATGAGCCAGCGCGAGGGCTTGCGTTTTTCCGCGCCGTTGGAGAGCGACTGCGCGCCGCTGCATGGGCTCGTGGCGGCGATGCTCGGCGCTGTGGGGGATCCCGGCCTGATCCATTGCCTGCGTGACCCCACACGGGGGGGACTGGCGACGACGCTGAACGAGGTGGCGGGCAAGGCCGGGGTGGGGGTGGAGATTGACGAGCCGGCCATCCCCGTCCATGACGCCGTGCGTGCGGCGTGTGAACTGCTAGGCCTTGACCCGCTGTACGTGGCTAACGAGGGGAAGGTGGTCGCGTTCGTGGCGCCCGAGGCTGCCGACGCGATCTTGGCGGCAATGCAGGCCCATGAGCATGGACGTGGGGCGGCCATCATCGGCCGGGCGACGGCGGAGCACGCGGGCCGGGTCGTGCTGCGCACTGCCATGGGCGCTCGCCGCATCCTCGATATGCTGGTGGGAGAACAACTTCCAAGAATATGTTAGTGGAGGAACGAGACTACGGGGCGAACGTCTCGTCGGGGCAGTGCTTCATCAACAACCTGGTGTCGGTGACGCTGGGGAACACTGTCGGCGGCTCGTTCTTCGGCTTCACCTATCGGTGCAGCCTGGGAGCGGCTACGATGGTGATGGGCTCACATCTGCCTAGCCTTGCCAAACAACCTGAATCGGGTATAATACGGGCGCAAACGGGGCGTGGCGCAGTTTGGTTTAGCGCGCACGGTTCGGGACCGTGAGGTCGGCGGTTCAAATCCGCCCGCCCCGACTGGCATAAACAGCCAACCCCACCCGCAGCGGGTGGGGTTTGTGCTTGAGCATCCTGATTAGTCGGCGGGCGATGCGCCTACCTGCCCGGCGCGGCGGAAGAACTCGGCTTCCAATGTCGGCACGATGCCATCGGCCTTGACGGCGGCGATGTAGTGCGCCAGACAATCCGCCATCAGTTCCACCAACCTTCGCCCCTTCTCCAGGGTCGCGGAGCGGGCATCGCCGGCGTAGTGGTCGGGATAGTCGCTGTACCACCAGATACCGGTAAAGGTCGGCGGCAGGTCTTTCATGCGATCCAGCGGCAGGGCCGGCTGCTCGGGCACACGCTCCATCCTGACCAATTCGGGGTAGGTGCCGAGAATCATACATGTCTCCTGCTCACACGCATGTCCCCCGAACGAGGTACTGCGGAGCGCTTCCCATTCCTTCTCCCCTTCGGGCGTCAGGCGTCGGGAGGGGAAATAGAGAGAGTACGGCTTCTGCTCCCACAGGGCGCTCTGGCCGAGAAAACCCATCAGGTAATTGTTGCCGCCGTGCGAGTTGTAGACGATGATCTTTTTAAAGCCATTACGTCCAATCTCGTCGAACACACTCCAGAACAACTCGACTAGAAGCGTTGGCCGGATGGTGAGGGTGCCGGGGAAACAGCGTGCCTCGTAGATTTGGCCAAAGTAGAACGGCGGAAAGACTACCGCCGGCTCTTTCTCCGCCGCCAGGCAGGCGATCCTGTGTCCGGCCAGAAAATCCGTGCCCAACGGCAAGTGCTCACTATGTTTCTCAATCACCCCCGGCGCGATCACGCAGACACCCGTCTCATGCACTGCGCGAGCGAAATCCGTCGCCGTCAAATGCTCCCATTGCATGGCTGACCTCCTTGAAGAAACTGCCCACCAGGGCTTATTCGTCGTAGCACAGCAGTCTGCCTGTAGACTCGATCAAGGTCTGGCGCACAACCGAGGGCTGCACCCCACCCTGCTCCATTCCCAGCACGACGCCACCGACAACCGGCGGCACGTGCAAGCGCACCAGGCGCGCCCCGGGCGCGACGGTATGAATCGTCTCGGCCATGACCTCGGCCAACACGGGACTCCCCTTGAAGAAACTGCCCGCCAAGACCACCTCGAACTCGAGCGCCTCGAAGCCCAACTGACGGATGACGCCGATCGCCATGTCGGCCAACTCGCGCCCGGCCCACACGATCAGGTCTTGCGCCACCGAGTCGCCTTCGGCGGCAACGCGGAATATGTGGGGTGCCGCATCCGGCCCCAGGAGAATACGGCCCGACGACAGCCCTTCGAGCAAGTCCACGACGTCGCGCGCGCCGGTCAGTTCGACGAACGCCTCGGTCAGGCGGGTGGCCGGGCCACGCCAAGGCATGGGTCTTGGTGGAGCCAACATCAACGCCGAGAAAGTAACGGGGCATATCCCCGGTCTCCGCGAGCGTAGGACGGGATGACTCCCGTCCTACTTCCAAAATTGTGGCAAGTACACGCGGTTGGTTTCCAGCATATCGTCGAGCACGGCCTGTACCCTATCCGCCTGCGGCCCAAGCGGGTGTGCCAGCAGCGCCTGGTAGGCCGCTTTGCGGTCGCCATGCACCGCCGCCTCCACCGCCAGCAACTCGTAAGCCTTCACATGGGCCAACAGTCCAAAGCAGGCCGGGGGTAGCGGCTCAGTGGGAATGGGGTGGATACCGGTCCTATCCACACGGCAGGGCATTTCCAGCACCCAATCCGCCGGCCACTCTTTCACCGCACCGTCGTTGCGCACGTTGACGACGTGGGTCTCGCCCAGGTCATTGTAGTGAGCGTTGAGCAACTGGGTAGCGACGGTCGAGTAATATGCCCCGCCGCGCTTCATCAGGTCTGCCGGTGGTTGTGTGCACTCCGGATCGGCATACTGTTGGAGCAGGTCAGCCTCCACCTCCATCACCACCTCGGCGCGGGAGGGCGGCCATTTCTGCTGCTCCGCGATCTTGTGCTCGGTGCGATAGTAGTACTGGAGGTAGTAGTTGGGGATCATTCCCAGCGCCTCGATCAATTCCGGCGCCCACTCCGGCTGGGGGCTGGCGCGGAGCGTTGCCAGATAGTCTTCGAGAATTCGCGGCCATAGTTCTTCGCCGTCAACGGTAAGGCCGCGATGCCAGGAGAGATGGTTGAGGCCCAATGTCTTGAGTTCAGCGCGTTCAGGGGCAGCGTGGAGGCCCTGATCTTCCAGGTGACGCAAGAGGCCCATTTTGAACGTGATCGGCGCGTTACAGACGCCCACTACCGGCACGTCGGGGGCGTAGCGAGTGATGGCCTCGGTAATCAGGCCGGAAGGATTGACGAAGTTGACGAGTAACGCACCCGGAGCCAGTTCCTGCATATCGCGGGCAATATTCAAGAGCACCGGGATCGTGCGCAGCGCCTTGGCCATGCCGCCCACGCCGGTCGTCTCCTGGCCGATCAGGCCATGCCGCCGCCCCAGGTACTCGTCCTCGCGGCGTGCCTGCATTCCCCCCACCCGCAGTTGAGTGATCACGTAACTGGCTCCATTCACCGCCAGGCGTTGGTCGCGGGTCAGAAAGACCTGGAATGGAGCACATCGTGCACGCACCATGCGCTGGGCAAATCCCCCCACGATCTCGAGACGTGTCGGCAGGATGTCCATTAGCCACAGTTCCTTCAAGGGGAGAGCGTCAACGCGCTCCAGGAAACCGTTGATCAACTCGGGGGTATAGGAAGACCCGGCACCGATTACTGCAACTTTCATGGATTTTTCTCCTACCCGATGAAGCCTATGGTTGAGTGCTTTTGAAAAAAGGTTTGGGGTAACTGCCCAGACAGGCGGTTGAAACCGCGCCTGAGGTCCGCAATCCGGATTGCGGGCCTTCGCGCCGGGCGACCGCCTACGCGGTCGCTGCGGCAGCGTCCACGCAGGTGGACGCCTGCCTGTCGGCAGACAGGGCCTGGCGTTGTGGGGGCGGGGTGACCCCGCCCCTACCGGAGGCGATTTCAATCGCCGAATGCCAGTAGCCTGAGCAGTTACGGTTTGGGAATGATTCGCTTCCGCCCCAGAGTGGGTCTACGCCTTTGGCCGCCCCGGCAACTACTCAGCAGAGTCGCAAAGCACGGAGAGGAACACTCTGTGGGCCGCAGGGAACCATCTTGTCGTCCGTGAGAGCGTGAGAACTCGGCGGTGAACACTGATATGCGCCTGAGTAGAGAATGACACTTGCCACCCGGCCGGATGTCGTCTATAATCGAAACAGCAAACAACACGGCACGCTCCACGCCAGACAGGCGACGACTCACAGGTGTAGGCACTTGTTGACCACCTGAGACCGGTGCTTGAGGAAGCATCCGCCCTCACCAGGCAGGTGAATTCCGGACTACGGCCTTCAGGCGGCTGCCGCGCGGTAGAGCCCGCACACCGACACGCATATTCTGCTCCGATGGCCTGCGCGGTAAGCCAATACGATGCAAACTGTTCGCCGCACCCTCTCACGGGCTGTTTTCAAGACCGGGCATCTCGCTTCGGCAAGGGTCTTCCAAGCCCCGGACGTCCTAGGGCCTGTCGCTACACCTGGGTCTAAGTATAACATGCCCATAGTCCCGATGCCAGTGTTTCTGTGCCATAGATTTGTCAAGTTTGCGCACCGGAAATGAAGCACAAGGGATCACCCGAAGGCCTAGAACCGGCAGGCACCCTAGACTCCAGGTTCGTCCACCTGGTGCATGGGGCCTTGACCCATCTCTACGATCCGGTCTACTTGCAGAACCACCCACTGGTATCTATATTGAATCTGGATGCCAATCCAGATTATGTGACTCGGGCACAGGGCGTGCGACGCATATTGCTGGAATGCCTGGAGATGCTCAAGCCGGAAATACGCGGGCAAGAGTGGGCCAAGGCCGCGCGCGCTTACGCCATCCTGACATACCGCTATGTGGACGGCCTATCTATGGGGGAAATTGCGGACAAATTGGCGCTAAGCCGGCGGCAGGCGTACCGGGAACACGAGAAGGGCATAAAAGCAGTAGCCAGCCTGCTGTGGGACAAAATCCAGAGAGAGCGAGCCAGCCGCCCAACATCTGGCCCGGGCCAAGACATCGTCGGGGAGCGCCTGGAAGCAGTCCAAGCCGAGGTGAACCGTCTTCGGCAAGCCGGCGGCATCAACGAGTCCGTGAACCTGGGGGAAGTGATGGATGGCGTTCGGGCGCTGTTGATGCCGATTGCTCAACAAATGGACACCCGGATCGAGATGCCGGCAATGGACACCTGGCCCACGATTCTGGCCGATCGCGTTATGTTGCGCCAGGCACTGTTGAACTTGTTGAGTCATGCACTGTACAGGATCAAAGGAGACCTGAGCATCACAGTAGCTCAGCAAGGCGGCCTGCTGCTAATTGATGCCCACGAGATTGCCTCCGCATCCAGAACACACCCGGCCATTGCCCCTGAACCAGACGAAATCGGCCTAGCAGTGGCTCAGGCCCTGATCGAGTCCCAGGGTGGACAACTTGAGATAGATGAACAAGACGGGCTCTGGGAAGCCCATATCTTGTTGCCAAGCCGCGGTAGGGCAACCATCCTCGTCATTGATGACAATGCGGACATTGTCGCGCTCTACCAGCGCTACCTTGCCGGTTACGAGGTCTCTGTCATCGGCGCGACAGACGGTGAGCAGGCCATGCACCTCGCCGCCGAACTAGATCCCCAGGTAATCACGCTGGACGTCATGATGCCCAGCCAGGATGGCTGGGAGATCCTACAGAAACTCAAGGACTCGCCGGAAACCAAACATATCCCCGTCGTCATTTGCTCCGTGTTGAACGAGCCCCAGTTGGCGTTCTCGATGGGGGCCAGCGCCTACATCACCAAGCCCATCAGACAAGACGCGCTTCTGACCACACTGCGGCGCTACCTGGGGCTGCTGCGGGTGGCTGCTTGATTGCCGTCAGCATGGCTATGACAGGGGTGGACGAAACCCTTCCGAGATAGACCATGGCTACCTCGAGGGCACAGAATTGGGCGCGTTTCTCGCTGTGACGCTGGGGAACTGACTAGTTCTCGGTACAAAACTAGGTCGGAGGCCCGGCCTCAGCCGGGAAAACCCCGATAAATCGGGGCATCTGTCGCGTTTTGTACCGGAAACTGCCTAATCGGCTAGAGGAACCACATAGAGTGTGATTGACTGCGCCGGCAGTGTGATGTGATCACCGCTTGTAATGACCCGGTCACCGATCTTCTCGGCCTGGTGGCTCGCGTCGAATAACCAGACCTCCGCCGGGCCGGCAGGCTTTGCGTGATCCAAAAGAAGCGGCTTGGTCTGCTCTTCTGGCCCCAGATTGATGAGGATGAGTGTCAGGGCATCGTCGCGCCGGGCAGCGTAAATGGATAGGTCTGGGTCGTCCGAAGAGGTGTATACCAACTCGTTGCCAAAGTGTTTGTACATCTGGTAGGTGTAGTAGGTTGGACGCACCTCGGTGCGTGCCAACAGCCCCCACCCTCCGGTGCCCACATTGGTCTGCAAGGCAAAATGGGCCACGATCTCCACATCCTGCCGAATCAGCCGCCCCAGCACATCTCCCCACCAGATCGCATTGTAGAATGAATCAGGCGTTGCCTCCCCTCCGATGACACCGCTCCAGTGAGAATTGACCTCGGTGACGGCCACCGGCAAATCACGCCCTGTCGTTTCCCGAATCGCAGCACGGAGGTTGGGGATAATCGTGTCCCACTCCCGACTGTTGGCGCACAGGTCATCAATCGTTGCAGGCGGGCTGGTTATGCCGGTTGGGAACGGGTAGCGGTGGATGGCGACGATGTCCACCAGGTCACCGTTGGCCGAGAGAAACTCGCGTAGCCAGTCGCGTCCGGCGGCATCCTTGGGGTCCACAGCCGGATCGCCGGTATATTGGTGGATGTCCGGGCCGATCAACAGGATGTCGGGGTCAACCGCCTGCATGGCCTCTGCCGTCGCGCGCCATTCGGCATTGTAGCGCTCTACATCGTAATCGGGGTAGAGGCTAGGCTCATTGCCGATGCTCCAATAGCGGACGCCGTAGCCTTTCTCCACATTTGCATACCGCACCAACGCTGCCGCTTTCTCCGGCGTGCCTCCGCGCAGGCGGACACAGATATTGGGCACAGCCCCCATACGTTGAGCCAGAGCGATGAATTGATCGATCTGTAACTTGCGCACGTCGTTCTGATCGCCCCAGTTGCCTCCCGGGAAACGCAGATAGGTGATGCCGGCTGCTTCGGCCTGGGGCAACAGGTCGTAGGGGACGACCATCCAGGGGCCATAGTTGGTGCCGTACACCAGGGGGCTGATGTCACCCAGGCGTCGGGCAGCATCCACGTACAATGCTCCGGGAATCGGCGTCGAAGGCGGAGCAGGACTGGCGGCTGTGCGGCCAGAATACCCGCAGGCCGCACAACACATGATGAGCACAAAAAGCAAGCAAGTCCGTTTCATCGAAAACGACCACCGGCCCGTAAAGTTGTATACGTGCCGGAAGGCAGAAAGCATTGCGACAAGAAGACTATTTCTCGACTCCGGTGATGACCACACCCCGCATCAGTGCGCGCTGGGCCAGGAAGAAGATCAGCACCGGCAACGCCAACCCCATCAGTGCGGTTGCCTGGATCATGTACGTCTGGAACGTGTATTGCTGATTGTACAACTGGATAGCCACCGACACCGGTTGCAGATCCCGGCGGGTGGTCAGATAAATCAGGGGGCCAAAGTAATCGTTCCACGCCCACAAGAAGTGAAACAGCGCAACGGTCACCACTGCCGGCGCGGCCTGCGGGATGATCACCGAGAGCAGCGTGCGGAATGGGCTGGCTCCATCCATCATCGCGGCCTCATCCATTTCCCGCGGGATGGTCATGAAGAACTGGCGCAGCAGAAACACATTGTATGCGTTAGAGAAGAAGTGTGGTACAGTCAACGGCAAAAAAGTCCCCACCCAGCCGATGCGGGAGAAGAGCGTATAGGTCGGGATCAGCGTAACCTGGCCGGGTAGCAGAATCGTGCTGATCAAGATCATGAACAACAAGCTCTTGCCCGGGATGCGGAAACGCGAGAACCCATACGCTACCAGGATGGAGGAGATCAAGGTGCCGATGTCGCCCACGACCGCGATGACCATCGTATTACGCAACACGCGGAGAAACTTGAGTTCCTTCCATGCCTGGGCAAAGTTCTCCCAGTGCAGGCGAAGTTGGTACGCCGCCTGCAACGTCCGCCACTCACCCTCCCATTCAATCAGGCCAGCCTTAGGGTTATGAGGGTCGAGGAAGAAACTCACGCCACGGCGCTTGACGACCAACACCCACTGCCGGACACCATGCTCGGTGGGCACCTGATAGACTTCGAACTTGTCGCCTGGGTTGATCGTGATCTCCCCCTGTTGTCCCTGAACAGCAAATCCGTAGGTCACCGGCTCACCCTGATAGGTGTAGGTAGCCGCGCTCATGGGCAATAGCGGCTGGTTGGGATCGGTCATCTGCGCGTTATCCTTGAAGGCAGTGGAGGCCATGTAGGTAAACGGACTCAAATACGCCATCAGCAAGATGAGTGCAAAAAGGGTCACACTACCCCAACTCAGAAACGGGCGTAATTGCCGCAGTAATGCAGACGAGGGGGATGGACGAGATGCTCGAGTGGTCATTCCATTTACCTTTCTGCCACGTAATAGACCCAGTACTTGGCCGTTCCGAACAGAATCAGCGTCGTGACCAGCGCCATGAGGAGCAATATCCAGGCCAACGTCGCAGCATAACCCATGTTCGAATAGACAAAAGCCTGCTTGTATAGATACACGTTGTAGAACAGGGTTGACTCATTCGGATTACTGTTAGGCCCACCGAGGATCCAAGCGAGAGCAAAGTACTGGAAAAGGCCAACCACTAAGAGGATCAGGTTATAGAACACCATCGGCGAGATCATCGGGAGCGTGATGCGCCAGAAGACCTGTAACGCATTAGCGCCATCTACGCGCGCAGCCTCGTAATACTCTGTCGGCACGGTCTGCATCCCACCCAGCAAGCGCAACATGGCATCACCGACTCCCCACAGGCCGACGAGAATCAGGGTGATATAGATCCACCTCACCGAGTTCAGCCACTCTGGGCAGTTGGAGCCGCTGCAGAGGCCCACGGCTTGCAGCGCCCGATTCATCCAGCCCGTCTCGGTGTTCAAAAAGCCACGCCAGATGTAGGCCACCGAGACCACCGGGACGATAAACGGCAGGTAGTACAGGGTGCGGAAGAGCTGCTTGGCCAGGAGGTTCTTGGCGTTCAGCAAGACGGCCTGGAACAGCGGCCAGGCCAGCGTCACCGGCGTAGCAACGATCATAAACCGGAGCGTGATGACCAGCGCCTTACGCACCTGGGGATCGCGGAATAACTGGGCATAATTGGCTAAACCGATAAAGCGCATCCCTTCTTCCGGACGAGAGAGATCGAAACGCATAAAGGTAAAAACCAACGACGCGATCATCGGCAGCAAATAGAACGCCAGGAAGCCGGCGATCCAGGGGGATAGAAAGAACAGTCCCCAGAGCGCCTCACGACGGGCCAGGCCCCTCATCTTTTCCCTTGCCCGCGGGCGGCCGGCTCTGATGTCCCTCCATACCGATGTTAGATCTGAAAACATGCCCATGAGACAACTCCTACGCCTGACCATCACGAATGGCACGAGTTTACGAATCTCACTTTCTGCCTGTTTCGGGCACGATTCGTGCTATTCGTCCATGCGTGTGATTCGTGATTCAAAATGTCGGGTATACGATACAGATGTATGGGGCCAGTTCGATCTGTGAACTGGCCCCATACGCATGCTCTACATGCCTTTACGGATTCCCCACAGGCAGAGTGCTATGCCGCCTCAAAGATTGCCTGCAGATCGGAAACCAACTTGTCGATCTCGGCGTCCACATCGAGGTCGGCCGTGTCGTTCAACGCGGAACCGAAGGCCTTGACCCGGTCATCCGCCTGCGAGAAGTTGGGCATATAGTCCTCGTGGTTGGGGACGTCCACATAGTTCAGCCCGGCCATGATGGTGTCCCAGTGCACACCCTGTGTGAACTGGGCATTCTTGTCGGCGAAGAAACCGGCCTGCATGGTCTTGAACGACGGGAACGCACCCCATACGCTGAGCAACTTGGGGCTGGTGACGATCTCATAGATAACGCGTGCAGCCGCCTCGGGAGCCTGGGTGGTCTTGAGGGCGCTGATCACGTCGGCATGCAACTTGCACGTCACCGTACCCTTGTATGAGGGGACAATGCCATAGTCCCAGTTCGGCACGTCACCGACGCAGCAGGTGTACCATAGATGGCAGTGTGCCATTGCCACCTTGCCGGAGTTGAAGCAATTGCCGGCGGCCAGCAGATCGCTATTCTGAGCCGGGCCATTGGGCGCAAAGCGGCTGTTCCACATCGCGTCGTAATACCACGTGAACGCCTCTCGCCAGTGATCCGGGCACTGGGCGGTCTTGCCGTCTTCGGCCACGAAATTGCCGGCGCCGAAGAAGGTACCCCAGCCCCGCGCGTCGGTCCACTGGTGATGGTAGCCGTACTGGACGATGTTCTCGGGGTCAAAGTTCGGGCTGGTGGCATCGTTGCCGTTGGCGTCCACCGTCAACACCTTGGCGACCTCGGACATCTTTTCGACGGTCCACTCCTCGCCATCATACTGGTCACCATAGTTCAACGGTGGATAGGGCAGGCCGGCCTCATCGAAGAGGTCCCTGTTGATGTAGAGTGCCGAGGGGAAGACGCCGAAGGGCATGCCGATCAGGCCCTGCTCGGGATCCGTCCACCCTGCGATAGCGCCTTCCTCGAGAAGGGTTAGATCATAGGTCCCCTCAAGGTAGGGCATGAGGTCCAACCAGGAACCTCTGAATTCGTTCGCGCCACGCCGGCCGGTCGGCCCCACGATGTCCGGTGGATCACCGGAGGCCATTTCGGTCTTGAGCGTATCGTAGGCCACATCGTTGGGGACGATCTCGTGCACCAACTCGATCTCGTTCTGCCCCTTGTTGAACAGTTCGACCCACTCGTCCTCCACCGGCACCTGCTCCGGGTTCGTACCCGTGCCCAGGCCGATGAACCAACGAACGGTTGTTTTCTCGGGCTGCGCCACTACAGTCGCGAGTACTTCCTTCGTTGCCACAACCGGCACCTCTTGGGTAACCACGACCCGCTCCGGTGTCGGCGTCGCGCAGCCGGCCAGGGCGGCCCCTGCTGCAGTCAGAGCACTCACGCGCAGAAAATCACGACGACTCAATGTTTTGCCTGTCATTCTTATTTCCTCCTTTTCAAAATTCATAGTCAGTGCACTCAATCTGGCAGATGGAAAAACGTGGACAATTGGCGGTTTCCCCCCAATCCATCACCTCCCTTCTCCGGCAAGACTTGCCCTGTACCTGTGCCCGACGCAAACACCAACGCCAGGCCTATGGACAGCCGAATGCCCCTCCCGCCGGTATAGAGACAAAGGCCAGAAGACGAGCGCGGAAGGACATGCGGCAGGGAATAGACAAGCGATTGAAATCGCCTCCGGTAGGGGCGGGGTCACCCCGCCCCTACAACGCCGGGCCCTGTCTGCCGACAGGCAGGCATCCACCTGCGTGGACGCTGTCCCCGCGACCGCGCAGGCGGTCGCCCGGCGCGAAGGCCCGCAATCCGGATTGCGGGCCTATCAGATGCGGTTTTGACCGCCGGGCTGAATAGTTACGTTGCTCCTATATACTGGGCTTCGCAAGTAGAGGCCGTATCCTTGGGGTAGGCTCAGACACGGGCCTTCCGGCCCAGGCGTCAGGCGTGGGACTGCGGCCAAATTGAGGAGCACCCAGAAGAATGGAGACTTATCTCAATATTGCCCAAATCATCATCAGCGTCGCGCTGACCGTCGCCGTTCTCCTACAGATCAGAAATAGCGGCCTGGGAGGAGTGTTCGGCGGCGCAGAAACGGCGGTCTACCGCACGCGGCGCGGCGCAGAACGCACACTTTTTCACATCACGATCGGCCTGTCCATCGCGTTCTTCATCATTACCATCCTGAATGTGATCGCCGTTGGCTGATCAGCGGCGCGGCTGGCATCATAAGGGTGCTGCGGAATCCTCCGGGTTGCAAGCCCCCTGACAAGGTACGTCGCACACATTTCCCGGCCTGCGCAGGTAGGTTGGAACGTCTGCCACGACACTGTCGCCGCATTGCACAACCGACCTGGGGAATCCCCGGGTACCCTTGACCCGTCGAAGGAATCCAACCTCCTGTGGGTGGGGAGGGCAGCACGCGGCAGCACGCTCACAGAAATGGCCCGTGAGGTTGCGCCGAGCCGCACGGCAAATGCAAAGAAGCCCACAGTCGTGACCCATTACATCCGTTGGCAAATTCTCCTCGTCCTCATCGGCGTCGTGCTGGTGGCTATTCTCTTAACTTACCTCGCTGTTAACTACACCACCGTGCTTCGCCCCGGCCATGGAGGCACCTACGTAGAAGGCGTCGCCGGTTTCCCTCGTTACTTGAATCCGCTGTTGAGCGACTACAACGATGTTGACCGTGATATCTGCGCATTGATGTTCAACGGCTTGACGCGCCTGAACGAGTATGGCGAGATCGAACCCGATCTGGCCCAGAGCTGGGAGGTCAGCCCCGATGGGCTGTCATACACGTTCCGTCTCCGCCCCAATATCCGGTGGCACGATGGTGCTCCACTGACTGCTGATGATGTCGTTTTCACGATCGGCCTGCTTCAGGACCCCGGTTTCCCCGGTCCACCCGCATTGGGTGCCGATCTCTGGCGGATCGTGAGAGTCGAGAAGGTAGATCGTTACACCGTGCGCCTCACGTTGCCAGGACCTTATGTCTATGCCCCGTTCCTCGATTACACCACCTTTGGCATCTTGCCGGCCCATGTACTGGATGGGATGCGCGCCGCTGACCTGCCGAGCGCGGATTTCAACCTCAAGCCCATCGGAAGTGGCCCCTTCCGACTGGCAGAGGTAGAGGTCAAGGACGAGACGATTGTCTCGCTAGTGTTGGAGCAGGATCCCGGGCATGCAGGAGAACGCCCCTACCTGGATCGCATTCAATTCCGCTTCTACCCGAGCCACCAGGCCATTCTCGACGCTTATGAAGCCGGTGAAGTAGAGGGCATAGGCCGCATCATGGTAGCCGACCTGCCCCGCGCACGCACCTTCCCTGCCCTCAGCCTCTACTCGGCACCGCTCGCGGAACACGGGGTGGTGATCCTCAATCTGAACCGCGCAGACCTGCCGTTCTTCCAGGAGCGGGAAGTGCGCCAGGCGTTGCTGCTCGCGCTTGACCGGCAGCGTATCGTTGACCAGGTGCTGGGGGGACAGGCCCTGGTCGCCCATAGTCCCCTGATCCCCGGCACCTGGGCCTACAAGGAGGACGTGGCGCACTACGAATATGACCCAGAGAAGGCCGGCGAACTCTTGGACGGGGCCGGTTGGGTAATGGGGCGTGGAGATGGGGTGCGCCACAAGGGGGACCGGCCGTTAGCGTTCAGGTTGCTTGCAGCGAGTGAGCCGGAACGAACCGGCTTGGCGTACATGCTCGCCGAACAGTGGGCAGCCGTCGGGATAAGCGCGACGGTCGTCACCGCTTCGCCGGCGGAGGTATACGAGACATTGGTGAACCGCAATTTCGATGCGATCCTGGTCCACTTATTGCTTCCCGGCGATCCCGACCCCTATCCGTTATGGCATGAGACGCAGACCGAAAGTGGGCAGAACTATGCGGGGCTCAAGCACCGCCGCATCAGCGAGATTATCGAACAAGCGCGCACGACGCTCAACCGCGAGAAGCGCTTGGAGTTATATGACGAGTTCCAGACCGTTTTCGCCGAAGAGGTACCGGCCTTGATCCTCTATGTCCCGATCTACACCTATGGCGTGGACGAACGCATCCACAATGTGCAAATCGGCCCTCTGATGTATCCATCCGATCGCTTCCGCACCGTCTCCGACTGGTGGATCGTCCCGCATCGTGTGTTTGTCAGCGAGTCGGAGGCTCAGTAGCCTTGACAACACGAGGGTTTGGTGTAGAATAAAAACTACCGTAAGAGCCATTGCCGAAGTGGCGGAATTGGCAGACGCGCTGCGTTCAGGGCGCAGTGGGTGTACACCCATGTGGGTTCAAATCCCACCTTCGGCACTCATCCCGAGGCACAACCAGCCTCGGGATTTCTGTTTCTGAAAGCCTACCCCCAGTTCAGCGCCCGTTCTTGAACACCAACGGCAGATACCAGCGGAACGGCTCGACCACGATCCACGCCGGGCGCTCCCAGGCACCCCCTGTGCCGTCTTCCAGGAATGCCACGCCGTAGAGTAATTGCTGGACAGGCGTAGTCGGTAGGCGGACCGGATACGAGAGCGTGATCCGCTCTCCGGCATTCACGGTGCCCGTCCAGGTCGTCTCGGCTAACACCCGCGCGCCTATCGGCATCGAAACCACAGTGGTCACCATGAGAGCATCCGCCGGGCCGGCGTTGATCAATGCCAGTGTGCAGGTGACCACACTGCCAGACTGCGCCTGATACGGCGCGCAGCCGAATACCGATGGCGAGAGGTCCGGTGCGCCCACACGTACACCGGCCTCGCGGTCGAAACGAATAGCCTGTTCCTCCAGGCCGATGCGCGCCACGTTAGGGATCACGGCCCCTGCAGGCAGCCCCTCTGCTACCGTGACGCGATAGGTGAACGTTACCGCCGCCTGGGGCTCTAGCGGCCCCTGCCACGCAACCCGCCGCGTGGGGTCCTCGTAAGTGGCGGCCCCGGTCAGGCTGCCCGGCACGAGGGTCAGACTCAGGGGCAGGGTATTGGAGAGCGAGGCTGTGACCGTAGTCGGGCCGTCATTACGCAGCGTCACGGTGTAGGTGAGCACATCGCCGCCGGATGCTGTGCCCCGGTTGACCGTGAACGTCGAGCCGCCCAGCCAGGAAAGCCATCCCACGACGCGCTCCATCACCTGGGGGCGGGCTGCCTCCGGCAACGTCTCGAATGGGAAGGAGAAGAAGACGGTTCTGTAATCCCCGGCCTGGTGCGCCAGCGCGATCCCCCGCCGCGCCTGGTCACGGAAAGAGACAGCGACGCCGAGCAGCGGCTCCACCGCGTCCGACCAGTTGCGGAAGGGGTAATTCAGCGGGTAGGGTCCCAACCGGTTGCCGATCACATCCTCCGACACACCGAGGGCAAGGGTGGGTGTCACGTCCTCCGCGTAGGTCAGCACGCCCAGGTAATCGCGGCTAAAGTCCGGGAGCGGATCCTGGACCTCGACATGGTGGTAGTAGAGGAAATCCTGCGCGGAGAGGAACAGCCGCCCGCCGCCGTCAAGATAGGTGGTCAGCGTCGTCACTTCGGCCGGCGTGACCGGCGCGTACCAGTCGTAGCCGGTGAACCAGACGACGAGGGGATAGCGTTGCAGGATCTCTAGCGACGGGCTGCCCTGCTGCAGGTTTGCGCTGTGGGTGCTCCAGATGTCATAGGCGAACCCGCTGGCCGCCAGCGCCGCCGCGTATTTGTCGTCCTGCTCGTACCAGCGGTCGTCGTCCACCAGCAAGATGGGGGCGGGAGCCTTGGTGGTGAGCACGGCGGTCACGGCAAGCGTTGGCGAGAGCGATGAGCGAGCGGTCAGAGTCACCACGTCCCGCGCGTCCCACGGAGCATCGGGAGGTACCGTGACCGTGACGACAACGGTGGCCGTGGTACAGGGAGAGAGGGCCAGCACAGGTGTGCTCAGTTGATGGGGCCACGCCCCACCTCCCAGTGTCAGGCTGATGGTATCGGTGATGCCGCCTTGCCCCACGTGCCGCAGCCGTACCGTATAGGTGACGGCGCTGCCAGGAGTGCCGATTTGGTTCTGGATGGCGGGGGTCAATTCCAGGCCGGCGATAGGCGGGTCGGCCACCAGCCATGCCAGTGCGCGATCCATGACCTCGCGGCGGGCCGCGCGGTCGTTGATCGCCTCGAACCCGAACGCAAAGTAGACGACGCGATAGTCCAGGCAAGTGCTGACGCGCATGCCGCCACAGCCATCGTCCCGATAGACCAGCACCGGCACAGCCGCACCGGGGTCGGCGACGGCGACCACATCGGGATAGTCCTGATTGTCGGCCCCGCCTGGGCCGGCGATGGTGATGGTCAGGCCGGCAAAGATGTCGCCCTCCAATCCCTCCAGCACCCGCACCGGCGCGTCGTCGTGGACGAAGCGAGCCTTGAGATAGTCCTGGTAGTAGGCGCTCCAGAAGAGACCGCCTCCACCGCCATCCACGAACCCGATGTCCTGCCCGCTCAGGAGCAGCCGCCCGCCGGCGGAGAGATAGCCGGTGATGACACCCTCCGCACCGATGTAGCCGGGGGCGTCCTCCGGTGCACTCCACACTACGATGTCGTAAGACGTCAGGTCGGACAATGTGGGCACATCGCTGGGCAGACGCCGGATAGAACGCTCGTCGTAGGCGTAAGCCAGATCGTCGAGCGCCTGGCGAAAGTAGCCGATCTGGCTGCCATAGTACCAGGGGCCGCTATCTACCAGCAGGATGGCAGGGGCCGGGGGCAGGGCCAGGTTGGCGACCGTGTACTGCCCGGCGGTGATCGCGACGGTGGCCGTGACGACACGGTGACCCAGGCTACGGGCACGGAGGACGTAACTGCCTGCGGGCAAGATGAACTGGAACGAGTGGGTCACTGCCTCACGGAGTGGCTCGGAATCCGATTCCGAGCCTACCACGGTGACTGTGGCGGTGAGCGGCTGACCGGTCGCAGCGTCGGTGACGTGCCCTTGCAGGATGCCAAACGGGAGCGCGGTGAGCGCGAAATTGCGGACGGTCGTTGCGCCCGCCGTCACGACGACTCCCGGGGCATAGGCTGGTTCGTAGCCGAAGGCAGTGACGTTCAGGTCATACGTGGCCGGTGCGAGCGCCATACGATACACGCCGTCTGCGCCGGTCACGGCTGCTGTGCTACTCCCGTCATCGCGGGACGTCGCCACGACGGTGGCTCCGGCGACGGGCATCCCGGTCGCCGCCCACGTCACCGTCCCGCTGATGTAACCCGGGCGGGCCACGGCGGCCACGGCGGCAAAAGCGTCCACCAGCCCCCAGCCGCTCTCGTTATTGGGGAGCGTTGTGCTCAACGGCGCGGCGGTGCTGGTGATGATGAAGGCCGTGTGGGTGACGCTCAGGGTGGGGCTGACCGAGCGCAAGAGGAGGGCAATGCCGGAGACGTGCGGTGCGGCCATCGAGGTGCCATTCCACACATCATAAGCCCCGCCGGGCAGGCTGGAACGCACGTTCACGCCGGGGGCGACGACGTGTGGGCGCACCTCGCCCCAGGGAGAGGGCCCGCGGCTGGAGAACCAGGCGATCCCGTCATAAGGATCGCTTGCGCCGACGGCAAAGGCTTCCGGCAGCGAGGCGGGTGAACCGACGGTGCCCGGATCGGGGCCCTTGTTCCCGTTGGAGAAGACGGCCAAGATGCCCGCTGCCTGCAGCGCCTGCAGGTCGGGCTGAAACGTGGTGAGCCAGCCGTTGTCGTTGCCCCACGAACAGTTGACCACATCGGGAGCCTTGGATGGATCGCCGCCGGGGGCCAGCAGCCACTGGAAGCCGGCGTGGATCCACGAGTCGTAGCCGTAGCCCTGGTTATTCAGTACCCGGACTGCAATCCATTGCGCACCCGGCGCGACCCCGATGCCGTCCTGGCCGACGGCCGTGCCCAGCGTGTGCGTGCCGTGGCCGTGGCCGTCCACCGGATAGAGCGCGCCAACGCCGGTAGCGTCGTACCAACTGGTCGTGTGATTGGCCGGGCCGTGGGGGTTGTAGCCGCGGTAGTTGGCCTGGAGCGCCGGATGCAGCCAGTCCGCACCGGTGTCCATCCCCGCCACGACCGCGCCGGTGCCGGAGATGCCGAGCGAGGCCCAGACCTGGGGGGCACGGATGCGGGAGATGTTCCATTCGGGGGTAGGTTGGGTGGTTAGTTGGTTAGTTGGCTGGTTGGTTAGTTGGTTGGTGGGGTGGGTGGGAACCCAGCGCCGCCAGTGGTCGAGGTAGATCGCGGCGACATCGGGACGGGCAGCGAGGGCGCGTATGGCAGACGGTCGTGCGCGGACGGCAACGCCGTTAAAGATCCAGAAGGGGGTGTAGGACTCTACCTGCCTGGAAGCCCACGCTGCGTCCAGGTAGGCCAATAGAGGGGTCTGGGTGCGGGCCGCCACGGCCTGAAGTGCGGTAACCAGGCGTGGGCGAGCCTCGGCGGGTGTAGCAGCGGAGAGGGCGATCTGCTCCGGCGCGGCCTGCTCTGGTAGCACGACGATAACGCGGAGCGTAGCATCTGGCGCGGCTTGAGCCAGGGCCCGCGCCAGGTCGGGTTCGAGCACGGCTTGGGAAGGCGGTAGAGGTTGTCGTACAGCATCGCCGGTGTGAGCAGAGACCGCCATACCGGCAGCGAAGAGGAAGAGCAGACAGAGCGGGTTGCGGATGTTGACCTTCACAGCGGGTATTATAGCAGAAATGGGCAAGGGCGACAGTCAGACAAAACAGTACACAGCCGTGCGAGCGCTACTTGCGCTTGGGGTCAATCTGTGCTATGCTTCGAGTCAAACGGCAGCATGTAACCTTCGAGATTCCTCCACCGTACGTGTCTATGAGCACACCCCAGGGATCGCAGGAAGAACTCGTGACGCTCGAGGAGCAGGGATTCGATTGGTCGCCGGGCAAGTCCATCGGCTGCTTCACGACGCTCATCTTGCCTGCCCTCATCGTGCTGCTTGCGCTGCAACTCGTCCTCAGCGCTACTCTGACTAGACTCGGTCTAGCACCGCTTCTGCACGGGCTTGCCATCCTGTTCGCAGCCGTATATGCCTGGGCGTTCGCGGGATTGTGTGTTTGCTTATTGTTATACTTATGGCTCAAGAGCAAGCCCGCCGCGATCGCCGTGACGCTGGTGCTCACCATTCTCTGGGCTCTCGGTGTCGCGCGTTATGCGCATATCCCGCCCACGACCCTTTCGCGCGTCCTCACCGTGCTTCTTGCCCTAGGCATCCCCGTTGTGATAGCGCTGTGGTTTCTGCGGCCCTTCGAGGGCCCCGATGTCTGGCTGTCCAGCATTGGCTGGCTCGCGGTCTGGGGCATCCTGGTCATTGGCCTCAAGGAGTATACCGCCGGGATTGTACTGCTGCTCTCACTGCTTGCAGCCGGAACAGTATTTCTACTGGGCCTGTACATAACCTGCGGCCTTATCCTGCCGTTTCCCGAAAAACCCGACCGACGTAAGGTGTTTGACTTTCTGCGGGACTTTGCCCTGGGCTGGAACTACCCGGCCTACGTGGTGGTGGACGAGTTGCGCGAAGAGGACAAGTTGAAGGAAAGGGTGCCGGGTGAAGTGTACAATTACGTCGCCATGGGCCCGGGCCTTGTCATCACCGATGCCAATCATGCCGTGTCAATCTCGGATGGTGTCAAGTTCAAGGGCGTATACGGGCCAGGGGTGGTCTTTACCGGCTATGCCGACCGGCCTCGCGTCATAGACCTGCGTCCCCACTCGTTTGCATTCGTTGCGGAGACGCTGACTAAGGACGGCATCAAGGTCAGGACGTCGGCAGCCGTAGCGTTCAAGATTGACGCGCGCGGCCGGCGGCCGAGCCTGGACGAGCCTTTGCCCTATAGCAAAAGGTCTGCATTCCAGGCTTTGCACGCCGAAAAGGTGGAACATATTGGCAAGGGACAAACTCCTGAGAAGACGAAACAGCGCAAGTGGTATGAACTACCGATCCGGATTGGCGAGCGCATTTTGCAGGACATCATCAGCCACTACACGTTTGACGACCTATACGGCCCTCACCAGCCCGGCGGTGCCCCTCCGCGCAGAGCCATCAATGACGCATTTGCCAAAAAGTTGGCTGCTGAACTGGAACCGTTGGGCATCCAACTGATTGGTGGAGGGATCAGCGACATGGAGCCGGCGGATGGTCAGGTGTATGTGGAACGGGTGCGCGCCTGGCAGGCGGAATGGTCGCGCAAGATCACGTTCGCTCAGGCCGAGGGGCGCGCCGAGTGGCTACGCCGCGTCGAGCGTGCCCGCGCGGAAGCGCAGGCCGAACTGATCCTGAGCCTGGGTCGCCAATTGGAGGAATTGAGTGCAGCAAGCGCCGAGATCCGTCCAGAGGCTACCCTTCGTGTGCTTGTATCGGTTCTGGATGGACTGACGGATCGGGAATCGGTGGGGACCCTGTTGCCCAGTGAGACCTTGCAGGCGCTGATGAGCATCCGCCAGGCCATGTCGGAATAGCGCGACGACTACGGGGATACCGCCATGTTTTCGTTCTCGTTCAAGCGAGCCAGGGGCAATCTGAGCCTGACCCTGCTCACATTGGGCGGGCCGCTGCTTGTGGCGACCCTGCTGGGCTTGGTGGCCGAGTTGTGGCTACGCCATGCCAGGCCCGTCGCAGGCCCCGCGATAGAGCCTACATCGCCGTGGGCTGCTGTGCTCCTGGCACTCGCTGCGGCGCGATTGGCACTCCCGGTCGTGGGGGGGTTGGTTGCCATTCCTGCCCTGGTATCGCCTCTACTGTACAAGCTATATGCCCTCAAAGACCTCAGGGAAGCCCATGATACCCTGAACCGCCTGGTGTTCGGCCCAATGGGGTTTCGTCCCTATATCCGAGTCGCCGGGGGCAAAGTCGCCTCAGGAGGCGACACCCCACTTGGTCAAGTAGGCGGCCCTTGCTGGACTGTTATCTATAATGACTCGGCCGTGGTCACCGAGCAGTGTGGGCGCCTCAAGCGTGTTCTGGGTGCCGGCTTTCCGAAACTGGAACGCTTCGAGCGTGTATGGGAAGTGATTGACCTGCGCCCGCAGCACTGGGTCTTCGAGGTGTTTGGTCTGACCAAGGAGGGCATCCCGGTCAGTTGTGAGGCAGACATCTCGTTCAAGATAGATGATCGCATTCGCGACGCGGATGGGCAAGAGCGGATCAAGGAGCCGACCCATGAGAGGCCCTACCCGTATACTGAGGAAGCCGTCTTCCTGGCAGCGACCAGCAAGTGGATTCGCGATCCAGAGCAGGAGGAACCACGCCGCACCTGGGCCGGGCGTGTCGTGATCGGCCTTACCGATGGAATCTTGCGCAACATTCTGGCAGAGTATCGGCTGGATTGGCTTCTGGCGCCGCAACAGCCGGGACACCAGCACCCTCGAGACGAGATTCGCCAGCGCCTGGAAACGGAACTCCAGAAGGCAGCCGGCAGTGTCGGTGCCAGGGTGCTCGGCGTCCAGTTGGGCGCCATTCAAGTGAAGGCCAAAGATGAGGCGGTCACCCAACAACTTGCGGAGATCGTTTCCAAGCAGTGGATCGAGGCATGGCACGCGGATTGGGAGCGTCGCGCGCTGCTGAGCAGGGCAGAAGGGGAGGCGGAATTGCTGCGGATAGATATGGCCCGCATCCAGGCTCAAGTCGAGATGGCGGTGACGCTAGCCGAAGCGCTGCAATCCACGGTCGCCAGCCAAGGTGCGGTCGAGCCCTACATCTTGGCTCTTCGCTTCGTGGAGGCACTGCATTGGATGTCTTACAACTCGTATACTCGCGAATACCTGCCGCCAGAAGCGATGCGCATGTTGAACCAGTTGCAGGATTTGCTCGAGGCCAAGACCGGAAGAGCAGGTGACCAGACAAGGTCCTGGCGACTGGAATTGAAGGAGGGCGAGGAGAATGATTCACCTGCCGCCCAAACTCACTCCGGCTGAACTGGTCAGCCGGGATACACTTCCGCTGCTCATCAAGGAACTGCTCGACGATTGCTGTTCGTTGCTTGCGGAAGGCAGCCTGGCGAAGGCCGAGCGCCGGGCGCTGGACGCTGTGGAGGCGAGCCGAGAGGCGAGCATCCTCCAGGTCGCCCACGGGGTGGCCCTCCTCCATCTAGGGGATGTACACCGCGAGGTGGGCAGGCTGGGGCCGGCATTGGCCGACTATCAAAAAGCCCACCGCATCTTCCAACGTCAGGCATCCCGCTATCAACGCCACAACGAGGCGGTGGCAGCCTATGCGCTGGGGCTGGTGCATCAACTGCTCGGCAACGATATCGAAGCGCTCAAGTGGTATCAGCAAGCGGATGGGCTGTTCGAACAAGTCAAGGACGACTGGGTTGCCGTCAACGCGCTGGATCGGGAGAAAACGTGTACTCGTGTCCAACGATGGATAAGGGCCTTGAGTGAGTGCTTGGCAGACGAACGAATCCGCGCTCACACGAATCCGCTCACCGAAATCTGGCTGCCGATCATGCTCTCGGAGGCCGGTGAAGAGTGGTTTGCTATAGCGAGGTTACGGGTTGACAGGTACACCACGCTCAGCAAACCGGAGATCGGCGGGACACCGTTCCGCATGCGACCCGTAAAGGGCAGCCAACGCACGCTATCGCCGACGAGCCAATACTATGCGCTTCAGATTCCCGATGAGGCACGCGGCCCACTGGGGGCCGACGAAGGAGACTATGCGTTGGTTGTGCGGGAGCCGAATGTGGTGAGAGAAGGCTTCGCCGTGCTGGAGACGCTCGGCGGCCCTGAATTCGGCAAGTTCGAACGCGCCGCCGATGGCACCATCACCTTTGCCCGCCTCGGCGCCGCTCCGATCGTCATCGGCAGCGGGGACATCGGCGAGGACTTGCAGGTGGGTTACATCACTGCGCTGTTGAAACTGACATAGGGACGCTCATCGCTTTCGTGGGAGGCCCGATATGTCACGCGACGTTATTGCCCTGATCGTTTCGTTTGCCTACGTCTTTGCCATGATCGGCATAGCCGAGGGCTTGCGCAAGTGGCGCGGCTATGGCGTGGATTTCACGCGCAAGTTCATCCATATTGCAGTGGGGATGTGGGCCTATGGGACGGTGCTGCTGTTCAGGAGCCGCGCGTGGGCCATCATCCCGCCGTTGGCATTCGTCGCCATCAACGCGTTCTCCCACTGGCACGGCACGTTCAAGGCGATGGAGACCGGCGAAAAGTGGAAATTGGGCACGGTCTACTTTCCGCTATCGTTCGCAGCAGTGCTCTGGTTCCTCTGGGGGCAGCCCGCGCTATTGGTGGCGAGTCTGATGCCGATGACGTGGGGGGATGCGCTGGCAGCAGTGGTCGGGCGGCGCATCGGCAAGCACCGCTACACCATCCTGGGAAACGCCCGCTCGCTGGAGGGGTCGGCGGTGATGTTTCTCGCCGGTTGGGTGTCCACGCTGATACCGCTCGTGCTGATCGGGCAGGCCGACCTGTTCACCGCCATGGGTGTTGCAGCGGCGACGGCGCTGGCAGCGACCGTCATCGAAGCGGTCTCGCCGTGGGGGATTGATAATCTGACGGTGCCGGCGGTGTCGGCGATGGTGCTGGTGCTATTGCTGCCTTGACGTAGTGAGTAAAACGTAATGCGTAAAACGTAATGCGTAAAACGTAATTTGCGTTTCGCGTTTTACGCATCACGTCTTCACGGGCCTTCCACAGTTGCCGTCGGTAGAGTTGGTTCCCCTGTGGTTGCCGGTAGCGCTTCCTCCGTCGGCTGCGGCGTGATCTCGAACTGAGCAATTCCTTGCAGCCGGGTCTCGATAAAGACGCGGACTTCATAGTGGCCTGGCTCCCACCCTTCTCGTGGCCCACAGCCGTATAAGCGCTGTCCTCTGACCCCCCATCGCCGACCCTCAACCATTCCCCACAGCCACGTATCTGAGCAGCGCTCGAAGGGCGCCCCGTCCTTGTACCAGGCGAAAGTGGTGACAACGCCATCCCGCATTCCCTCATACGCAAAGGTCAGGTACACCCAATAATCGCCCGCCGGAAATTGGGTGCCTCTGCCCTGCAGATGGCCTTCCGCGTCCCCGATCGCTATGTATTTCGGCGTGATGCGCGCACCTTCTCCCGCGGGCACGGCAGACGGCCATGGCGTCAATACACTCTCGGGGATGGGCACGGTCGGTCCGGGCGTAGGTGTGAGTGTAAAGGTGGGAATCAGAGGCGCCGTAGCCGTAGGCCTACGGGTAGGAGCAGCAGTCGGCGTGCGGGTGGGACGTGGGGTAGCCGTGGGCGCAGGCGTGCGTGTCGGCGCCACGGTGGGGAGCGGAGTAGGCAAGGTGACGACAGCGATCAACCGTGAAGACGCGATCATCACGACGATGCCGACCACCAGCGACGCCAGTGCTGCCAGCAAGCAACGTGTCCCCCGCTGGAGGGCCTCGCGGCGCAGGATGTAGTACGGAGCGCGACGTGCCTTGCCGAATTGGGGTATGCACAGGGCTACCAGGACAGCAGCCAGGATCAGCAGCCCGCCGCCGATCCAGCGCCATTGTGTTGCAGTCAGGATGCCCACATCAACCCGCCTGAGTTGGTATTGGGTAGATTGGTAAATTGGTAGGTGGTGCAATCACAAGAGTCGAACGCCTGCCTGCTCAACCTCCAATCTCTTGCCACTAGAACTATAGCACAACTTGCCAATTTCAACAACGGCTTTCCCCAACCTACCAACTACCAATCTACCGACTACAGGCACTCCTTGATGGTCACAGCGAGTCTCTTGGGGATGCCTGGTACGGCGGCGATCTCTTCGACGCTGGCAGCGCGGATGGCCTCGACGGAACCGAAAGCCTTGAGCAGCGCTTTGCGCCGTGCAGGGCCGACGCCGGGGATGGTGTCGAGTTGTGAGGCGACCCCCGCTTTGCGCCGGCGCGTCTGGTGATGGGTAGTGGCGAAACGGTGGGCCTCGTCGCGCACGCGTTGCACCAGGAACAGCCCTTGTGAGCGTGGCGGCAGCAGGATCGGATCGGGTCTGCCGGGGAGGAAAATCTCCTCACGCTCTTTGGCCAACCCCACGACAGGCACCTGCCCCAGCAGGTCGAATGCCTCCAACACCTCGACCGCTACACCCAACTGCCCTTTGCCGCCGTCCACGATCAGCAGATCCGGCAACTGTGCCCACCCCTTCACATCGCGGCTACCCAGGACCTGGTCCGACGTGGCAGTCTGCCAGCGGCGAAAACGGCGTTCGAGCACCTCGCGCATGCTCGCATAGTCGTCCTGCCCCTCCACGTTGCGCACGACGAAGCGGCGGTAGTCGGACTTGCGCGGGACGCCGCGCTCAAAGACGACCATGCTGCCCACAGTCTCGGCGCCTTGCGTCGTCGAGATGTCGTAACCCTCGATGCGCGTCGGCGGCCGGGGCAGGTTGAGCGCCTCCTGGATCTCGGCCAGCGCTTGTTCCTGCTTGTGCGTGTCGGCCTGCCATTGGGCACGCAGCGCAGCCAATGTCTCGGCGGCGTTCTGTGCCGCCAGCGCCACCAATTCACGCTTCTGCCCACGCCGAGGCACGCTGAGCGTCACGTTGTCACCGCGCTTTTGCTTGAGCCATTGCTCGATGATGAGCGCCTCCTCGACGTGCTCGGGCAAGAGCACTTCCGGCGGGATGTAGGCGGCCTCCTCGTAGAACTGCTTGAGGAAGGCGGCCATCACTTCGCGCTCGTCCTCGTCCTGCGCGCCCTCCAAAACGAAATACTCCCGTCCCAAGAGTTTGCCGCCGCGGATGAAAAAGACCTGCACGCAGGCATCGCCACCCTCGCGGGCGAATGCGACCACGTCCTGGTCAACGCCGGCAGTGGAGACGATCTTTTGCCGCTCGACGACGCGCCGCACGGCCTGGAGTTGATCGCGCAAGAGCGCTGCCCGCTCGAAATCGAGTGCGTCGGAGGCAGCCATCATCCGCGCCTGCAGATCGGCGATGACCTCTTCGCTGTGCCCTTCGAGGAAACGCGCCAGGCTCTTGATCATCGCGCGGTACTCTTCTTGCGTCGCCGCGCCGATGCAGGGGCCCAGGCACAACTTGATGTCATAGTAGAGACACGGGCGCGGGTCGCGCCCCGTGATCTCGCGGTTGCAGGTGAGGTACGGGAACGACTTGCGCAAGAGATCGAGTGTCTGGTGGACCGCCTGGGATGAGGTGAAGGGGCCAAAGTAACGGCTGCCATCCTGCTCCATTCGCCGCGTGATCAAGACCTTGGGGAACGGCTCGGCCCAGGTGATCTTGATGTAGGGGTAGCGCTTGTCGTCCTTGAGGCGCACGTTGTAACGCGGGCGATGCTCCTTGATCAGGTTCGCTTCGAGGATCAGCGCCTCCAGTTCCGAGTCGGTGACGATGAATTCCAGGTCGGCAACCTCGGAGGCGAGCGCGCGCACCTTGGGATTCTCCCAGGCCGAGGCGTGGAAGTAGGAGCGCACGCGGCTGCGCAGGCTGATCGCTTTGCCGACGTAGATGACCTTGCCGTTCACGTCGCGCATCATATAGATGCCCGGCTTGCGCGGCAGGGTCTTGAGTTGGGCTTGAATGTGGTCAGGAATTTCCATTTGTTGATCGTCTGATCGCCAGACAACCCCGATGCTAAAGCCATCGGGCTGAAAGGGCAAAGCCCTGCGGGCTGGCAACGCCGCAGCCCCGGAGGGGCTTTTCTCTCAGCGCGGGGCCTTTAGCCCCGCGTGCTCTACGACGGCCCGCTCCAACATCGAAATCACCGTCCCATCGTCGTGATGTTGCCGCTGGTTCTTGACATAGCGAACGACCATATCCAGCATCTTTCCTCCAAACGAAACAACCCCGTACTCGGCTTGCCAGGCAAATTGCACGTCCAGGCTCAGTACGTGATTGACGAAGTGAGAACTGTTGCCCTTCACCTGGCCGATGAATGTCGAGAGCGCAATGCTCGGCGGCACCGAAGCGACCAGGTGAACATGCTGCTCGATCCCACCGACGCCGTAGACGAATGCACCTAACTCGGTGGTTTGGGCAGCAATGACATTGTGCAACTGCGCTGCCCATTCTGGTGCAATCAGCGGCTCACGATTCCGGGTTTCCCAGACGAAGTGATAGAACAAACGCCAGTAAGGCACATATCCTCCTGCGCTCGAGGCTAAAGCCATCAGGCTGAAAGAGCAAAGCCCTGCGGGCTAGAATTCAGCCCCGGAGGGGCTTGGTTCTTTGAGCGCGGGGCCTTTAGCCCCGCCCTCCCCATAATCTACGGCACCACCCGCACCCGCGTCAGGACGACGTGGCTGGCGAGCATTTCGCCCGCCAGCGAGATCACCGGCAGGGGCACGATCTCGTCCTGCGGTACATGATACACCACGATGCGCACGTCGTAAACCCCAGGCAGGGCGTCCGGCGCGATCTCCAGCGGGCGTGTGTCTGTTACTGCCTGCCCCGGCTGCCAGAGCGCAGTGGGGGCCGCCCCACCCTGCGGCCAACTGTCCAATTGGGCCGCCTTGCGCTGCATCGAGTCAATTAACTGCGCTGAGATGGTATAGTTTTCGTTGATCCGTCGCAAGGCAGACCAGTAGAGGGTCAGTGTGACCGTTTCGCCGGGCCGCGCCACGCGCGCATCAAGATCGTAGCCGACCAGCGCCATCCGGTCGCCAAAGTTGACCGAGATGGGGTTGGGGAGATCGCCCGGTCGAGGGCGCACCTCGATGCGCCCAAAGCGCACGTTGTCGCCGCCGCTCGAAACGGGCAACCGCCCCCCGGTGACGCCGTCGTATATCCCCACTTCGATCTGCGCCAAGTCAGGCGCAAGCGCCGTCTCGGGCAGGCGCAGGACGTAGCGGTCGGCCCAGCGGAAACCCGACTGCAGCCAGGTCGTCGAAAGCAACCCCAGGCCGGGGAAGGTATCGCGCTGCGCTATTGGCCGGTCACCTTCGCTCAGCAGGTGCACAAAGACGGTATAGTCACGGTCGGCGGAGGAGAGCGCCTGCCAGTAGAGCCTGACCGCGACCTGTCCTCCCGGCTCGCTCCTCTCCGTCTCCAGGTCATAGCCCAGCAGTCGCATCGTATCCCCAAAATCCACATCGAGGCGATGGGGGATCGCGTTTACCTGCACGTCGCTCAGCGGCTGCGGCAGCGCATAGGCCGGGCGGATCCAGAGCCAGGGCGCCAGCACGGTCAAAACGAGCAGGAAAATGACCAGAGGCCAATGGCCAATGACCAATGACCAATGACCAATGCGCTTAGGCAAGAAGCCGTTCAGCCCCAAGGCCAGCAGCATTGACCAGACGGCGATGGCGGGAAAGACGAGACGGCCCTGTGACGACCAGGTGACACGCGCCCACTGCGCCCAAGGAATCAGGACGGCCAAAGCCCAGAGCAGGCAGAGGAGCAGGGGAGAGGGGGAGAGGGGGGGA
>FWPU01002993.1_pt1 | contig 44330 bp, 40 predicted proteins | sample 2228361 | NCBI WGS metagenome assembly FWPU01 (sample SAMEA103939777, study PRJEB20133) | metagenome
CAGTTGGCTTCCTTTGCTTGGAAGCCAAAATCAAGCATGCCCGAGCACGTTCTGAAGCAGCTCTGGCCACCCATATGCCAAAACATGACCTGGTGTGCTCTCAGGATGCTATACATGAGCGTTATCAATCTCCTCTCAAGCCGTGCGCAGCCAAGCCGTGGCCGCCGCACGGCGCAGGACGGCAATGTTCTCCGCCACCGAGGCCCTGGCGTTGAAGATGCTGGACCCGGCCACCAGCACGGTGGCACCGGCGCGCACCACCTGGGGCGCCGTCTCCGCATCTATACCCCCGTCCACCTCGATCTCCACCGGTAGACGGCGCTCGTCCAGCATCCGGCGCAGCCGGGCGATCTTGGGCAAGGTGCCGGGGATGAACTCCTGCCCGCCAAAGCCCGGGTTCACCGTCATCACCAGCACCAGGTCCACGTAGTCCAGGATCTCCTCGATGGCGCTGACCGGCGTGGCCGGGTTGATGGCCACCCCAGGCCGGGCACCCAGCTCGCGGATGGCCTGCACCGCCCGATGCAGGTGCACGCAGGCTTCCTGGTGCACCGTCAGGATGTGGGCGCCGGCTTCGACAAACTGCTCGATGTAACGCTCCGGATGCTCGATCATCAGGTGCACGTCCAGCGGCACCTGAACGGCACGCCGCACCGCCTCCACCACCAGCGGCCCCACGGTAATGTTGGGGACGAAGTGGCCGTCCATCACGTCTATCTGGATGTAGTCGGCGCCGGCGGCTTCCGCCTCGCGCACCTGCTCACCCAGCCGGGTGAAATCCGCCGACAAGATCGAGGGTACGATCTTCACCATGCGCTCTGTTCTCCCATCTCTGCTTTCCAGCTTCCCCTCATCCTTCCCTCCGCAGCACCCGCACACCGCCAGCAGACGCCACGATGACCTCCGTGGCCAACCCCAGGAACAACCCGTGTTCCACCACCCCTGCCCGACTCTCCAGGCAGCCGGCCAGCTCCATCGGCCGCTCGCTGCCCCCCAGATGACAGTCCAGGATGAAGTTGCCTTCGTCGGTGACGAAGGGCCGGCCATCGGCACCCAGGCGCAGCACGGGCCGTATCCCCAGGGACTCCAGAAAGGGGACATGTGTGCGCCAGCCAAAGGGGATGACCTCTACAGGGAGCGGGGCTTTGGTGCCCAGCCGGTCTACCAGCTTGGAGTCATCCACCACGATGACCAGTCGCCGGGAGGCCTGGGCCACGATCTTCTCCCGCAGCAGCGCCCCGCCCAGGCCCTTGATGAGGTCCAGGTTGGGGTCCACCTCATCAGCGCCGTCAATGGTCAGGTGGACGACCGGATGCTCTTCCAGCGTGGTCAGCGGCACGCCAACCTCCTCCGCCACCCGGGCCGACCGGCTGGAGGTGGGCACCCCGACCACATCGGCCAGGCCACCGTCACGTAACCGCCGACCAATCTCCCGGATAGCGTGCTCGGCCGTTGAGCCGCTCCCCAACCCCACCACCATCCCGCTTTCCACCAGCTCGACCGCCGCCAGGGCAGCCCGCCGCTTCAGCTCATTCTGCATTTTGGACATCAGCATTCTCAGTTCGCAGTGACAGCTTCGGCCGTCCAAGGGGGCCAAAAGCGGCTAAAGCCCCCACTACGAACCCCTGCTCACGCCACGCCTCACAATTGAATCCCCAGAGTTCCCCCTGGTTCCTCCAAGCTCCTCACTGTGGGAACTCAGAGGGTAACCTCGGGGCTGTCTTGGCGAAACACCTTATCCGCATCCGGCACCTTCTGCCAGTCGGCCAGGAAGCGCTCCAGGCCGATGTCGGTGAGCGGATGGCGGAAGAGCTTCTGCAAGGTGTCAAAGGGCATGGTGGCGATGTCGGCGCCGGCCAGCAGCGCCTCCACCACGTGCCGGGGGTGCCGCAGGCTGGCCGCCAGGACCTCGGTCTCGTAGCCGTAGAGGGCGAAGATCTCCGCCAGTTCGCGCACCACCTCCATCCCTTCGTGGCTGATGTCGTCCAGCCGGCCCAGGAAGGGGCTGACGAAGGTGGCGCCGGCCTTGGCCGCCAGGAAGCCCTGACTGGTGGAGAAGACCAGCGTCACGTTGGTGCGAACGCCCTCTTCGCTCAGCACACGCACCGCCTTCAGGCCCTCGGGCGTCATGGGGATCTTGGCCACCACGTTAGGCGCCCACGAGTTGAGGATGCGCGCCTCGCGGATCATGCCCTCGGCATCGCGGCTCACCGTCTCCAGACTGACCGGGCGATGGCCCATGAGCTCGCAAATCTCCAGGGCCAGCTCCTTGAAGGGCCGTCCCTCCTTGGCCGCCAGGGTCGGGTTGGTGGTCACGCCGTCCAACACGCCCCAACTGTCGGCCAGCCGGATCTGTTCGATGTTTGCCGTGTCCAGGAATATTCTCATGCCCGCCTCCCTTGCGAAAGTGGCAATCTCTGCATCATCTCCCGGGCTCGCTCCGGGAACTCATCCAGCAAGCGCAACGCCCTGGCAGCCACCTGCTCGCCGGTGAACCCAAACTTCTCCGCCAGCACCTTCCACGGGGCCGAAGCGCCGAATCGCCCCTCGATGGCGACCACATCGCCGAAAGGCCCCACGTACCTGTCCCAGCCCTGGGGTACCCCGGCTTCCACCGCCAGGCGGACGGGCACATCCGGTGACAGCACCGCGTCCTTGTACTCCTGCGGCTGCGCCTCGAACAGCTCCCAGCTCGGCATGCTGATCACCCGCGCGCGCACCCCTCGCCCAGCCAGCAGGTCGCGGGCTTCCAGGGCGATGTGCACCTCCGACCCGCTGGCGATGAGGAGCAGGTCCGCCCCCTCGTCGGCGCCGGCCAGCACATACCCACCACGCCGTAGCTCCTCGGCGCTGGCCAGCCGGGAGCGGTCGAGCACGGGGAGCTTCTGCCGGGTCAGGGCCAGAGCCGTGGGACCATCCCGGCGCTCCAGGGCCACCTGCCAGGCCACCGCCGTCTCCGTGGCATCCGCCGGGCGGATCACCACCAGGTGCGGGATGGCCCGCAGGGCTGCCAGGTGCTCGATGGGCTGGTGGGTGGGGCCGTCCTCGCCCACGAAGATGCTGTCATGGGTGAGGACGTAGATCACCGGCACCTCCATCATGGCCGCCAGGCGGATGGCCGGGCGCATGTAGTCGGAGAAGACCAGGAAGGTACCGCCGTAGGGGACGATGCCCCCGTGCAGCGCCAGGCCGTTGAGGATGGCACCCATGGCGTGCTCGCGCACCCCGAAGTGCAGGTTGCGGCCCGAGAAGTCGTTGCGTTGGATGGACTTATAGGCCTTGAGGTAGGTCTTGTTGGAGGGGGCCAGGTCGGCGGAGCCGCCGATGAGGGTGGGTATGGCAGGTGCGATGGCCTGCAGCACTTCGCCGGATGCTGCCCGGGTGGCCATCTCCTTGCCGGGTTCGAAGGTCGGGATCCGCTCCTGCCAGCCATCGGGCAGGCGCCCGGCCATCACCGTCTCGAAGACCTGGGCCTCCTCCGGGTACGCCTGGCGATAGGCTTCGAAGCGCGCCTCCCACTCCCTGCGGGCTGCCTCCCAGCCCGGGCGCAGGCCGGCGAAGTACGCCTTCACCTCGTCGGGGATGTAAAAGGGCGGCTCTATAGGCCAGCCCAGGCGCTGTTTGGTCAGCCGCACCTCCTCCTCACCCAGGGGCTCGCCGTGGGCCACGGCCTTGTCCTGCTTGTTGGGACTGCCGTAGCCAATGTGGGTGCGGCACATGATCAGCGAGGGTCGCTGCACCTCTGCCCGCGCCTTGCGGATGGCCTCCGCGACGGCGGCGCGATCATGACCGTCCACGCGCTGCACGTGCCAGCCGTAAGCCTCGAAGCGCCGGGCCACGTCCTCGGTGAAGGTCAGGTCAGTGGAGCCCTCAATGGAGATGTGGTTGTCGTCGTAGAGGTAGATGAGCTTGCCCAGGCCCAGGTGCCCTGCCAGGGAAGCCGCCTCCGAGCCCACGCCCTCCATCAGGTCGCCGTCGCTGACGATGGCGTAGGTGTAGTGGTCCACGATGGTGTGGCCCGGTCGGTTGAAGGTCGCTGCCAGGAAGCGCTCGGCCAGGGCCATGCCCACGCCGTTGCCGAAGCCCTGGCCTAGCGGCCCGGTGGTGGTCTCGACGCCAGGTGCCGCGCCTACCTCCGGGTGCCCCGGGGTCATGCTCCCCCACTGGCGGAACTGCTGGAGTTGCTCCAGCGGCAGGTCATAGCCGGTCAGGTGGAGGAGCGAGTAGAGGAGCATGGAACCGTGGCCAGCCGAGAGGACGAAGCGGTCGCGGTCCGGCCACCTGGGGGCCGTGGGATCGTGCTTCAGGAATCGGGTCCACAGGACGAAGGCGGCGTCGGCCATCCCCAGGGGCATGCCCGGGTGGCCTGATTTGGCCTTCTCCACGGCGTCCATGACCAGGCCCCGGATGGTGTTGACGCAGAGCTGTTCCAGCTCAGGCGAGATGTCCCCGTCCGGAGTCGAGGGGTGGGTAGCGAGTATTTGCTGCGTGCGTTGGAGCTTCTTCATGCCGATACCTCAACTCGGTATGGTGACGAAGTGGTCATCCGCTCCCTCCCCCATAGAGGGAGCGGTGAATGCTTGCGCGACAAAGAGGTCCGCAGGTCATCTCGGCCAGTTTATCGCCCCGGTCAGCGCCGTAGCCGGCTGAAGACGATGCCCCGGCGGGGCGAGAAAAGGAAGACCAGGACGAAGACCCCGGTGCAGAACAGCACGATGGCAGCACCGGAAGCCACGTTGGCGTAGTACGAGAGGTACAGCCCGGCCACACCGGAGACAGCGCCGATGAGGGCCGCCACTCCCATCATCCACGCCAGCCGGCGGGTGAGCAGGTAGGCAGTGGCCCCCGGCGTGACCAGCATGGCCACCACCAGCGCCACGCCGACGATCTCCAGCGACACCACGATGGTGACGGCCAGCAGGATCAGCAGCAGATGCTGCAACAGGTCCGTCGGCAGCCGCAGCGCCGCAGCCATGGTGGGGTCGAATGAGACCAGTAGGAACTCCTTGTAGAGCAGAAAGATGAGCAGCAGCACCACCGTACCCAGCCCAGCGATGAGCCAAAGGTCCGAGGCGGACACGCCCAACACGTCGCCGAAGAGCACGTGGGTCAGGTCCACCGTGTAGCTGCGGATGGTGCTCATGAGCAGCACTCCCAGGGCTAAAGCGCCGGCAAAGAGGATGCCGATGGCAGTGTCCTCCTTGAGCTGAGCCCGCCTTGAGAGGGCGCTAATGGCCAGCGCGGTGAGCACGCCGGCCACCAAGGCACCTACCAGCAGGTTCTGGCCCAGCAGGTAGGCCACGGCGACCCCGGGTAGGACGGCATGGGCCAGGGCATCGCCGATGAAGGCCATGCCCCTCACCACCACGTAGGTCCCGACGACCGAGCACAGTATCCCCACCATCACCGCAGCCAAAAGCCCACGCTGCATGAAGGGGTACTGCAGTGGAGCCAGGAGGGTTTCCAGCATCTCTGCGATCTCTATTCGCACCCCCGCAAGAACCGACCGGATAGCTCCTACGAGAGTTCCCCTTGAGCGGTACAGGGAACTTTGGGGAACTCGGGGGAACCCAGGGAGCTTCACTCAAAGTGCGCCTCGTTGATTGCCGCCAGCAGCCCGCCATCAGTGGGCAGCATGGCTACCTGGTCGCCATAGGTGGCCGCCAGCACCTCGGGGGTGAAAACCTCCTCCGGCGTCCCATAGGCAATCAGGCGGCGATTCAAAGCCAGCACACGATCGAAATGCCGGAACACGCTGTTCAGGTCATGGGTAGCCACGATGACGGTCTTGCCCTCACGTTGCAGCTCGTCCAGGACGGCAAAGGTGGCTGCCTGTGTGGTAGTGTCCACGCCGGTGAAGGGTTCATCCAAGAGGAAGATGTCGGCCTCCTGGGCCAGGGCCCGGGCCAGGAAAACACGCTGCTGCTGCCCGCCGGACAGCTCGCCGATCTGCACGCCGGCGTACTCCGCCATCCCCACCCGCTCCAAGCTGCCCATGACCACAGCGCGGTCCTTGGGGCCGGGGTTCCGAAACCACCCCAACCGCCCAAAGCGCCCCATCATCACCACATCGGCCACTGTCACCGGGAAGCTCCAGTCAATGGACTCACGCTGAGGCACGTAGGCCAGTCGGCCGCCCGGATCGGGACACTGGCCCTGGAAGCAGACGTGCCCCCTGTGCAGGGGGAGCAAGCCCACAATGGCCTTGAACAGGGTGCTCTTGCCGGCGCCGTTGGGGCCAACCACGGCGACACGCTCGCCGGCCTGGATGCGTGCCGTCACGCCCTCGACCACGACCTGGCCGTTGTAGCCGGTGGTCACGTCCTCCAGGGTGACGGCGGCCCGGAGGTGAGCGGGGTCCCGGTCCATGACCTCTGATGGCAGTGAAACGTACTTGCGGAACATGAGAGACCTAATGGGTCTCACCACAACACCTCGATCCACGCAAAGCCCAAACTTCTGTGAATACGGAAGACGGAGACCACTTGTCAATTATAGATACAGACACCTGGGCCGTCAAAGACGCTTTTCCTGGTGATTCAAGTAGGGCAGGTTGGCGGCGTCAACAATTGGAGTCCGCCGCCGTCATCTCAATCACCTGTGCCAGCAGGCACTGGAAGCCGGAATAGCCAGCCGCCTACCTGCCGTTCATGCGGGCGGCAGGTAGCCCGCTGCACTTCGGCGTGGACCTGTCCCCCGGCCTGACGCCAGGACAGGCTGGCGGACAGTCGGGGCAAGCCGCTCGTCGGCCAAAAGCTTATGTCGTATCTGCGTGCGCACTCTTCACCCGCGGGCAACCTGGCCTACATTTCTGTCACCGTCAGGTGGTCAGGTGCAACGCACTTGGCAAGTGCGTGCCAGTCCCTGGCACAAGGGTTGCACCTGAAAAGCAAAGCGCCGGCCTTTGGGGCCGGCCTCGACTCGACGCATCGAATAAAGTCACCTCACCAATTCAGCACTTTTGCCTGGTAATCTGCCTTCTCTCTTCTTCCCTCACCTCTCGTCTGAGCAACTTGCCCACCTTGGACTTTGGCAACATGTCTCTGAACTCTATGTACTGTGGCACCTTGTACGGTGCAAGTCTCTCGCGACACCACCGCATCAGTTCCGATGAACTCATGCCCCTCACACCTTCTTTGAGGACCACCAGGGCTTTTATTCGCTCTCCGACCTTCGAATACGGCACCCCGACCACACAAGCCCCAACCACGGCGGGATGATCCTGCAACACCGCTTCGATCTCAGACGCCGACACCCTGTATCCCTTGTACTTGATGAGGTCCGCCCGGCGGTCCACATAGAAGATTTCGTCCTCCTCCCTGCGAACGTAGTCGCCCATGCGGTACCAAGTCTCACCATCCAATTGGATGTAAGATCTCGCTGTCTTGTTGCAATTGCGACATTAATCACCAGCATGAGCAGGAAAAAGGAGGCGGTAAGCACTCACCCCTCGCAGGGAGCCCCTTGCTCCGCTGAGGCAAATTTGTGCAAGGACGAGCTAAGGCCGTTCCAGGCCGTGGCGCTCAAGCAGGTCCACATCGGCCAGGATGTCAGCGGTGGGGCCGTCAGCCACCACGCGCCCCTCGTCCATGATGACGGTGCGCTCACAAACATCGCGCACCAGACGCATGTCGTGGGTCGCGATGAGCAGCGTCCGGCGCAGTTCCTGCAAGAGGCCGACGAGTCCGCGCCGGGTGCGTGGATCCAGACCGGACGTAGGCTCGTCCAACACCAGGATGGCCGGGTCCATAGACAGCACGGTAGCGATGGCCACCCGCTTGCGCTGGCCCAGGCTCAGGTGATGGGGCATCCGCCCTTCTTGCCCGTCCATGCCCACCTGCTTCAGCGCCCAGCCCACCCGCCGGCGCACCTCGTCCTCGGGCAGGCCCATGTGGAGCGGGCCGAAAGCCACGTCCTCGAACACCGTGGGCGAGAAGAGTTGATCGTCTGGGTCCTGAAACACCAGTCCCACCAACCCTCGGATGCGCCCCAGGTTCTCCTCGCTCACGGGCATCCCCTGGATCCTCACATAGCCATCGCCCCGGAGGATGCCGTTGAGGTGCAGGAACAGGGTGGACTTGCCGGCGCCATTAGGTCCGGTTACCGCCACCTTCTCCCCAGGCCGGATGACCAGGTCCACGCCCTTCAGCGCCTGCAACCCATCGGGGTAGGTGAACCACAGGTCACGAATCTCCACCACCGGCTGGGTCATAGGGGGTTCCACCACCTCTTCCCTCACCATCACCGCAAGCGCCACAACAGCCTTCTACACCAGCAGCCGGCTGACGATTTGAATCCCCGCCACGACGAGCACGAACAAGACGCCGGCGCCCACATCGGCCATCCGCAGGGGCGGCTCGGCCAGGGTCCTGATCTCCCCGGCGTAGCCCCGGGCCACCATGGCGTTGTAGATGCGCTCGCTGCGCTCGTAGCTGCGGATGAAGAGCGAACCCACCATCCCGCCCAGCACTCTGGCCCGCCAGCCGATGGAACCGCCGGCCTTCCCTCCCCCCAGGACGGCCGCCCGGGCCACCCGCGCCTGGTTGAGTCGCAGAGCCTCATCCGCCAGCACAAACAGATAGCGATAGGCGAAGGAGATAATGCTGACCAGCACCCGGGGGAACCTCAGGTCACGCATGGCGCGCAGCAGCTGGGGGAAGGTGGTCGTTGTTGAGAGCAGCACGGCCATCATCACCGACAGCCATGATCGCAGCAGCAGGCTCACGAAGCGGATCAGCCCGGCTGACGACACCGTCACGCTGAAGGGTCCCACGCTCAAGCGGAAGAGGGGCAGGCCGGGCGTGGTGAAGATGAGGGTCACGGCCATGAGGGCAAAGGGCACGGCCACAAAGGACCGGCGTAGGATGAGCCACGGCGACAGCCGGGCCAGCCGGGTGACCAGCATCAGCAACCCGAAGAGCAAAGCAAAGCCCACCCAGTCACCAGCCGGGGTGAGCGAACAGACCAGGATAAAGACGATAGTGGCGACCAGTTTCACCCGAGGGTCGAGCTGATGCACCCGGCTGGGACCGCCTTGGTACGCGTCGAGAAAGTGAATGTGCACGGCCACTCACCCCACGCGGTCAGCGAGCGGCTTCGCGTCGTCGTAGGGCGAAAGCCACGCCCAGGCTCAAGGCGAAGACGGCCACCACGCCCAGCCCGCCGGCCAGGATGGTGGCCAGGGCCGGGTTGCTCACGCCGGGCAGCGTGTAATCAGGGATGAGCTGATAGGGCGCGCTGCGGGCCAGGTTCAGGAATCCCAGGTTCTCCGCCGCCCGCTCCAGGCCGTCCGGCGCCGTCGATGCGAAGGGCGAGAGCAGCACGATCCCCACGGTGACCAGCAGCCCCAGAAGCCCCCAGCGCAGGTCGGCACCACGCCTTCCAACGCCCGCCTGGGGACCGTACTCGCCTGCCACCAGGTCCGGCCGGGTGGTCAACAGGTAGCTCAACGCGGCCACGGTGATCAACCCCTCGCCAACCCCGATGAGCGCGTGGAGCCCGACCATCAGCGGCATCGCCAGCGCCATGGTCGTGGCGCCCGAGGCTACCAGCTCCATGGTGGTTAACGCGGCAGATATCACCACGGACAACCAGGCAGCAGCGAAAGCCGCCGTCCTCCAGCCGCCGGCCATCAGGCTGCGCAGTGCCCGGTAGGCGGCGTAGCCAACCAGGATGCTGACGATGCCCATGTTGAGCACGTTGGCCCCCATGGCCCACAGCCCACCATCCTGGAACACCAGGGCCTGCAGGCCGATGACGGAAGTCATCACCAGCGCTGCCGCCCACGGCCCCAGCACGATGGCGGCAAAAGCCCCGCCCACGAAGTGGCCGGATGTGCCCCCGACGATGGGGAAGTTAAGCATCTGCGCCGCGAAGATGAAGGCCGCAATGACCCCCATCACCGGCGCATGTCGGTCACCCAGCGTGTGTCTGGTCCGCGACACCGCGTAGGCCAGGTACGCCATGGTGATCACCCACGCCAGCAGGTACACGGGTGGCGACAGGAACCCGTCGGGGATGTGAAGAGGTGACGCCAGAACCACTTGCCCAATGGTCACAACTTCGCTCAGTGCAAACATGATCGGCTATTCCTCCGCCCGTTCCATCGCGCGGTGCTCTGACTCACTGCGACAGTCCGCGCAGCGTCCGAACACCGCGAAGTGGTGAATATCGGCTTCGAAGCCGTACTCCCTGAGCAGCGCCTCCTCAAGCGGTTCGAGGAAACGATGATCCAGCTCGAATGTACGGCCACATTCCTGGCACACCAGGTGGTGATGGGGACGGTCGGCGCCCCGGAACTCGTAGACCAGCCGGCCACGCCCCATGTCGGTCTCGGTGACTAGGCCCAACTCCTTGAGGAGCTCCAGCGTGCGGTAGACCGTGGAGATGTCCACGTAAGGGTACTTCTCGCGGACGCGAGCATGGATCTGGTCGGCGCTCAGGTGCCCACCGCCCTCTCGCACCGCCGCCACGATCATCATCCGCTGGGGGGTGACCCGGCAACCCACCCGGCGGAAAGCTTGCAAAACGTCTTCTTGCGCTCTCAAGATGCACTCCGTTTGTGGATGCAATTGATTGCAGATGCAATTATACGCGAAAAGCCCTCCGGGGTCAAGTCAGCGCAAGCTCCCCCGCAGGGCAGGTTGGCGGTGTCAACAGCCCGGGTCGCTCCTCAAGGCTCTGGCGCTCTTCGGCACGAGCCACCCGAAGGCCAAATCGCCAGCCGGCCTATCTGCCGCCCCCAAACGGCAGGTGGCCCGCTCCCTCACACTGCCGGCCAGACCACCAATGAACGGTTCCTTTCGCCTCCATGCTCACGCCTCCCCTCACCCGCCGGCTACCCACCCTACGCCCATACTGACCGGCGTAGGGCAGATGGGGGGCCGACAGCCCGGTGAGATTACTGCTGGGGGAAAACGTGTTGCCGGACCTGGGCGATGACACCCCTGACCTGCTGGAGTACGCGTTCGTCCTCCGGCCCGGGCTGGGGGTCCTGCAAAGCCTCGTAGCGGGCGCGGGAGCCCTCTGGCAGCACTCCGGACACCTCCACCAGCATGGTGACCCAACAGCGCGCCGAGTTCTCGGGGTCGTAGCCGCCACCACCCACCACCAGCAGCCGCCCCTGGCAAAGCTCGTGGGCCAGGGCGTGCATCCTGCCGGCCAGGGCCGAGTAGCCCCGGGTGGTCAATGAAAGCGCCACCAGGGGATCGTCACGATGTCCGTCCACGCCGAACTGCAGCAGGATGAACTCAGGCCGGTACGCGCGCAGGAGCGGAGGCACAACGGCGTCGAAGGCCTCCAGGTATGCCCGGTCTCCCGTGCCTCGGGGCAGCGGCACGTTGACGCTGTAGCCGTACCCGTCCCCAACACCCAGTTCGTCCACGGTGCCGGTGCCGGGGTAGAAGCGCCCGTCGTATTGGTGGAAGGAGATCTTGAGGATCGGTTCGTTGTAAAGCATGGCCTGGGTACCATCGCCGTGGTGCCCGTCCAGGTCCACGATGGCGATGTGCCCGAGGCCGAACTCGCGCTGGAGGGCGCGGGTAGCTACGACGAGGTCGTTAAAAACGCAGAAGCCAGCGGCACAATCCCGCCGCGCGTGGTGCAGCCCGCCGCTGGGGTTGAAGGCATGCTGGAAATCGCCCCGGGCGATGAGCCGGGCCCCCAGGAGCGTCCCGCCCACGCTCACTGCCGCCCGGCGGAAGATGCCGGGGTAGGCCGGCGTGTCGCCGTAGTCCAGGTAACCCTCGCCGACGGCGTCCATCCGGCGCACGAAGGCCACATACTCCAGGCTGTGGGCCAGGGTCAGCTCGTCGTCGGAGGCCTGCTCTGGCCGCACCAGCTCCAGCCCGGCGTCAAACAGCCCAAGCTCCCTGGCCAGCTCATGCGCCCGAGGGTAGCGGCGCCAGGCCGAAGGCATAGGGGCGAATCCCCGCCCGTCGTAGGCTTCATGGTAGATGAAGGCCGTGCGTCCGCCCATGGATCACCCCCAAGAGGCAGACAGAGGGGCGTCCATGCCCCGTTTAGCGCCGGGCTAGACGTGGCGAGGACGCCACTTTGTAGCGAAAAAAGGACGGCTGGATAAAGTTAAGGAGACCACCGCAACTCGCAATGACGGAAAAGCGCTCAGGAATCTGTGCCAGCCAATCAGCCCGCGTAAAACTCCTTGAGGCGCTGGCTGCGGGGCCCTTTGCGGAGCTTGCGCAACGCATCGCCCTCTATCTGACGGATGCGCTCCCGGGTCAGCTCGAAGCGCCGGGCGATGTCCACCAGCCGGTGCTCCTGGCCGTCCTTAAGCCCGTAGCGCATCTCCAGCACCCGGGCCTCGCGCGGGGTTAGCCCCTGGAACAACTCCTCGATCTCGCCACGGAGCTGGGCATGCAGCACCGCCTCCGTGGGTTGAGGGAGGGTGGAATCCTCCAGGAACTCGCCCCAGTTCCCCTCCTCCTCGGCCCCGGTGAAGGTCATCTCTTCCAGCGAGAGGGTATCGCGCCAGCCATTCAGGACCAGCTTCACCTTCTTAGGGTCGGTGTCGGCCTCTTCGGCGATCTCTTCGATGGTGGGCTTGCGGGCCAGCTCCTGGCGCAGCCGGTTGCGCACACGGTAGAGCCGGCGGCGCTCCTGCAGGATGTGAGCCGGGAGTCTCACGGCCGTGGTCTGCTCACCCAGGGCCCGGGCCACCGCCTGGCGGATCCACCAGGTGGCGTAGGTGGCGAAGCGCGTGCCCTTGTCGGGGTCGAAGCGCTCCACCGCCTGGATCAGCCCCAGATTGCCCTCCTGGATCAGGTCGGACAGCGGCACGCCCTGGCGCATGTACTGCTTGGCGATGCTAACCACCAGCCGGGTGTTGGCCTTGATCATCTGCTGGCGGGCGCGCTCACCGGCGGCGATGGCCGCCTCCAGGGCCTGGCGCACCTCCTCACCAACGGCCCTCTGCTGCTGGAGCTGCTCCCGGGCACGATTACCGGCCTCAATCTCCCTGGCGAGCTCCCGCTCCTCTTCGACGGTGAGGAGCGGGGTCCTGTCAATCTCGCGAAAGTAGAGAGCGATGGTGTTGCTGTCGTCCTCGGGTTCGGGGATGCGGAAGGGTCTAGAGCCTACCAACACCATCTTGCCACCGCAGACCGGGCACTTGGACACCATCGCCTCGTCCTGCGGGCTATAACCACACTGAGCACAAATGGCTTGCATCTTGAACCTCCGACGAGCTAATTGCCAGGCTGTGGGTTCATTTGTCAATCTAGCCCACTGACCTCAATGGTTAGACGCGCTTCCCGGCAAACCCTTACCTCACTTGGTAACTGCTTACCCACAAGCGGTTGCCTCACTTGAAGGATTTGGCACTGCACGGTATAATCAGTGCTGGGAAAACCCTCTCTGGGTGGGTCCATGACGCGCCGCGAGGCCGCCCTTCACGCACGACGCAAATGGAGACTAAGCAACTTGCCAGAAGTTCTTTGCACTTTCTCCTCGCACCAAAACGGCTATCAAGAGGCGTCCACGGCTGTGCGACCCCTGTGCCACGCCAGTCCCTGGCACAGGGAGGGACTGGCGCCCACAGGCTCGCCCCGTCCAGCGGCTGTTTGACCCTGGAAAACGGGGCGGGGACGCCCCTTTGTAGCGGTGGAGAAGTTCAAAGAACTTGTGGTTACCTGCTTAGCGTGCAGTACGATCCAAACCGCCATCATCGCCGGTACATCCGCCTGCGGGGTGGGATTACGCCGGCCCCTGGGCGTATTTCGTCACCCGCGTGACCCACGACCGGGGCACCCTGTCCGGCCAGGTGGTGGACGGGAAAATGGTGTTGTCGCCGTGGGATGAAATCTCTTGGAAAACCAAACAGACAACCGCAGCCACGAGACCGGGGCACACGGGAACGCTGATGTGGCGACCGCGTGAATTCTTCCTCCTGCTGCTGGCTATCACGGTGACCGCGGCCGGCTTCGCGCTGTTGGCCCTGGCCGATGGGCGCTCGCCCGCCTGGCAGGACATGTCCCCGGCCCTGGTCTTCGCCGGCGCCGTCCTGAGCGCCCACGTCATCCTCAGCGCCCGGCCGGGCCTGGAGGACCAGCTCCTCTTCCCCCTGGCCGCAACGCTGGCGGGCCTGGGGCTGGTAATGGCCTACCGGCTGGCGCCAGCGCTGGCCGGACGCCAGCTCATCTGGGTGGTGCTGGGCGTGACCGTCATGCTGCTGGCCGCTCGGGTCCCCCAGGTGCTGCCCGCCCTGCGCCGCTACCCCTACACGTGGGCCTTCATCGGGCTGGGGCTCCTGGCACTGACCCTGGCCTTCGGCCGGCAGGTTGGCGAGACCGGCTCGCGCCTGTGGCTGGGCGTGGGTGCCTTCGCCTTCCAGCCCTCGGAGTTGCTCAAGGTGCTGCTGGTGGTCTTCCTGGCCGGCTACCTGGAGCGCACCAGCGACCAGCTCGCCCGGGGGCGCCTCCGGCTGGGGCCGTTGCGCCTCCCGCCCCTGGCCCACCTGGGCCCCCTGCTGGTGATGTGGGGGCTGTCACTCATGCTCCTGGCCTGGCAGCGTGACCTGGGAGCGGCCCTGCTGTTCTACGGCGTCTTCCTGGCCGTCCTCTACGCGGCCACCGGGCGCCCCTCGTACACCCTGATGGCCGGGCTCATGTTCCTGGTGGGCGCGATCTTCGTGGTGGCCGGCTTCGAGCACGTGCGTGTCCGCTTCGCCATCTGGCTGAACCCATGGCCCGAGGCCAAAGATGACGCCTTCCAGATCGTGCAGGGGCTCATCGCCCTGGCCGCCGGCGGCGTGGGCGGTCAGGGGATAGGGCTGGGCTTCCCCACCCACATCCCGGCCGTCCACACCGACTTCGTCTTCGCCGCCGTGGGTGAGGAGCTGGGGCTGGCCGGGCTGGTGGCTGTTATCGCCTGCTACGCCCTGCTGACCTACCGGGGCTTCCGGGTGGCGCTCCTCACCCGTGACCCCTTCGCACAGCTTCTGGCCACCGGGCTCACGTCCATCTTCGCCCTGCAGGCCCTGGTCATCATGGCCGGCAACCTGCGGATCATCCCCCTGACCGGCGTCACCCTCCCCTTCCTGAGCTACGGCGGCAGTTCCCTGGTGACCAGCTACCTGATGCTGGGGCTGCTGCTGCGGGTTTCGCGGCGGCCGTCGTCCGCGGTGCTGAGGATGAGATCCCTTGCGGAGACGAGGACATGAGGCAAAACGTGACCCGGCTGGCGTGGCTCTTCCTCGTGAGCTTCGCCGCCATCGCCCTGGTGGCCGGCTACTGGCAGCTTGTGCGCGGACGGGAGCTGGTGGCGCGAACCGACAACCCGCGTCACATGGAGTTCGAGCGCCGGCTGGTCCGGGGGGAGATCCTCGACCGCCACGGGGCAGTGCTGGCAGGCACGACGGTTGTCGGCAAGTACGCCCAACGTAACTACCCCTACCCCCTCCTCGCCCCCGTCTTGGGCTACTACAGCCTGCGCCACGGCGTGGGCGGGGTGGAGGCCGCGGTGAATGACAACCTGCGGGGGGTCACAGGGCTGGATCGGCGCACCGCTTTCACCAACGCCCTGTACCATCGGCGCCAGGTGGGCCACGACGTGACCCTGACCCTTGACCTGGAGGTGCAACGCGTGGCCGATGAGGCCCTGGGTGACCGGGCCGGCGCTGTGGTGTTGGTCGAGGCGCGCACCGGTGCCGTCATCGCCATGGCCAGCCACCCCACCTTCGACCCCAACACCTTGGACCAGGAGTTCGACAGGCTGCGGGCCGATCCGGCCAACCCCCTCCTCAACCGCGCCACCCAAGGGCGCTACACGCCCGGCTCCATCTTCAAGACCGTGACCCTGGCCGCAGCCCTGGAGGAGAACCTGACCTACCCGGGCGAGCAGTTCAACGACGGCGATGAGACACTTTATGTCGAGGGCTTCCCCATCCGCTGCGACAACAACCCCCGGGGGATCAACTCTTTCGACCTGGCCCACGCCTATGGCTGGTCGTGCAACCTGACCTTCGCCCGGCTGGGGCTGGCCCTGGGGATCAAGCGCTACAGGGACTATGCCTCGCGCTTCATGCTGGGCGAGGAGATCCCCTTCGAGCTGCCGGTCGCTCGGAGCCAACTGGCCAACGACCCGCTGCTGATGGACCGGGTGCTGTTAGCCAACACCGCCTTCGGGCAGGGCGAGCTCCTGGTCACCCCACTGCACATGGCTCTCATCGCAGCAGCGGTGGCCAACAATGGGGCCATGCCCCGGCCCTACTTGGTGCAGGAGGTGCGCCACGCTGAGGGTGAGGTGCTGCGAAGGGCCGAACCGTCCATCCTCAGCATCTCGATGACGCCGGAGACAGCCCGGCAGGTGCTAGAGATGATGGTGGTGGCGGTGGAGGAGGGCTACGCGGGGCGGGGCAAGGTGCCGGGGGTGGTGACGGGCGGCAAGACCGGCACGGCCCAGCTCGGCGGGGAGGAGACCGAGCCCCATGCGTGGTTCATCGGCGTGGCTCCGGCTGATCCCGAGTCCCAAGGCCCCCGCTACGCGGTGGCAGTGCTTGTGGAGCACGGCGGTGAGGGATCGCAGGTGGCTGCGCCTATCGCCCGGCAGGTTCTGGAAGCCGCCCTCCAGCGCAGTGGCGAGCGAAGAAACCAGCGCCGTTCAGGCGCCGGGTGGTTCCTCGCTAGCCCAGGCTGATCGGGGAAGTGGCCCACTCTTCGGTCAGCGAGGATAGACCCGGGGGCTCAACGCCGTGGGTTTCGAACCCTGTTCGTCAAAGGTAATTGAAGTCTTGGACTATCCCAAACCGCCTGAGGCATTTCTCCGTCGGATGCGGCAACTGCTCGGCGACGAGTATGAGGAGTTCGTGCACACCTACCGCATCCCGCCTGAAACCGGCCTGCGGGTGAACACCCTCAAGGTCTCGCCGTGCCGCTTCCGCCGCATGGCGCCTTGCGAGCTGAAGCCCGTCCCCTGGTGCGAATCCGGATTCGTCGTCGAGGGGGAGGCGCAGCCCGGCAAGCATCCCTATCACGCCGCCGGCCTGTACTACCTGCAGGACGCCTCAGCCATGGCCGTGGCCGAGCTGCTGGCCCCCCGGCCCGGCGAGCGCGTCCTGGACCTGGCGGCGGCGCCGGGAGGCAAGGCCACCCATATCGCCGCGCTGATGGAAAACGCGGGCCTCCTCGTGGCCAACGAGATCCATCCGGCGCGGGTTCAGGCGCTGGTGGACAACCTGGAGCGCTGGGGCGCCCGCAACGGGGTCATCACCAACGAGTCCCCCGACCGGCTGGCCGCCTACCTGGAAGGCTTCTTCGACAAGGTGCTGGTGGACGCCCCCTGCTCCGGTGAGGGGATGTTCCGCAAGAGCGAGGCAGCCCGGATTGCATGGACGCCCGAGCTCGTCAGAGGATGCGCCGTGCGGCAGCTCGCCATCCTGGACGCGGCTGCGCGCATGGTGCGTCCCGGTGGCGTCCTGGCCTATTCCACGTGCACCTTTGGGCCGGAGGAGAACGAAGGCGTGGTGGTCGACTTCCTGGGGCAGCATCCGGATTTCGAGCTCGTGGAGCCGCCGGCGCTCCCCGGCTGCACCCCTGGCCGTCCCGACTGGCTGGACGATGCCCGGCGGCGGCCGGATTTGCGACGAGCAGTCCGCCTGTGGCCCCACCTGGGTCCGGGTGACGGCCACTTCGTGGCGTTGCTGGTCCGCCGGGGCCGGGAGCAGGCCACTGGGCCCTGGTCCGAGCCGCGGCAGCCGGGGGAGGTGCCGGGCCGGGCTCGCCAGCTCTACGAGGCCTTCTGCCAGGAGCACCTGGGCGGACTGCCGGCCGAGGAGCGACTCAGCCTTGTGGGTTCCCGGCTTTACCAGGTGCCGGCCGGACTGCCGGACCTACGGGGCCTGCGGGTGGTGCGCCCGGGATGGCACCTGGGCACCATCCGGCGAGGACGCTTTGAGCCCGGCCACGCGCTGGCTCTGGGCCTGACCCTGCGTGATGCCCGGCAGGTGGTGAACTTGCCGGCCGACGGCGACGACGTGCTGCGCTACCTGCGTGGAGAGCCGCTGGAGGCGCCGGGGGACGCCGGGTGGGTGCTGGTTGCCCTGGACGGCTATCCCCTGGGATGGGGCAAGCGAGTCGGCCGCGTGGTCAAGAACCACTACCCACGTGGGCTGCGTTGGGTGTAGCCTGGAGCATCCTCTGTGGGAAGTAAAAGGCTGGGGGTTGTAGGCTTATGCCTATTACTACAACGAGATTTCGAGCCATGGTCTCTCATGACTGCTGCCAAGGGGCGTCCCCGCCCCGCCTTTTGCGGCGTTCTGACATGCCAGACGGGGCGAGGACGCCCCTCCACAGCAGGTTATGTCAAAATTTCGTTGTAGTACTACGAAAAGCCCTGTCGCCGGACAAGGCGCGTTGACAATTGCCTCGGTCCCATGCATAATACCTACACGCTGACCTGGAGGCGTAGCCAATGCTGTACTGGGTGGAACGCTCTATCGTCCGAGTGCTGCTCAGGATCCTGACCCGGTGGGAGGTGGTGGGGCTGGAGAACGTCCCTCGTCAAGGCCCGTTCATCGTCATCACCAACCACCTGAGCATCGTTGATCCACCCGCCATCATGGCAGCCCTACCCTGCCGGGTGACCGCGATGGCCGCCAGCAAGTACATCCGTCATCCCTTCGGGCTCCTTCTGGGAACTGCCAACGTCATCTTCGTGCGGCGTGGCGAGCCGGACCGGCGGGCGCTGCGCAAAGCCCTGGCCGTGCTGGCCAGCGGCGGCGTGCTGGGCATCGCGCCGGAGGGGACCCGCAGCAAGACCGGGGCTCTGCAGCGGGGGAAGCCAGGGGCGGCATACCTGGCCCTGCGCGCCAACGTGCCCCTGCTGCCCGTCGCCCTTACGGGTACAGAGCGGTTCTTCCGCGATCTCGCCCGGCTGCGCCGCCCGCACCTGCGTGTGGTCATCGGTGAGCCGTTCCGCTTGGAGGTGCCGGAGGGCGCCGAGCGTCCATTTCAGGCCCTGACCGACCAGATGATGCACTGGCTGGCCGCACTGCTGCCTCCCGAGTATCGAGGCGTGTACGGGCAGTCAGCCCCCCTTCCGACTGTGCACCGGGGCGCTCAGCAAGCCACCGAAGCCGCACGGTGATGCTTGCTATCCGTATCGTCCATGCCTGACCCCGCAGCTCTCTCGCCGATCACCCCCATCCGGCGGACGTACGCTGCCTTCGACCCCCAGTTGTGGGTGCTGTTTGTCGGCAGCCTCATCAACGCTGTGGGCTTCAGCATGGTGCTGATCCCCACGGGCGCGGCTTTGGTGGCCGACCTGGCGCCGGCGCATCTGCGGGGGCGGTACATGGGCGCCCAGGGGCTAGCGACCGGGATAGGGTTCGGGATCGGTAAGCTTGCCGATGTGGAAGCATACCTGGATGAGCCGCAACGAACTTAGCTGTGTTTGCCTTCGAGGGCAGGTCGGGGTTATAATAACCTGTGACAAACGACAAGGACCAGAGGAGGTAAGAGATGGCTGTTCGAGTGCCTGAGGCGGTGCGAGAGGCTTGGGGGGATGAGGCAGTGATGGCCTTTCTCCCCTGGTTGGAAGAGATCCTGACAGACAAGGCCATTCTTCGTGATGAGTACCGGCAAGTGCTTTCACGGTTGGACGTCTTGGAGAAAGACGTAGCTCTCATCAAGGACGAGCAGGTACGGATGCGTTCCGAGTTCCGTGAAAATCAGGCACAGATGCGGGCTGAGTTTCGCCAGGGATTGAACGAACTACGGCGCGAAATGAATGAGCGCTTTGATCGAATAAATGAGCGATTCGACCGCATGAATGAAAGATTCGACCGCATGAATGAAAGATTCGACCGCATGGAGTCAGCCATGGGCGAGCGGTTCGATACCATGTACGAACGTATGCTCACCCAGTCCCGCTGGCTGGTGGGTAGCATCGCCCTCTTCGGCACCATCATCAGCATCGTGTTGGCCATCGGACAGTTCATCAAGTAAAGAGTTCCCTTCGCAGACCTATTAGCTGAGTCTCACCTGACTATCGCCGGCCAACTCAGGGTTGCAGTTGGCCGGTTTTCCACCCGAACCGACGTGTATCCCTTGAAGGAATACGGAGGACCACCATGGAATACCGCAACCTGGGGCGCACCGGCCTGAAGGTCTCAGAACTGTGTCTGGGCACCATGCAGTTCGGATGGACCACCGATGGGGAGAACGCGTTCAAGGTGATGGATGCCTTCGTCGAGGCGGGCGGCAATTTCATTGACACCGCCGACATCTACTCATCCTGGGCACCAAACAATCCCGGCGGCGTGGCCGAGACCATCATCGGCCGCTGGATGAAAGAGCGCAAGAACCGCCGGGACATGGTCGTGGCCACAAAGGTGCGGGGCCGGATGTGGCCGGGGCCCAACGGCGAGGGCTTGAGCCGGGCCCACATCATGCAGGCGGTGGAGGACAGCCTGCGCCGGCTGAACACCGACTACATTGACCTCTACCAAACCCACTGGTTCGACGCCGATACACCCATCGAGGAAACCCTGCGCGCCCTGGACGATTTGGTGCGCCAGGGCAAGGTGCGCTACATCGGCTGCTCCAACTACCCGGCCTGGCGCCTGTGCCGGGCCCTATGGGTCAGCGACAAGCTGGGCCTGGCCCGCTACGACTCCCTGCAGCCGCATTACAACCTGGTCCACCGGGCAGAGTTCGAGCGTGAGTTGATGCCGCTGTGCCAGGAACAGGGCCTAGGCGTCATCCCTTACAGCCCACTGGCAGGTGGGTTCCTCACCGGCAAGTACCGACGGGGCAAGCCGGTGCCGGAGAGCGCCCGGGCCGAGGGTATCCGGCGGCGCTACTTCAACGAGAAGGGCTTCGCCGTGATTGACAAGCTGGAGGAACTGGCGAAGGCACGGGGCAAGACGCCGCTCCAGATGGCCCTGGGCTGGCTGCTAACCAACCCGGTGGTCACCGCACCCATCATCGGCGCCAACACCGTGGAACAGTTGCAGGAGAGCCTCGGGGCAGTTGGCCTGCGATTGAGCCAGGAGGAGATGGAGGCGCTGAACGGGCTGACGGCCTGGGAGGAAGAGTAGGAGCATGGCGCCGGCACTGACCCTGGCCAGCGGGTTCATCGGGCTGGCGTTGATCCTGTACACCTACGCTGTGTGGGGCGAGCAACTCGTGGGGCACCTGCAGCGCGGGTTCATTCTTGGCTTCTGGGCCGGCTTCACCTGCGACACGGCCGGCACCTCGATCACGATGGAGATCGCCCGGCGTGGGACGGGCCAAAGCAGCACGGTCCGCGCCGTCACCGGTGTGATGGCCATCGCACTCATGGGGTTACGTGCCTTCTGAGCCCTGCTTGTGGGGCGCCGGGAAAAGGAGCATGGTTTCTATGACGCTACCCCACACTGAAAAACTCCGCTATGATCTCGACGCCGTACGCGCCGACTTGCCCATCCTGAGGCAGGTCAACTACCTGAACGTAGGCACCTTCGGCATCGTGCCGGAGCCGGTCATGGTCCGCACCCTGGAGGCCGTCCGGCGCTTCGATACAGCCGGCTACGTCGTCTGGGAGCAGGTCCTGGCCCAGATAGAGCGGACCCGGCACCGGGTGGCGGAGGTCATTGGGGCGCAACCAGAGGAGATCACCCTCACGGACAACGCCACCGATGGGGTGAACTTGGTGCTGGCCGGCCTTGAGTGGCAGCCCACCGATGAGGTGCTCATAAGCGACCAGGAACACCCGGCCATCACCTTCCCAGCCTACTACGCTCAGAAGCGTGGCAGGCTGCGCGTGCGCCAATTTCGGGTGGACCCCGACCCAGAGGTCACGCTGCGCAACTTCGTGCGGGCGCTGCGGCGCCGTACTCGGCTGGTGGCTTTCAGCCACGTGAGCTGCCTGAGCGGCGTGCGCCTGCCGGCCGAGGAGATCTGTACCCTGGCACACGCGGCGGGCGTTCTCACCCTGGTAGACGCCGCTCAGTCCTTCGCCCAGTTCCCCATCAACGTCAAGGACATGGGCTGCGACTTCCTGACCGGCAACGGCCACAAGTGGCTGTGTGCGCCCAAGGGCACGGGGTTCTTCTACGCCCGGCTGGACCGCATGACCGCTTTGGAGCCGGCGCACCTGGGCGCGGGGTCGTCGCCGGCCGAGGATGACCTGGAGCTGTGGCCTAACGGACGCCGCTTCGAGTTCGGCACCCGAGGCTATGCGCTTTACGAGGGCTTCATTGCCGCCATTGAGTACCTGGAGAAGCTGGGGTGGGAGGCTGTTGAGGCTCACACCCGCGACCTGACCGAGCACCTCAAGAGCCGGCTGCACCGGGCGCCTTGGGCCACCCTGCTGAGCCCGGACGAATGGGACCACAGCTCAGGGCTGACCACCTTCCGGGTGGACGGCGTAGATGACGTGCAAGCCTACCGCAGGTGGCTGCTGGAGGAACAACAGACGGTGGTGCGCTCCGTCCCGGAGTTCCGCGCCCTGCGCATATCCACAGCATTCTTCAACAGCGAGGAAGACGTAGACCGATTGCTGAAACTGTTGGAGCAAAGGTAAAAGCTGCCACGGAAGCACCCAGGAATCCACGGAAAATCATTGGGTGTGATTCTGCGGGCTTCTGTGGCAACTATGAGGTGAGTAATGGCGACAATCCCGCTTGGTGAGCGTGTGCCGGCGCCGGTGGTGCGGCCCGGCAAACCCCGAGACACCGCACAGGTGCGCTTTCCCGACGGCCAGCTCCTGGAAGCCCCTATCAGCACGCCGTTGGAAGCCTTTATCCGGGTGGCTGAGCTGAATGAGCCGGCCCCTGTGGTGGCCGCCCTGGTGGATGGCGAGCTGCGCGAGCTGACCTACCGGGTGACCGGCGACGTCTCCGTCACCCCTATCACCATGGCGAACACCGATGGGATGCGCATCTATCGCCGATCCCTCACCTTGCTCCTGGTCACCGCAGCCCATGAGCTATTCCCGGATGCAGAGGTATATGTGGACTACTCGCTCACCTTCGGCGGGTACTTCTGCGACGTGCGCGGACGTCCCGATTTCACCCCGGAAGAGCTGCAGCGGCTAGAGAAGCACATGTGGGACCTGGTGCAGGCCGACCTGCCCATCACCCGTGAGGAAGTCCCCCTGGACCGGGCCATTGCCATCTTCCGGGAGCGTGGCGAAGAGGACACGCTGCGCCTCTTGGCCAATCGCCGCAAGGACTACCTTACGATGTACACCTTGCGGGACATGCAGGACTGGTACAATGGCTACCTGGTCCCGTCCACCGGCTACCTGCGCTACTTCGCCCTGGAGCCCTATCCCGGCGGCTTCATCCTGCGCTTCCCACACCAATCGGCGCCGACGACGATCCAGCCTGTGCGCGACTACCCGAAGCTCACCGCGGTGTGGCGAGAGTATGGCCAGTGGCAGCGGGTGATCGGTGTTGAGGATATCGGCTCGCTGAACGAGGCCATCGTGGATGGGCGCATAAACGAGGTCATCCTGGTGGCCGAGGCCCTGCACACCCAACGCATCGCCGCCATCGCCGGCGAGATCGCCGAGGTGCACGACAGAATCCGGCTGGTGCTGGTAGCCGGCCCCACCTCCTCCGGCAAGACCACTTTCACCCGGCGGCTTGCCGTCCAACTCCTGGCCAACGGCGTGCGCCCGGTGGCCATCAGCCTTGACGACTACTTCGTCGAGCGGGCCAAGACGCCCCGCGACATCAATGGCAACTACAACTTCGAGGCTCTGGAGGCTTTGGACCTGGCCCTGTTCAACGAGCACCTTCTGCGCCTGCTGGACGGTGACGAGGTCACCCTGCCGCGATACGATTTCGTCACCGGCACCCGGCAGGTGGGTGAGACCCTGTCCATCACCTCGGACCATGTGATCCTGGTGGAGGGCATACACGGGCTGAACCCGCGCCTGATACCCCAGGTGCCACCTGAGTACACCTTCCGGGTGTACGTGTCCGCCCTTACCCACCTGAACCTGGACCGGCACAACCGCATCTCAACCACAGACACGCGCCTCATCAGGCGCATGGTCCGCGATGCCCGCACCCGCAACTACCGCGCCCACGAGACCATCCAGCGGTGGGACAGTGTGCGCCGGGGCGAGGAGCGGTACATCTTCCCGTACCAGGAACATGCCGACGTGATGTTCAACTCGGCCCTGGTGTACGAGCTGGCCGTGCTCAAGCCGCTGGCCGAGCCCCTGCTGCGGGAGGTGAGGCCAGGGACGTTGGAGTACGTGGAGGCCCGGCGGCTGCTGGCGTTCCTGGAGTGGTTCCTCCCCTGCCCGGCCGACGTCGTCCCCTCCAACTCCATCCTGCGCGAGTTTGTCGGCGGTTCGATCCTGGAGCGCTTCGAACCCTGGCGGCGAGCGCAGTTGCCGTGAACGGCCCCGGCGCCGAGCATGAACCCATCCTTGGCCTTGGGAATCCTGGCTTTCGGGCTGGCCGGTGCCGGCCTCCTCCACGCCCTGCGCAGGGGTGACCGGGATCCCCTCTTCTTCCCCGTCGCAGCCGGCTACGCCCTGGCTGTGGAAGCTGTCCAGCGCCTTTTCCTGCATTACGACTACGTCAGCCTGCGGCCGGAGTTCCGAGGCGTACCACTGCTGGTTCCGCTGGCCTGGGCCGGCGTGTGGTACGTGGGCAGAACCCTTGGCCTGCGGCTGGCGGAAAGGCGTCCGTGGCCAGTGGCAGCGGTGATCGGCGGGCTGGCAGGCGTCCTCGTGGCGGTCCCGCTGGAGGCGTTAGCGGCTGCGGGTGGCTGGTGGCACTGGAGCGAGCAGCCGGCGCTGGCCCCGCTCCAGGCTTTCACCGCCGGCTTCACCTTCCTGCTGGGTTACGAGCTGGTGACGCGCATGGGCCTAACCGGGCAGGTGCGCACCCGGGTGCGCCTCCTGTTCCTCATCCTCACCCTGGCTCCCCTCCTCTTCATCCACGCCCAGGCGCTCTACCTGGCGCGTGAGTTGCTCCTCTGACGGCCCCTACAAAAGCCGAAGGACCAGAGTTGCCCAGGCCCTGGTCCCACTTGCAAGGAGGTTAGTCGATTTTTCTGGCCTTATTCTAGCACGCCAGCGTCAAGAAAACGTCAAGAGAACGTCAAGAACGCCTTGCCAGGCGATCAGATTTGCGTATACTTATCGTCGGGCGATGCAAACCTGGCTCGTGACTGCCAGCATGACCTGTCCCTGTTTCAAGCGAGGTGCAGCATGAACGGCGAGCCAAAGTCCCCTTCCGGTTCGATGAAAGCAGCCATCTTTCGTGGCATCGGCAAGATCGAGGTGGCGGAGGCCCCCATCCCCACCCCCGGCCCGGACGAGGTGCTCATCAAGGTGCACTACTGCGGCATTTGCGGCTCCGATGTGGACGCCTACAAGACCGGCACCTACGAGGCCGGCGTCATCATCGGGCACGAGATGGGCGGTGAGATCGTGGAGGTGGGCGACGAGGTGTGGGGCTGGCAACCCGGCGACCGGGTGACGGTCAACGGGGTGATCCCCTGCGGCAAATGCTGGTTCTGTCACCACAACCGACCCAGCCTGTGCGAGGACATGCAGATGACCGGCATAACCTTTGACGGCGCCTTTGCCGAGTACATGGTGGCGCCGGTGGCCGGGCTCCATCGCCTGCCGGACGAGGTCTCCACCCGGCAGGCCGCCCTGGTTGACCCCCTGGCGACGGCGCTCCACGGCGTGCGCCTGTCGGCCCTCCGCCCGGGCGATCACGTCCTGGTGATGGGTGCCGGCCCCATCGGGCTGATGACCATCCAGGCCGCTCTGCTGGCCGGCGCCAGGTCGGTGTTGGTGACCGAGATCAGCCCCAGGCGCATGGAGCTGGCCCGGCAGATGGGCGCGACTGCGGTCCTGCACCCCATGCGGGACAACCTGTTCGTCGCCATGGACCGGTGGACGGAGGGCCGAGGGCCGGATGTGGTCTTCGTGTGCGCCGGGATCCCGGCCGTGCTGGAAGACGCCGTCACCCTGGCGCGCAAGGGCGGCCAGATCTTCGTCCTGGGCATCAGCGAGCATCCCGTCGAGGCCGACTTCATGACTGTGGTGCTCAACGAGCTGGACATCCGGGGTGGCTACTGCGGCTACGAGGAGTACCCCATGTGCATCGACCTCATCGCCCAAGGCCGGGTGGACGTGGAGAGCATGGTCACCCACGAGATCCCCCTGGACGACATCGTGAGCCAGGGCTTCGAGGTGTTGATGCAGCCGGAGACGGAAGCCGGCAAGATCCTGGTCAAACCCGCAGTCTGACAGCCCATCCGAAATACGACGTAGGACAACCTTTCCAGGCTGTTGGGGCAAGCCGGAAAGCTGGCCCTTTGGGCAGATTCTGAAGAGCGCAACGAGGGTAGACCTATGCGCACCATGTACGTCACCGTTAACATCCCCCGCGTGGCGGTCACCAAAGCCCTTACCGCCGTCCGCAAGGACGCCGTATTCAGCCGGGTGTCGCCCGTACGCATGGCCGAACTCCCCGATCCACCTCTGCCAGGCCGGCGCTGGGTGCGCGTGCGCAACCGGCTGGCGGGCATCTGTGGCAGCGACCTCCACGTGCTGTTCGTGGACGCCGACCTGGACGTGGCGCCGGTGGCGCTGCCGGGCAACGACCCCCACTACCTGGGCCACGAGGTGGTGGGCGAGGTGGTCGAGGTCGGCCCTGGGGTCACCAGCTTGAAGCCTGGCGACCGAGTGGTGCTGCAACGCGAGCAGGAATCATGCGCCACCCAGGAGATCGAGCCACCTTGCCGGCATTGCGCCGTCGGCAACTACGGGGTCTGTGAGAACGCCTCCCTGGGCCGGGGACCGCAGCGGGTGGGCGGAGGCTGGGGGGACAGCCTGGTGGCTCACGAAGCCGCCTTCTACCGCGTGCCGGAGGACCTGACGGATGACCAGGCGCTGCTCATCGAGCCGGCGGCCATCGCCGTCCGGGCGGTGCTCAAGCGGCCCCCACAGCCGGGTGAGACCGTGCTGGTTATCGGCTGCGGCACTATCGGGCTGCTGACGGTGGCAGTCGCCCGGGCCGTGGCGCCTCAAGCGCGCATCTACGTCCTGGCCCGCTACGACTTCCAGGCCGATGAAGCCGTGCGTTTGGGCGCTGACGAGGTCTTGCGCGAGCGCCGAGCCTACCAGCAGGTGGCCCACCTGACGGGCGCCCGGCTGTACAAAGGCTTCCTGGGCAACCAGATGCTCCTGGGCGGCTTTGACCTGGTGTTCGACTGCGTGGGGTCGGCACAGACCATCACCGACGGGCTGCGGTGGTGCCGGGCCGGGGGCACGCTGGTGCTGGTGGGGGTCGCCCTCCATCGGCTGAAGGTGGACCTCACGCCGGCCTGGTATCAGGAGATCCAACTGTTGGGCACGGTCTACCACGGCGCTGACCAGTGGGAAGGGGAGCGGCTGCCCGACTTCGACATCGCGGTCAGGCTGATGGGCGAGGGGAAGCTGCCTGCGGAAGGGCTGATCACCCACCGCTTCGCCTTGTCGGACTACCGCGAGGGGATCAGGACTGCCACGGACAAGCGCCATTCCGGCGCCATCAAAGTCGCCTTTGACTGTCAGGCGTGAGGATGCACCGGCAGGTGAGCGCCTATCCGCAAACCACTCAGGAGGGGCGTCCGCGTCTGTGCGACCTCCTGTGCCAGGGACTGGCTCGCCCCCGGGGTGCGCGACGGCATTGCCGTCGCCCGAGGACGCCGTCGGATAGCGAGGTTTCCGGGTAGGCTCTCAATCAGTCCTGAAAGCGGCTGAAGAAATTGCCTGTCTGATTGTCCAGGGCTTGTTGGAGCTGCTCTTCTGTAATTGCTCCCATCTCGAGGAGGATCTCCCCCAGGCGTTTGCGCCTTCCAAAGCCGGCCAAACGTCGCTGCTCCGCCAGGGCCTGTTTCAACTGCTGAGGCGTGATCAGCCCATGGGAGACCAGGTAATGCCCGAGACGAGCCACGAAGCTCTCCGACTGCGCTCCCAGGCCACGGGTTAGCTCCTGAGCGACTTGCGCCTGACGCTCAAGGGCATCTTTGAGGCCCCACTGCGCCGCCTCGTTGGCCGGGTTCACCTCCAGGCAGGCTTTGTAGCACTCGATGGCTTCCTCCAGGCTGTCAACCACGTCGGCCAACCACAACCAGGCACGCTCGTGCTTCGGGTCCAAGTCCAGAACGCGCTGAAAGCACTGCTGGGCCAGGTGGTTGTCGCCGGCCTGGGTGGCCTCCACTCCCCTGCGAAACAGTTCGTCAACTTCGTTCGTGGCTACCATGGCCGGTGATCTTCCCACCCTCCGCCGATGACAAACCCGTACCCCCTTCTGCTGCCAGGGCTTCAGCCAGCCCAGGGACGGTATCGCGCATGCGCATCAAGAGCCAGCGTTCCAGCGGCCGCTTGACCCGGGTCAAGATAGACTCCTGCCGGCTGATGGGGCGCACCAGGATGGTGTACATCCCCAGGCGATTGCCGGCCCACACGTCGGTGAAGAGCTGATCGCCCACCATGGCCGCCTGGTCCGGTCGCAACCCGAGGAGCTCCAGCCCCTTGCGCAGCCCGCCGGTCAGGGGCTTGTTGGAGCGAGGCACGCCGGGCACACCCAGCCGGGCAGCCATAGGCTCTGCCCGATCCGGCGGCGCGTTGGTCACCAGGCACAGGCCGAAACCCTGGGACTTGACCGTTGCCACCCACTCCGTTACTGCCGAATCAAACCCCTGAGCCTTGCGCTCAAGCAAAGTGTTGTCCAGGTCCAGCAGCAGGCCACGAATGCCTCGCCGGGACAACTCCTGCAAGGGGATGCTGGTCACATCGGTGACGCAAAGATGAGGGGTGAACAGGTGCAACACAGCCCCTTACCCTGACCCGATATTGACGTTAATGCCAGAAACAGTAGCTCGCAATGGCACGTTACGGGGGGACCCTGTGCGCGCCAGTCCCTGGCACAGGGGTCGCACAGACGCGGACGCCCCTTAAGAGCCATATGTGATCTGCTGAGAAAAAGACAAGCCGGAGGGGCATCCATGTGCTGCCCACGCTCCGGCTCAGACCAGGTCACCGACTCCTCCGTGACTTTCGAAAACCAGAACTCAGATACCCCCGGCGAGACTCGAACTCGCGCACACGGCTCCGGAGGCCGCTGCTCTATCCACTGAGCTACGGGGGCTTGGTTATTTATATTAGCACACTTCCACCCAGCGGGCAAGCGGCGCTGCTCCCCACCAGGGCTTTTCGATTTTCTAACGGGGAGACCGTTCGCTCATGCTGCCTGTGACGAACCACGTCGCCGTGGAAAGGAAACGCCCGTGTTCTTGGCACCTACCCGGAAACCCCGCTATCCGACGGCGTCCTCGGGCGACGGCAATGCCATCGCGCACCCCGGGGCGAGGACGCCCCTCCTGAGCGGTTTGCGGATAGGCACTTGAGCACCCTCAAGCTGTAGTGCTGCAAACCAGATCTGAAGGTCAAAACATCGAAAAGCCCTGGCTCCCACGGGGCCCGGGGAGGTCACGATCACCCGTCCCGCGGTGCAGCTCACGGCAAACCTCCCACCGTGGGGGTGGGGACCGGCCTGGGTGTCATCGTCACCGTCACCTCCACGGTTGCCGTGATCGTCGCCACCGGCGTCACCGTCGGCGTGGGCGCAGCCGAGATGACCACCTCCACCTGCTCCGGAACGATGCTTTCGACCTTGAGGGTATGGGGCTTGATCACCGTCGGGGCCACCTTGAAGGTTCCACGCCCCAGGTTTGCGAGTTCCAGCAAGACCTGAATGTCAGTTAGCTGCAACTCCTGAAGCTCCGGCAGGGGCCCGGACAGGATGACCTCCACGGTCTCCGGGGATGGCGTCGCCTGCAGGCCCGGTCCTAGTCCTCGCAGTTGCACCGGCACCTCAAAGGTCTGCCCGGCCAGGATGGGGCTAACCTCGATGCGCACCAGCACGCTTCGAGGCTGATTCAGGATGGACAGGCCCTCTGGCACCACCAGCCCCACCCGCTTTGCGACTGTCGTCTTCGCGTCGCTGAGGTCCACCGGCTCCGTCTCGATGACGCCGGGCGCCTGCTCCAGCAGGACCGGCTGCCCGAACACGGTCAGCGTGGACGGCTCGGCGGTGATATTGCTGATGTAATAGCCCGGGTGCGGGGTCCCCACCGTCACCACTTTGACCGACACTTCCTTGTAACCCTGGCGCTCAACGATGGGCACGCGCACCGCCACCGTGGCCGGTATCACGTCCACTTTGGACACCGTGCGCCCCTGATTGTCCTGGGGGAAGACGCTCACCTGACGCCCAACGTCAACCTTGCTGCCCAGCAGGAACAGCCGGGCCGTCACCTTGACCACCTGCTCCACCTGGGTACGCGGTCCGGTGACCTGCACCTGATGCGGGGTCACCTCCGGCACACGGTAGGTGTAGCCCGGAGCCGGGTTGTCCAGCACCTCCACCACCACCTGCATCTGGCGTTCCATGACCTCATCCAGCCGCACGGTGATCTTGTCCGGCGACGTCCCCAGCATGGTGATGCGCCGCTGGTCGCACTCGGCACACCTCACCTGCACCGGGACCTCATGGATGCCCGGACCCAGGTCGCTCAGATCCACAAACGCGCGGAAGTTCTTGGGGCTCAGTTCCTCCCAGGTGTTCTGTGGTGCGCGCAGGGTGACAGACACCCTCTCAGTGACGGGCTCGAACAACACCAGTCCCTGGGGCAGGTTCACCACCTCCAGGGACAGCCCCTCCTCGGGGTACTGGCCCTCGCGGATGGGATTCCCCTCGGTGATAGCCACAATCCACACCATGAAGGCCAGCAAGAGCGCCAGGAAAGCCGAGCCCAGGTTGTCCAAAAGGACGCGCACTTGAGCCTCACTCCTCGTCTTCCAACTCTTCCGATTCAGTCGCCGGGAGGACCTCTTCCTCACGGCGGACCAGGCCCACGGCTCTACGGCGACCGCCGGGCTGCAACCACCTGTACAGCAGCCGGGCCAGGCGCCCCTTGTCCAGATTGCGGATCATGCGCCCATTGTGGGCCAGGGAGATGATGCCGGTCTCCTCGGACACCACGATGACCAGGGCATCCGTCTGCTCCGTCAGCCCGATGGCGGCCAGGTGACGGGTTCCCAGCCGCCCGTCGCCGGTGGCCGCCTCTGCCAGTGGCAGGATACACCGGGCAGCAACCACCCGGTTGCCTCGGATGATCGCCGCCCCGTCATGGAGTTCGCTGTTGGGGAAGAAGATGGTCAACAGGAGGTCGCTGGACACCACTGCGTCCAGAGGCATGCCGGTGGCCACCACGTCCTGCAGGATGGCATCCCCCTCGATGACGATGAGCGCACCGTGCCGGCGCTCGGACAGCTCCTGGGCCGCCCGGCTGACGCTGTCAATCACCTGGGACACAGCGGCGTCGGCGCCGCCCCGGTTCAACAGCCAGCCGGCCCTGCCCAAGCGTTCCAGCGCCCGGCGCAACTCCGGCTGGAAGATCACCGGGATGGCCACCAACAGGGCCGAGAAGGTGTTGCGGATCAGCCAACTGAAAGCTGCCAGGTGGAAGACGTTACCCACTAGCACCACCAACAGCACCAGCAAGAGAACACCGCGCAGCAGGTGGACCGCCTGCGTCCCTCGAATCAGGTAAAGTATCCCGTAGAAGATGGCCGCCACCAGGAGGATGTCAACCACAGCCGTCCACGTCAAATTGGTGACGGCCCACTGGAGGTAGATTCGCAAGCTTTGGATTACTTCAGTCACAGCTCATCTCACGTCAAGCTCTACCACTGCTTTCAGTGCTTCTCAGCCATCAAGCGGACCAGGATAGCCTTCTGGGCGTGTAGGCGGTTCTCCGCCTGATCGAAAACCACCGAATGCGGCCCATCAATCACCTCGTCGGTGATTTCCTCACCGCGATGGGCCGGCAGGCAGTGCATCACCAGCACGTCGGGCGCCGCCTGCGCCACCAGGTCAGCATTGACCTGATACGGCGGGAAGATCGCCAGGCGCTTCTCGCGCTCCGCCTCCTGCCCCATGCTGGCCCATACGTCGGTGTACACCACCTGAGCATCCCGCACCGCCTCGACAGGGTCGTGGGTCAGGGTGATTTGACCGCCGGATTGGGCTGCGAACTCGCGGGCCTGCTGAACCACATCGGGGCGGGGTTCATAGCCCTCAGGGGTCGCCACCGCCACGTGCATCCCCAGCCGGCTACCGCCGAAGAGCAACGAGTGACACACGTTGTTGCCATCACCCACGTAGGACAGCTTCACCCCCTCCAACCGGCCCAGGCGCTCGTAGACGGTCAGCAGGTCCGCAAGGCCCTGGCACGGGTGGTTGTAGTCGGACAGGCCGTTGATGACCGGCACCCGCGAATGGGCCGCCAGGTCCAGGATGTCCTGATGGGCGAAGACCCGCGCCATGATCCCGTCCACGTACCGGCTCAGGACCCGGGCCACGTCAGCGGTGCTCTCCCGCTTCCCCAGTTGGATCTCGTTGGGCGAAAGGTACAGGGCGTGACCGCCCAGGTGCAACATGGCCATGTCGAAGGACACGCGCGTGCGCAGGGACGGCTTCTGGAAGACCATCCCCAGGACCTTGCCCTGAAGGAGCGGGCGATTGCCGCCCTTGCGCCACTCGGCCTTCAGGTCCGTGGCCAGCGCTAACAACTCCCACAGCTCTTCAGCCGAGAAGTCGGCCAGGCTGATAAAGTGTCCTTTCATGCAAGCTCTCCTCAACGCACCGGATTGCGCAGCACCCCGATGCCACTGATCTCCACTTCCACCACGTCGCCCACCTGAAGCGGGCCGATGCCCACCGGCGTCCCGGTCAGGATCACGTCTCCCGGCTCCAGCGTCATCACCCCGGAGATGTAGCTCACCAGCTCCGGCACACCAAACACCAAATCCGAGGTGCGGCCCGACTGGCGCACCTGGCCGTTGACCCGCGTCTCGACCCGCGCGTCGGCCGGGTCCAACTCCGTCTCGATCCACGGCCCCAGGGGGCAGAAGGTGTCAAATCCCTTGGCCCGGGTCCACTGGTCATCCTTGGCCTGGAGGTCGCGCGCCGTGACGTCATTGGCGCAGGTGTACCCCAGCACGTAATCCATGGCCTCTGATACGGAGACGTTTTTCGCCCGGCGACCGATTACCACCGCCAGCTCACCCTCGTAGTCCACCCGCTGTGAGACGGCCGGGCGGACGATGGCCTCCTCCGGCCCGATCACCGCCGACGGGGGCTTGAAGAACAACAGGGGCTCCTCGGGCACCTGCGCGCCTACCTCGGCGGCGTGGGAGCGGTAGTTGAGGCCGACGGCGACGATCTTTGAAGGGCGGCTGGGGGCCAGCAGGCGAACCTGGCTGAGTGGGCCCACGGCCGGGCCAATCCGAAACTCGCCGAAGGGGTGCGGCTCCAGGCGTCGCATCTCTTCGCCCTGCACCACGCCCCAGGCAGCTTCGCCCTGGTCTGGTAGGTATCGAGCAATGCGCATGGTTCTTACCTCGCGAGGATGTTGATGTCGCACCACGCCGATCTCGGTGCGCACGGTGAGTATAGCTCCAAAGGGACCACAAGTCAAGGAGAGATACGACCGCCGACGGCTTTCATTCACCGGCTCACATCATGCGCAGGATGCCGTCTTCCCACGGCCAGCGGGCGCCACACCCGGGGCACACCACCGCCTCCTCCGCCTCGCCCAGCGTCCGGCAGCCACAGCGCTCACAGCGCATCAGGTCGGCGAAGCGACGTACCCAGGCGCCTGACCACTCCCCCGGCTTCCGCGCCCACACCAGGTCGTAGTGCTCCTGCCAGAGCTGGGTGCGCACCGCGATCAGGCCCAGACTCCGCAGCAGCCCCTCGAACTCCCGCTGGGGCCAGGCCCGGCCCGGCATCAGTCGCGCATCAAACCCCACGCGGTTGGTCACCAGCATGACACCGCCGGGCCGCAACACACGGGCCATCTCCGCCAGCGTGGTCCGCAGGTCCGGCAGGAACTCCAGCGACTCCACGCACGTCACCGCGTCGAAGACCCGGTCATCGAAGGGCAGCCGGGTAGCGTCGTGCTGGATCAGGCGCACGCGGTCCCCGAAGCGGGCGGTCTTGCGACGGGCCTCGCGCAGCATCCCCAGCGACCGGTCCAGGGCCACGATTTGGCCGTCGAATTCGAGCTGCCCCAGGAGAGCCAGGGCCACCCGGGCCGTGCCCGTGGCAACGTCCAGCACCCACGGATGGGGTACCTCGCCCAGGGCCCGGCGCAACGGCTCGCCCAGGAACCAGGCTTCCTCGCGCGGGTCGAAGTCCTTGACTCGGTCGTAGGTGCTGGCGCCACGGTCGTAGAGCCAGGCGACGAACCGTGGCCCGAAGTAGGCGCCTTCCGTCGTCACCACGACCCAGTAGGCGAAGGCAGCCAGCAACAGGATCAGCCCAACAGCAATCCAGAGCCACATCTCTCTTGTGCGGGTCTCATGGCGGCCATGGGCCCGGTCGCAGGCCCACGGCGGTCAGGAGCATCACGGCCATGACGTAGAACTGCGTGTGGTGGAGAAACCACGCACCTCCGCGACGCCCCAGCCAGGGGCGAAACAGCGCCTGGGCTGCAACCAGCAGGAGGATCCCGGCGGCCAACAGGGGACGCTGCAGGAGGATCAGGGGCACGGCCAGGGCTGCCTGAGCGGGCAGGAACAGGCTCCAGCCGGCTGTGCGCGTCGCGCCATGAGACAGACGCAGCACGCTGAAGTACGTCAGCGAGCACAGGATGGCCGGCGCCAGCTGCGGCCCGTGGGCGCGGAGCCACTCCAACGTTACCGGCCGGGTGAGGTCTGCGAGGGCACCGGCCGGCGGGGGCAGACCGCCGGGTCGGAACAAAACCAGCGCCAACACCCAGGCCAGCCCCACCTCCAGCAGTGCCCGCATCAGCGCCCACAGCAGGGAGTGAGATCCGACGAGCATCACCATCGCGATGGCCAAGAGGACCGCCCCCAGGATGAGCCACGAAGCAGCACGTCCCAGCAGGATGGCGAGCACCGCCACCAGGAGCAGGGTGAGAAGCAGTGAGGTGGCGGTCACCGAGACAACCCGAGCCAGGCGTCGGCCTGGCCGAATCAGCCCTCGGAAGGGCTGGGGCACAGGCGGGTCCGGAGCCGAGGAGAGCGGGCGGTGGAGGTCATCGGCCAACGCCTCCAACCCGTCCCAGACAGCGCCCAGGACCGGATCCACCAGGAGCAGCGCCAGGCCGATCCGCAGCAGGTCACGTCCGGAGGGCTGCCAACCGCCGGAGGCGATGGTGCCACAAATCAAAGCCCAGGCCGGGCCCCACCAAGTGAGGCGCGCAGCCGGGCGCAGTTGCAGCTCGATCCAGCGGCCCTGGGCAGAGGGGGGCATCTGGCACCCTCCCCCTGCTACTCAGCTAACTGTCGTCCGGGGCGGTGACGATAGGCCAGGATCGCCGCGCACACCAAAGCCACAGCCACTGCAATGATCTGGGCTGTGGGGATGCCGGCGACCTTCCAGGCATCCGGCCTCTGAAACTCCACCAGGAAGCGCCCTACCGGATACAGGATGCCGTAGCTGAGGAGGAGGTCGCCCGGCAGCAGCCGGTCCTCAAAGCGCCTGGACACCCACAGCAAGACCAAGAAGATACCCGCATTCCACAGTGATTCGTATAGGAAGGTGGGATGGAAGCGCTCGAAGCGCTCCAGGCCGGGCAGGCGGTGAGCCGGGTCAATGTAAATTCCCCAAGGGAGATCGGTGGGATAGCCGTAAAGTTCCTGGTTGAAGAAGTTCCCCCAGCGGCCGATGGACTGGCCCAGAGGCAGGCCGATCACGCCGATGTCCGCCCACTTGAGGAAAGACAACCCCTTCCACCGGGTGTAGAGGAAGACCCCGAGTAGCCCGCCGCCCACAGCGCCGTAGATTCCCAGGCCGCGGAAGCCACCTTTCCAAAAGGCGAAGATGTCCTCGGGATGCTGGCGATAGTAGTCCCAACCAAGGCCCATGCCCGGAGGTGGGCTGGAGAACACGTGATACAGCCGGGCGCCGATGAGCCCCAGGATGAGGCACACTATCAGGCCGTTCCACACGTGATCAGGGTCCTCACCCCGGCGACTGGCCTCCAGCGAGGCAATATAGGCGCCGGCCAGCGCCCCGATGGCGATGAGGAGGCCGTACCAGTAAATCTTGAGGGGACCGATGGCGATGGCAACAGGATCCATGAGCGTTTTCTTTCCTCCTTGTCCCAGAGTACGCCAATTATAGCCTGCTAACCGGAGCCAGTCAACCACTGCTTCGTGGTGACGAAGGGCTTTTCGACCCCGGAAGCCCTTCCCCTCCCCCGTGATGGGGCGGGAACCCCGCCGAAGCGTATCCGGCAGGTAACCGTCACCTGAATTTGACTCGATGTGGGTAATCACCGCCTGCTTCACTACGATGGGGGAAATCTCCGTGCGATGGGCGGCGGCCATGGGGAGGGGGCAGGGGGAGGGCCAAATGGAAACTTGAACCATCGCGAGATAGGGGTAATGACCAGCGGAGCTCGACTTGTGTTTTTTGCAGACTCACTGTATAATTCTTACCAGGTGGATGACGGGAGGCTGTCTTCCCGTCGCCAATGGCATCGAGTTACCGCCGCGTACCTCATCCGCCTGCGCGGATGAGGTCGAAATTCTAGTTCATAAGGAGATGAGACGATGAGCCCGAAAGTGCGCCCAACCCTGCGCCGCCAACAGATGTTGCTCAAGCTTGCCTCGCTCAAGGAGCCGGAGATCTTTCGCGACCTGACACCCGAAGAGATGGAATGGGTAGACAGCGTCGCCAGCGTGAAGTCCTGCTCCAAGGGCGAAGTCTTCTACCGACCTGAGGAGGCCGGTGAGGCCCTGTTCCTGATCAAGGAAGGCAAAGTCCAGATAGTGACCGTGGGGCCCGACGGTGAGGAATTCGTGCTGGCCACCCTGGGTCCGGGTGCTATCTTCGGCCAGATGCCTGCATTTGGACAGACCATGTACGGTGGGTTCGCCAGGGCCAAGAACGAATGCACGGTCAGCATGATGACCCGGGCTACCCTGGATCAGATTCTCACGTCCAAACCCAAGGTCGCGGTGCGGATCATCGAGAGCCTTGCCAACCGCCTAAGCGAGGCCGAGGCACGCCTGGAAGACCTGGCCTTCAAGACAATCGCCGGGCGACTGGCCTCGCTGCTGCTGCGCCTGGCCGAGGAGCACGGCCTCAACATCGTCGGCTACACCCATCAGGACCTGGCCGAGATGATCGGCTCCTATCGCGAGACCACCACCCAGACCCTGAACAACTTCAAGGCCAAGGGGCTGCTCACCATCGGTCGCAAGCGGTTGCACTTGGAGAACCTGGACGGGCTGCGCGCCATTGCAGAGGGCTAGAACGAGGCCGCGTGTCCGGGTGTGACGGACCGGGGTTTGTCGCCTCTACCGCGCCCGGCACGCCAGCGGACGTTGCACGTCCCACCTGCGCGAGCAGGGCGTGGGTCATGCACGACACTGTTACGCGTGAGAGCCTCTCCCGTGCCTGTCCCGGTCAGAGCGCCGGGGCAGGCACGGGAGCACACCATGGCGTGCACGTTTTCCCGTACTCATGATGCCCGTCCTGACTCGCGATACCGGCGATCTACCCATCTACCAAACCGTCCACCAAGAACCTATCCGGAAACCTCGCTACCCGCACGGCGTCCTCGGGCGACGGCAATGCCGTCGCGCACCCCGGGGCGAACCTGTGCGCGCCAGTCCCTGGCACAGGGGTCGCACGGGCGGGGACGCCCCTCCTGAGGGGTTTCCGGATAGCCACCAAGAGTGCGTTGGCGGGTTCTTGTACCTTGGGTAAGGAGGTTGCATGCCAATCACCGATCCGCTAGAGCGCGTGAGACGCCTGCATCGAGCGGACTCGCGTCGCAAACGAACCGCAACTGCCGGACGCGTGCCGCCCGGCCAGATGGTCACGGAGAAGTTCCCCATGCTCACCTACGGCCCCACCCCCAATGTGTCCCTGGACGAATGGCGGCTCCGGGTCTGGGGCCTGGTGGAAGAGGAGCTTGAACTCACGTGGGAGCAGTTCATCGCCCTCCCGGCCAAGTCCCAAGTGTGCGACATCCACTGCGTCACCCGCTGGAGCAAGCTCGACACCCGCTGGAAGGGGGTGCCCTTCAAGGAGATCGTGGGTCTGGCGAAACCCAAACCTGAAGCTCGGCACGTCATGGTACACTGCTACGATGGCTACACCACCAACGTCCCCCTCGACGACCTCATGAATGACGATGTCCTCCTGGCCTACGAGTACGACGGCGAGCCTCTGGACCGTGAGCACGGCGGCCCGATGCGCCTGCTGGTCCCCAGGCTTTACCTGTGGAAGAGCGCCAAGTGGGTGAACGGCCTGGAGTTCATGGCTGAGGATCGCCCCGGCTTCTGGGAGAGCTACGGGTACCACATGCACGGTGACCCCTGGCGCGAGGAGAGGTTTGGCTGAGTCTTCCGTCCGGCCGGGGAGAGTAGAGGGTATGCGTCTCAGCCGGGCTTTGCGCGTCACCCGTGGGGAAGTCGTTGCCTTCACCGGCGCAGGCGGCAAAACCACGGCCATGTTCCGCCTGGCCGGCGAGTTGGCGGCCCAAGGCTGGCACGTCATCACCACGACCACCACCCGGTTGGCCGGCGCCCAGGTGAGCCTCTTCCCTTGCCACCTGGTCGCCGAACAGCTTGAACCCCTCCTCGATGCCCTCCCAGACCTGCTGCGCCGCCACGGACAGGTGCTGGTCTACTACCGACCCCTACCGGCGGAGGACAAGGTGGCCGGCATACCACCCGGGTGGGTGAAGGCGATTGCCGGGCTGGACGCTGTTGACATCGTCTTGGTCGAAGCTGACGGCGCTCGCGGGCGCCCGTTCAAGGCACCGGCCTCCCACGAGCCTGTTGTCCCAGACGCCGCTACCCTGCTTGTGCCCATGGTGGGGGTGGACGCGACGGGGGCGCCGCTGGACCATGACCACGTGCACAGGGCCGCTGAGGTGGCTGAGCTGGCCGGCGTCCGGCCCGGGGGGCGGCTGACCGTGGAGGCGCTGGCCAGGGTACTGACCCATCCGGCCGGCGGCCTGAAGGGTCGCCCGCCCGGCTGCCGCGTAGTCCCGCTCATCAACAAGGTCGAGACGTCCGACCAGCAGGCGGTCGCCGAGGAGCTAGCTGGGCGCTTGCTCACCTCGGCGGAGGTGGACGAGGTCGCCGTGGGCGCTGTGGCTACCGAGGAGCCGGTCTCGCAGGTGTACGGTCGGATTCTGCTGGTGGTGCTGGCTGCCGGAGGCTCCCAACGGTTTGGCCAGCCCAAGCTGGCCCTCCCCTGGGGCGACACCACCCTGCTGGGGCACGCGGTACGCGTGGCGCGCGCCTCCCAAGCCGAGCGAGTGCTGGTGGTGCTGGGCAACGCGACCGACCGGCTGCGACCGTCGGTCACTGAGCCGGCAGTCCAGGTGGTGGTGAACCCGGACTGGGCAACCGGGCTGAGCACTTCGGTGCGCGCCGGCCTGGAGGCAGCCGGACCCGGGTGGAGCGCGACGGTCTTCATGCTGGCCGACCAGCCAGGGATCACCTCGGCGGTGATTGACGCCCTCATCAAGCGGCACAGGCGCACCCTGGCGCCCATCGTGGTGCCGACGTACCGAGGGCAGCGTGGCAACCCGGCGCTCTTCGACCGGGAGTTGCGGGACCGGCTGATGCGCCTGGAGGGAGATCGCGGTGGCCGGGTCCTGTTCGCCGAGTTCGCCGAGGAGATCGAATGGGTTGAGGTTAATGAGCCGGGCATCCTGGAGGATATAGACACGCCGGCTGATTACCACAGGCTTCGCAATCGCCGAATATGACAGCGAATCTGCCCCTGTCCATTGGCTGAATCCCTGGGATTCGTTGTCATATCCCGCTGACAACGTGAGGGAGCAGTCTATGGCCTTCTGGCGTGAGTATCACCTGCCCCACTCCGTTGACCAGGCGTTGGCGCTCCTGGCTCGCTACGATGGCCGGGCGCGACTGGTGGCTGGCGGCACCGACCTGTTCATCGAGATGCAGCAGGGGCGCCAGCCACCCGTCGAAGCCCTGGTGGACGTCACGCGCATCGCCGAGCTGACGGAGATTCGCTATGCCGGAGATTATGTCACCATCGGCGCCGGAGTCACCCACGCCCGGATCGTTCGCTCACCTCTGCTGAACGCGCACGCCACCGCGCTGGTGGAGGCGTGCGGCCAGATCGGCGGGCCGCAGGTGCGCAATGTGGCCACGCTGGGCGGGAACGTAGTCCACGCGCTGCCGGCGGCCGATGGCACCGTGGCGCTCATGGCGCTGGATGCCGAGGCGTTGGTCGCCCGGCCGGGCGAGCGCCGCTGGCAGCCCCTCCGCGAGCTGTTCCTCGGCCCGGGCCGGTCGGCGCTCGACCCCACGCGGGAGCTGCTAGTGACGGTGCGCTTCCCGGCCCGGCAGGCCCGGGAAGGCTCCGCCTTCCAGCGGGTGACCCGGCCTCAGGGGATTGCTTTGCCCATTTTGGCCCTGGCCGTGTGGGTGCGGCTGGACGACGCGGGTCACAGATTCGAGGCCGTGCGCATCGCTATGGGCCCCGCAGGCCCGGTCCCCTTCCGCGCCCGGACAGCCGAGGAAGCCCTGGCCGGCACCCCCATCGGCCCCGAAGCCATCCGGCGAGCCGCAGAGTTGGCCCTGGCCGAAGCCCAACTGCGCACCAGCCAGCACCGCGCCACCAGGGAGTACCGCCAGGAGATGGTGGGAGTGCTGCTGCGACGCGCTCTCCCCCTGGCCGTCCAACGAGCCCGGGGCTCGGCGAGCGCCGATCACAAACCGCCGACGACGGATCACCCGGTGGTCGGCGGTCCCCTCGATTTCCCTCGGGACAGCCCCCCAGCCCCCCGTGGGCGGGGGGCTGGGCCTCGCAAGGCGGGGACGGTGGGGTGGCCAGCCGTCGAAGGTCCGGCCGCGAGACCTCAGGCGTCACATTTGGTCCACCTCCAGATGACCGTCAACGACCAAGAGGTATCGCTCCAGGTGCGGCCCGGGGCGTTCCTGGCCGAGGTGCTGCGCCACGACCTGGGGCTCACCGGCACCAAAGTTGGCTGCGGTGAGGCCGAGTGCGGCACGTGCACGGTGCTGGTGGATGGGGAGCCGGTGCTCTCGTGCGTCTATCCGGCCGTCAAGGCCCACGGCTGCCGGGTGGAGACGGTTGAGGGGCTGGCACGTGGCATCCCACAGCCAACCGCAGACCGTAGACCACCATCATTGGAGGAGAGGCTGAAAGAGCTGCACCTCCTGCAGGCCGCCTTCATCCTGCACGGAGCGACACAGTGCGGCTTCTGCACCCCCGGCTTCCTCATGGGCGCCAAGGCGCTCCTCGACGAGCACCCTGAACCCACCCAGGAGCAGATCCGATGGGCTCTCAAGGGCACCTTGTGTCGCTGCGGTGCCTACCCTGCCATCACGCGGGCCATCATGGCGGCAGCACGGGCTTGGGCAGCCGGTCGGCCACCGGAAGGCCCCGCCCTTGGCCACCCGCCGGCCGGACGCCGCGCCATCGGGCGGCCGCTGCCCCGGCCCGATGCCATCGCCAAGGTGACCGGCCGCGCCACGTATGCCGACGACCTCTCCTTCCCCGGGATGCTCTACGGTGCCACCAGGCGCGCCGGTGTGCCCCACGCCCGCATCCTCCGCATTGACACCCGCAGGGCGAGGGAGCTGCCGGGCGTGCTTGCCGTGCTCACCCACGAGGACATCCCGGGCGCCAAACACCACGGACTCGTACTGGACGATTGGCCCGTCTTGTGCTACGATAAGGTGCGCTACGTGGGCGATGCTGTGGCCATCGTCGCCGCCGAGGACCCGGAGACTGCCCGGCGAGCGTGCCAGCTGATCGAGGTAGAGTACGACCCGCTGCCGGTGGTGGACTCGCCCCAGGCGGCACTGGCACCCGACGCGCCCCAGGTGCACGCGTGGGGCAACCTGCTCAAACACATCAAAGTTCGCAAGGGGGACGTGGTCCAAGGTTTCGCTCAGGCCGAGGTGGTGATCGAGGAGACCTTTCACACACCGATGATGGAGCACGCTTTCATGGAACCCGAGTGTTCGATCGCCCGCCCGACAGATGACGGCGGCATCGAGGTCTACGTGGGGTCGCAGATCCCCTACGCCGACCGGCGCCAGATTGCGGCTTCCCTGGGCGTGCCTGAGGAGCGCGTGCGCGTGATCGGCACGGTCATCGGCGGGGCTTTCGGCGGCAAGGAGGACATCGCCGGACAAATTCACGCGGCGCTGCTGGCCCAGGCCACGGGACGGGCGGTTAAGGTCCTATACGACCGCCGGGAGTCCATGTTGGTCCACCCCAAGCGCCACGCCACCACAACTCGGGTGAAGCTGGGGGCGCGGCGCGATGGCCGGCTCATCGCCGTCGAGGCCGAGCTCCTGGGCGACACCGGTGCCTACGCCAGCCTGGGCGAGAAGGTCCTCACCCGGGCCACCACCCACGCCGCCGGCCCGTACGACGTCCCCCACGTCAAGATTGACTGCTACGCCATGTACACCAACAACCCGCCGGCCGGCGCCTTTCGTGGCTTCGGCGTGCCGCAGACGTGCTTCGCCATCGAGAGCGCCATGGACATGCTGGCCCACCGGCTGGGCATGGACCCTTTCCAGTTGCGGCGGATCAACGCCCTGCGCGAAGGCTCGACTACCTCAACCGGACAGGTCCTGCGGGAGAGCGTGGGACTGGTGGAGTGCCTGGACCGGGTGGAGCAGATGATAGCTGAGCATGATGGTCGAGCAAGCGGACCCGGCGGTCAGCGGTCACCGGTCGGCGGTCCTCTAAGGGCCAGCGCCTGGGGGGTGGCGGCGGCTTACAAGAACACCGGCCTGGGCGGGGATGCGCCCGACCGGGCTGCCGCCGAGGTGGAGGTGTTCCCGGACGGCACGGCCGAGGTGCGCACGGCCGCGGCCGAGGTGGGGCAGGGACTGGTGGGCGTGGCGGCGCAGATTGCCGCCGAAGAGCTGGGGCTGCCGGGGGAGCGGGTGCGCGTGGTGCTGTCGGACACGGGCCGCACGCCGGATGCCGGGCCGACGACGGCGTCGCGGCAGACCTTCGTGGCCGGCAACGCGGTGCGGCTGGCTGCCATCCGCGTCCGGGAAACCCTGGCCGAGGCCGCGTGCGAGGAGCTCGGGCTGGCGCCGGATGAACTCGTGTTCGCCGATGGCTTTGTGGGTGGACCGGATGGCGCCGGCCAGAAGCTGAGCATCGCCCAAGCCGTCCATGTGGCCGCGCGCGAGGGCCGTGAACCTCGGGCTCGGGTCGAGTACGAGGCTCCCCCCACCGTGCCCCTAGGCCAGCCGGGCGACATGCACTTCGCCTTCAGCTTCGGTGTCCAGGCAGCGTTGGTGGAGGTGGACCTGGAGACCGGCGAGGTGAAGGTGCTCAAGGTGGTAGGCGCCCACGACGTGGGTTGTGCCATCAACCCTCTCGCCCTTCAGGGCCAAATCGAAGGCGGCATCATCATGGGGGTGGGCCAGGCCCTGACCGAGGAGTTCATCGTCGAGAAGGGCATCCCCTGGACGACCTCCCTGGCCCGCTACAAGGTCCCGAACATAGCCCAGACGCCGGCGATCGTGAGCCACATCGTGGAGCATCCGACCAGCACCGGACCTTACGGCGCCAAGGGGGTGGGAGAGTTGCCCACCATTCCCACGGCTGCCGCCATCTGCAATGCCATCTACAATGCGGTGGGCGTGCGGGTCACCCGGCTGCCGGTGGATCAGGCGCAACTCCTGCGGGCTATCCGCAACCGGAACCGGCAATGACACCTTCACGGCCGTGGGCGGTGCTGGCAGGGACGATGACCGGACCGAAGGGCCGCACCTTTGTGCTCGCCCTGGTGGGGACCGGTGAGCTCGTCGTGCAGGTGAAGGGAATGGAGTGAGCAGGCATGGCTGACGGGGTGATACTCCTCGATGCCCAGGGCCGGGTAGTGGGGTTGAACCCGGCTGCGGCGCAGATCGTACAGCGAGACCTGCACAGCGTCATTGGACGTTCGGCGCAGGAGGCCCTGGCCCATTGGCCTGCGTTGGCAACCTTGCTTGCCAGCGATGCTGCAACCCAGGTGCCGACCCTCCTGTCGGAGGCGCCGGATTCAAACCCTTATGAAGTCACGGTCTCACCCCTCTCAGAGCCCTCACACGGCGGAGGTCGCGTTGTCGTCTTGCGCAGCGTGAACGCTCAGGCGTCGGTGCGGGCACATCTGCACCGCCGTGACGCCATCCTGGAGGCCGTGGCCTTCGCCGCGCAGCAATTGTTCCAGGCAAGCGATTGGGATCGAGCCATGAGGGAGACCCTGGCCCGTCTGGGTCGCGCCGCCGAC
>FWPU01002948.1_pt1 | contig 44321 bp, 43 predicted proteins | sample 2228361 | NCBI WGS metagenome assembly FWPU01 (sample SAMEA103939777, study PRJEB20133) | metagenome
ATGATGGTTTTAAAAATAAGGATGCTTATTTTTCAATGGGTTAGAAAAATTAACTGATAAAGTCAAGTGTCCATACCTATCCGGTTTTGAGGAAACACAATATCTTGACAACTCAAATAGATAGTGATATCTTTAACTTAAGTAATTGCAAAAAATAAACTAACATTGTAGTTACTAAATGTATGGAGGTTAAGATGAAGAGAATAGTTATAATGATTATTTTGATTATGTTAACAACAGGAATCGTCCTTGCCCAAACAGGTGTCAAAAAGAAGAGACCACTTCCACCTGATTATGGAAAGGTTATAATCAACAATTATTCTGAAAGATCAGGAATCGCACCTGTTGAATTCGACCACTGGTTGCACAGGGCAAGATTTACTTGCAGACTCTGTCATGTAGACATAGCCTTCGCAATGAAAACAAATGGCAGTGATATAAAAGCGGATGATAATATGAAAGGATATTACTGTGGAACATGCCATAATGGAAGATTCTCTTTTGAAGGCAAAAAGGTATTCGAGGCATGTTCAAAAGAATTCAAAAGGGAGGATTTAAAAAGATGTGAAAGATGCCACTCCTATGGAAAGACTGGCATCAAAAAAGAATATGACTTCACTAAATTTACAGAAGGATTTCCTAAAGAAAGGTTTGGCAATGGTATAGACTGGGAAAAGGCAGAGGACACAGGGGTGATAAAACCAATAGACTTTATTGAAGGAGTCTCCATAACAAGACCCAAACTCCAGATACCAAAAGATTTTTCTATAGATGCAAAGGTTGAGGGTCTACCTAACATTTTATTTTCTCATAAAAAACATACTCTCTGGATGGGATGTGAAGGATGTCACCCGGAAATATTCCTTGGTGTAAAAAAGGGAGTAACAAAATACACAATGGTCGATATATTTCAGGGAAAATACTGTGGTGTCTGCCATGGCACTGTAGCATTTCCGCTCCTTGACTGTCAGAGATGCCATACACAACAGGTGCAGTAAGATGATTATTTTATGGATTGTAGTAATACTGTTATTCTTCTCTCGAGCAGAGAGTTTCTGGGATTTTCCTCCGCTTCCTCCTGAAAATGAATACGGTAATATATTGATAAATAGAACTTCTGAGAAAAACAATGTAAAACCTGTAACCTTTTCACACTGGATACACCGACAGAAACACACTTGCAGGGTATGCCACTTTGAACTCGAATTCAACATGAAGGTAAATACAACAGAGATAACAGAAGAATTAAATAAGTCAGGAAAATACTGTGGCGCCTGCCATGATGGCAAGGAATTATTCGGGCACGAAAAACCCCATTGTGAAAAATGCCACAACGGAGACAGAAAATATGGAAGTGAAAAATTCATAAAACTGAAGGAATTTCCAAAGACAAAATATGGCAATGGTATAGACTGGGTAAGGGCCTTGAGAAAGGGGCTCATAAAACCTGTTAACTATCTCAACCTGAAACCCTCTGAAGATGTAAAATATAACAAGACAGTCACTCTTGAGGCAGAATGGAGCAACATTCCTCCTGCTGTATTTCCTCATAAACCGCATAATGAGTGGCTTGACTGTAATATATGCCATCCTGATATATTCAACATCAAAAAGAAGACAACAAAACACTTTTACATGACTCGAATACTCAAAGGAGAGTTTTGCGGCGTCTGTCATCTGAATGTAGCATTTCCAATGAATGACTGTAAAAGATGCCATCCAGGAATGAGAGGTGAGCAATGAAGGCAAAGTTAACAATATTTTTAACCATTCTCCTGATACTTAACATCCTTCGACCCCTGTTATCATCGAGTGTCGAAGACTGGAAAAAAGAATTTGAAGATATATGCGCAAAGACTCAAGATGCGATGGCTCTTACAGAGGATGAATTAAGGTTACTTATAGAAAGGTGCGATAGACTCAGAAGCGTAATTGAGGGGCTTGATGAGAGCACAAGAAAGATCTATCTGAGAAGGCTCAAGATGTGCAGGGATATGTATATCTTTGCCCTTGAGGAGAAAATACTAAAAAAGCGATAGCCTAATCTTCCAGTGTTATTGCTTGTACAGGACAATTTTCAGCCGCTGCCTCGCAACAGCCATGAATATCACATGCATCAGGGTCAATAACCCTCGACTTACCTATGATCTCATCCAAAAAGAAGACCATGGGGCATATATCAGCACAGTTTCCACAACCTATACACTTATCTTCATCAACATGAGGTCTTACCATAATAGAAATGATTCTATAAAAACCATTATAAACCAGTCAAGGGAAAATTGAGATAATAAGAAAAAAGGAGGAGGGCTAACCTCCTCCTTTTGGGTTTAATTAGAACTGGACTTCAAATGTAAAATATATATCCTGTGCCTTATCAAGGGGCGGAAAGATCTGAGCATTCATAGGAGTATCTCGAAGGTCATCAATCTTTACAGGTGCACCTATCCATGAATTTGAGCCTGTGTACTCAAAGTCATAATACTGATATCCGAGTCTAAAAAATGCCTTTCCTCTCTTAGAAATCGGCTTATTCTTTAATTCCTGAATCACATACACCTCATAAACACTTCCTCTCGTGCCGAGTTTGGATGTCCAGATATCATCTCCAGCAGGAGCAAAAGCAACCCAGTACTTTGAACCTCTGTTATATTCAGCACCTATCTTTGTGCCTGTAGCATCTATATCATACCTTGCACCGAGGTATATAAGATTTCCTGTATGGGATTTTTTCTCACCGTATGGCGCTGGATAATACAAAAGACCTGCCATTCCTTCAGGTGTTCCATCATTATCAAGATCCATAACGAGTAGATTATCATTTGGATGAGTCTTACTTAATGCACCAGCAACGAAGAGATTAATATCTCCTATCTTTCCCATAACAAGGGTACCGTACTGGTCTATATCACCAAGATTTTCTTTCACACCACTGTCAGGCATATTATCGAATATATCGAATGCCCTATTCCACTGGAGTTCAACATGGAGTCTATCTGTATCATATGGAACTACATTTATACCGAGCATATTGACATCCTTTGGTGTATTATCTCCAGGAAGGTCTGTGCTATAACCGCTGTCATATCCCTTACCATAACAGAGTTTTGCATATGCACCTGGAAGCATCTCTATATCAGGTGCAACTCCTATTGTGAGTCCATCAAATGCATAGTCAACGAGAAATCCTGGCACACCTGCTGTGCCTGTCTTCTCAATATTCTGTCTGAGGTTTGTAGGCACACCTCCTGTTGATGGCCTTCTACCCACACTGAACCACAAAGGCATATCAGCGATATTTGACCATGTTGCATATGCATAATCAACTATAAGATTTGCACTTTGAGGAACATGTCCAAGAGAACCATCAAAGACTCCCATTGCCCTGTCTGCAAAGAATATGCCCTGAACAGGACTTTCTGTCTCATGACCCCATACCTTATACATAAGAAACCTTGCCTTTACAGTAACATCCTCAAGAGCTTTTGCCTGAAGATTGAGACCAAATCGATTCGTAAGAAGAGAATCATTCTTAACATCGTATTCAGAAACAGGCATCACACCACCACCCTGACTGCTTGGCATAATCTGATAGTATTCGTGGACAGTACCTTTTAATGAATCGAATCTGAATCTGTAGTCACCACCAATATCGAGCCATTTTTCTTCATCAAGGGCATAGATAATTGATGGAATGAGAAGAAGAGAGACAACCACAAGGAATCTCATGACCTTCATAATTACCTCCTCTTTATTGTTAAAGGCTGTAAAACAGCCTTCTTTAAAATATATCAATAAACATAAAGATTGTCAAGCAATTTTTAAACTGTTAAACTTATTAATATCAAGAAATTCTAAACTTATAAATATACTTTTTTTAACCTTATGGGGTGCATGATAATAAAATATTATGAGAACATCTCAGACATGTAGTTTGCCTTATTTTAATTATTTTTAATGCTAAACAGAGTCTTTACCTCTATGAGTAGAAAATCCTTTAAACCAATTATCATCAAGAATCGCTCTATTTAATATAAACTATTACCCCTTTGAATTCTCTTTTTTCCTCCTGTCTTTTAAAAGGGCGATCATTATCAGTGATACACTAGAAGGTGTTACTCCTGGAATCCTCGATGCCTGACCGAGATTTTCTGGCCTCACCTCAAGTAACTTAGAAAGAACCTCTTTTGATAGACTCAGAGATGAATAATTAAAATCCATTGGTATCTTCATATCTTCAAGTCTCTTCATCCTCTCAACGAGTTCAATCTGTTTCGCAATGTATCCTGCATACTTTATCTCTATCTCGACTGATTCGCCTACATCATCTGGTACTCCATTTGGTGAAATCTTCTTGATGAAGTCATATTTTATCTCTGGTCTTTTAAGGAGTTGTTCAAGCGTTATGTCATATAAAATAGGTGAGGCGCCCTTCTCTTCGATATAAGGATTAACCATCTCTGGCTTTACCTTTGTCTTCCTTAGTCTCTCGATCTCGTTCTTTATCAATTCCATCTTTTTGAGAAACCTCTTATACACATCCTTCTGAACAAGACCGAGTCTATAGCCTTTTTCCATTAATCTTACATCCGCATTGTCATGCCTCAGAAGAAGTCTGTACTCTGCCCTCGATGTAAACATTCTGTAAGGCTCATATGTATTCTTCGTAACGAGGTCATCTATGAGAACTCCTATGTATGCCTCATCTCTTCCAAGGATTAAAGGTTCCTTTCCCTGGAGCTTCAATGCCGCATTTATACCTGCGATGATCCCCTGTGCCCCTGCCTCTTCATATCCTGATGTGCCATTTATCTGACCTGCAAGATAAAGGTTTTTAACGAGTTTTGTCTCAAGGGTATGTTTTATCTGAACAGGATATACGAAATCGTACTCAATCGCATAACCTGGCCTCATTATCTCTGCCTCTTCGAGTCCTTTTATAGAGCGGACAATCTTCAACTGCACATCGTATGGAAGACTCGTGGATATACCATTTGCATAATACTCCTTTGTCTCCAATCCCTCTGGCTCAAGAAAGACTTGATGCCTTTCCTTATCAGAAAATTTCACCACCTTATCCTCTATAGATGGGCAGTACCTTGGACCGATACCCTTTATCCTACCACTGTAAAGAGGTGACCTGTCGAGATTTTGAAGAATTATCTCATGGGTATATTTATTTGTATATGTTATATAACATGGAAGTTGTGGGTTCGTTATCCTTTCAGTGGAATAAGAAAAAGGCACAGGTGGGTCATCTCCGTACTGGGGTTCGAGTCTACTAAAGTCTATTGTTCTTGAGTCGAGTCTTGGAGGAGTCCCTGTCTTCAGTCTTCCCATTTTGAATCCGATCTCCTTCAATGATTCTGAAAGTCCTGTGGATGGAAACTCACCTGCCCTTCCAGCAGGCATTTTCTCGAGACCTATATGTATAAGACCATTTAAAAATGTACCGGTCGCTATTATCACAGCCCTTGCATAGTATTTAATACCCGGGAAAGCCACTATACCTTTTACGACATTATCTTCAACAATGAGTCGCTCTACGATCGACTGCTTGATTACTATATTCTTTTCAGACTCGAGGACCTTTCTCATATTCAATCTATAAAGGAGTCTATCGCACTGAGCCCTCAATGACCACACAGCAGGACCTTTTGATTTATTCAGCATCCTAAACTGAATACCAGACCTGTCAGTAACCTTTGCCATCTCACCACCAAGGGCATCTATCTCTCTAACAAGGTGACCTTTTGCGAGTCCACCTATGGCAGGATTACATGACATCTGGGAGATAGTGTCGAGGTTCATCGTAAAAAGACCTGTCCTCATACCCATCCTTGCAGATGCAAGGGCTGCCTCACATCCTGCATGACCTGCACCAATAACTATAATATCGAAATCCTCTGTCATATATTTATTATAATCTACAAACCACATAGAACGGTAAAAATCTCTTTGTATTTGAAAACTCAGACATAGTTATGATAATCTTTAATCAAATGATAGGCTTCATTTACGATGATATATTTTTGAGGCATACCCCTCCAAACTGGCATCCTGAAAGACCTGAGAGACTGAGGGCAATATTAAATACTATCGAAAAGAGGGGGCTTAAAGATAAAATTGTGTGGTTAAAACCTGAAAAAGCAACCATCGAGGACTTAAAGGCTGTCCATACAGAAGAACATATAAATAGAATACTAAAAAACAATAAGACCTATATCGACCCTGATACCTATATCTCAAAGGACTCTCCAGAGGCTGCCCTTTATGCTTCAGGTGCTGTCATAAAAGGCATAGATGAAGTAATCTCACAGAGAGTTAAATATATCTTTGCATGTGTGAGACCACCAGGACACCACGCCACTGAAGAGAGGGCAATGGGCTTTTGCCTTTTTAATAACATAGCAGTTGGTGCAAGGTATGCCATTAAGAAAGGTATCAGAAAGATACTCATAGTGGACTTTGATGTGCACCATGGTAATGGAACACAGGATATATTCTATGAAGATCCTGATATATTTTTCTTCAGCACCCATGAATATCCCCATTATCCTGGCACAGGAAGAAGTGAGGAAATAGGCACAGGAAAAGGCAAGGGTTTTACGAGAAATATTCCAATGAGAAGTGGTGCTGGAGATGCGGAATACATCCATGTATATAACTCAATACTTCCTGAAATCGTAAATAGTTTCAGACCCGAGATCATGCTCGTATCTGCTGGCTACGATATACATATAGATGACCCACTCTCATCAATAAATGTAACCGATGAAGGAGTAAGGGCAATAGTAAAAAGTATTCTTAAAAATGGCATCCCTGCAATATTTACACTGGAAGGTGGTTATGACCTCAATGCCCTTGGAAGAAGTGTCGTAATCACACTTGAGGAGATGCTTAATGCCATGGGATGAACTCATCATTGAAGGTGCAAGACAAAACAATCTTAAGAATATATCTCTCAAGATACCCCACGATAAATTCGTAGTGATTACAGGAGTTTCGGGCTCAGGAAAATCTTCCCTTGCGTTCGACACAATATTTGCAGAGGGTCAGTGGAGATTCATTGAATCACTCTCAACATATGCAAGGATATTTATAGAAAAACTCGACAGACCTGATGTTGACGGTATCTATAATATAAGGCCTGCAATAGCCCTCGAACAGAAAAATCCTGTAAAGGGGTCCCGCTCAACAGTAGGCACATTGACTGAGGTATATGACATGCTAAGAGTCCTATACTCAAAGATAGCAAAACCATTCTGCCCTCAATGTAATAAAGATATAGTAGATTGGAATCCATCATCTATAAAAAAAGAAATCCTGAATAGATATAAGGGCCTGAGGGTATTCATAATGTTTAGTGGTGAAGGATGGAATCTCGAGAGAATAAAAAAAGAAGGATTCCAGAGGATCATGACTGATGAAGGTGTTATCGAGATAGATGAGATCAAGAAACTTCCAGAATATTACAAGATAATCTTCGACAGGATTATCATAGAAGATGATGAGAGGCTTAGTGATTCAATAGAGGGTGCGTGGAGGTTCTCTGGTAATAATGCGATATCAATAAAGATTGTCGATAAAGAGGAGACCATATTCAGAAAAGGCATGATATGTGACATCTGTGGTTTTAAAGCACCAGAGCCATCACCCCTTCTATTCTCATTTAACCATCCTCTGGGAGCATGTCCAGAGTGCAAGGGATTCGGCAATATACTTGAATTCGATGAGGATCGCATAATACCTAATAAAGAGCTTTCCATTGAAGATGGGGCGATCGAACCATTCGAGAAACCAGCCTATTCATGGTGGAAAGAACAGTTGATAAGGGGAGCGAAGAAAAAGGGTATCCATGTAGATATTCCTTATAGAAGACTCCCTCATGAACACAAAAGGATGCTTTTTGAGGGAGAAGGATTTTACGGCATAAATGACTTTTTTGATGAGATGGAAAATAAGAAATACAAGATCCATGTAAGGGTATTCCTTTCGAGATACAGAGAGGCAAAGGAATGTCCTTTATGCAATGGGAAGAGATTGAAGAGAGATGCACTATCTTACAGACTGAATGGAATGGATATTGGAGACATTTCATCTCTTTCAATAACAAAACTCAAAGGATTCTTAGAGGAACTGAGATTAAAACCTGAAGAAAAGAAGACTGTAGATGAATTGATGAAGCAGATAATGTCAAAGTTAAACTTTCTCGAACGGGTTGGACTCAGTTATCTCACATTATCGAGACAGGCAAAGACCCTCTCTGGAGGAGAATACCAAAGAGCAAACCTCTCTAACCAGATTGCCTCTCAATTGACAGGCACCATATATGTCCTTGATGAACCAACAGTCGGACTCCACCCACGGGACACAGATAGGATCACAAATATATTAAGGGAACTCACAAATCTCGGAAATACTGTCATAGTGGTGGAGCATGACAAACATGTGATAAACTCTGCAGACTGGGTTGTGGAACTCGGTCCTCAGGGAGGACATCTTGGTGGAAATGTGGTCTTCAATGGGTCAAGAGATGATTTTCTTAAAACAGACACTATAACCTCAAAGGCATTGAGGGAGAAGGTTATATTCAACCCTCCTTCATTCATAACGGAAAAATTTAAAAAATGGCTGATCCTTAGAGGGGTATCAGGAAATAATCTCAAGAATATAGATGTAAGAATACCTTTAAATAAACTAACTGTAGTAACAGGAGTATCAGGCTCAGGAAAGAGCACACTCATTGTGGATACCCTCTACAGGATTATCACGGAATATACCCGTATTGGAATGGAAAAACCCCTTCCATACAGAAGTATCGAAGGTGTTCATGAAATCAGGGAAGCGAGACTCCTTGATCAGAGTGCACTGGGAAAGACTCCAAGGGCAAACATTCTCACATATCTTAAAATATTCGAACCACTCAGAAAGATCTACAGCATGCAGGTAGAGGCAATAAGACATAACTATGGTCCAGGATTTTTTTCATTCAATGTGCCTGGTGGAAGATGTGAAAGATGTAGAGGCGAGGGATTCGAAAGACTTGAACTTTACTTCTTTGAAGATGTATATGTCCGCTGTCCTGATTGCAATGGCAAAAGATATAAAGAAGAAGTATTGAATATAAAGTACAGAGGGAAAAATATAGCAGAAGTAATGGAGATGACAGTCGATGAGGCATTCACATTCTTCAGTTACCCCACTGATGACGACAGCGAATATTACGAAAGAATGAAGATACTAAGCACCCTTTATATTCTCAGAGAGATAGGCCTTGGCTACCTTAAGTTAGGGCAGCCCCTTACTACACTCTCAGGTGGAGAGGCACAGAGAGTCAAGATATGTTCTGAGATAAAATTATCTACATTTGATCTTGGAATGGATGTTCCAGAAAACCAAAGGTCATCACTCAGGATGTTTAATAACATCCTTTATATCCTTGATGAGCCCACTGTTGGTCTTCACAGTATTGATGTAAAGAAACTCATAAAGGTCATAAAAAGACTCATTGATTATGGAAATACAGTCATAATAATAGAACATAATCTTGACCTTATACTCGAGGCAGATTGGATCATAGACCTTGGACCTGAAGGTGGTGATAAGGGAGGTTATCTCCTTTATGAAGGACCATTAAAAGGTATAATGGATGTTAAGGAATCATATACAGGGATGGTTCTCAAAGACTACATAATGCATGGATATTACAAGGAAAGGATGAATAAGATATGAAAAAGATAATCATTGCCACAAGAAATAAAAAGAAATTTGAAGAACTGAAGAGACTCCTTGAAGATACAGGTAATGAATTTCTTTCCCTCAATGACTTTCCTGACATAGAAGAGATAAAAGAAGATGGAAAGACCTTTGAAGAGAATGCTGTTAAAAAGGCAAAGGAGATAATGATGAAAACAGGTATTTCAGTGATATCTGACGATTCAGGCCTTGTTGTACCCACGCTTGGTGGAGAACCTGGAATATACTCAGCAAGGTATGCAGGAGAACCACGAGATGATAGAAAGAATATAGAGAAACTCCTTGATAAAATGAAGAATTTAACGGAGAGAAGGGCATATTTTATATGTGTCATAGCATTTGCAGAACCCGATGGAGATATCAGAACATTTGAGGGAAGAGTTAATGGTATAATAACCCATGAACCGAGAGGGAACAAGGGGTTTGGATACGATCCTGTATTCATACCTGATGGTATGACCAAGACATTCGCTGAAATGGAACCAGAGGAGAAGGATAGATTGAGCCACAGAAGGAAGGCAATCGAACTTCTCGAGGAATACCTTAAAAATAAAAATTAGGAGGAGTCATGAAGACAATAAGATACCTGAGCCTATTATTGATTATAGTATTTACCACTACAATCAATAATGACCTTTTTGCCTTTCCAAAAAAGAATGATTGCACAAAATGCCATAAACTCACGAATAATGAAGCGAGAGATATACTGAAGGATGGCATCCCTGACCCCAGGATTATAAACATCTCTCCATCACCACTTGGAGGAATATGGGAGGTTGTATTCGAATCACAAGGAAGAAAAGGCATCGTATATATAGACTATACAAAGAGATTCGTATTTGCAGGAAATATATTTGATGTAACAAAGAAAACAAACCTCACAGAGGAAAGGTATACAGAGATAAACAGAATCGATATCTCAAAGATTAATCTCAAAGATGCCCTTGTCATGGGCAGTAAAAAAGCAAGAAATAAGGTGATTGTATTTCATGATCCTGATTGACCTTTCTGCAGAAGACTTCATCAGGAGATGAAGACGATCATCAAAAATAGAAAAGATATAGTCTTTTATATAAAATTATTTCCCTTAAGTATCCATAAGGATGCTTACAGGAAGTCAAAGATCATAGTATGCGAGAGGTCATTAAAACTTCTCGATGAGGCCATGGAAGGTAAAGAGATAAAAGGAAGAGAATGCAATACAGATATCATAGACAAAAACATATCTCTCGCAAAGAGTCTCGGAATAACTGGAACACCTGCAATAATCCTTCCAGATGGAAGACTCATAAGTGGATACAGAACTGCAAATGAGTTAATAAAACTCATAGATAAAAAGCCTAAAACCTGATAAAGATGTTTAAGGACTTTGTGATTCATGGCGAGATCGGTGATATCGACTACACAGTATATGTGAGCGGTGTGGACATATTCAGTGCATACTTCTTCGAAGAAGACTCCTCAGGAATAAGATTCTTCTCAAGGGGAAATGAGTTCAAAATCACACAAGATGGTATCTCATACACAGGGACAGGTGGAAGTTTCTGTGAATACATGTTCGGGGTCGAAAAACCTTTGAAGGATACCCTGAAAAAAGATGTCCTGAACAGACTCGTCATGTTCGGTGCATATGTAGACAAGGATGACAATATTATATTCACGAATAATGTAAGTGGAAGTGTGACATTTGAAAAACTCTTTTTCACAGGTCATGCAATTAAAAACTACTTCTTTATTGTATCATCTGACTTCAAGGAAGAGATAAAGGATAGACAGGCAAAGATTTTAAAGGCTGTTGGTAAATTTCTGAAAAAGTCAGAAGATATCTCTCTCAGCAGGGATGAAAGACTTCTCCATGAATTTATAAGGAATCTGAATGAACCAAGGAGCACTCTATTTATATTCAAACTCTTAAACAGGAAAAATCTCGAATTCTATGAAAAATTCAGAGAACTCTACTTAAATAACAAACTCATAGATGAATATGGCGAGATGGCTCTCAATGATATTATATCAAAGAATCAACTCAACAGTTATCAGATCGAAAGAATGAAGATACATGTGATGTATACCCATCCTGAAAACAGAAAGATAGTGGATGAATATAGTGATATACTCATAGATGCCCATACAAAGGGAGGTTTTTCAAAGGAAGATACAGCAAGATTAAAGAGACTGAGAACCCTCGCAATAAGAAACAATATACCTAGGGTGCTCTTTGATATCCTCGATGAGATGATAAAGATTGACAGAACCGGACATGAGTATGAAGAGCCTGAATATATCAGGGACACCAGGATGATCATAGAAAATCTCTTCTTCAAAGATCCCACACTCAAGCACCATATTATAAATGAAGATATAATAAAACTACTCAATGCAAAACACAGAGCACACCAGCTGAATGATATGAGGTTCGAAAATATACTTCTCGATGCTGTAAGAAGATGTGATGAGATCTGCAAGGACACAGGAGATCTTTCAGTAATGGAGACCCTTGGTTCAATCATCACCTACTTTGATAGATATGACAACACATACAATTTTTTGAGCAGGATAGCCTTTACAGAAGATATGGAGATCAATGAAGAGACCATAAGGAGTCTCATTGGAAATAGAGAGGCTTTCGAAGAATTACAGAAAGGTCTCTTCAAGAGACTCTTCGTCGATGAATTTTTAAAAAATGATTATGTAACACAGTACGGCAAAAGAAAGATAAATATAATCCATCAGAGCATCGAAAGAATCCTCAATGGTGATGCCACTGTCAGAGATGCGGTTGCAGAAGTGAGGATGGTGTCAGATGAATCCAGATTATACAAATATGTGTATATATCTCTTCAGGAAAATCTGAGAGCAATATACCCCCTTCTTGAACACAGGGAAGGAAGAAAGGAGATACTTGAAGGCATTAATAAAGAATTGAGAAAAAAGGGAATTGTCAGAAATATTCCTGAAAGACTCTTTGATAAGGTTCTGCTTGACCTCAAAAAAGAATCTTTCTATCTCAATCATATCTTTCCAGAGATATTAAAGACAGGTAATCTCTCACTGAGAGAGGATTTCATCATGAACAGTGGATTCGATAGATTTCACCTCGAAAACATCGAAATGCAGTACCTTGAGGAAAAGGGCTATCCACCTGATCTCATAGAAAATCTGAAAGGTAATAGAAGGATATCTATTGAAAGCGGGATAAATTAATTTAAGAGTAATTTCCTCACCGTCATGAGATTCCTCTCATCGTCATACTCAATCCTTTTTGGTGTCTCGAGTATTATCGGTACATCTTTTACCGCAGGATGATGTATGAAATTTTTCAGTCCTGAATTGCCTATGTACCCCAGACCTATATGTTCATGCCTATCTACATGTGAATTATATTCTCTCTTAGAATCATTGAGGTGGATGAGTTTAATCATATCTCTTCCAGCGATCCTCTCAATATCATTAAAAAGCCTTTCGATACCGTTCTTCTCCCTTATATCATAACCAGCCTGAAATGCATGACATGAATCAAGACATATCCCCTTAATCAGGTTAATGCCAGTACATGCCATAATCTCTCCTATCTCTTCGATGGTTGAACCTATCTCGCCCTTTTCACCTGCAGTATTCTCTATTAATAACCCTGTATCCCATCTCTTCATCTGAGATATATCCTTCAAAACATCAATAATCGTCAGGAGCCCTTTTTTACTATTCTTTCCTGCACTACCTGGATGTAAAACCACATACTCAATACCAAGTCTTTCTGCCATATTAAGTTCATGGATGAGTAGAGTTCTTGATTTCATAACCAGATATTTATTTTCCGATGCTATATTTATGAGATAGGAGGAGTGGATAAAAACAGGAGATATACTATACTGAACCCTCAATCTCTTAAATCTCTCTACTAATCCATCTTCGATATCAACCATCTTCCATGTCCTTGGATTATGGGAGAAAATCTGCATGGTATTACAGCCGAGTTGAACAGCCCTCTCTATCGAGAGGGTAATACCTCCTGCAATCGATATATGCACACCTAGTCTTTTGTTAACTCTCATCAGTTATTTTATCATTTTTATTTGCAAAGAATGATTTTTTTAAATAAAATATACACATGAAGAAAGATTATAAAAGAGATTATGAATCTAAAGCAGATGAGGCAGAAAGGTATTTTAAAAAAGGATTGGAATCCATAAAGAACAAAGATATCCTTTCTGGCCTTGCGAATTTTGAAAAGGCACTCGAAATTAAAAAAGTACCAATCTATAAGTCTTATCTCGCCTATTGCATCTCGAGAGAAAGGGGACAATTTAACAGGGCAATGATACTCTGTGAGGAGGCTATAAGAGAAGAACCTTATAATCCTGTTCACTACCTGAACCTTGGCAGGATATATCTTCTTCAAGGAAATAAACCTGAGGCAATAAAATCATTCAGAAAAGGACTCGAGTACAATAGAGAACCTGAAATAGTAATGGAACTCGAAAAACTCGGGACCAGGAAAAGACCACCAATTCCATTTCTAAAAAGAGAGAATTTTTTAAATAAGTATCTAGGAATTTTACTTAAAAAGTTAGGACTAAGGTAATATTACAACTGTTTGACACTGTAATTTTTTCGCTTTAATATAGCGATGATTCCTTCATTGCCCATAAGATGTCCAGCACCCACTACCACAAAGTATGTCTTTCCTGTCTTTAAAAATTCCTCGAGTCTTGATGCCATCTTTATGTTTCTTTTGAGAAATAGTTTTTCGTATAAGGGTACTATCCCCTGTATTTCTTTTAAAGGTCTGAATACAATCTCTTCAGACTTAGATACATCACCCTTTTTCCATGCATCAAGAAATTCATTAATCTGAATCTCCATCACGCTAAGATCTTTCAGCGTATATAAAAGATAAAGTTCTTGTTCTTTATCTGACATCGTATCAAAGAGGTCAACCTGAAACCTGACAGTCTCGAGACCTATCACTTCCTTTTTACCCGTTGCCTTTTCAAAAAAATATTTATCGAGTCCAAATTCGGGTTTGAAACCAAGGGATTGCAATTGAGATGCCTCGAGAGTTAATGCAAGAAACCATGGTTTAAATCTCTTTACAGCATCAAATGGTAAATTAATTTTTTTGAGTTCCTTCTGAAGAATGTCTATTGTTTCCTGTGAGAGATGTCTTTCTATGGAATCATCATCCTTATATATCCCTTTCTCAAGGAATAAAAGACTCATCTCCTGTGCATTCACAGAGTTGAGAGCAATCTCGAGAACAAGAAAATCTGATTTATTAAACACCTCCTCGATCAAAGGATTCAAGGGATAAAAGTCAGGTTTCATGTAATGGATCGATCCGAGGATATATAAAGTGGAATTACGGGATTTTACTTCAAAGAAGATACCACGGTTATCCGATGCATAACATGGTATAACATAAAGTAAGATCGCAAGAAAGATTATGTAAAAACTCTTTCTTCCTGGCATACAAAAATTATACTACAAAACGGTAAATTATTTTAAAAATAAAGCAAGTTACAACCTATCTATGAGTATTATGTGTATGTAAAGAATTCCTCTATTCCTTTTCACTGTATAACATCTGAGATTGTTCCCTCGTCTATACTCCTTTAAATAAATCAAAAAAATCTTCTCCCACTAACTGAACAAAAAACAATCCTTGAAAAAACTCAAAAACCCATAGATTCAGGTTATTATAATATATGGAATTCAGACTTGTTTCGTCATACAAACCTGCAGGTGACCAGCCCAAAGCAATCAATCTTCTGACACAATGGTGCAAAGAAGGTTGCACGGATAGTGTACTTCTTGGAGTCACGGGTTCAGGTAAGACATTCACGATAGCAAATGTAATAGCGAATGTCCAGAAACCAACCCTTATAATAGCCCATAATAAGACACTCGCATCCCAATTGTATCTCGAACTAAAAGAATTCTTTCCAGAAAACGCAGTAGAATTCTTCATAAGTTACTATGATTATTATCAGCCCGAGGCATACATACCTGAAACAGATACATATATCGAAAAGGATGCCCTTATTAATGATGATATAGATAGAATGAGACACTCCGCAACCAGGGCAGTGCTTGAAAGAAGAGATGTTATAGTCGTTGCATCTGTATCATGCATATACGGAATAGGTTCTCCTGATGACTATTACGAAATGCACCTCATCATTGAAGAAGGAATGAAGACAAAAAGGAATGATATCTTAAAGAAACTCGTTGAGATGCTCTATACAAGAAATGAGGAGATAAGGAGAGGAACATTCAGGGTAAGAGGAGATATAGTCGAGATATTTCCTGCTTTCTCAAGGGATGAGGCATTGAGGGTGGAATTCTTTGGAGACTATATAGACGCAATACTTGAGTTCGACCCTCTTACAGGAAAAAAATTAAAAAAGCTCAAGAAGGTCGCAATCTATCCGAACAGTCACTGGATAACACCAAGACCGAGACTCGAAAGGGCAATAGAGACAATCCTTGAAGAACTCAAGGAAAGGGTTGCCTATTTTAAGGGCATCGGAAAAGAACTTGAGGCAAAGAGACTCGAACAGAGGACATACTTTGACATAGAGATGCTCAGGGAGTTCGGTTACTGTCATGGAATAGAGAATTATTCAAGGCATCTAAGTGGAAGGTCACCTGGTGAACCGCCCTACACACTTATAGATTATTTTCCTGATGACTTTCTTGTGGTCATAGATGAATCCCATGTAACTATGCCACAACTCAGTGGCATGTATGAAGGAGATAGATCCAGAAAACAGACACTCGTTGATTATGGATTCAGACTTCCATCCGCACTAGATAACAGACCACTCAAATTCGAAGAATTTGTTCACAGGGTGAGGCAGGTTATCTATGTATCTGCTACTCCAGGTGATTATGAGCTCCAGAGATCAGAAGGAAGGATTGCTGAACAGATTATCAGACCAACAGGGTTGATGGATCCTGAAATGGAACTGAGACCTGCAACAAACCAAGTAGATGAACTTGCAGGTGAGATAAGAAAAAGGGTCTCAAGGGATGAAAGAGTACTCGTAACAACGCTAACCAAAAAAATGGCAGAAGACCTCACCGAGTATTATAATAATATTGGCATCAGGGCAAGGTATCTCCATTCAGACATAAAGGCACTCGAAAGGGCAAAACTGATCAAAGAATTAAGGGAAGGGAAATTTGATACTCTTATTGGTGTTAACCTCCTGAGAGAAGGCCTTGACCTTCCTGAGGTATCCCTTGTAGCGATACTCGATGCAGATAAAGAAGGTTTTTTGAGATCAGAAAGAGCAATCATACAGACAGCAGGGAGGGCTGCAAGAAACGTGAACGGCAGGGTTATACTTTTTGCAGACAGTATCACAAATTCCATCAAAAGGGCACTGGAAGAAGCCGAAAGAAGAAGAAATCTCCAGAGACAATATAACATAGAAAACAATATTACTCCAGAAACAATAAAGAGCAGTATTAAAAATATAATGCTATCAATATATGAAAAGGATTACTATATGGAACCCTTAGAGGTTGCTGAGGAGATACAGGTATATAATGAAGAGGAAATAAAGAGACTTGAAGATGAGATGAAAAAAGCAGCAAAGGAGCTCGACTTCGAAAGGGCAGCGGAGTTAAGGGACAGGATTAAAAAGATAAAAGAAACACTCCTGAGAATATAAGGACAGGGATCGGACTTAAGCCCGATCCCGCCATATCTTATTTCTTCTTCTTAGAAGACTTTGTCCCACACTTTGATTTTGTTGATGCCTTGTGTCCTGGTTTGCAGGCCATCTGAGATCCTCCTTTCTAATAAAAATCTCTACTGCGTAATCGCAGTATCTAATGTTATAAGAAAATAATATCATGCACCCTTTATGATGTCAAGAAACCATACCGAATCATCACGATAACAGCAATGGTTAATATCAAAACAACTGGTGGCGTTACAAGATAATTCCTGATGAGATTAAATCCTGAGGGAGATTTAAATCAGTGTAATGTCCTTCACGGATTTTAGTACAACATAGACCTTTATATTATTGCTTCCTGGGTCAACCGGAATAACAAAAAAACCTGTCTTGTTGTCCTTTATCTTTGATAGAAAAAAACCCCTTTCCCACGGCAAATCATTATCCTCAACATAACCTACAAGTGACTCACCATCATTGAATCTCAGGAATATCCTCCTCCCCCTTCTCTCGCTTATACCGTATCTTTTCAATTCATCATAATCAGGATTTCCTTCGAATGTCCTGACAAAAAAGATAGCCTTCAATGCGGCTACACTAACCCTCATTAAAGAGTTACTCACTACATCCTTAAATATTATCTCGCTCTGCGTCTGAGAAAAATCCTCTACATATCCCTTCATAACGGTGCCATCATTGAATCTCAATACCACCTTCTCATCCATAATCTAATTTTATATTTAATCAAAACCAGAGTCAAGAAAAGCAATTGACTTTTTTCTGCTTTTTTCTTATCCTTAAAATAAAGACAGTGTAAGGAGGCGTTACTTATGTTCAGAAATATGAGATTAAGGAAAAGGTTTACCCTTATAATGCTCATAGTCTATTTTTGCTCCCTGCCCTTTCTGATCATCGGAAGCTATTATATCCTGAAGAGAAATGCAGTAAAGGAAGCACTCCAGGAGGCAAACCTCATGCTTGCAGCATGGGAAGGTGCTGGTGTTTTCACAGCTTATACTTTAAGACCGACCCTTGCAAGTCTTGGTATCCCTACTATTCTCCCTGAGGCTTCAAAGGGACTATTTATTGCCAAAGAGATAGAGAATATAACAAAAGAACACGCAGGAGATTATTCATACAGGGTCGCTGCATTGAACCCTTTAAACCCTGAACACATTCCTGATAAATTCGAGGAAGAACTTATAAAAAATTTCAGGGAAGGCAAGATAAAAAGTGAATGGAAAGGGCTTAGAACCACACCAAAGGGAGAGTATTATGTTATTGTAAGGCCACAGCGCGTTTCCACAGAATGCCTTATGTGCCATGGAGACCCCCAATTTGCTCCAGATGTTATAAAGACAAAATATGGAACATCGAGTGGATATAACTGGAAGGTGGGGGAGATAAATTCCATAAGGAGTGTATATGTACCTATTGATATTCCTTTATCAAACGCAAAGAGGGCATTAATAACATTCGCCACAATCTACAGCATATTCTTCTTTCTTGTCATAATAATCATAGACAGATTGATAATCGCAAATATCATAAGACCAATAGAAAATTTCGTAAAGATTGCAGAAGATGTGAGTAGAGGAAATTTTGAAAAAGAATTCGATATAAGAACCAATGATGAGATGAAGACCCTTGCTGACGCATTCACTCGGATGAAACTAAGCCTTATGAAGGCAATAGATATTATGAAAAAGAAATAATACCATGAGGTTACTTATAATCTTTCTGGCGATGGTGTTTATACTCTCCACACCATCGCCCTCCATCTCAGACACTACCATTTACATATCACTTGGAGGTATAATCTGCGGGGTGTCTGTATTCTTCGTCTTCATAACCAGTAACCACCAAATAGATAAGGGTTTTGACGGTGAGACTCATGAAAGATTTTACAGCATGGATAATGATATAAAGAATAATAATGTTATGTTTGCAATCCTCAAGTGGTGATTGAGTTTTTCTCCTAATCTCTATTAAACTTATAATAAATGAGTATCGAGTCACAGGAAGTTTACAATATAAAGATACCTATCTTCGAAGGCCCGCTCGATCTTCTCCTACATCTTATAAAAGAGAACAAGATAGATATATATGATATTCCCATCGCACTAATAACAAGGCAGTATCTCGAATATCTGGAATTAATGAAGGAATTAAATCTCGAGATAGCCTCCGAGTTCCTTGTTATGGCAGCAACTCTTATATACATAAAATCAAGAATGCTCCTTCCTCAGGATGAGATAAAAGAAGAGATAAATGAAGAAGATCCGAGGATAGAACTTGTAGAAAGACTCCTTGAATACCAGGCGTTCAAGGAAGTAGCTCTTTCTCTCAAGGAAAAGGAAGAGAAATGGTCATATGTCCTCACAAGGCAATCCTATAAATCAGAAGAGGAAAACGGTTATGAAGAACTCTATCTATTCGATATTAATATCTATGACCTTATTGGAGCACTAAAGAGGATTCTCGAAAGATTGCCACCCGAGACAGTGAAGATAACAAAGGATACACTCACTGTGAAGGACAGGATTTCATATATTCTCGAAATCATGGATAAAAAAGATAATCTGAGATTCGATGACCTCTTTGAAGGCATCTACACAAAGCCAGAGGTTATAGTAACATTTCTTGCAATACTTGAGTTACTCAGACTGGGAATTCTCAAGGCATATCAAGAAAGGCATCTGGGAACCATATGGCTCATGAAGAAGGATGTTGAGACCTCAACAGCCTGAAAAGGAGTGCATCCACCCTGTCGATAATCTCCTTGAACATTCCACCATGGCTCTTTGAAAGCGAAAATAGTTCTCTTCTCAAACTATCTATCTCCACATTGCCTGTCTCACTAAAACTGATACTTCTTTTCTCTATCTCCTTCTTTTCGAGTATTAAAAGTCTCCTTGCCTTCTCACAAAAGCAGTCAATCATATTCCTGAGGTCAAGGATTTCTTCTTTAATATCCCTTTTAACATCTCTGAGATTACTACTGAGGATATAGGAGACCTCCTTTAGAAGTATATAAAGTGTGCAGTATTCAAGCCCCCTCACACCTCTCCTCCACTGAAGTATCATATCATTTCTCCAGAACCAGAGGAAATTCCTTATACCAAAATCTATCAATTGAGAGACAGGATTAAATAATTCCCAGAGAATATCATTCTTGAAAAACTTAACAGGCGGATTAAAGTTTACAGGTCTTTCATTCTTAATAAAATCACTACCCACAAGATAACCCCATATATTTTTCAGAACCTTCATTCCTATGTGGTCATTGAGTGTATCGAAATGAAGAAGTGAAAGCAATACCCTGCCTTCTCCATAGACTCCCTCCACCACTGCGGGGTCGTCCTTCAATCTTTCTGGATCGAGATTTATACCGTATATATCCTCGAATCTCTTCCATCCTCCATGTAATACAATATCATCGATATTGAGATCTGAACTGAATGAATCAGACAGCGCATCAGAAAATCTCGCAATGATATCCACACCATCACCATTAATGCTGAATTGTGATGGCCACCATGCATGAAATGATGAATGAGGAGGAACCTCATTCCACAAAGGATGTTCCCTTATATTGACTCTTATTCTACCACTAAATGAAGGAACTCTCTCATAATTTGGCTTTCTTTTTATTTTCAGAAGTCCTATTCCTTCCATGGTCGCAAGTCCTGCACCACCGCATATTCCGAAGTAAGATCCGCCACTTCTCACAAAATCCCTGATCGCATTCACTCCATCTTCACCGAGTCTCTTCAACTTGTTAGATGCCCATCCTCCAGGAACAAAGAGCATCCTGTAATCCTTTAATAATCCACTCCTTATATCATCTGAGGTTATGAGTTCAAAATCCAATCCTGCCCTCATTAATGTCTTGTATGCCATCAATCCCCAGAGAAGCGACTCATCCCACAAGAATGCTACTCCTTTTTTCATCTCTCGAGTATCAGTAACCCTGTGCTCTTTAGTTATCTCGTATCCGCGCGGGGTAATCATCCTGTCTTTCCATTTAAATGTCCTTGAATTTCCGATAAACACAGTGGTCTGCATATCAATATCGTAATCAAGCATATGTTTGAGGTCTGTGATTATCACCTCTTCATCATCTCTCATCGCTCCCCTTACAATACCAACAGGTGTCGCTGGTGACCTGTAATCCAGAATAATATCCCTGGCAATAGAGATGTGTTCCTGTCTTCCAGTGCTTTTTGGATTGAAAAAAACGATCACGAAATCTCCCTCTCCTGCAATCCTTATCCTTCTTTCTATAAGACTCCATGGAGTCAGTCTGTCAGAAAGACTTATGACAGCAAAGTCATGCATAAGTGGTGCACCGAGCCTTGCAGCACATGCATTGAGGGCAGAAATACCTGGTATGACCTCAATATTTAATATCTCCTGATTCCCGACTTTTAAGTCCTGACTCTCAAGTATCTCGAAGACCAATCCTGCCATTGCGTATATACCTGGATCACCTCCACTTATGAGTGACACAATTTTACCCTCCATAGCAAATTCCACCGCCTTCCTGCAACGACTGACCTCCTCTGTCATGCCTGTGGTGAAGATTTCTTTATCCCTTACAATATCCCTGATAAGTTCGATATACCTTTGATAGCCAATGATTATCTCAGAATCCCTCAAAACCTCCATCGCACGGTATGTAATATGCTTAGTGGAACCAGGTCCTGTTCCTACTATGTAGAGTCTTCCCTTTTTTTTAGGTTTATAATCTAAAGACTCTGCAACCGCAACCGTAACATTGGAAAATCTCCTTTTTGGAACGAGTAATCTGCCTGATTGAGAGGCAAGCAATGCAGATGGTTCTGCAACTCCATATGCGCCTGTTGCACGAAACACTTCAATGGACCCTTCAAGTCCATCAACGGAATTCAGTTCATCTGAAGTGAATGTCATGAGCTCAAATCCATACCTCTTCATGAATTCAATCAATCCCTCTTCATTCTTCTTGAGATCAATAGTCGCAATGACCTTTATGGAATTAAATGATAAATTATTCGAGACAAACACTTCTCTTACGGCATCCTCTATCTCGACTGATAAAGTTCCGCTATTACAGCCTATACCTACCACAAGGTTTCTTGGTCTAAGGTAAAGATAGTCCTTTCCATGATAGATCCTGTTCGTAACAAGAATATCTGCTGATGAAGGTTCTGCAACCCTCACAAATCCTGCAGGCATGGAGATATTATCAATATCTGTATAAATATTGAGATAGCCCATATCGATAAGTCTCCTCATTACAGAAGGCAATCTCTTCGGATCCTCAATAAAAAGACCATTTTTATCTGCCCAGATATCTATAGATGGAAGACCATTTACATCAGATGAAGTTGTTATCACAGGCGCGGCACCTGTAAGCTCAGCAATCTCTTTTGTAAAGGCATTCGCACCACCAAGGTGTCCACCAAGAAGGCTTATAACATATCTCGCTGAATCATCTATCACCACTACAGCCGGATCTTTTCTCTTATCTCTTACAAGTTCTGATACCGTTCTCACCACAATACCGGTTGCCATCACAAATATTAAGAGGTCCGACTCATTCCATGCCTTGCAAACATCCTCTTTGTTGAATTTTTTTACCACAGATTGGGGATAAAGATAACCTATTCTTCTTGAGACCTGAAACCCCTTCTGAGTGATATAGAATATCGTTACCCTCATCGATCCCTGTAACCGTGTTTGAAGTCTCTCCTGTAAAGAAAAGAGGCCCTTCCAGTCTCTTCCTTTGATGCCCTCAAAGCCTCTCCAACATATATAAGGGCTGTCCTCTTTATATTATTCTCTCTGACTATCTCAGAGAGTTCAGAGAGTTTACACCTGAAGACCCTCTCATCAGGCCATGTAACTTTTTCGATGATAACAACAGGTGTATCACCTAAATATCCCTCAAGTAACTCAGACTGAACCCTCTCAGCCATCGATACACTTAAAAATATAACCATAGTTGAACGATGTTTTGCGAGTTCACAGAGCCTTTCCTTTTCCGGTACAGGTGTCCTTCCCTCGAGTCTCGTGAATATAACCGTCTGGCTCACCTCAGGAATCGTAAGTTCCTGACCGAGTCTTGCAGCACCAGCCATTGCAGAAGATACACCTGGAATCACCTCATACTCGATACCAAGTCTTCTCAGTCTTTCAATCTGCTCTGATATGGCACTAAAAAAGGATGTATCACCGCTATGAAGTCTCGCAATGATCTTTTTATTATCTATACCGAACTTTATAATATCTATAATCTCATCGAGATTCAAAACGCTAGAATCATGAAGTTCTGCCTTGATGCCTTCAAGAATCTCAGGATTTATAAGGCTTCCAGCATATATAACGATATCTGCAGTATCAATAATCTTTCTTGCCTTGAGTGTGAGCAACTCAGGGTCGCCAGGCCCTGCACCTATAAAATATACCTTTCCCTTCATCCTTTCTTCCTCACAATAATAATAGAAAAATAATCGAGGTCATCATACGTAATATACCTGAGATTCCTGATAATTCTTTCACCATCCATACCTACACGTGATACATATACTGCATTATCGAGGAGTCCTGAATCCTGAATAATGGAAAAAATATTCTTAAAAACCTTATTAACTTTCAGAAAAACCACTGTATCAAATGTCTCCATAATCCTTTTCAATCTTTCCATATTCTCATAATTTGCAGGAATGATGGCAATATTCTCATCAGCAACTCCAAGTGCAATACCTGTAAGTGCTGAAACTGCATTAATGGAAGAAACACCTGGAATAATCTCCGTCTCGATATTTGGCATGAGGATCCTTAATCTTTGATAGACATAAAAAGATGTACTGTAAATAGAAGGGTCTCCAAGAGTTACGAATGCCACATCACCTTTTTCAAGATTCCTTAGAATATCAAGCGCGATACCATCCCATCTTGATAAGAGATTATCCTCATTCTCTCTCGTCCTGACCATTGGAAAGTGTGCCTCGATAATCCTCTTATTACTTACATCAATCAACCTTTTAAGAATCGAAAGGGCAACACTTGTGCCTTCCTCCCTTCCTTTTGGAACGAATATACAGTCCACACTTTCGAGAATTCTTTTTGCCTTGAAGGTAATCAATTCAGGATCTCCTGGACCCACTCCTACCATATAGAATCTTGACATATAACCTTCCCTCTCTTAAGCAGTATCACCGAAGATGAAAATATGAATCTATTTTAACACTTTTTCATCCTTCTCTGGTAAACTATATAGAATTAAATGATCTCTAAGGAGCCAGGGAGATGAGTCAGGTCAGAGATAAGAGAAAAATCACAAGATTTAAAAAAAGGGCAAGAATAATTGTAACGGGTGGAGCAGGATTTATAGGTTCAAATATCGTCAGGGCATTAAATGACTGTGGACATAAAAATATCATTATAGTCGATCACCTTAGAGACAATAGAAAATGGAAAAATCTCATCCCTCTGAGATTCGAGGACTATCTGGACAGAGAAGACTTTATAGAGAAAATAAAGAATAACAAAAGATATTTCGATGATGTCGGGATAATAATCCACATGGGTGCAAACACAAATACAATGGAAAGGGATGAAAATCATCTCATCTATAACAACACCATTTACAGCAAGATTCTCTTTGATTATGCAAAAGAAAAAAATATACGATTTCTCTATGCATCATCTGCTGCCACATACGGTAATGGCAGTAAGGGATACAATGACAGGGAAATAGATCTCGTTCCGCTTAACTGTTATGGATACTCAAAGTATCTTCTTGACAGGTGGATCCTCGAAAGCCCTGAAAAACCACCACAGTGGGTTGGTTTTAAATTCTTTAATGTATTTGGACCAAATGAATATCATAAGGGTGAGATGGCATCTGTAGTCTTTCATGGATATAACCAGATTAAAAAAGATGGAGAGATAAGGCTGTTTAAATCTTATAGAGAGGGCATAAATGATGGTGAACAGAAGAGGGACTTTATATATGTGAAAGATGTCGTGAAGGTAGTCTTACACTTCATCGAGAATCCTGACAAAAGCGGAATATTCAATGTTGGAACAGGAAAGGCAAGGACATTCCTTGACCTCGCAAGGGCTATCTTTTCGGCACTCAATATGAACCCAAATATAAGATTCATAGATATGCCAGAAGATCTCAGAGATAAATACCAGTACTTTACAGAAGCAGACATAACGAGTCTGAGAAATATAGGTTATAAAGAGGACTTTACTGAACTCGAAGACGCTGTCCATGATTATGTTAAAAATTACCTGAGTTCGCCAGTGCGGTAGTACAAAAGTCCAGAAGTGTAGAAAATGAGATAATGAAGAAGACAGAAGTTGACGCTATGGCGCACTGTTGTACTAATCTCTTATCCCTCTTATTATGAATACAGGATTCAGAGAATAAAGATGGCTACCAGAGATGATACTCTTCATCCTTGATACATTCAACTCTGTGAGGTCAACATCGAAATCTCTGTCCTTTAAAATCTTCACTGCTGTATACATATTTTCAAGGATGGTGACATTTATGACTATGATACCCTGTGCCATAATATCAGATATGTGAAGAAGAATCTCTTCGAGCCTGCCACCACTCCCTCCTATGAAGACTCGCTGGGGTTTCTCCAGACCATTAAATACATGAGGCGCCTCTCCTTCAACAGGTATCACATTCCATCTACTGAACTTTTTTATATTAGTTTTTATATTATCTATCTCATCAGGATCCTTCTCTATTGCATATACCCTGAGAAATGGACTGAGGCCTCCAATCTCAAGAGATACAGAACCTGACCCCGCTCCCACATCCCACACAACGCCAGTTGATGGTAACCTCAATTTATGTACAGTGACTGCCCTTACCTCATCCTTAGTTATAAGTCCACCTGTATGTTGTATTTCATTCTCTGTAAGACCAAAAAGTGGAGTTTTCTCCATTGGGTCATCTCCAAGAATTACAATAACGATATTTGGTTCACGAAATAAGTTCTTCTTTATGTCGTCTGGAGAGCCGCTAATAATCCTTTCATCCTCATAACCGAGTCTCTCGCAAACATGCATGATAACCGGGTTTCCATCCCTTGAAAGATATTCCAGGACCTCTGCAATCCTCGAAGGATTATTTATGCCATCGGTAAGTATTGCGAGTTTTCTGAACCTCATAAGAAGTGATGGTATGTCATTCAAACTATAAGGGAGGGACCTCCTTTTTGCTGGATCTGTCCCGCCATGCAGACTCATAAAAAATGCATCATCCCATGGGATCTTTATCCGTGAAAATGCGATCTGTAATGATGAGAGATCAGGGATAATATCCACTGTTTCATATCCAAATTCCCTGAGAATCCTCCTTCCTATGCCGAAGAACATCGGATCTCCCGATGCAAGAAGAACAATATGTGCCTTTACTGAGTTAAGTTTCGCTCTTATGGTCTCGATGGTCTCATCGACATTATTTATCACAAGTATCCTGTCTTTGACCTTCTCGAATACATCATATCTCCTGAAAATATCGAAGATCCGTTTGGATGCAAAGATCAGTTCTCCCTTCAGTATTATCTCTTCTGTGGTTTTATCGAAGGGTCTGTATCCTATCCCTATTACGAAGAGAGGTTTCACCTATCTATTAGAGCGAACAAATCTCCCGCTCCTTCCACCGCTCTTTTCAAGAAGCATTATGTCTGTGATGACTATCTCCTTATCGACTGCCTTGCACATATCATATATGGTGAGTGCAGATAATGTAACAGCAGTGAGTGCCTCCATCTCCACACCTGTCTTCGCATCTACTTTTACGAGTGAGCGAATAATGATCTCATCTGTGTCATTAAGTACCTCGAACTCTATCTCTATATCAGATAGATTTATTGGATGGCAAAGGGGAATAAGGTCAGATGTCTTTTTTGCTCCTGTGATTCCTGCAATCTTTGCGACAGTAAAAACATCACCCTTTGGCAGAGCCTTTTTAAGAAGAAGATCCATTGTCTCTCGTTTCATCCTCACCCGTGCCATAGCCCGTGCTTCCCTGTGAGTCATGGATTTTTCAGTAATATCGACCATCCTCAGGTTTCCTTCCTGATCAAGATGACTCAGTTCCATCTACCCTCCTATCCGTGACATGGGTAATAATTCCCTGAACTCCCGTCTTCCTGAGAGATTATGTCCATCTGGCTTACACTGAATCGCAAGGTTTATCAATCTCTTCAATTCATCATCAGTACCACCCCTTAAAGAAGGCTTCAGATCTATCCAGGTCTCAGAAAAAAGGCAAGGTCTCAATTTTCCATCAGATGTGAGTCTCAATCTGTTACATTCGTTACAGAAATGGTTGGAGAGGGCACTTATAAATCCTATTGTCCCTTTTGCACCACGAAGTCTAAAGTACCTTGCGGGGCCACCGCTTCTTTCCTCAAGAGGAATCAGTTCACCAACCCCCTTAACTCTCTCCCGCATCTCCTTCTCAGAAACAAACCTTTCAGGTGTCCAGAATTCCCTTCCTCCAATTGGCATGAATTCTATGAATCTTATTCTCCATGGCCTTTTGAATGTAAGTGAGGCAAACTCCTCTATCTCATCATCATTGAATCCTCTCACAGGTACCATATTTATACTCACTGGAGTTAGTCCTATCTCCTCTGCAAGCTCTATTCCCTTTATGACAGCATATAAATCACCTCCGCGGGTTATCTCACTATATCTATGAGGACTTAATGAATCGATGCTCACATTTATCCTGTGAAGTCCTGATTCCTTCAATTCCATAGCATATCTTTCAAGAAGCACGCCATTCGTTGTAATGGTAATCTCCTCAATTCCTTCTATCTCATTGAGCTTCCTGATAAGAAACTGGATGTTCTTTCTCATGAGCGGTTCACCACCGGTAAGCCTTATCTTTTTTATTCCCATTTCAGAAAGGATCTCCACAACCTTCAATATCTCCTCATACCTCAATATCTTCTTATTCTCGATCCACTTCACCCCGCTGGATGGCATACAATAGATGCACCTGAGATTACATCTATCTATGACAGATATCCTGAGATAATCTATAGACCTGCCTCTACTGTCCCTCACCATGTTACTGCTTCTTCTGAGACCTTTTTAACTTATCGAGTTTTTTCCTCGCAGCCTTTGCCTCCTGTGTATCTGGATATTTGCTTATAACTCTCTCGAGCAGAACCTTGCCTGTCTTTTCATCTCCAATAGCGATAAATGAATATGCCTCCTTGAGATATGCAGTTGGAACCTTCTCACTGTTGGGATACTTCTTTATAAGGGTCTCATAATTGAGGATGGCATCCTCATAATTTTTCTCCGCATAGTATGACTCTGCTATCCAGAACTGAGCATTTCCAGCAAGTTTCTCATCAGGAAATCTCTTTATAATCTCTTCAAACCTCTTTCTTGCTTCGTCGTATTTCTTCTTCTGGTACAGGTCAAATGCCTCTAAATAGTACTTTTTTATATCATCGACCTGTTGGGGTTGTGTCTCCTCCTGAACAGGCTTCTGAAGAGTATCCGCTGGAGGTGGTGTGGATGGTAAGGTCTTTTCCGAGCGTTCCTCGATCATCTTAATCTTCAATTCGAGTAAATCAAGTTTCTGCTGTATGTTCTTTACCATTATATCGATGCCTTCCATTCTCGCATCCATCTTCTGATTCTCTTTCTTCATATCCTCAATAATCCTTTCAGTGAAGTGCTTTTGTTCCTCGAACCTCGCTCTCAATGCCACGAGTTCTGTATTTATAGCCTGAACTGTATTCGATAGACTCAACTGGGCCTGTCTCATAGCATCGAGTGATTCGGTTCTACCCTTCACACCTGTCTTAGAAAGTAAATCAAGACCCTCTTTTATCTCCTTTATCGTAACCCTCACATCATAAAGATCCTTTTTAAGCATATTGACATCTGACTTTAACTGCTCATAATCACTCGTAACCGTCACACATCCTGTAAAGAGCATGGAAATGAATAAAGCAATGATTATGGATTTAACAATCTCTCTCATCTCTTCTTCTCCACCTCGAATATCACGAAATGCGCTCTTCTGTTCTTTGAGTAACACTCCTCTGTTTGTTCCCTACATAGTGGTCGCTCCTCACCATATGTGACCGTCTCGAGTCTCTCAGGACCTACACCATATATCATCAAATACTGCTTCACAGCATTAGCCCTCCTCTCACCAAGGGCAAGATTATACTGATTTGTTCCCCTCTCATCACAGTGACCTTCGATGATTAGACCCACTCCTGTATCTTTCCTGAGATATGATGCAAGGTTATCAAGAACAGGTTTTGCATCATCTCTTATATTGTATTTATCGAAATCAAAATAAATGTCAGAAAATTCATCCTTCTTAATTACTTCCTTCACCATCTTTTCTTCCTTCACATCTACACCTTCAGCAGGTTTTTCGATCACTTCATCTTTTTTGATGGCGATGGTCTCAGGTTCTTTGATAACCTCCTCCTTTTTTTCTTGTGGAGAGACCTCCTCGGGTCTCTGAGAGACCTGTGGCTGTGTAATGGTTCTCGGCGCACATGACAGAATAAATAATGCAATTATTACAAATAGAATAAATCTCTTCATATACACCTCCTTTTGAGTATTCTACTATTTTTTTACCATTTTATCCAGACTGGAATCGTGCCTAAATCCTTTGTCAGTGGAATCTGACCGCTGCCATCAATCCTCATAATATAAATCTTTTTATAACCATCCCTGTCTGATGTGAATGCTATAAATCTTCCATCGGGTGAAAATGATGGATCCTCATTATTACCATTTTTGGTCAGTTGAATAGGATCAGAACCATCAATTCTCTGAAGAAATATCTGGTTTCTTCCATCCACTAAGCCTGAGTAGGCAATCATATCCATCCATGGTGACCATACAGGTGAGGTATTATAACTTCCCTTAAATGTGAATCTCTTTAAATTATATCCATTCAGATCGCATATATAAATCTGGGGAGAACCTGCCATATCAGAGACGAAGGCTATTCTCCTGCCATCAGGTGAGAGTCTCGGCTCAACCTCTATCCCCAGTGTACCAGTAACCTTTTTCTTCTTATTCTCTTTGAGATCAACTATGTAAATATCCTGATCTCCATTAACTGTAAGAACAGTAAGAAATTCCTTCTCCGAGATAAGATCGCCACCTATTACGAGTTCCTTTGATTCATAAATAGTCCTCTGAGTCATTGTATTGAAATCGACCATCCTTATTATCCACTTTCCTGAACGAAAAGCAGTATATATCAGTGCATTATACCTCTTTGACCATCTTGGAGATACAATCATCTCATCGCTTATACCCAGTCTCATCAATCTCGCACCATCCCAGTCCATTATATAAAAAGACTGTCTATTATTGTATCTTCCGGTAAAGAGTATTTTGGAATCGAATACAGGCTCCATGTCTGTAAATGTTCTGTAGATATCCCTTGAGACTGCATGTGAAACGGGTCTTAAAGCAGAGATATCTGATGTATATTCCCTCGAAAATACCTGCATTGATGAACCGACATCGAATACCTGAGCAATCAACGATATATTATTCCCTCTCCCTGATATCTTTATCTTCACCACTATATCCGCTCCAGTAACCTTCCAATTTTCAGGTCTAAAGTTCTGTTCAGGTTTTTCAATAAAGAGTCTCTCATCGATGGAATTAAAGTATCCTGTCATATTGAGGTCATTTCTTATTGTGGAGATAATCTCTTCTATTACTTTTACTGAGATTATTTTCTTATCCACATCACCTGCAGGATATGCCTGTAAGGCAAATGAAAGGGGCCTCAGATATGGGTCTGTTATATCTATGAACAGCCTCTCCCTCGCATGTATGATAAATGGAAAAATAATGACCATAAAGAATATCCATAATCTTTTCATCTCGAAAATAACACCTCCACCTCAATAGGTTCTGGAGGTGAAGGAAATGGAACAGCCCTAAGAATTGCATTCTTTGCAGAATAATCAAACAGCCTGTTTCCAGAACCCCTGACCTCGAGAATCCTTACATCTCCATTCATCAGTATCTCAAATACTATCCTGCACTGAAGGTCCTCTTTCATAACCTCAGGATATATCCACCTTGAATGTATAAGAGACATTATACTCGATGTGTAATCATCCAATGCTACCCTATGAGAAGCTGGAGGTTTACCATCCCTTTTACCTAAATCAGTTCCTTCTTCTTTAGAAGAGATGGATATTGCTGCCCTCAATCTCGCAATCCTTTCGATCCTCTTTTTAGATCTTATTGCATGGATAGATTCTTCTATAATGGCATTCTTATCCTCAGAAACCCTTCTTTTATCAAGTAATGCCTTCATACTCCTCTTTATGCTACTCTCCTCTTTTTTCTCAACCCTTTTTGGTATTTGAAGACTCTCTCTATCCCCTTCATTCACCTTCTTTACAGCATCAATGAGTCTTACATCGATTGCCTGAGGAATGAATATCTTTCTCGGGTATGCCATCTTTAATGAGAGTATGAAGAATAATAATGCATGAAGAATCAATGATAATGGTAATACGAACCATAAAGAACCACTGTTAATCCAGCGGTTAAGCATTATTCCTTTTTACTGGACCTCTCCTTAATACCTGACTCAATCTGTGGCTCAGTAACTAGCCCGAGTCTCTCTATACCAGCATCCTTTACATCTGCCATTATCGTGGCGATCAATCCATACGGAACAGAACTATCTGCTCTCAAAAAAATCTCGGGGTCTTTCGTGGCAAGAAGTGAAAGTTTTTTCTTCAGTTCTGCCTGTGTCATCTCCTGATCATTAAGAAATATCGTACCATCTCCTCTTACTGTAAGGAATATGCTGTTCTCATAGGGAAATTCCTTTCCCTTTGCCTTTGGCAAATTAACATCTATACCCTGCTGAAGAAGCGGAGCTGTAACCATGAATATTATTAAGAGCACGAGCATCACATCCACAAGGGGTGTAACATTTATCTCATGCATTACAGACCTGTCTCTATTTCTTTGTATCCCTGGCATACTGGTCTTTGAGATCAGGAAGTTTAACAAACATATTGATTATCTCCTCTGAAAAGTCTTCTATCTCTACTGTGAGTCTTCTCGAGATACTGAGATAGTAATTATAGGCTACCACAGCAGGAATCGCTGTAAATAATCCAAGGGCGGTCGTTATCAATGCCTCTGCAATACCTGGTGCAACGACTGCAAGGGATGCAGAACCCTGCTCACCAATACCCCTGAAGGCATTCATTATGCCCCAAACTGTACCGAAAAGGCCTATGAATGGAGTGGTGGAACCTGTGGTAGCAAGAAAATTGAGATATCTATCGAGTTTTGCTATCTCTAAAGCCTCATACCTCTTAATAGCCCTATCGATCCCCTGGATATCTGTCATCTCGCCATATACACTTCTGAATACACTGGCAGATGGACTAAAAAAAAGTCTCTTTGATAATTTCAATAATTCAGAGGGATTTCTATTCTTAATGTAGGTATTAATAAATATATCATTCTCCTTCTTTGCCTTTCTGAAATACATAAATTTATAAAAGATCACAGTCCATGAAAAGATAGAAAACAGAAGGAGTATAAGGATCGTTATCTTAACAACAAGGCTCGCACCAAGTATGAGTGATATGACAGTATGTTTCATAAAGTTAAGGATAAATTAAATGCACCACTCATGTCAAATATCGACAATAAGATTATCTATCAATCTTGCACTGCCTATTCTCAATGCGATTGCAATTAAAACCCTGCCCTTCACCACATCCACCTCATCGAGTGTCTCTGGATCATATATCGATGCATAATCTATGAATCTGACGAGAGGTTCACCTCTGAGAGACGCCTCCATGATGCCCTTCAGTTCAGATACATCCCTTTTACCTTCCTTTATCAATCTCTCCATATCTTTCAATGTCCTGTAAATCACTGTTGCTGCCCTTCTCTCTGATGGATTAAGATAAAGATTCCTTGAGCTCATGGCAAGTCCATCATCCTCCCTTACAGTAGGACATGTTATCACCTCAACATCCATATTGAGGTCAGTAACCATCCTTCTCAGGATAACTGTCTGTTGATAATCCTTAAGACCGAAATATGCCCTCTTAGGTTTCACTATATTGAATAACTTTGTGACCACAGTTGCGACACCCCTGAAGTGTCCTGGTCTTACGAGACCACAGAGTTTACTCGATAATCCCTCAACCTCCACATATGTCCTGTAACCTTCTGGATATATGTCCTTTGTGTGAGGAGCGAATAAGATATCGACTCCTTCACCTTCTAATTTTTTCATGTCTCCTTCAAGGTCCCTTGGATATCTCTCGAAATCCTCACCCTGAGAGAACTGAATAGGATTCACGAATATACTCACCACCACAACATCATTCTCTTCTCTTGCCCTCCTTACAAGACTCAGATGTCCCTCATGTAAGGCACCCATTGTAGGAACAAAGCCTATGGACCTCTCTTCCATTATGATGGAATTGGCAATCTCTTTCATCAAAGAGATCTCGGTTATTTTGCGCAAATGTCCTCCTCTATTATCCTGAGAAGTGTATCTAATATCTCCTCCCTTCCAACCTTTTTTATAACCTTTCCTTTCTTGAATATTATTCCAACATCCTTTCCTCCTGCAACACCATAATCGGCCTCTTTCGCTTCTCCAGGACCATTTACAGCACAACCCATCACAGCAACTGATATTGGTAATCTTATCTCCTTAAGACTCTCCTCCACCTTCTGAGAAAGTCCAATTATATCTATATTACACCTTCCACATGTAGGACACGAAATTATATCGACCCCCTCATTCCTTATTCCAAGGGATCTCAATATCTCCTTTGCGACCTTGACCTCGAGTACAGGGTCTGCTGAAAGTGAGACCCTAATTGTATCACCTATCCCTTCATTGAGAAGGATTCCAAGACCAACCGCGCTCTTTACGATCCCCTGTGGTGGAGGACCTGCTTCAGATATTCCAATGTGGAGAGGATAGGAGAATCTTTCTGAGAACAATCTGTATGCCTCTATTGTGGTAAGGACACTCGATGACTTTAATGAGACCTTTATCTGCCTGTAATCCATATCCTCAAGTATCTCTATATGTCTTCTGGCGCTCTCCACAATGGCCTCAGGAGTCGGGTGACCATATTTCTCGAGTAGATCCTTCTCGAGACTTCCTGCATTCACACCAATCCTTACAGGGATATTTCTCTCCTTCAGGGCATTAACGACTTCTTTTATCTTCCACCTTGCTCCGATATTTCCTGGATTTATTCTTATTCCATCTATACCTCTCTTAATCGATTCTATTGCGAGTCTCCAGTCAAAATGTATATCAGCTATTAAGGGAATATTAATCTCCTTTTTAATCCTTCCCAGTGCCTCAACAGCCTCCATATCAGGCACCGCAACCCTCACTATATCACATCCTACATCCTCGAGCCTTTTTATCTGGGCCACGGTAGCAACAACATCCCTGGTATCTGTCTTTGTCATTGACTGGATGGATATAGGAGAATCACCACCCACAGGGACATTACCTACATAAATCTTAATGGTCTTTCTCCTCATTGTCTGTTTAATCTAATCTTTCTTTTTATCTCTATAATAGCATCTATGTGTTCTTTGTACTCCACTGAAAATGTATGTGTACCATCCCTGTTGGATACAAAATAAAGATAAGGTACCTCAGCAGGCTTCACTGCAGCAATTATGGATTTAAGCCCTGGTGAGGCTATGGGTCCTGGTGGTAATCCTCTTTTAATATATGTATTGTACTCACTCTTTCTCAGAAGATCCCTTCTCGTTACAAGTTTTTTTGTACCCTTCAACTCATAAACAGTAGTAGGGTCAGCCTGAAGTCTCATCTTTCTTTTAAGTCTGTTATGGTAAACCGCTGATATAACAGGTCTTTCATCATCTGTCCTTGCCTCCTTCTCTATTATCGATGCAAGTGTCAACACCTCATTTTCTGTAAATCCCATCTCTTTGCCCATATCTAAATAAGGTCTAGCCATTCTCCTCATTGTATCGACCATATATCTTATCATATCAACAGGATCAGTACCCTTAGGTATCTTATACCTTGTTGGAAAGACATAACCCTCAAGGGATGGAGCATCGATCGAGAGAGAATTCAAAAGACTTCTATCTGTTGCGAGTTTAAGAAAACTCATTTTATCAATAATATTTAACTCCTCAAGTCTCTCTCCCAGATCAGCGAGTGTTTCACCTTCTTTAAAAATAACATTATACTCTTCGATTTCACCTCTTAAGAGTTTACTGAGCACATCATAAGCACTTTGTTCACCAAGAAATTTATAATAGCCATATATCAATCTTTTGTCGAGGCCAGTAATTCTTCCAAGTATTATAAAAAGATTTCTGTCCTTTATAATTCCCTCATTATAAAGTATATCCACAGCAGATCTGAAACTCGTTCCCTTTTCAATATATATCTCGAATTTATTCCTGCTCACCTTGAATGAATAAAATAACTGAACCCAAATATACACAATAACTGGCAAAAAAGTCACGATTATAATTGAAAGAAGATTCCTTTTACTCATTATTTTATAATGACAGATTATCGCTGATTCATGCAATATATTAAAAGATTATTTATCTTCTTTCTAAGAGTTCTTAAATCAGATAAAGAATGAAACTCCAATAAATCAGGATATCCAATATCTATTTTTTCAACTTGCACCTCGACTGAAACTTTAATTAAAATTATAAAATATGAAAAAGACCTTAAAGGCTGATTTACATAAAAAAACCAAGAGAGATAGAACAGACTCTCCATGCATGAACAAAGAGTGCAAATTAAGAAAGGCAGGTTGCAAAGGATATGGAGGTTGTCCTGGTTATAAAAAGGAGATATAGTTCATGGAGATATCCTCGTAACAAACTGAAAAAGATTCTATTCACTTACAAAATCTTTGAGACTACTTACTAAATGAAACAATGCGATAAAGACAACCACCTTTTAAAAACATCACATCACCATCGTTTTCTTCACTGAACTATCTAAGTTCTTCTTCAGTGAAACAGTATTCAACTAATCACTTCTAAAAGACTCTCCAAAGGCCTCTTCTGCTGAATGAAAAAATCGGTTTTTCAGAGTTAATATCTGCTTTTTTAAAACCACTTCTAATGCCATAAGAATTCACCTTTTCTTTATAATATAAGCATCTATAGCAGTACATTTTATTTCCCATTAGGTCTTTCAATATATCCATTTATTCTGTGCTTATCATAGATGTCAAAAATTTCCTTACAAAACTTAATCATTCTTTCATCAGCCATAGCAACAGATGGTCTGCACATATTTCTACACCATCTTTTGGTCATCTCCCACATGCGACACATTTATCATTGTCTCGCTTGAAAATTTCCTCTTTCACTTCTGATGGAAAATCAAATAAGTCAATATTTCGGACATATCAGGGTCATAACGGTAAACTCCTTTTTTAACCTTAATCAATATACCTTTCTGATGGAATTTTCGGATCTCTCTCCATATATCTCTTGGTTTTTTTACCATACAATCTAAGGCATTGCTCTTCGACCCAATCAACCACAAGACCATGTAGCAGATCTTTATTGGGATGATTTTTAAAGTATTCCATTATTAAATCGCCAATGCTTTTGTTTTTTACTATCACTTCTGTCCTGCTGAGATATTTAACTTAAGTTGATTTATTTTACCTTTCATATACTACAACATTAATCAACACTTGTCAATTTTTGTCTTTCCAGTTTTTTAAGCAAAAAATTTATTCCTCATCTAAATTCTTTGTAGCAAGGGTAAAAAACAATTCTCTTTTCAAGGTTTCATATTATCGATTTTTTTATTGTGTCAAAAATAAATAAAGGGAAGCATAAACCCAGGCTACTCAAATATCACTATTAATCTATATTACTCAAAACCAATAATCTATCTCTCAAATCTGTTATTGATTATTTATGATATTTAAAATGCTCAGACCTGTTAATGGATCTTGAATCTTCTCTACATTAATACCATTCATCTCTATTATTACTGCCTCCATAACGAGAAAGACCTCTACAGAATCTCTTATACAGCCAATAGATATATCATCAAGTCTTCCTATCGCTCCATGAATATGAAGCACTGGTTTTCCTGATTGCCAAAATACAGTTCCTGTAGCAATAATCTCTTTTGGTTCATTTATATTCTTCCATACAGGCTTTGGTGGTATCTCATCCTTTTCTGGTCCAACAACGACATTCCCTTTTCTCATTCCACCAATGATATGAAAGAACCCAGCTTTTATTTCTTCCTTTTCTATTAAATCTTTTAAGGATTCCAAAGGTTTCTCGCCATTGTCGAATCTTACAACAAATATCCTTCCTGGTGTGCCTTTTGTGTACTGCATTATTCCCTCCAGTACTCTTCGAATTTACCGCCCTTCGTGATCCAGACAACATATGGTGCCTTAACAACATCTCCTTTTTCATCGAATTTTATATTTCCAAGAGCGCCTGAAAATTCCATCTCATGGAGTTTTGCGATAATACTTTTGCCATCCACTGAGCCCGCCTCTTTGATTGCTGTAAGTAATATATTTGTTGCATCATATGCATATATAGAGTATGGACCGGGCTCTCCAAATCTCTTTCTGTATTTTTCGAGGAATTCCTTTGCAGTAAGAATCTTTGATGGATCAGGTCCAAAGGTGAGGTATGTTCCCTCAGCACTCTTTCCTGCTATCTCTATAAATTTCGGATCTATAGTGCCATCTCCACTCATAAAATATGATTTTATCCCGAGTTCCCGTGCCTGTTTGATTATGAGACCTGCCTCAGGATATATTCCACCGAAATATATGAGTTCAGGATCAAAAGACTTTATGGATGTAAGAACTGTCTTGAAGTCCTGTTCTCCCTTTGTTATACCACCATAATATACCACATCCACAGAACCTGTAAGAAACTTCTTCACCTCATCCGCAAGACCCTGTCCATAGGTTGTCTTGTCGTGAAGTATGGCTATTCTCTTTATCTTGAGAAATCTTTTAATAAATTCTGAGGCTACTCTTCCTTGCTGATCATCTCTACCACATACCCTGAAGACATTCTTATATCCTCGCTCTGTTAATAAAGGATTCGTGGATGCAGGTGTGATCATGGGTATGCCTGCACGGTTATATACATCCGATGCAGGAATGGAACAACTTGAATTAAAATGGCCGATAACACCAACTGCGTTCTGAGTAACCAATTTATTCGCAACAGATACAGCCTGTTTCGGATCTGATTGATCATCTCCAATAAGAAACCTCACCTTCTTACCAAAAATGCCTCCTTTTTCATTCCATTCATCAACTGCAATCTGGACACCATTTCTAAAATCTGTACCCATCTTTGCTTCAGGTCCTGTCATTGGACCTGCAATAGCTATCACTATCTCCTGCGAGGCAGGTTTACATGAATAGATTGTTAATGCTATTATTATGCATAATGTGATAATCCTTAATATCTTCATCGCTACTCCTCCTTTCAAAGGTAGTGGTATTTAAAATCTAACACCTTATCTTATGTGATGTCAAATATCTCTCCTCCTCAGGTGCCATGATGGTAGCAAAAAGCAATCCCTGAGATCTAAAAAGTAGTGGGACAGCAAAATTCAATCTCTTCTTTTCTGAAAAGCCTCAGAGATCTTTATAATAAATCTCTCGAGATTTTCCTTCACATCACCATAAAGAATACCTGAAGATACTGCTACCATATCTGCACCGGATTCAAGGACCTGTTTCACATTATCGTATCTTATTCCTCCTATTGCCACAATCGGTATCCTTATTACCTTTCTTAATGGTATGATCGCCTCTGGCCCTTTAGGAACCTGAGCATCTGGTTTTGTCTTTGTCTCATATACTGGACCAAAGCCTATGTAGTCTGCTCCGAGCTCCTGAGCAGTTATCGCCTCATCAATATTGTGTGTTGATATACCTATGATCTTTGAAGCACCTATTATCCTTCTTGCATAAGAAATAGGTATATCATCCTGTCCGAGATGTACACCGTGGGCATCAACTGCAACGGCAATATCAGGGTAGTCATTGATGATCAATCTTGCACCGTGCCTTGAGATAATATCCATCAACCTCGATGCTTCCTCATACTGTTCCTTTCTCGATACATCCTTACCTCTGTACTGAAACCACTTTATCCCTGAAAAAAGCAGATATTCAATCTTTCTCCTCAGATCAGGCATTATCTTCTCTGACGGACATATAAAATAGATGAAATCTAAGAGACTGGATTTATACATCATGAGGATTTGATGTTATTTCATAAACTGAATGTCTTCAACAATCTTTGTTTCCCTGTGATTACTGTTCATCTCCTCTATGAAAGATGTATTGTATTCGCCATTTATAAAGTTGGGATCACTCAGTATCTTTTTGTGAAGTGGTATCGTCGTCTTTATGCCTCTGATCTCGAATTCATCAATGGCATGCTGCATCCTCAATATAGCCTCATACCTTGTTGGTGCCCATGCAACCAGTTTCGCTATCATTGAATCATAGTATGGAGACACTGTGTATCCAGGATATATTGCTGTATCTATCCTTATACCTGGACCGCCAGGTAGATTCAAAAATTCTATCCTTCCAGGTGAAGGAATGAATCTTTCAGGATCCTCTGCATTTATCCTGCATTCAATAGTATGACCTCTGAACTTTATATCTGATTGCTTATATTCGAGAGTATATCCTGCTGCGATCTTGATCTGTTCCTTTACGATATCTATCCCTGTAACCATCTCAGTTACAGGATGTTCTACCTGTATCCTAGTATTTATCTCTATAAAGTAGATATTCCCCTCTGGATCGAGAATAAATTCAAATGTGCCTGCATTTCTGTATCTCAGTGCCCTGGCACCCCTGACAGCGAGTTCACCTATATATTTTCTCTGCTTTTCAGAGATGGATGGAGAGGGACTCTCCTCAAGGAGTTTCTGATGTCTTCGCTGTATGGAACAATCCCTCTCTCCCAGATGTATCACATTGCCCTTTGAATCAGCAAGTATCTGTATCTCTATATGCTTTATGCCTGTGATATACTTTTCTATATAGAGTTCACCATTTCCAAATGCTGCAAATGCCTCTCTCTGTGCCATATGAAATGCCTGTCTGAATTCACTCTCATCTCTGACTATCCTCATACCCTTCCCCCCACCACCAGCAGATGCCTTTATGATCACAGGGAAACCTATCTTCTTTGCTATCTTCTCTGCCATATCATCTGAATTAATAGGACCGTCGCTTCCTGGAACCACAGGTATTCCCCTTCTTTTGAGAATAGTCCTTGCCTTTGCCTTGTCACCACCTACCCTAATACTCTCAGGTGTCGGACCAATAAATACTATTCCTGATGTTGCACATGCCTCTGCAAAATTCGGATTTTCAGAAAGGAATCCATAACCCGGATGTATCGCCTCTGCATCAGTTATCTCAGCAGCAGAGAGTATTGCTGGAATATTGAGATAACTCTGCTGAGGATTGGCTGGACCAATGCATACTGATTCATCAGCCATCTTCACATGAAGAGAGTCTTTATCAGCCTCAGAATATACTGCTACTGTCTTTATGGATAGTTCTTTGCAAGCCCTTATGATTCTCAGGGCTATCTCTCCTCTGTTCGCTATAAGAATCTTCTTAAAGAGTTTCATAGTGGCTCGATAAGAAAGAGAGGTTCACCATACTCAACGGGCTGACCGTTCTCCACGAGTATCTTTACTACTATACCATCGACCTCGCTTTCTATCTCATTCATCAACTTCATCGCCTCGATGATGCAGAGAGGTTGACCCTTTCTTACCCTGGCACCGACCTCCACAAATGGAGGTGCATCTGGCGAAGATGCCCTGTAAAATGTTCCAACGATAGGAGATGTCACGGTAATTAGCCTCTTTGTCTCTTCTTCCTTCGGTAATTCTATCTTCTGTGGTTCCTGAACCTTCTGAACCTCCTTTATCTCGATTGGGGCAAGGAATTTCTCTCTTCTTATCCTTACCTTCAGACCATCTTTTTCGATCGTGAGTTCTGTAATATCAGTATCTTTAAGGAGATTGACTAATTCTTTTATCTCTTCCATTTCCATATTATTTAACCCTCTCTACATATTCAGAAGTTCTTGTATCGATCTTGATTATATCACCCTCCACTATATGGAAGGGGACCTTTATAGTAGCGCCTGTTTCCAAAACTGCTGGTTTTGTACCGCCTGTGGCTGTATCTCCCTTAAAGGCAGGTTCTGTCTGTATAACCCTGAGTTCAACAAATATAGGAACCTCTACGGTGATAGGTTCATCCCTGTAATAAAGCATCTTCACTACCATATTCTCTTTAAGAAAGTTTTTTGAATCTCCAAGTTTTTCCCTGTTAAGGGATGTCTGTTCAAATGTCTCCATATCCATAAATGTGTATTCATCTCCCTGAGAATAAAGAAACTGCATCTCCTTCTCCTCGATGGGTGCAAGCGGAATCTTCTCACCTGCATTGAATGTCTCTTCTATAATCCTGCCTGATTTCAATCCCTTCATCTTTACCCGGACAAACGCACCACCACGCCCGAGTTTTACATGTTGAGACTCTATAACCTCGAAAGGTTCATCCTTATATTCGATCTTTGTACCCCTTCTCAGGTCATTCGTGGATATCATACAATGTACCTCCTTATAGAGGATTTAATGATATTGTAAACCAATCCTCTCCTTTTTGAAAACAGAAATATACTTTTTATGTCAGTTTTATTTATATGCACAAAAAATCTATGTTTTTTGCTTATACAGATTTTAATAAAGATAGTTTACATCACAAATATATCGTCAGGCAAGAAAAATTTATATACCAAATATTATCTCCCTTGAGACCTCATCTATCCTCTGAAGTCTCACAATAATCTCATCACCAATAGATAATCTCCTGCCTGTTCTTTTACCCCTTAATGTGAAAGTTGATTCATCATATATATAGAAATCATCCGTCATATATGATACATGGAGAAAACCCTCGACATAGAAGTCCATGAGCCTAACCTTGACTCCATATAAAGTTACTGAGACTATATTACCTCTGAATGTATCACCAATCCTCTTCTTCATAAACCATATCCTCATTGCCTGAACAACAGTATTCTCTGATTCATCTGCTCTTCTCTCCATCCTCGATGAATGGAATGCTATATTCGGAAGAATATTCTCAAGGTATTTAATCTTTCTATCATTTATTCTACCTGTTATGATATCCTTCAATATCCTGTGGACAACGAGATCAGGATACCTCCTTATTGGAGATGTAAAATGGGTATATGAAGATGATGCAAGGCCAAAGTGCCCAGCATTTATATGCGAATACCTTGCCTGTTTGAGGCTTTTGAGAATTATATAGTTTACAGTCTCCTCATAAGGTTTACCCTTTACATCTTTAATTATTGTATGGAGATTCTTCGCCTCTTTGAGCCTCTTTCCTGTGAGCAGATGTACAAGTTTCGATATCTCAGCAATCTTATTTGGATCAGGCTTCTCATGTATCCTGTAAAGAGAAGGGACTTCCGTGCTCTCTATATATTCCGACACTGCCTCATTTGCTGCAATCATGAATTCCTCTATTATCATATGGGCAAAGGTCCGCTCACTTCGTATGATATTTTCAGGATTTCCCTGAATGTCGAGCAAAACCTCAGGCTCAGGCAAATCAAAGTCGAGACTTCCTCTTTTGAGTCTCATCTCCCTCAATATACTTGCCAGTTCTGCCATAAGCTCAATATCCCTGAGAAGATAACTGTATCTTATTCTCTCATCCATGTCATTATCTATTACTATCTTCTTTATGGATGTGTATGTCATCCTTTCCCTGCTCTTTATGATAGAAGGATAAAAATGTGTAGATAATCTTTCACCATCTTCATTGAAGACCATATCTACAGTGAATGCTGCCCTTGTAACGGATGGTTTGAGACTGCATATATCCTCTGAAAGTTCAGGCGGCAACATCGGAATCACCATGTCAGGGAAATATATACTCGTAGCCCTTTTTCTCGCCTCCATGTCAAGTTTTGAATCCCATGGTACATAGTAACTAACATCTGCAATATGGACATAGAGTCTGTACCCCTGAGGAATCCTTTCGATAGATACAGCATCGTCAAAGTCCTTTGCCCTCTCCCCATCTATCGTGATCGTAGTGAGTCCTGTAAGGTCCTTTCTGTTTTTCGTATCTATTGTCTTATTTACAACAAGACTTGCCTCGTTAAGAACCTCCTCTGGAAATCTCTTTTGGATATTGAATTCATCCATTATAGCCTGTATCTCTTCAAGAGGGGTCTCGGGCTTCTTGATAATCTTTATTACCCTGCCTGTTGCAGGTCTGTTGTCCTGAGGATACCTCATGATGTCAACAACCACATAATCACCCTTTCTGGCACCGCCTGTCTCTCCTTGAGGTATCAGGATATCGAAGAATATTGACCTATTTCTTGGCTTTACGAATGTCCCATACCTTGTGCGGTCGAATATTCCTGTTACCCTCCTTGTTGCCCTCTCCAAGATTCTCAGGATACTTCCGCTTCTCCTTTCAGTATCCTCCAGTCTTGCTATGACCCTGTCATTATTCATTGCACCTCTTACAAATCTCATAGGAATGAATATGTCTCTTTCACCTGCCTTTTCAGGTATCACGAATCCATAACCATCTCTGTGTGCCTCGAAGTATCCTGTAACGAGATTCATCTCTTCAGGAGGACCGTAATGGCCTTTTCTCGTCTTTATAAGCCTGCCTTCATGAAACATCTCTCTCAGGATTCTCT